>ENA-ORTV01000253-ORTV01000253.1-human-gut-metagenome-genome-assembly--contig:-NODE-253-length-66626-cov-4.588920_pt1 | contig 66626 bp, 66 predicted proteins | sample MGYA00241915_ERZ509194 | MGnify/ENA primary metagenome ERZ509194 (study PRJEB26280, sample SAMEA2338810) | human gut metagenome | biome: human gut; feature: human-associated habitat; material: faeces... | reverse complement strand
ACCTGTATGTCAACAAAAAATTCAAATTTTCCATAAAAAAAGAGGAGCACATTTTTTGTGTTCCTCTTAAAAGATGCCATTTCTTAACTTAATGACATTGGAATAACACCGCTTCGACTAGTTCAAATTCAAACAAGAACAACTCAAGCTCTAGCAGTTCAAAACCTTCTTCAAAACCTTCAAATAGTAGCAATAACTCTGGCTCATCCAAACCATCAAATAACAGCGGCTCAAGTTCAAACAACTCAAAACCGTCTGAACATAAACATGAATGGGTTGCACAGTACAAGACTGTAAATGTTCCAGAAAAAGGTCATAACGAACAGGTTTTGGTACAGGCTGCCTATGACGAACAGGTACCAATTACAGAGATGAAAGAACATTCGATCTGTAACCAGTGTGGAGCAGATATTACTGCTGATCCGTGGGGACATAATAAACAGCATGCTTTAAATTATGAAGCAGGAGGTTTCCATTCAGTTTGGATTGAAGAAGTAACAGGATATAATACCGTGCATCACGATGCAGTCTACGAAACAAAATATGTTGTCGATTCACCTGCTACTACAAAACAGGAATTGACAGGCTACAAGTGCAGTGGCTGTGGAAAAACAAAAGCTAACTAAATATAGATCAAAAGACAGAATATAGGAACTCAGATTGAGTACCTTTTCTGTCTTTCACACGCAATAAAACGGGGAATACCCATACTATTGCACCAAAAGAAAGTAGTTATAAGAAAGGGTGGCGAAATATGAACAGATACAGTTTATTTGATGTATTAAAATGGGTTGCTATTATCGTTCAACAGTCCACTCAGCACTTCAAACAATGAAAACATTGAATATTATAATTCTGAAATCGTACCGACATTATTTGAATATGAATTCATAAAATAACCACTACTACCCCGGCTTATACAGTCGGGGTTATTTTTTTAAACTCGTCCAAACGGTCCGAATTACCTATAGTATAATGATAGAGTAGAAAAAAGCAGGAACCAGGAAGCCTGCTTTTTCTATTTATAGGGCGGTTACAGTTTTTCATTTTCCTCCTTTCCCTACTTGTAGGTTTTTTATTTCTTAGTACCGCCCTATTTTTGTATATTAGGAGGAATTACAAAAAGACATACAACACACGAAGGGAGGTATTTGTCATGTCGAGAAAAGGATTTGATATAAACGAATGGCTTACCCCCGAGAATAAGACAAGAATTCGCGGATGGTGTTTAGATGGCCTTATTGATAAACAGATTTATAAAAACATGGGGATCTCCCGCACTACTTTCTACAAGTGGAAAAGTGAGAACAGTGAATTCGCGGACCTCTTAAAAAGGGGTAAAGAGATTGCGGATCGTGAAGTAGAAAATGCCCTATTCAAAAGCGCTACAGGTTTTATGGGACCGGATGATAAATATTATCCACCAAACACCACAGCGCAGATATTCTGGCTTAAGAATCGTAAACAAGACGACTGGAGAGACAAGCGAGAAACGGATGTTAATGTTTCTACTCCTATCAGTGATACGGCTTCAAAAGTAGAAGCTATCTTGAAAGGCGAAGAAGTATAGGCTTAAACGGGGGTGATTATAACGATGAACGATAAACTCGTTAGGTCGTTAAAAGAAGAACCCGTAAAATATGCAAGGCTGCTAGGGTTCAACCTTTTAACAGACTTACATAATGGCTGGATACAGGACATGGTCTGGAAGCAAGAAGCCGATGAAACACTGCTTGCACACCGTGGAAGCTATAAGACAACATGCGTTTCTTTTGCGCTTGCGTTGATCATTGTCTTAAAGCCAAACAAAACAACAATATTCATCAGAAAAACAGATACAGACGTTATAGAGATTGCTAAGCAAACAGATAAGATTTTGCGAAGTGATCTTTTTTCTTACATAACAAAAGAGATATACGGCGTGGATCTCGTCGTAACATCTAATAGTTATCAGATTGATACGAATTTAAACACCGGAACAAAAGGGACGCCACAGCTTATCTGTCTAGGTGTTCACACATCGCTAACAGGTAAACACAGCGACTACATATTTACAGATGACATTGTCAATGTGCAAGACAGAACATCACAGGCAGAACGAAACAGCACAAAGATACAGTATCAGGAGTTACAGAACGTTAAAAACAGGGACGGACGCATATTCAACACCTGCACGCCTTGGCATAAACAAGACGCTATTTCGGAACTAATGCCGAATAAGAAATTCTATGACTGCTATTCTACCGGGCTTATCACAGCGGACAAGCTAAGGGCCCTACGCGAAAGCATGGACCCTTCTTTATTTGCTGCTAACTACGAATTGAAACATATAGCAAGTGATAAGGCATTGTTTGGCAAGCCTAATTATTGCAACGATGAAACACTCCTTTATGAGGGCGTATCTCACATAGACGCCAGTTATGGTGGGGCCGACTGGACCGCATATACAATCATGAAAAAGGAACCAAACGGAACAATTTACGCATTGGGCAAGACGTGGCAGAAGCATGTTGACGATTGCCTAGCAGAGATCCAGGTATTACAGGAACGCTTTATAGCCGGGACTGTATGGAACGAAAAGAACGCTGACAAGGGCTATCTTGCTAAGGAATTACAAAAGCGCGGAATGTTCCCAAAGCTTTACCAGGAAAAACAAAACAAATATGTTAAGATTTCCACTTATCTTCGTAGAGAGTGGAAACATATTTATTGGCTAGAAGAAACAGATCCTGATTATATGAATCAGATCTTAGATTATACAGAGAATGCAGAACATGACGACTGCCCGGATAGTGCAGCGTCGCTTATTCGACAGATGGAAAAAGGAACAACACACAGAAACAGAATTCGGGAGGGATTATAAAGATGAAAAGAAAAAAATATTCCAAAAAGATCATCAAGGCAGAAGATAAGATCTTCCGAATTGCCGACGATGAAATTATGACACCAGCACTACTTGCGGAATACATCCGCCAGCATGAACTGCTGGTACAGTCACATTATAAATACTTAGATAATGCATACCAAACAGACTATGCTATCTTTCACCAGGCTAAGAAAAAGGCATATAAGCCGGACAACCGCCTAGCCACAAACTTTGCTAAGTATATTGTTGATACAATGAACGGATTCTTCTGCGGTATTCCGATTAAGGTTACATCAAACGACGAACGAATTAACGAGTTCTTGCAAAGATACGACAGATACAATTCAATGGACGACCAGAACGCGGAAATCGCTAAGACTTGCGATATTTTCGGAAGTGCCTATGAAATGTATTATGTGGACGAAATGGGAGAAGTTGCTTCTACAGTACTCTCTCCTATGAATGCCTTTATTATCTATAATGAAAGCATTATTCCTCAGCCTCGTTATTTCGTAAGGCTTTATACAGATAATCACAATGTAAAGCGCGGATCAATTTCTGATAGTGAAACAGTCCGCTATTTCAAACATGATGGCGGTATCAAGTTCGACGAATACGAAAAAATGCACGGATTCGACGGAGTACCAGCTACAGAATTCTTAGAAAATGCGGAAAGAACGGGATTATTTGAACCAGTTATGTCATTGATTAATGCATACAACAAGGCAATCTCAGAAAAGGCGAATGATGTTGATTATTTCGCGGACGCATACTTGAAGATCTTAGGGGCTAAGTTAGAACGTGAGGACCTACAGACAATCAGAGATGACCGTATTATCAACTTTGACGGTATCGAGGATGGAAAGCTTGTTGTTGAGTTCATGGACAAGCCAAACGGCGACGAGACACAAGAAAATCTCATTGACCGATTAAGAACAGACATTTTTCAAATTTCAATGGTTGCAAATATCAGTGATGAAAACTTCGGGGCTTCTTCTGGTATTGCTTTAAAGTACAAACTTTTAGCAATGTCCAACCTTGCAAAGATGAAACAGAACAAATTCATCGGGGCTATGAACCGCCGTTATAGATTGATCTGTAGTAATCCAGTAACGGAAGCTAAAGCGGACGACTGGTTATTCGTTGATTATCAGTTTACACAAAACATCCCAGCTAATCAGTTAGAAGAAGCACAGATTGCGGCACAGCTTTCTGGAGTGGTAAGCAAGGAAACACAGCTTAAATCATTGTCTATCGTGGACGATGCCAAAGACGAGATTAAAAAGATTGACGCAGAAGCCGACAAGGTAAGCTACAGCACCGATTACCCGACAGACAGGACGGGCGGTGATCTGAATGAGTAAATACACGAATACACTCAATGAGTTACAAAGGGACTTAGAAAAAGGCGAGGAGGCTTTAAAGAAAAAGCTTTCCCGCCTTTATGATAGTGAATCAAAGAAGCTGGAAAAAGAGATTGCTTATTATTATCAGACATACGGCAAAGACAACGTGCTGGAGTACCGCGAAATGATGAAGCGGTTAACAAAAGAAGAAGCGACTATGCTTTATGAGGACATGGACAAATTCTTTAGGTTACATCCGGAACATGCAGCACTAAAGCCTGTCCGTGAGTCTATTTATAAGCTGAATCGTTTAGAGGGGTTACAGCTTTCGATTATGAAGCAGCAGTTAGGGCTTTCGTCAGAGGAAACCGCATTGATAGGTGATCATCTTCTCTCCTACACAATTTCCACTTATGAAGGCGTGCATGGGCTGATCCCTTTTAATCAGTTTGACGGTAGGGCCGCTAAACAGGTTGGGGAAAAGATCATCAAAGATACAGACTTCGGGAAACGACTTCAAGCGAACAGAGAAAAGCTTGCTGATTATCTCAATAACGATATCGCAAAAGGCATTGCCAGAGGCGACAGTTACGACAAGTTAAACAAACAAATTAGAGAACGTTTCGATGGCGTATCTCGTAGGAGTGCTTACAGGCTTCTTTATACAGAGGGAACGCGAATGTTTAACCGTGCAAATAGCGAGGCTTTCGCGGAGGTAGGCATTAACCAATACAGATATTGCACCGCAGGCGATGAACGCGTATGTAGTGATTGCGATGCGCTGGAGGGCAATGTATACGACCTATCAGAAGCAAGCGAGGGGACAAATTACCCGCCGATGCACCCGTGGTGCAGATGCCACACAGAACCAGCCGTTGACTGGGATAAGTGGTTATCAGACAGAATTGCAAGCAGAGAATACACAGCGGGACAAAGAGAAGAAGCCGCTGAAATCATTAAGAATTTTACGGAGGAATAAAAAGGATGGCAAAAAGAAAAGTAAAAAGAGAAAGAAAGCTTTTGTATTTCATGGCCAGCTGGTGCGGACCATGTAAACACTTAAAAGAATATTATTTCGATGATCTGGCCGCTGCTTACCCTGGACAGGTTGATTTTATCGACGCACAGAGAGAACCCGCGCTGGCTAGACTTTATAAAGTCTCAAGAATCCCGTTGATCGTTTTCTTAGAAGACGGGAAAGAAGTAAAACGCTACGACGGATCACAGAAATTCGGTTTTGAAGAATTCGAGGGATTTCTTAAGGAGGATAAAGCAAATGATAACAGTAACAAAGACACCGGGAAAATTGACGGTTAGCGGTCACGCTGGATACGCGGAACGCGGGAAAGATATTGTATGCGAGGCTGTCACTTCACAGGTGCAAACATTAACCGAGTCTATTGGACAGCTTGCCCATGAGAAGCCTGTATTTTCGCTTTCTAGGGGTTTTTATGAGTTATCCTTAGAAGAACTAGGAGATAAGAGTTTATTCCTTGTATCGGCGTTTATGGTGGGTATGAGGCTATTACAAGACGGATATCCCGAACATGTAAAAGTTATTTAAAGAAGCTTTTCAGCTTCTTTTTATATTTCCTTTTCTTTATTTCCTGGCGGAGATTCTGAAAAGCGACCTAGCATTGAAGTCGTTAAAAGCTATGGAAAACTAAAGTCAAGCATTACGACTATAAATTATGGAGGACAAAAACATGAATAAGAACACATTGAAAGATTATTTAAGACAGATTTTCGCAGAAGGTGGAGACCCAGTGGTCGACGACAAAGGTGCTAAAAGCGGAGAACCAGGGGCCGACGACAAAGGCGGAAAGAACGGAAACGCGGAACCAGACAACAATGACACTAAGAAATACACTGACGCTGACGTAGACGAAATCATCAACAAAAAGTTTGCGAAGTGGCAGAAGGAACAGGAAAAAAAGATTTCTGAGGCTGAAAAGTTGGCTGGGATGAACGCACAGGAAAAAGCAGAACACGAACGCGACACATTACAGAAAGAACTAGATGAATTAAAGCGTGCAAATAGCATTGCTGAAATGGAAAAGACAGCGAGAACTATGTTACGCGACGACGGCGTGAACGTACCTGACGAGGTAGTATCAAGCTTAATCGCAGAAGACGCTGATAACACTAAAGCCAAAGTTGAGGCATTCTCAAAGGCATTTAAAGAAGCGGTACAAGATGCCGTTAAAGAAGCTTTAAAGGGAAAAGCCCCTTCTACTGGTAAAGGCGGAAGCACACTGACAAAAGCGGACATTTTAAAGATTACGAACCGCGCAGAACGTCAAAAAGCTATCGCAGAACACATTGATTTGTTCCAGTAATTGCATTTTTGAGTCGCCGATTAATAAGTGACTGAAACACCCAATGAGTGTATGAGTCGCCGATTAATCAGCGACAGTCACCGATTAATCGGTAACCATCACATATTAAATATATTAAATATATAATGTTTTGTTTCCGGGCTTTTGGGCCCTCAAAAACATTGCGTTATTTTTCTTTATCGGAAGACGTTTTCTGACATATATATTGTGATGTTACAGACTACTCATAGGCTTTCATAAGAGAAGAACGCTTAAGCTTTTCTCACTTCATGAAGGCTGCGCGCAAGCGCAAGAACATATAACGGAGGTATAAAAACTATGAATAAATATTTTAGACAGTTGTTTACTGTAGAAGCGGGCACAATCGTAACTACAGACATTGAACCAGCTATCTCTATCGATCACAACGAGAGATTAGTTGCTGGGGTTGAATCATTACAGACTATCTTAGGTGTTACAGAACTTACACCAATGCCAACAGGTAGCCTTGTAAAACAGTACAAGTACACAAAAAAGAACACACCGGATCAGGTCGCTGAAGGTGAAACAATCGGGCTTACAAAGTACGATAGAACTTTAGCAAATTCTTTTGAGATTACTCTCAAAAAGTACCGTAAACAGACTACAGCTGAAGCAATTCAGAGATCAGGTAAAGACAAGGCAGTAAATAAAACTGACGACTTACTTGTAAAAGACGTGCAAAAAGACGTTAAGAAAGCTTTCTATGGAATGCTTGCAACTGGTACAGGAAAAGCCACAGCGAAGGTTGCTACTTTACAGGGTGCACTTGCTGCTGCATGGGGCGCTGTATCTACTCACTTTGCAGATATGGACGTTGAACCTATTTTCTTTGTAAATACTACAGATGTTGCTGATTACTTAGCAACTGCACAGATTACAACACAAAACGCTTTCGGGTTTAAGTACGTTGAGGACTTCTTAGGCCTTGGAACAGTTGTTATCGATCCATCTGTTACAGCTGGAACTGTTGTTGCTACAGCAAAAGAAAATATCAACGGTGCTTACGTTTCCGCAGATGGTGATGTTGCAGAAACATTCGGACTTACTTCTGACGAAACAGGCTTAGTTGGTATGACTCACTACGTAAAAGGCGATAACGCTTCTATCGACACATTAGTTATGTCTGGTGTTGTTTTCTATCCAGAAGATGCAACTGGTGTTGTAAAGGCTGCTATTGCTACTGTCGCTGCTAAATAGTCGAAACAAGGAGGCATGATATATGATTTCTGAAATTGCAAAGCGTATTGAGTGCCGCATGACAGGCGAATTATGCGACAAGACGGTTATGGGAGAAATCTCTCAAACCGTCCTTGATCGTATTTGTATCCGCCTTGGTATTTCAAACGAAAAAGAATTTCCTGCTTTATTTTTTTGTATTTGTGCGGAGGCTTCTATTAAAGCGTACCGCAGACGTTACTACGAGGGAATTCAGTCTGAAAGTGCTTCTGGGGTTTTCTCAGACACATTTGTTGATGATATTCTCTCAGAATATGAAAGTGAATTCACGGCATACCGCAATAGCGATAATGTCGGAAGTTCGAAAAGGGTTCGATTCTTATGATGTATAAGAAATGCCTATTGTTAAAGCCAAAAGAGACAGAGGACGAGTTAGGAAACATTACACCCAATGGGTGGGATGTAAAAGCAACTTGTCCAGCAAGATTTTCACCATGGACAGCGGAAGAAATTTCTTTATACGGATCAGATGTAACACGCAACACTTCAAAATATGCCTTATTGATTCCGCGCGAACTATTACGTGGGGTTGACTCGGTTTTAATTGACGGCGTGAGGTATTCAATCGAAACGATCCTGGAATTATCGCCGCGTTGGGTTGTAATTCATGCGAGGTCACATAAAGTATGAGTGTAAAAATTACTGGTGCTGCCGAATTATCTGCCGCATTAAGTAGGCTTTCAAAAGCAACATTTCAAGATGTAGCTACAAAGTCTATAGGCGAAATGTATTCGAGGGCTAAAAAGGGATATACTGGCGGGCAAGTTCCAGCCGGTGGAGGTTCCCCAGTATCTACTGAATTAACTAGACCGCATGGGCCACATGGAGAATTAAAATCTTCTGTCAGATTTGAAAAAGACACAATGGGTTATACAAAAGAATATGCCCCACATGTTGAGTATGGGCACAGAACAAAGTCCGGAGGGTTTGTCCCTGGACAACACTTTTTAAAAAGTAACGTGGAAAAACAAAAGCCAATTTATAAACAGGATGTACTTAATTCCATAAAAAAAATAGCTGGAAAGGAATAAAACAATGCTTAAACAATTCCCACTTACAGAACTTGTGAAAGCGGTTCAAGCAAACATTCAAAAGAACACTGACATGAGATGTTATGACGTAGTTCCTAAAGATGCTGTTTCTCCTTTCACATATATACAGGTCGTGAATGTCGAAAACGTAGATAACAAAACTATGTTTATGAAAAATCACGAAGTTTGGATTCACGTTCTAGCTGATTCAACACAATCATCTGTACCGATTTACAAATTAGTGCAGGCTGTAGAAGAAGCTATGACTGAAGATATTACTATCCCAGATCCATTTATCCTTATTATGCAGACCGATGAAGGATTGCAGACAATCCAGGATGAAGAAACTGGGGAAAAACACGCAATCGTAGTTTTTAAATTCTTGATTGCTTATGGTTTCAAAACAAAAATTTAACGGAGGTAATTAATATGAACAAAAAATATGTTTCACAGATTTTTACAGGTGAATACGACGGCGGCGGATACTGCGACTTCGATGCTACATCTGCACAGGCTACAGCTGGTAAAGATATTATCCTTGCTATTTGGGATGCAACAGGTGCCAATATTTTAGCCGTTGCAGGTCAGCAAGGATTATCTATCAAGAGATCCGCAGATACTCTTGAAGTAACTACAAAAGATACAGAAGGTGGATATAAATCTTACCTTGCAGGTACTAAAGAATGGTCAATTGATCTTTCTGGTGTGTACGTAACTTCTGACAAGTCTCAGAAACAGCTTTCAACTGCTTTCGAAAGTGGCGATGCAGTATGTATCAAGGTATACAACAAGAAAGCTAAGAAAGGTATGTTTGGCGGTTTAGCAGTTGTAACTGACTTCTCTATCGAAGCAGCAAATGATGGCGCTATGACATACTCAATCACATTGTCTGGTCTTGGAAAGCTTACAGACTTCAGTGTTGATGCAATTACAACAGACAAGCTTCCAGAATAATAAAAAGTAAAGGAGATTAAAGAATATGATTATTACATTAAACCAAAAAGAATACGAACTTAAGTTCTCTATCGGGAGAGTAAAACTCATTGAAAAACGTATCGGAGGCAGCTTGCTTTCTGAAATTGTTAAAACAAACGGGGTTCTTTCCCTTGAAACTCTTGAAAGCTGTATCACATACGGCTTAAAAGAAGTAGATACAGTAGGATATCTTCCTATGCAGAATGCAATGAAACTTGCAGAAGAATATATGGAGGCAGAGGGATACAGCAAGGCTATCGCCGATGTAACAAATCAGATTTCTGAAGATCTCCCTTTTTTATTCCGCAACGCTTAATAAGTTTCAGATATTTTGAAACAGATGATGCTACTGACTCCCGTACTTCTGAAGAACGGGAGGAGGATAGCAAATATCGAGACCTACAGGATTTTGCATTCTTCTTTGTGAATTTCGGTACAAGCAGGGCTGAATATGAAAACCTTACTCGTACCGAAATTTCTTTTATATACAGGGCTTGGGAAGATAAACTTGTCCGCGAATCCACTTTTGCTAGAGATGCCTTCTTAAATGCATATGTAAATGCTAACCGTAAAAAAGGTACATTACCTATTAAGTTATGGAAAAAACATTTTAACGGGCAAAAGACAGTTGAAACGGCACAAGACGATTTTAAGGTTATCACTGCCATTGAAGATGCAGAAACTGGTTGGATTAAAGAAATTTATAAAGCGAATGGTATTCCAATGCGGAAAAAAGCAAAGAAAGGGGTTGACTAAAATATGGCAGATTATACTTTATCAGTCAAAATTTCAGCAGACGTAAAAGACTTTGCGTCTTCACTTTCTTCTGTACAATCCTCACTGGAAGCAACAAGTAAAAAATGGGAAAGCTTATCTGCTTCCCTTGGAAAAATAGGTGGTACACTTACAAAATCGATCACTGTCCCGGTTGTTGCCGCTGCTACTGCTTCTATAAAGAATTTTTCAGAAGTAGATAAAACAATGCGACTCGTAGAGAAAACTATGGGTGATACGGCGTGGGCCTCTGGTGATCTTGAGAAAGCTATGAAGTCGGCTGCGTCAAATTCAGTCTTTGGGATGAATGATGCGGCTAATGCGGCATTAAACTTTGCACGACAAGGTTTTAATGCAGCTGATGCTTCTAAAATGCTTACTCCTGCTATGAGTCTTGCGGCTGGTACAGCTACAGATTTAGCTGTAGTATCTGGCGGACTTGGTAACGCGATGAAAATATTCGCGGATCAAGGATTACAAGCTGGAAATGCTGCAGATATCTTAGCAAAAGCACAAGGTCAAGCTAATACTACAGTACAAGATTTATTAGACTCAATGACTGTCGCAGGTCCTATTGTGGATTCTGTAGGCTTGTCAATGAAAGATTTAGCTGTCATTACCGATGTTTTCGGTGATGCTGGTATTTCCGGTTCTGAAGGTGCTACTGCATTAAAAACAGGTCTTGCAAGACTTGCTTCTCCTGCTGACGATGCCACAGCCGTTATGAAACGATTAGGTATTGAAATCTTCAATACTGATGGTACGATGAAAAACTTTACAAGCGTACAAAAACAGTTGCATACGGCATTTGCTGGCTTAACACAAGAAGAACAGTTGCAAGCAGCTGCTACTCTATTTGGTAAAAACCAGATGGCTAAGTGGATGACTTTAATTAAAGCGTCCCCAGAAACAGTTGATAAATATTCTAGCGCACTTGATAACTGTACAGGATCCGCAGAAGACATGGCTAATGCTTTGTTGAGTGGGCCTGGTGGTGCTATTGAAAAATTAAAATCTTCACTTGACGTATTATCTTATACGTTGGGTGATATTGTTGGAAATAATATACAGCCTTTCATTGAAGACATTACCGAAATTGTTGATAAATTCAATAATCTTGATAAAGGAACTCAAGAAGCAACATTAAAAATGGTAGCATTTGCTGCTGCTATTGGCCCTGCATTCCTGGCGCTTTCAAAAGGTGTTGGAATTATTGCTAGTGTTGAAAAAGGAATGGGTACACTCGTTGGTGGTGTTTCAAAAACAGCTGAAAGTGTTGCAACAAACTTTGATAGTTTGCGTAACGGGTTCAGTAGAGTTGGAGATGCGGCCTCAGGGCTTGGTTCAAAATGGGGAAGTGTTTTCTCTAGCGTAAGTGGTCAAGTTTCAACATTCACAAGTGGCGTAAGTTCACAATTTTCAACATTTACAAGTGGTGTGAGTTCAAAATTTTCGTCACTTACAAGTGATGTGAGTTCAAAAGTTTCTGGCATGGTTGAATCTTTAGCTACCCCAGACAGAATCGATGCTGTTACATCAAAGTTTTCAGCTTTTTCAGATACTATTAAAAGTAAAGCTTCTGCGATTGCTTCAAGTATTTCTGGAACATTAGGAAATGTAGGTGCCAAAGTTAGCCAATTTGGCGGCGGAATTATTGGAAATGTTGGTGCTGCTTTATCGCAAACAGCAACTGTTGTTACTGAAGGCTTAAATACGATTATGAATACAAGTCAAGTTGTAATGAGTGCACTTCTTAAAACGATAGCACCAGCTACAATCGTTGCGTTGTTGTTAGTAGGTCTTGGTGTTGCATATGAACAATTTGGTGCACAAATTGATCAGTTTACACAAACAGCTGTTGAAAAAGGCCCTGCAATTATTCAAAGCCTAGTAGATGGTATTGTATCAAAGATTCCTACTCTTATTGAGGAAGGTTCCCATGTGCTTCAGTCATTCCTTGATGTAATTACAGCGAATGCGCCTACCGTTGTTGTTGGTGGTGTTCAGATCATCGCTTCTTTAGTGAATGGACTTGCGCAACAGTTACCAACATTAATACCTGCTGCAGTACAAGCAATTGCTGTAATTGTTTCAACTCTCATTCAGAATATCCCGCAGCTTTTAGTTGCTGGTATGAATATTTTAATGGGACTTGCACAGGGAATTGTAAATAGTATTCCTACCTTGATTGCAACAGCAACACAGGCGATTACTGGGTTCTTAGGCGAACTTACAAATCATTTGCCAGATATGGTAAATATGGCTGTTTCAATTATTACTACACTCGTTAATGGATTGGTAAACAACTTGCCTTTAATCATTCAGTCTGAATTACAGATTATTATTTCTTTAGGACAGGCTATCTTGAATAACTTACCTACTATTATTGAAGGCGGTATTCAAGTGATTGTGGCATTAGCTAGTGGACTTATTCAGGCTATCCCAATTTTGATTGCTTCACTTCCACAAATCTTTACATCAATTATTGATGCTTTCGCTTCTGTCGATTGGATTGGAATTGGTAAGACAATCATTACTGCTATTGGTGGAGGTATTGTTTCATTCGCAAGTACGATTTTTGACTCTATCGGAAATATATGTGGTTGGATTAAAGAAAAATTCACCGGAACTTCAGAAGAAGTATCCGACAAGTCAGATGAAATTAATGAAAGCGTAAGCGATATGGCAAGTAAGACACAACAATCCGTGTCTACGTCATTTAGCAATATCGAAAGCACGACAAATACAAGTTGGAGTAATATCTATAGCACAATTGATTCAAAAACAAATGTTGCTACTGGCGCAGTTCAAGATATGGCAACGTCAACGCAGAACTCTGTAGATACGGCTTTCGGTAATATGGACAGCACAACTACTTCAGACTTCTCAAGTATGTTGAATACTGTTTCTAGCAATTCTGGAAGAATTGGAGATACACTTAGCGGATTACAGTCTAATGTAAGTGATACTACAAGCAATATTTCAGGAAAATATGACACACTTGCAACAAATATCGATAAAAGCACTACTTCTATGAGTAACAGTACAAATACCGGTTTAAGCGGTATGAATACCGCAACATTGAAACAAACAACAGCGATGGCAAGCCAACTTGAGAAATCTTTTACATCAATGAGTACTTCTATTGATAAGAGTATGACTTCAATTGTTAATACTGTAAGTAAAAAGATTTCGACAATGTCGACTAGCATTCAAGATACATTTTCATCTGCTATCAGAACGGTGAAAAGTTCTGTATCTTCTATCCAGTCAGCAATTAATAGAGTCTCGTTCAATATGGGACAATATATTAGATTACCTCATTTCTATATGTACGGTAATTTCAATGCAAAGTCTGGATCTGTACCTCATGTTGGCGTAGATTGGTACGCTAAAGCAATGGATAAAGGTATGATCCTTTCAAACCCTACAATTTTTGGGGCAATGAATGGAAAATTACTTGGCGCTGGTGAAAGAGGCGCAGAAGTTGTAGTTGGGGCGAATAGCCTTGAAAGAATGATCAACCGTGCCGTTGGTAACGGTGGAGGCGGTCAGGTAACAAACAATATTACAGTTGTTGCAAATCCTGGGCAGGATACAAAAGATATTGCGGACAAAGTGGCAGAAGTCATTTTCGACCGCGTAAGAAGGGAGGCCTACGTATAATGGCATACGATGAAAATTATTCGAACCCTTATGAAGGGGGTTCTTCATTAGTATTTAATGGCGTGGATCTCGGTAAAGAATGTAATATGTTCGTACTTGGTAAAGGGGCTTTCGGGGCCCCTTCCAGGGACGTAACACAAATTCACGTACCGGGAAGAAATGGCGATATTTTAATTGATAACGGCGGTTGGAATAATGTTGATGTAACATATTCTTCTTGTTGTATCTTATCGAATTTTAGAGAAAACGCAGCAAAACTTAGGGGCTATCTTATGGCTAACCCTGGATATCATGAATTAACAGATCCATACAATCCAGATGAAGTGAGATATGCAGAATTTCGCGGACCTTTTACACCAGAAGCATTTACAGCAAAAGGTAATAATGCCGGTATGTTTGATCTTACGTTTAATTGCAAGCCTCAGCGTTTCCTTCGTGAAAGTGTAGTTCCACGTAATTATGTATTATGTCCATACGAAAGAATTGAAAGCACTGTAGACAGTAATGATTACGCATACATCGTAGATAATATGGTCCCTAGTAATGATTATAAAGGATCAACTTTCACTTTTTACTTTAATACAGAAGAACAAATTAAAGTTTCTAACGGGTATTTTTACAAAATTGGCTACGACGGGAGACGGACAACAGTTCCGTATGATGGTGAAACATTATTTGAAAACGGGATTGTTTCCATACCTCTTATCGGTAAAGACGGGACTAAATATAGTGGATTTAAAGGAGAAATCCACGCTGGTAAATCAGCAGACTTTAGACTTGATACCGACAATGTTAAATACAGGAAATCTTTTCCTATTTATTACTACTATAAAGATGGAGATTCTATTTGTTTCCCATTTAATAATAAAACACAATTTGACGCATACCCAATTATATATGGTAGATCTGGAGGAACTATATCTTGTGGCGGGAATAGCGTTAAAGTTCCAACAAATTCATTTTTTATTGACGGTACAAATAAAATAGCTATTGGTGAATGTGGAGTCTACAGTGGCTTTAATGGGAATTTCCCAATTATTCCAGGCGGTATAAAAAGCGTTTTGAAAATTACAGGATATGAAAATATAGGTGGAGTTGTTAATAACAATATTCAAACAGCAATTCCTGGATGTCCCGATACAGAATATTTTCAGATTACTCCAATGTTTTACAGAATTTAATAGGGGGAGTTAATTATGTTAAATCTTAATAAAATACAAACATTTAAAGGTGACTGTAAAACTATTTGGGGAGTACAAGTAGCACCTCCAGAACATATTGTTAGTATGAATGTTATAGAAAAAAGAAACGATACTCTTTCTCTTGAAATGACGTGTATTGTCTCTGACAACAATATAAAAACGCTTGTTGCTGGGAATATTATAAAATGCTACAAAGACATTAGAAAAAAATCTCTGTTTTCATTCGAAATATACGATGTGAAGTATTCCATTGATAATACTATTGTTGTTAAAGCTGAACATATTTCTTCAAGGCTTAGATATATCTATGTAAGGCCTGGTATTGTAACTACAAATGTATTATCTGGAATACCTTTGCCAATTGATAATGGTAAAAATGTATTTGTAAATTACGATTATGAATATCCGTTTAAAATTAAATCTACAATAAGTGCTACTGCAGAACCAGACCATGTTAAATCTGTTCGAGATATTATGTCTGGTTCAAGCGGAAGTATACTTGACATAGTTGGCTATGGGGATTGGATGTATGAAGATGATACTACAATTACATTTATGCAATATATAGATGGAAATAAAAAAGATTTAACACCAATCAGATATTCAAATAATATGTTGGATTTCTCACGTCAAATAGAATTAGACAATGCTAGGGCAACACAAGTCTTATTTTGGGAAAAAGAAACTGATGGTGTAAAAGAATACGTGTGGGCGTGCAATAAAAAAGATAACAATATATACCCTTTTCAGGCGTCACAACTTGTTGACTTATCTTCAAAATTTGAGACAAAGCCAACAAAAGAACAGCTTTTGGCAGCAGCACCAAGTGTTTCAACAAGCCCTGAGGTCACTACGAGTTGCACAATTGCAAACTATGAAGACCCAGATGCAATGTGTGGAAGAAAAGTAAACGTGTTTTTTCCATTATATGGTGTTAATGAAAAGATGATTATCTCAGAAATAACATACAACGTACTCACTGACAGATATGACTCTATTAAGCTAGGTACATTAAAAAAGACGCTTTCAAGAACAATTGCAGAGATTGCAGGCAAGACAGGAACCAATGTTTACTAAGGAGGTATAAAAGCATGGCTAAAGTTTATATGAATGATTTTCGTGTAACAACATCTGTTGTACCGGTTCTCAGATATTTAGATGGTAATAAAACAGATGAACTTGTTATCTTTACAGATGATAAGATGACAGACTTTGATACGCATATCGCTTTGATTGACAATAATGTTATTAAGCTTTTTGCTAATGAAAGCGGTTTTGCTGCCATCATTGATAAAGATATCTTTAATGAAAAAGATGTTTGTCCTATTAGACTTGTATTCAGTAATAGCGAGACAGAAAAGACAAAAGGCACAAATACTTTCTATATCTGTAACGATAGAACTGGATATGTCTATGGTGACTATATCGAAGTCCCAGACGATATTATCACGTACAGAGAAGCGTGCCGCGCATATGCAGAAGAATGCGGACGCATTGTTGACGCTGTAAAATTTGATGTTGGCGCTAAGGTTACACAGGACGAAGACGGGGCAACGATTACAGTAACAGACACACACGGAACAACACAGGCGAAAATTCTCAATGGGAAACGAGGCCCAGTAGGTGAACGAGGCCCAATCGGTGAGACGGGGCCAGAACCAGAGATCACAGCGCGAGTATTTGGAGACAATACAGAGATCTTATCTAATGGTGTTGTTATTGCGACCCTTGCTAGTGGTAAGAATGGTGTTGATGGACATACACCGGAAATTACAGCAACAAAAGAAAACGCCACTGTTACAATTTACGCCGACGGTGTAAAGGTCATTGACATTCACGACGGAGTAGACGGGGCGACAGGTCCACAAGGTGAAAAAGGGGATCCAGGGCCTCAAGGATTAAAAGGCGACACAGGAGAAACGGGGGCACAGGGAATTCAAGGCCCTATTGGCGAAACTGGACCGCAAGGAATCCAGGGAATCAAGGGCGATACAGGATTACAGGGACCAGCAGGAGAAACAGGACCGCAGGGGCCTATTGGAAAGACAGGGCCTCAAGGACCAGCGGGAAATGACGGTCACTCCCCTATCGTTACAGCAACAAAAACGGGAACAGTAACAACGCTTTCAATAGATGGCAAAATAGCAGCAACAATCAATGACGGGGCGACAGGTCCGCAAGGTCCCCAGGGTTTAAAAGGAGAAACAGGGGCAACTGGCGAAACAGGCCCACGAGGCCCTCAAGGTTTAAAAGGTGACCCTGGAGAAATGGGACCTCAAGGTCCAATCGGTGAGACAGGGGCTACAGGTCCAACGGGACAAGCTGGCCACTCTCCTATTGTAAAAGCCTCTAAAACAGGAACTGTTACAACTATTTCTATTGACGGAGTAAACGTTGTTTCTATTAATGATGGCGAACAAGGCCCTCAGGGTATTCAGGGTGTAAAAGGTGATCCTGGTATTCAAGGCCCAGTCGGTGAACCGGGCGCTGCAGGACATTCCCCAAATGTAACAGCAACAAAGGCTGGGACTGTAACAACTGTAAAAGTTGACGGTGTAGCAATTGCAACAATCAATGACGGGGCAAAAGGCGACACAGGAGAAACGGGGGCACAGGGAATTCAAGGCCCTATTGGCGAAACTGGACCGCAAGGACTCAGGGGAGAAACTGGCGCAGCCGGTAAAGATGGACACTCACCGAGTGTAACAGCTACAAAATCTGGGACTGTAACAACTGTTTCAGTTGATGGAAAAGCTATTGCAACTATTAACGACGGAGTAGACGGGGCCACAGGTCCTCAGGGTATCCCAGGCCCAGCTTATACACTCACTGAGAGTGATAAAATTACAATTGCTAACGCTGTATTGGCTTTAATGGTCAATGCAGAATCTACGGGAATGTAAGGAGGCGGGAACATGGCAGACTTAATTTATATGACTAAAGCGGCATGGACCGCTATTACTGACACAGTGAGAAGCAAGGCTGGGTTAACCGGTCTTCTCAAAGCTGGAGATATTCCTAATGCACTCAATGGGTTATTCGGGATAAGTGCATTACTTGACGGGTCCGGGGTTACAAGGATTTCAAGTCCAACTGTCGCTTCTATCCGTCCTAATTGTTGTAGTTATTTTAAAAGCTTGAAAGAAGTAGACATTCCCGCGGCAAAAAAAATAAACCCAAACGCTTTTGAGGGGTGTACTTCATTAACACGCTTAAACGCCCCAAAAGCGACTTATATAAGTCAGTCGGCTTTTGCTAATGGTCCAGCGATTAAAAATCTGACACTGCCAAAAGCTGAATCAATCCAGCAATTTGCTTTTGAGTTACAGCCATCGTATCAAACAGCCCCAGCAACACTACAGGACCTTGGAAAATTAACGCTGGGCAATATTAGATATATTGGCATGATGGCCTTTGACCTTTGCGGATATTCAGAAGTTGACATTACAGTGAACGCAAATGGTGGAAGTATTGCAACACAAGCTTTTAATAGATGCTTAAATTTAAGGAAAGTTATTATAAGAGGAAAAACAATGCTTAAGAATGAAGAAGGCTTTGTTTTCTCCAATTCCCCTATTGAAAGTTTAAACGGCGAAATCTTTGTTGATGCTTCTTTAGTTGAATCATATAAAACGGCGACAAACTGGAGTGACTACGCTTCTATTATTAAGGCAATTTCCTGACATATATATAAATGGGGTGTAAAACTATGATTAAGACAGAAACACTAGAAAATGGATATATAAAAACATATTCTGACGCGGGCTTCTATATTCACGGGGGCTTCCCGGAGGGCGATTATGTCCAGGCTATAGATCCGCCAGAATTCAATAGAACATATACAGAAACAGATAAATGTATCAGTGAGGCACAGACAGTGAAAGAAAAGGCTGCTGCCTATGATGTGCTTGTGGGAGGTGTTGGCGATGAATAAAACAAATTACTTTTTAGAGAAAGCTAAACGCCTTCGCCCAGTCATTGAAAAGGCGGCGGCAAGCCTTCCCGAAGTTGAAGCGATGCAGGCCCCGGAGATTTTCCCACTATGGAAAGCGGGGGCAGGCTACGCTGTAAATGATAGGGTTCAATATAAAGGCGTGTTATACAAAGTACTACAGGCACACACTAGCCAGGCAACATGGACGCCTGACACTGCAGTGTCGTTGTTTGCAAAAGTTCTTATTCCTGACGAAAACAAAACGCCTGAATGGGAACAGCCAGAAAGCACTAACCCATATATGAAAGGCGACCGTGTAACGTATAACGGGAAAACATACGAATCTACTATAGATAATAACGTATGGGCCCCTGGTGTTTACGGTTGGAAGGAGGTGTAGCCTTTGACACAGGATGTAATTATAGCGGTGATCAGTTCCGGGGCGTTCTTTACATTCATCCAGTATTTAATTACAAGGCATGATAAGAAAAACGACGAAAGCGACACACGCTACAAAGAATTAAAAGACGGCCTGGGAAAACACGAGGAAACAATCCAAATGCTTAATGAAATATTGGTCGAGATTCAAAAAGAAAACACCGGCATTAAACAATTGTTAATTGGGCTAGGTCATGACAAATTGGTTTATATGACTGATAAGATTGCAAGACGTGGCGCAATCACACTAAAAGAAAAGGCCACACTGGACGCAGTATTCAAACCATACAGCGCTATGGGAGGAAACGGCGACGGAGAGGCCGGATATAAATATTGTGTTACATTGCCCGTTGTATCAGATGAAGACGCAAGAGAAAAAGACAGTTCTCTTTTACGTGAAGATATGGGCATTAATAAATAAGAAGGAGGTTCTATTATGAACAATAAAATTTATGACATTTTGAAATGGGTTGCAATTATCGTGCTTCCTGCTGCTGCTACTTTCGTAGCTTCTATTTTTCCGTTATGGAATTTACCATATGCTGATGCAATCGCACAGACTATCACAGCTGTAGGAACTTTCCTCGGTGCGGTGTTAATGGTCTCTAATTATAGATACAAAAATGGGGACAATGCAAGGGACGAAAACGGGAACAAGTAAATATCCCTTTTCGAAACTAAAAAAAGGGGCAAAATTAGGGATAATTTTATTCCTGGTTTTGTCCCTTACTTTATATACATTTTTATATACGATATCAGACTATAAAAATATGCCCTATTTCGTATACAAATTTATATATGTTATTACGCAAAGAGAAAGAAGGAATGAAATCATGCTATTAGATACAGACAAACAGAAATTCGTTGACGATATCGCAAAGCATGTACAAAAATATGCTAGTTCATACGGAATCAGTGTGCACAGTCCTATTATCGCCCAGGCGATTTTAGAGAGTGGATGGGGCAAGAGTAGACTTGCTGCCGATTATCACAATTATTTTGGTATGAAGTGTGGCACAAAGTGGACAGGCCCCAGTGTTAATATGACAACGCAGGAAGAGTATACGGCGGGCACTCTTGCGACTATTAAAGATAACTTTCGTGTATATGACAACATGGAAAACGGGGTTAAGGGCTATTTTGAGTTTATCCAGCTTTCAAGATATGAAAATCTGAAAGGAATTGTAAACCCTCAAAAATACATTGAGACTATTAAAAATGATGGATATGCCACAAGTTCTACATACGTTAATAGTCTTATGCAAATTATTAAGCTTTACAATCTTACATCATACGACAGCGCAGAAAGCGTAGAAGGAGAGGACATTATGGGAAGTAGACAAGCAATGGTTGCGAAAATGAAATCCTGGATCGGAAAGAATGAGGCAGACGGATCATTCAGAGAGATCATCGACATTTACAATTCACACACACCAAGGGCAAGAGGTTACAAATTACAGTATTCCGATGAGTGGTGCGCTGGTACTGTTAGCGCCGCCGCTATTGCAACTGGTAATACAAACGCGGTTCCGCTTGAGGTATCATGCCATTATATGATCGAAGGCGCAAAAGCTAAAGGAATCTGGGTTGAAAACGATAGTTATGTTCCACAAGGTGGAGATATTATTCTTTACGACTGGCAGGATTCAGGCATTGGTGACAATACAGGAAATCCAGATCATGTCGGCGTTGTTGAGTACACATCCGGCGGAATTATTCATGTTATTGAAGGCAATAATGGAGAAAAAGTTGCAAGACGCGAGTTATCTGTAAACGGCAGATATATTAGAGGGTTCATTGTTCCAAAGTATAGCAACAATACAGCGCCTAGCGGTGGTTCAACTCCTACTGTATCAGGAACAATCGACGCATTAGCAAGACGTGTTATTGCTGGAGAGTTCGGATCAGGTGACGCACGCAAAAATGCACTAGGCGATAAATACGATGCAGTACAGAATCGTGTAAATGAAATCTTAAGCGGTACAGCTTCCGCCCCTGCTAAAAAATCAGTTTCAGAAATTGCTAAAGAAGTGTTAGCAGGTGCATGGGGCAACGGTGCAGACCGTAAAAATAGACTTGTTGCTGCGGGTTATAACTACGATGAAGTACAAAACGCTGTTAATGCGTTATGCACTCCTAAGCCTTCTCTTAAACCTGCAAGTGAAATTGCTAAAGAGGTCCTTGCGGGTGTATGGGGCAACGGTGACGCAAGAAAACAGAAGTTAGAGGCTGCCGGATATAACTATTCAGAGGTACAGACCGCTGTTAATAAATTATGCAACAAGAAAAGCGTAACAACTATTGCCAAAGAAGTTATCGCTGGCAAGTGGGGCAACGGTGCAGACCGTAAGAAAAAGCTTGAATCAGCGGGATATAACTACAACGAAGTACAAAGAGAAGTAAATAGACTGCTTTAAAAACGAGAATCCCGGGGATAAATTCCCCGGGTTTTTTGCGTAAATTATAGATGCACTAATTCCAAAAGTGCGCGGGTACGTATTGAGTATTTATCGCGCGCATTAAGTGTTCAACTTTTTCATAGAGTACACGTGCGCGATACAGTACAACACAGGACGCGAAATCCGCCCGATATAACGACTTTACTTATTACCCTATAACTTGTTAAGACGGTCGCGTAAAACATCAATGCCGGGCTTGCTGAGGGCCACGTAGTACTTGTGAGTGACTTGTGAACTAGCGTGCCCCATTTGCGAACAGAGAAGATATTCAGGCGTATTCATTGCGGCCATCATTGTTCCATAGGTATGTCGTAGCCAGTGATATTTAAACTCTAAGCCCTCTCCCGCTAATTTCTTGCTGTGGTATTTCATAGAATTGTTAGTCTGTATTTTTCCGTTAAGCTGGCAGTTGACGAGGGAAAGAGAAGAAAGTTGTTTTCCGTCTATGTCTATGATCATTGTTTTGTTCTGTTCTCGTTCTGCTTCATTTTCGAGGCTGTCTATCTTCTGTCTTAATTTTCTAAGATATAGAACTAACACATCGGGAATAAAAATGGACCTAACGCCGTTTCTCGTTTTCACAGGAACTAATTTAATCAGTCCTTCCTGGTACTGCATTTGGCAATCAATTCTTATTGACCCATCGTCTAAGTTTACATGGTCCCATTTAAGCCCGTAGCATTCATTGATACGTAGGCCACAATATCTACCCAGCATATAGGCTGTTTCTGCGTTCGTACCATTGAAGTACTCATCAAGTGTGTTTAATTGGCTTTCATTAAAGAAGCGTATGTCGTCGTCTTCATCGACTTTCTTATTTGGCATATGAATCTTAGATGATTGCGATTTTGTCATGTGTGCGTGAAGATCAGCGCTTATATATCCCCTGGTGAAAGCCTGCCCATATAATAGGTAGAAAAACTTAATGAATGATTCTACGTATCCGTAAGAATAACCTTCCTTATAATATAGGTCTGACAGAAAATCGTTGATCTCTGCTGCCGTTACTTTTGAAATGATACGGCGCCCGAATTTTTCCTTCACGTGGTTCTCCCAGAGAGAGTCCTGTTTTAATAAAGTAGTGTAGGCTTTTCCAGTAGTTCCATTCTTTCGGTAATCGTTATATACTTGTGATATCATAACGCGCGGGTATGTCTTAGGCTTGTCAATGACTCCCGCTTTCGTTTTCTCGATATCAACGGCACGGGCGGCTGCGGCCTGCATTCTCGTTTTGAACGGGTTGCCGTTTTCGTCCTTCACTTTCTTACGTGTCTTTTGATGTCCGCCAACTGTTACAACGAACCGATAACCGAAGTTGCCTTCTTCAGTTTGAAAAACGCCTGGATACTGTTTCTTAGTTCGTGGCATATTGTTTCCTCCTTTATGTTCCTTTTTTCGTGTTTTTTGGTGACTTTCTTTGTCACTTTGCAATTTTAAGGAAATTAAAGGCTATGACATTGTCACTCGAAAAGTTGTCACTTTTTATAGAAAAATACCCAGTTTATGCGGGTTTCTAAGCTGCTGATCTTGACGCAATCCATGATATAGTTCATGAGATGACTAAAGATGAAGCTCGTCATGGTAAGGCATTTGCTGGATTATTAAAACGTTATTTTGGTGAATAATGCATTTAGAAGCTTCTGAATCAATCGGAAGCTTTTTTTCTTGTTTTCGTGTATAATAAGTTGTGTTTAACGAATATATAGAAAGAAGGATCAAGATGATTGGTAAGAATAGTCCATGTTGGTGTGGTTCTGGTAAAAAATATAAACATTGTCATGAAGAATGGGACAATACAATTAATGTATTAAAACTACAAGGAAAAATTGTTCCTAGTCATAATTTAATCAAGTCGGAAGAAGATATTAAATGGATCAAGAAAGCGGCTAAAATCAATAATGCAGTTCTTGATTTAGTTGGAGAAAAAATCTGTGCAGGTATGACGACAGAAGATATTGATAAATTAGTATATGATTATACAACAAGTCATGGTGGAATTCCTGCATGTCTAGGTTATGAAGGATTCCCTAAGAGTGTTTGCACATCTATTAATAATGAAATTTGTCATGGTATTCCAAGTGAGAAAGTCGTATTAAAAGATGGCGATATTATAAATGTAGACTGCACTACAATTGTACATAAACACTTTGCGGATGCATCTAGAATGTTCTGTATTGGTCATGTAAGTGAAGAGGCAAAACGCTTAGTTGAAGTGACTAAAGAATGCTTAGAAATTGGTAAAGAAGCCGTACGTCCTTGGGGATACATTGGAGATATTGGTGCTGCTATTCAAGAACATGCACACAAAAATGGTTACAGTGTTGTTGTTGATTTCTGTGGACACGGTGTTGGTAATGCTTTCCATGAAGATCCATATGTACATCACGTAGGAATTCGTAATACAGGTATGGTTATTGCACCAGGTATGGTCTTCACCATTGAGCCTATGATCAATCAAGGAACGCGTGATTTATATATTGATAAAGATAATGGTTGGACATCTTATACAAAAGATGGAAAGTTATCGGCACAATGGGAAAACACAATTCTAGTTACAGAAAAAGGAATTGAAGTATTAGCTTGGTAAGAAGTCAATAAAATGACTTCTTTTTTGGTGAGGTTTAAAAAAGGGAATATGCAAAAGAGTATGATTGAGGGGAATACTTTAAAACTCATTTTGAATTTTAGCATTCCATTATTATTAGGAAATTTATTTCAACAATTTTATAACGTTGTTGATGCGGCCATTGTTGGACAAACACTAGGTTCTAAAGCATTGGCAGCCGTAGGTGCTAGTAGTAGTGTGCAGTTTTTGATTCTAGGATTTTGTATGGGAATATGCCAAGGCTTTGCGATTATGGTTTCACAAAGTTTCGGCGCAAAAAGATTCGATGAAATGCACACTTATATTTATGCAGGAGCTGTATGGACAGCCATTACAGCTTTTGTGGTATCCATCTTAGTCGTTGTATTTTGTGCAGACATTCTTCACATTTTACAAGTCAATGACGAAATCTTTAAAGATGCCTATGCCTATTTGGTTGTCATATTTGCAGGGATACCATTCACATTACTCTATAATTATTTATCGGCTATATTAAGAGCTATTGGAGATTCAAAAACGCCATTTCTCTTTTTGGCTTTTTCCGCTGTTTTAAATATTGGCCTTGATTTTTTTTGTATTCTTGTTTTGAAATGGGGATGTGCAGGGGCTGCCATCGCCACCATTTTTGCCCAAGCCGTAAGTGGTATTTTGTGTTTATTGTTAATTGCTTTTAAAGTCAATGTTTTACATATACCTAAATCAAGTCGTTATGTGGATAAGAATCATTCGATAAAATTATTGGCAATGGGAGTTCCTATGGGATTACAATTTTCAATTACAGCCATAGGTTCTATGGTCATGCAGTCGGCTAACAATGCTTTGGGAACCATTTATGTATCTGGTTTTACGGCAGGTATGCGCATTAAATCGTTGATGATGTGTCCATTTGATGCATTAGGTGCAGCTGTTTCTACATTCCTTTCCCAAAATTATGGAGCTTTCAAGTTAGATCGAATCCAGGATGGATATCATAAAGGCGTAATGGTGAGTATTTTATATGGTGCATTCGCCTGTGTCGTAATGGTTTTCTTTGGAAGAATTCTTAGTATGATGTTTGTGAGCGCAAATGAATCACAAGTGCTAAATGCGAGTGCGTTATATTTAAGAAGAATGGGCTATTTCTATCCTGTACTAGGAATTTTGATCACAACAAGAATGTCCGTTCAAGGCCTTGGCTATTCTGCAAGAGCTATGCTTGCAGGCTTTGTAGAAATGATTGCACGTTGCATCGTAGCCTTATGCTTTGTTCCTATTTTCAAATATAATGCGATCACATGGGCCGATCAAGCAGCATGGGTTGCAGCTACACTTGTATTGATTCCATTGTGGATCAGTGCAATGCGTGCGGTTCAAAAGAAAATGAGTTAAATTAGAAGTCTAAATGACTTCTTTTTTTGACTTTTAATGTCTTTTTCACATACATCTGATTTAATTAAGGTAGAGATCATTAAAAATATGATTGACACCAAATATGACACCAAATATAATGGAGGTGAAAAGATGTCTTCTTAAATTGGGTCATGATATTCGTTTCGAAGAGATAGTTAAAGTGATGAAAGAATATGGATATGAGATCAAACAACCTAAAGGCGGATCAAGTCATTATTCATTTGTCAAATCTGGATGTAATCGTATTGTGATTCCAAGACATAAACCTATAAAAAAGGTGTATGTAAAAATGATAAAAAAAGTGATAGAAGAGGAGATGAAGGAATATGAATCAAGAACTCAAATACTACATGAATCTGTCGTATCGTATGGAAATTGTTGAAGATAAAGATGAAGGAGGATATGTCTTATCTTATCCGGATCTTCCTGGATGTATGACATGTTCAGATTCATTAGATGACTTGTTAGAACTAGCCAAAGACGCAAAAGAAACATGGATTTTAGGTATGTTAGAAGATGGGAAAGAGATTCCGCTTCCTAGTGATCTACAATCGTATTCAGGACAATTTAAATTAAGAATACCCAAAAGTCTTCATAGATCCTTATCTATACACGCTAAAGAGGAAGGCATTAGTATGAATCAATATTGTTTGTATCTTCTCGCAAAAAATGATGCGGAATATAAAAAAGAAAGACGTTAATTGTCTTTCTTAGATATAATGGATTTCAACTCCACCAAAATGAACACGCCCTGTGATATTTAATGTTGGATAGCCACTAGATGATGGCTGTCCTTTTTCATCAACTCCACCAAAGAAGGCACGAACATGACTTTGTACATTCCATTCTTTAGGTACATAGAGTTCAATGCCTGTAAAGTTTCCATCAATTTCAATCGTAGCTTGATTTTGAATGGTAGCCTGATCAAAATAGAGTTTCAATCCTGAAAACTTTGAATCAATGGTCACATATTGTAAATCATTGGTTTGAATATATTGAACTTTTTCACCAAAACTAGAAGTAATATTGATGATGGAATTTGTAGAATATTCAATATCTTCTATTTCAATGTGTCTTTTTTTGGGATGAATAATGCTTGTAAGTCCCCAAGCTAATAGCCAAGTAGCTAATAATAGAAGCCATAAAGAAATATCTTCAAAACCTAAATCTTCTTTGAATAAATAGAAAATAATCGCAATCCCAAATAAGGGACTGTAGAAGCTTCTTTCTTTGATTCCGTCGATAATAACGGATAGACAGATAAGAGTTCCAGCAATTTTCCATAGACTAAGGTTAAATTGAATAATTCCAAATAAGTTTCCAAAAATTAATATGGCACCTAGAATACAAATAATGCCCCAAAACCAATTTCTTTTCATAAATGATTCCTTCTTTCTTTTAATACTTTGTAGTACATTCTTGATACATACACTTGTTTATGACTATTTTGAAAAGTAATGAGATGACTCGATACAGAATGCGATAGAGAATAAATTTTTTGAATATTCACTATTGTAGATTTAGAAATTCTTAAAAAGGAATTCGGCAATATATTTTCTAATTCATACAATTTCTGTGTTGTAGAAAACATATCATTGGCTGTATGCGCATATACCGTTCCGTTGTCACTTTCAAAGAATAGAATTGCATCTAAATCTAGATAATACTCTGTATCTTGTTTAAAGAATTGTATACTAGGCTTTGATTTAAAATTAGATATCAATTGTTGCAATTCCTCCGTATATTCTTTTGTATGTATGACGATTTCATCTTCGTTTAATGAATCATCAATCTCAATTCTTACTTTCATGGCTTTATTATTCCACAAGGAATATTAAAAGTATAGTCATGAAAAGTATGTGGTTAAAATATAAGACTAAGTGGTCAAGAAAATAGAAGTGAAAATTCATTTCTTTAGTGGGCTGTATAATGGTACCTATATATAGCTCCTTCATCAATTTTGTATATTAATCGTTCTTTATCATTTATTCTGCAACTTCAAAATCCTTTAAAGGATGAGACATCAGATATTATTATATTTATTTCTAAAATATTGAAATAATGTCGTTTTGTAGTAAATAAAATATTGAAATAATGACATTTTAGACGGAATAAAATATTGAAATAATGACGTTTTTCTGTTAATGTGATATTGAAATAATGTTGTTTCATGACTGGAGGATATATGTTTAAGCGGAAAGTATATAATGAATTGTTGGAATGGAAAGAAAAATATGCAGATCGGTCAGCTTGTTTATTAGAGGGAGCTAGGCGTGTAGGTAAGAGCACAATTGCTTTGGAATTTGCAAAAAATGAATATGAAAGTTTTATATTTATAGATTTTTCTAATATATCTACAGAATTGTTAGAAGTATTCAATGATATTTCGGATTTGGATATATTCTTCTTGCGATTACAAACAGTGACAGGTATTAATTTGATAGTATCTAAATCTGCCATTATTTTTGACGAAGTACAATTTTTTCCAAAGGCTAGACAAGCTATTAAACATCTAGTAAAAGATGCAAGGTATCATTATATTGAGACGGGGTCACTGATATCAATTAAGAAAAATGTACAAGATATATTAATTCCTTCTGAAGAACATAAAATTAATGTGTTTCCGATGGATTATGAGGAATTTAATTGGGCATTGGGAAAAAGTACGGATAGTATAAGAACTTTAGTTGAAAAGAATGTTGCTATAGGTGATATGACAAACCGTAAGTTAATGCGCGATTTTCGTATTTATATGGCTGTTGGGGGGATGCCTCAAGTCGTTTCTACTTACCTACAAACGAATAATCTTGATGCAGTAGATAAAGAAAAATTAGATATTATTTCTTTATATGAAGATGATTTAAAAAAAATAGATCCTTCTGGTAGATTATCTGATATTTATGCATCAATACCTAGTCAATTAGCATTGAAGAGAAATAGATTTAAAATAGCAGAAGCAACTAAAAGCCGAAGACAAATTAAAGATGAGGAACGTTTATTTGATTTAATTGATTCCAAAATAGTTTTGCCATGTTACAATGTTGCACAACCTAGTATTGCTTTAGCACAAACAAGAGATCCAGAAACTTTTAAATTGTATATTTCTGATATTGGATTGTTTACAACGATGATATTTGATGGTGGGAAAGGATTATCTTCAGATATTTATAAAAAATTGTTGAGTGATAAGTTATCAGCCGATTTAGGCTATATGTATGAGAATGCAATCGCACAAATCATTGTAAATAGTGGCAATAATTTATACTATCATTCATGGAGAAAAGAGAATAGTACTCATAGTAATGAAATTGATTTCTTAATACGTTCAAAAAATAAAATCATTCCAATTGAAGTAAAATCATCTGCAACAAAGAGTCATATTTCAATGGATGAATTCTGCAAGAAATATTCGCATGAAGTAGGACGAAGATTCTTGTTTTCACAGAAAGATTTTTCGAAAGATGGGATGTTGGAGTTAAAGCCTATTTACGCAGTTCCATTTTTGTTAGAAAATCTTTAAATAATGTATTTTAATCTTTGATATAATAATAGAGTTGAAATGAGGTAAATAAACTTATGGATGAAAATATAATTTCCTTAATTGCGAAAGAGCTGAATATTTCAATTTCGCAAGTTAAGAATACATTGGAATTATTAGAAGAAGGAGCTACAGTTCCTTTTATTGCACGTTATCGTAAAGAGCGTACAAAAGGTTTGGACGAAGAACAAATTCGTGTCATTCAAGAAAATTATGCGTATCAAGTGAATTTAGCTAAGCGTAAGGAAGAAGTCTTAGCTCGTATTGAAACATTAGGAAAATTGGATGATGAAATTATTAAGAATGTCAACGCATGTACAAAACTATCACAAGTAGAAGATATTTATCGTCCTTACAAACAAAAGAAAAAGACTCGTGCAAGTGTTGCAATTGCCAATGGTCTACAGCCATTAGCCGATACTTTTATGTCTTTTCCTCGTTATTTTAAAGAAACAGAATTAGATGCTTATATCAATGAAAATGTAAAAGACAGAGACGCTGCTATTCAAGGTGCATGCGATATCATTGCCGAAAAAGTGAGTGATGATGTGGATGTGCGTAATAAAATATTGGATTCAATGACAAATTTTGGTCGTATTGTTACAAGTGAAAAGAAAGATCATGAAGACGATCATAAAGTCTATAAGATGTATTATGACTATTCAGAAAGAGTGAATACATTAGCACCGCATCGAGTTATGGCCATTGATCGTGGGGAAAAAGAAAAAGTATTAAATGTTTCGATTTCCTTTAATGAAGAATATATCGAAAACTGGGTATGCCGAAGATTTATTCGCTTTACTAACAGTGGTACAAGTGAGTATGTTCGTGCTGCTATTTTAGATGGTTTAAAAAGACTTGCCTATCCTTCCATTGAAAGAATGGTTCGTTCTGCTCTAAGTGAAAAGGCACATGAATCAAGTATTGATGTATTCTCTATGAACTTAGAAAAACTTTTACTTCAACCACCTATGAAAGATAAAGTGATTCTAGGCTTTGATCCTGCCTTTAGAACCGGATGTAAATTGGCTGTTATTGATGCATCGGGTAAAAAATTAACAGTTGATGTGATTTATCCACATCAGCCAAATGCGAAAGTAAGAGAGTCTGAACAAAAATTAGTTCAATTATGTAAAGAATATCATGTGAATTTAATTGCGATTGGCAATGGTACGGCAAGTCGAGAAAGTGAAGCTTTCGTTGCGAATACAATCAAAAAATTTAATTTACCAGTATCTTATACCATTGTTTCTGAAGCAGGTGCTAGTGTATATAGTGCTTCTAAATTAGCTATTGAAGAATTCCCAGACTTACATGTTGAACAAAGAAGTGCCATTTCTATTGCACGAAGATTGATGGATCCACTTTCAGAATTAATCAAGATTGACCCTCAATCGATTGGTGTTGGTCAATATCAACATGATTTGCCAACCGCAAGATTAAAAGAACGCTTGGATTTCGTAGTTGAAAAAGCGGTTAACCGCGTGGGCGTAAATATCAATACAGCCAGTGTTTCTTTACTTAAAAATGTTGCGGGATTAAATAATGCGAGTGCATCAAGTATTGTGTCATATCGTGAAGAGAATGGAAAAATTGAATCGCGTACACAAATTAAAAAGATCCCTAAGATTGGTCCAAAAGCCTTCGAACAAGCAGCTGGATTCTTGCGTATTGAAGATGGAAAAGAACCGTTGGATCGTACAAGCATTCACCCTGAATCGTATAAGGCAACGAAAGTATTGTTGAAGGAATTAGGTCTGGATACTTCGGATTTAGGAACACAAAAGGCAAAAGACGTGATTTCTAATTGTGATACAAAACAATTGATGCAAGACACAGGATTAGATAGTTATACATTGAAGGATATCTTAGATGCGATTTGTATGCCACTTAGAGATTATCGAGATAAATATGATGCGCCATTACTAAGAAAAGATGTATTGGAAATCGAAGACTTACATATTAATGATAAGCTAGAAGGTACAGTACGTAATGTGGTTGACTTTGGTGCCTTTGTCGATATTGGACTACACGAAGATGGTTTAGTTCACGTTTCAAAGATGAGTACAAAACGAGTAAAACATCCAAGTGATGTGGTATCTGTAGGAGATATTGTTACGGTATGGGTATATAATATTGATCAGGAGAAACAAAAGGTGCAGTTAACGATGGTCAATCCAAATTGACAATCAACAAATAGAGGTTTAATATCTAGACTAAAGTAGGACAACTTAATGTTGTCCTTTTCATTTAAGGGAAGAGGATTTTTATGAATATCACAACAATTGTTACACAAATGACTATTTTATTATTGATTATGATTGTTGGTTTTGTGGGAGCTAAAAAGAACATCTTTAATGATGAAGTAAATGTATATGCATCAAATATCTTGTTAAAAATCGGGATTCCAGGCTTGATTATTAGTTCGGTTAAAAATGGATCTCCATTTACAGGACATGAATTATTCAATGTACTTATTATTTTTTCAATTTTCACAATCTTTACAGGGATTGTCTCTAAAGTTATTGTAGAAGTTTTACACATTCAAGAAAATAAAGCCCTTTGGCAATTTATGATTCTATTTACCAATGCAGGCTTTATGGGATTACCCGCTATTCAAGCTATATTAGGCGATCAAGCCATGCTTTATGGAGCTTTATTTTTATTGCCACTAAACTGTTTAATGTATGGATATGGAGAGAGCTTATTTCGTAAGGGCGAATTTTCATTTAAAAAATTTATGAATGGACCGATGATCGCATCTGTTATTGCACTTATATTATGTATCTTTAATATAAAGCTTCCGTATATCTTAGCACAGACCTGCACGTATATTGGCAATGTTACAACACCATTATCTATGATGGTAATTGGTGCTGGGTTAGTCAAAATGGATGTTAAGGAATTACTGGATCTGAAGTTGTGGGGATTTACAATTTTTAAAATGATTCTATTGCCATTGTTCTATATGTTTACTCTTTCTATATTTCATGTTGATCCATTGATTGAAAATACACTTATTCTGATTATGTGTATGCCAGTGGCAAGTAATTCTAGTGTCTATGCATTTATGTATGGTGAGGATGCAACGCTTGCTAGTAAAGCTATTTTCTTGACAAGTGTTTCGTGTGTGGCAACGATTCCAATTGTGTTTATTTTGCACACTTTGTAAATAACGTGACAAATGTAACTATAAATAAAGGTCAAAGTTTGAGTTATTGATTAGAATGATGTATGATTAGGATATAAGAAAGGATGTCATGATTATGGAAAAATGGACTCAAGAACAGTATGCTGCTCGTTTACAGGAAATGAAACAAGAAGCTCATGATAAAATGTGGTTATACATCGAAGTGAATGCCAAAGAGTTTATGAATGAATGTGAACCAGGGGTAAAAAATTTAGCAAATTGCTGCAAAGCAATGTTAGATGCAATGTTAGAAGGAGATGGCTTTATTGTAGAGCCTAAGATTCGTACTAAGGTTGCTGGAACTTTAACAGTTCGTTACTATGTTGATAACTTACATCCAGGTCGTAGAAAATACGCAGATGTAATGAAAGAACAACAACAGTAAAAAAAAGAATCATTTCTGATTCTAAAATAGCTTTAAATATTTAAAAGCTTTGTATAAGCCGTCATTGTCAATTTTATCTGTGACATAGTCGGCTTTTTCTTTTACCTCTTTGACACCATTTCCCATCGCAACTGAAATATCAGCATATTCTAACATTGGTAAATCATTTTCAGAATCACCCATCGCAACGGTTTCATATTCTTCTTCATAATAGTTTTTGACAAATTGAATAGCCGTAGCTTTATTGTATTCTGAATGTGTGATTTCTCCGCCTAGATGCAAAAAGTTTGTGAATGTTAAATGTTTAGGGATTTGTCTTAATATTTCTTCTCTTTGTGAAAGTGAGTCAAAATGAATGCTGACTTTCATGACTTGATTGTAATCATCGTCGGTAATTGTTGAAATATCTGGAAAAGATAAGAAACGATTTCCCATACGGTTATCTGTATTAAATTGGCGCATTCTTTCTCTGTTTTTCTCACTAGTAAATGTCATTTTGCTTCCCTCTAAAGAGAATCCTGAATCTTTGGCAATGTGCAGAATAAATTGAGTGTCTCTTTTTTTCAATGGTTCAAAAAGTACTTGTTTATTATCAATTATAATTTCACTGCCAGCACCGAAACAATAGCCATCTAAATTCATATCTAATAAAAATTGAGGGACTTCACAACGTGTTCTACCTGTGTTTATATAAATTTTATGCCCGTTTTTTCTTGCATGTTCAATTGCTTCTAATGCAGAACTAGGAATCTTTTCAAATATCCATAGAGTTCCGTCTAAATCTAAAAAAATAATTTTTTTCATAACCTTCCTCCACTACACTATTCTATCATATTATTGTATGATATAAGAAAAAGAGGGTATTGGCATGGAAAAGAATGTGATTATAACGATATCGAGGCAGTTTGGATCCAATGGAAGGGAAATTGCTCGTAAATTAGCTGAATATTTAGATATTAGTTATTATAATAAACAAATTTTGGAGAAAATTGCAGTAAATATGGGTGTTTGTGCAGATTTCTTTAAAGACCAGAATCAAGATGCGAATGGCTTATTTACAATAGAATCTAAAGGCCTTTTAGGACTTAGAAATATTACAGAATTAAGTGTGAATACACAAATCTATGATATGGCAAGTGATTTTATTCAAAAGATTTCCCAAAGAGAAGATGCTGTTATTGTAGGAAGATGTGCCGATTATATTTTAAAAGACAATCCGGATGTTATTTCTGTATTTTGTTACAGTGATGTAGAAGAACGTATTCAATGGTCGATTGATGAATATCAAGTGCCTGCCAAACAAGCCAAGAAAATTGTGCAGGAAAAAGATGCACAAAGATCTAGATTTTATGAATTCTATACCAATCAAAAATGGGGCAATCCACGTAACTATACATTGATGATCAATACGTCGAAGATGAGTACAGAAGAAACAGTACAATTACTTGCTTCATTTTATGATGCAAAAAAAGGCATCCTCACATTTAAGAATGCCTTTGAAAATCAATATGAAAAAGATAATAAGTATTAAAAAAGTCGGAAACCCGACTTTTTCTTTTACATAATGTAAGGTGTAGCGAAGTACAATACGAAGATGATCATTAATGCCCAAACAGTTGGGTGAACTTCTTTAGCTTTACCAGCTGCAATCATGGCAATTGTATAAACGATGAATCCGCATGCGATACCATTTGAAATAGAATACATCAAGATCATCATAATAACAGTGACAAAACCAGCAGCGGCAAAAATCATGTCATCCCAGTCAATACCTTTTAACTGTTGTGCCATCATAATACCAACAACGATCAATGCTGGTGCAGTAACTGCGTTCGTAACTGTACTTAAGATAAGTGGTGATAAGAATACGGCTAGTAAGAAGCAAACACCAGATGTGCATGCAGTTAAACCTGTACGTCCACCAACACCAACACCAGAACTAGATTCAACAAAGCTAGTTACTGTACTAGTACCTAAAACTGCACCAAATACTGTACCAACCGCATCAGCAAGCAATGCTTGTTCAGCATTTTCTAGTTCACCTTTATCGTTGATCAAACCAATACGGTTACCAATCGCAACAAGTGTTCCAGCTGTATCAAAGAAGTCAACGAATAAGAATGAGAAAATAACTACGAAAGCTTGGAATGGATTTGCAAATAATTCAGAAATTCCTGAGAAGCAAGATCCAGCAGCTTGTAATTCAAAATCAAACGAAATGAAACGTTCAGGTAAAGTAGGCATACCAGCCATTCCCATGAATCCAAGGATGATTCCAATCACCGCAGTGATAACCATACCTACGAAAACGGCTGCAGGAACATTTTTAATAACTAACGCAATTGTGATCAACAATCCAACAATCGCAAGTAATACGGTTGGATCTGTTAAGTTTCCAATTGTTACAAATGTTGAAGGACTAGCTACAATAATACCCGCATTTTTTAAACCAACAAACGCAATGAAGAAACCGATTCCGGCTCCGATTGCCAACTTTAATTGTACTGGAATTGCGTTGATAATAGCTTTACGAACACCAGTAACAGAAATAAGAATAAAGATAATACCTGAAATGAATACAGCACTTAATGCAGCTGCCCAGCTAAAGCCCATTTGTCCACAGATTGTGTAGGCGAACAATGCGTTAACGCCCATACCAGAAGCTAATGCAACTGGGTAGTTGGCAACAAGTCCCATAATGATACTTGCTACACCTGCACTGATTGCAGTCGCAAGGAATACAGATGCTTTGTCCATACCAGCATCTGCCAATACTGCAGGGTTAACCCCAAGAATGTAGGCCATAGCCAAGAATGTTGTAAGACCAGCAATAAGCTCTGTCTTAACGTTTGAACCTTTTTCGTTCAATTTAAAGAATTTTTCCACGATTCTCTCTCCTTCTCTCTTTTTTCAAAAGACCCCTCCATTGTAGCATAAGTTATTCTAAATAGATGCACTTTGATAAAGAAAAAGCATAAATATACGTTTTTATCGGTAAATCCGTTATTCTTTCCATTGAATGTTTATAAGTTTGAAGCTGAGGGGCATACATATCAATTAATTTATTTTCATTATCCGTGGCATCTGTTTTAAAATCAATGATAATTATCTCATCTTCTTTATAGATAACTAAGTCCATAAATCCATGAACGACTTGGTTTTTTTCTTTAATAATATAGCTTTGTTCAAATACATGCTTTTCGTTCATCCAAGAAGCATAGAGTGCATTCGAATTTAAAGCTAGAATCTGTTTAATGTCATAATCCTTTAAAGTATATCCATAAGAATTCGCATAAGAAAGAATTTCTTCTTGTTGATAAGGATATGAACATTGCGCCACAATTTCATGGAATAAAGTACCGCGAAGCGTTCCTATATTTTTAGTAAGAGAAATCTCTTTCCAGTCTAATTTCATTTTGGCCCCACTAGCCGTCTGACTCGAGAACACATCGGATGTTTTCGTATAGACAGGAAGTTTATAAGACTTATTATTTTGACGCACTTTTAATGGTCTTTCATACAATTCTGATTTTTTATCAAAAACCACTAGAGAATCACTCGTATTGGCATATGTATGTAAAAGCCATCCTGTATAACTCTCATCTTCTAATAGAGTATAGGCGTTTAATGGACTATAAAAATCTTCAATGCTTTCAATCGTATCTACAATGACCAATTCTTTTTGAGGACGTGTTGTCGCAACATAGAATACGCGCATTTCTTCTGCAAGATCATCCAATTCTTTTTTTGTTTGTAGAGCTAAATGATATATTGAATTGTACTTATATTTATAATCATTACTTAAGCCTTTTAAAGATAATCCTAATATTGAATCAAGTAAGATGCATGAACTGCCATGTTTATCTCTTTGTTCATGTTGCGAAAGAATATATACAACAGGGAATTGTAAACCTTTAGATTGATGCATTGTCTTTACTTGAACTACATCATCTTCTTTGCCATACAAGCTTGCTTCCTGAGTTTGATCTTGCGTTGCATCTTTAGATAGTTGTAGGACAAAACCATGGATGTCACTCTGATTTTCATACTGGGTTGCCAATTCTAATAAATAATCTAAGTTGTTCTTATCTTGAATGGTTGTAGAAGCATAATAGAAATTATTATAGGCATAGATATATTGTAGCAGTTGTACAATTGTTTGATTTCTATTTACATATAATTCAAAGAAAGGCTTCATGAAATCTTCGTTTTTAATACTCATATATAAAGATGTGCCTTTTTCTTTTCCTATGCAGCACTTCGCAATTTGAGAAAAAGATACATTAAATAATGGAGACATTAAAGAAGCACATAACGCAATGTCGTCGGTTAAATCTTCTAAAGCTTTTAAAGTAGAAAGCACAATTTGAATGGCAGGATTTGTATAGAATCCATGATCAATGGTAATCATAGCCGGAATGTTGTAGGCCTCAAAAACTGTTTTCAGTTTTTCTTGAGGCGCATGATTACGGGTTAACACACACATCGATTTATAGGGCGTGCCTGCTTTGTGCTTTTCGATAATATCTTGTGCAATCAAATCAAAACGATTCTCATTGTGATTCTTTTTGATGGTAGCTTTGTTGCCTTCTTCATCTTTATATTCTGTATATAAGAAACGAACTGGATACTGAGGACTTTCCATTTGTCCTTTCGTACCTACATTGGCAATATCGATCTCTTCAAATTGTTTTCCCAATAATTCATTGTTCATGATCTTACTATAAAAATCATTGTTGAATTGAATAACACTCGCATTGGAACGATAGTTTTCCTGCAATAATAAAGGGGTGTTGTTGATATCTTCCTTTTTCATCCAGTCCTGCATGATTTTTGGATTGGCTTGTCTAAAACCATAGATGGATTGTTTAATGTCACCCACTCTAAATACGTTGTTTTCATGGCAGAAAGACGCAATGATTTTTTCTTGAAGTTCATTGGTATCCTGGAATTCATCCACTAGAATCATCTGATATTTATTGTACATTTCTTCTTTGATCATTGGATCTTGAAGGAGTTGATACGCAAAGTGCTCCATATCATTAAAGTCAATCACTTCCATTTTCTTCTTTTCTAATTGAAAGTATAACTTTACTTTATTGGTTAATTCAAATAAGGTATATACTAAAGCTTTATGATTTTGAATGTCCTTTAAATAGAATTCTTCATCAAATAAGTTTTCTACAATCTTTGTTTCATGATCTTTAAAAGAAGTTTGATATTTTGAGTAGTCCACCTTATCAATTGTCTTCTTAAAACCGATGGTATTTTTTAAATACAATTCAAATTGAGCTTTAAAATCTGAATACGAGTTGGCATCTAAACACTTTGATAAATAGTCCTTTTTGACTTCATAATCTTCAGGCTTTGCGATTTGATAGATTACTTCATCTAATATTTCAGTCATCGCAAGACAATGATTGTGAAAGTATTTCAATGCATATTCCATTAATTCTGGACTTAAATATGTATATGAATCTTGAATGTTTTTAATCCATGTCTTTGCGTCTTCTTCGGATTTAGAGTTGAGGATTGCCAAAATATCTTCAATGTATTTTTGAATGTCTTCTTCTGTTTTTCCAAAAGAGAGAAAATACATTTTTAATTTTGTGTATGCATCTAGGTCTAAATCTTGAACCGCATGTTTGTAGGCGTTGTCAAAGGCGATGCGCGTTTGGGTTGAGGATGCCGTTTGTTTGGACATCGTATAAGAAATAGGAATCTTATAGTAATAATTTTGTACAATCGACAAGCAGAAACTATCAATAGTAGAAATACTGGCTGTTTCAAGTAGAGCCATTTGCTGAAGAATATATTCTGTTTTTGGTTGCTCTTTTAATTTGGAAAGAAGACGTGCCTTCATTTCAGCTGCCGCATCCTTTGTGAAAGTCATTGCCAGGATAGAATCGATTGAAATGTGGTCTTTTAATACAAGCTGACATAAACGTTCTACTAAAACAGCTGTTTTACCACTTCCGGCACTGGCAGAGACAACGACATTTGTATCTCGAATGTCAATGGCTTTTTGTTGGGAAATTGAAAAATCCATGTTTATTCTTCCTCCTTTTCTACACGAAGCATTGGTTCAACTTCATTCGCCGAATTTCGACAAATAGATCTGTAAGCACAGAATTTACATGCATCTTGGACGTGATTAGGTAGGGCTTGTCCACTTTTAATGTCTTCTAAAAGACTGTCAACGACTTGAATCCATTCCTCTTTGATGGTTTCTAAACTTGGATTGGCCCTTTTTACAGGCATGTATCGTTTTATGTCATCACAATAAATGCTCGCATCACTAAAGTGCCATCCATTTAATCTTCGATTGACTTTAAATGTATCCGCAATATCTTTTTCATCGTTCACAGTGAGTTCAGGGATTTTTTTGCGATAATTTAATTTTCCATAAGTGAGTGTTTCTGGGGTTGTCCTTAGTGCAATATAGAAACATCCTACTGGGATTAAACCGGATTCTTTTTCGTAAGCTAACGTATATGTGGCTAACTGTAAAGATAATCCTTTTTCAAAGTCATCGATTTTAATATCTTTATCACTTGATTTATAGTCAAAGATACAAAAGGATGTGTTTGAACTGTCGATTCGGTCAATATAGCCATATAAATCAATGGTATATCCATTCCATGGGTAGGAATAAGAGAACTTATGTTCTTGTTTATCCATGTTCATGTGCCAGTTGGATTCAAAATTATGTAGTTGTTCAAAAATCAACATAAGTTTTTCTGTGATTTCTTCAATTTGAGAATCAAACCATGGCACTTGTTGTAAAAGCACTTCTTTTGCGAAGGAAAATTCATTTTCAACGTAGTGATGAATTTCTTCTTTGGATAAAGAAGTATATTCTTGTCTATCTTTAGAAATCACTTCTAGAACATGATGTAATATGCTTCCACGAATTCGAATGTCTGTGATGTCTTCTTTTTCTTTTAAATATAAGCCGTATTTTAGTGCATGAGAAAAAGGACATCGTGCATAAGATTCGAGTCTTGAAATAGATCCTTTAAAATGATCATCCTTAAAGAATATGGATTTAGCTGTTGTTTCATTTAAATCGATAGTTGGGGTAGTCCAATTAAAAGAATCGGGCGTAGTGATAAACTCAGCCTTTTGTTGGAGCCAATTTTCTATGTCGGAGCTAGGTTCATAATTTTTTCCTTGATAATCACTCTGTGGATAGAATACGTAAAGAATTTCACACAAAGACAAACAGTCAAAGATTTGTGCCTGCTGGTTTTGAATGCGTGTTTCAAGATTTGGTAAATCCGTGTTTTGCACATAGGCCTCATCAAAGATTCCAGTATGTAACTTTAAAGCAGGAAATGCACTGGCGTTTGTGCCAGTTAAAAAGACGATGGGCTTTAAATTTGTGATGTCTTGTCTAGATCCAATGAATACCCCTTCAATGGAATTGGCTTTCTGATTGGCAGAAAGATTTTGGATTTGGTGAATCAAGATGTTTAAATCATTCGCATTATGAATGTGTGTATGCGCATCTTGGATAAGTGACATGACATCGTTGAAGGCATTCAAATCTTCTTTTGTGACTTGTTCATGTAGATTTTGAATGTGTTTGGCCATCTTGATAAAATCGTATGCATCAAATAAGAAGGCATGATCGTGTACCCATTCTAAAGTGTCTTGTTCTAATTTTTGGTAGGATGCGAATTGGTAGGAATCAATGATTGCATTATCTTTGTATGGAAGTGTAGTTAAGAAAGGTTCAAATTTTAAAAATTGTTCAGGGAACAATGTGTAATACTGCAAGAGATAATTGTCATTTGGATATAGGGTTTGAACTACGTTTAAAAAACTTTTTAAATCCATATCTTTAGCCCATGTTAAATAATGGATCCACTCGTTATATATAGATGTAGTATGAACTTCTTGTATAGTTGTGAATGGGATCTTATGTGCTGTAAGAATCTGGGTTAAAACATTGATGTCACTTGGGTTGTTTAGGGCAATGAAAATATCATCGGCTGAATAGTCATTTTCAATAATAAGATTTGCGATGACTTCCATTTGTTTGCGTGCGTTGGCAACACTGTAGTAGTGTGTTGTCAACAGTTGCTTATCGCCAATCCATTTTGCACCATGATCAATCAACACTTGAATCCAGTAACTGTCTAATTGAGAGTATTCTTTTTTTAGGATATAGATGTTTTCTAAATCTGGTAAACTTGAAAGGACATCTTGCGTTTGGTCTTCTTTGAGTTGAATTGGATACAGAAGATTTAAGATTTCATGTAAATCTTTTTCTTTTTGGGTTGAACAAGGAAAATCATGAATCTGATAGGTTTTTGCCATTTTTATAAAGTCTAGACAGGCATTTAAAAAGTCATAGTCTTCTTTACTGGAATAGAAGGCATTGGAAAGAGAGATATTCTTTAAAGCATCTTTGTATAAATAAAGAATTTCAATGTCAGATTTATTTTGTCCATGATAAAAAGAAGATAGCCAGCTAGACAAGGTTAAAACTTGTATGCCAAGGCAATCTTTTTTTTGTTTTAAAATTTCTTTGTATAAAGATAGATGTAGGGTAGCCGGAGCTAATATTGTACTGTTGTCTGGAATTTGTATCATAAAATTATCACCTAGATTATTATACCATCATTATTATTAACTCGAGAGTTATTAACTGTACAGTTAATGAAAAAAAAGTGGATCAAGCGATCCACTTTGTGTTGTATTATAGATTTTCTGTAATGTGTCTTGCGACATATACACCAGATGCACTGGCATGACTTAATGAGTGTGTTACACCTGAACAGTCTCCGATAACGAATAGTCCTTTGTGTTTTGTTTCTAAGTTTTTATCTACTTTTACTTGCATGTTGTAGAATTTAACTTCAACACCATATAGTAATGTGTCATCACTAGCTGTTGATGGACATACTTTATCAAGCGCATAGATCATTTCAATAATGTCATCTAATTGACGTTTAGGGATAACTAGAGATAAGTCTCCTGGTGTAGCCTTCAATGTAGGAGTTACGAATCCTTGTGCAATACGACTTGGAGTTGAACGTTGTCCACGAATCAGATCACCAAAGCGTTGAACGATAACACCACCACCTAACATGTTTGATAGGCGGGCAATACTTTCACCATATTGGTTACTTTGTGAGAAGGGTTCTGTGAAATGATTTGATACTAATAAGGCAAAGTTTGTGTTGTTTGTGAAACGAGCTGGATCTTCATAGCTGTGACCATTTACAGTGATGATTCCGTTTGTGTTTTCGTTTACGACAACACCTCTAGGGTTCATACAGAATGTACGAACGCGGTCTTGATATTTCTTTGAACGATATACGATTTTAGATTCATACAATGAGTCTGTTAATTCTGAGAATGTATCGGCATTTAGTTCAACACGAACACCGATGTCTACACGATCACTCTTTGTTTCAATGCCTAAGTTTGAGCATACAGATTCCATCCATTTACTTCCTGAACGGCCTGTAGAAATAATACATTGTGTAGATGTATATGTTTCATCCCCACAAACGACTTCATATCCATCTTCGATTTTGTTTACCATATCAATGTGTTTAAAGAAATGGAATTCGGCTTTGTCTTTTAATTCATTGTATAAGTTTTCAAGTACTACATAGTTAATGTCAGTTCCTAAGTGACGAACTTTCGCTTTTAATAAGTGAAGATCATTTTGAAGACATTTTTTGGCGATAGCAGCATCTGAGTTTGCATATAGACGAGTTTTTTCACCGCCCATCTTGCAGTTGATTTCATCCACATATTCCATTAAATCGATAGCTTCTTGTTCACCTACATATTCGTATAGGTTTCCACCAAATTCATTTGTGATATTGTATTTTCCATCACTGAAGGCACCAGCTCCACCAAAACCGTTCATGATGGCACATGATTTACAGTGGATACATGATTTGATGTTCTTTCCGTCAATTGGACATTTTCTTTTGTTTAATGGTGCTCCTGCTTCAAAAACACCAATTTTTAATTCAGGTTTACTCTTTAATAATTCGTAGGCTGAGAAAATTCCTCCAGGCCCAGCACCAATAATAATGATATCGTATTGCATTTTATTTTCCTCCTGTTTGAAGGCTATAGTCTACTGTTTTCGGTAGTAGGTATGAACGTTCAACCATATCATGAACTTATATAACCCGGACTATTATACGGATAAAGTGAATTGTTTGCAAGTAAATAATTTTAGAAAATTGTGTGATATTTGATTTATGAGATAAACTTTATTTTTTTTCTGTATTGACAATGTAAACGCTTTAGTGTTAAATAAAGTTAGGGAACCGAACAAAATATAAGAGATCTCTTTCACGTAAGTGAAATTTTTTTAAAAAAATATAGTTCGGAAACCAAACAAATAAAGGAGATTGACATGGGAAAGTATGAAAGTTTGGCAAGACAAATTGTTGAAAACGTGGGTGGAAAAGAAAACATTGCTGTTTTAAACCATTGTGTTACGCGTTTACGTTTTCAATTAAAAGATGAGTCTAAGGCAAATGATGAATTGATTAAAAATTTAGATGGTGTTGTTACTCTTGTAAAGAGTGGTGGACAATATCAAGTTGTTATTGGGAATCATGTTGTGGAAGTATTTAAGGATGTTTGTGAAGTTGCCGGTATTTCCTCAAGTGAAACAGGTGGTAGTGACCAAGAAGAAGTACATATGAGTTTTGGTGCTAAAGTTATCGATATTGTATCTGGAACGTTTACGCCTTTATTAGGGGTTATGTGCGCTAGTGGAATGATTAAAGGGTTAGTTACATTATTAGCCTTTTATAACATTCTTCCTGCTACTTCAGGATTATATCAATTATTATATGCAACAGGAGATGCGATATTCTATTTGTTCCCTATAGTATTAGGATATACATCGGCAGTTAAATTCAAAATGAGTCCTTTCTTAGGAACTGTTATTGGATGTTTGTTAGTGTATCCAACATTGCAAGGTGTAGATTTGAACATGTTTGGTCAAACAATTAATGTTACATATACATCAACTGTTTTACCTATTCTTTTAACGAATTTTTTAGCCTCATATTTAGAAAGAACATTAAAAAAAGTGATTCCAGACGTTGTTAAAACATTCTTAGTACCAATGATTGTTCTTTTAATTGCAGCTCCACTAGGCTTCATTGTGATTGGGCCTATCGCAAACTGGTTAGCTACAGTGATTGGAAATGCGATTATGTGGGTATATGCGTTAAGTCCAATGGCAGCAGGGTTTATTGTGGGTGCTTTCTGGCAAGTATTAGTAATCTTTGGATTGCACATGGGTCTTGTTGCGGTAGCTATCATGCAGCTAGTGACAGGACAAGGTACACCAATTTTCTCTTTAGGTTTAGGAGCTTCTTTTGCGCAGACTGCTGTAGTGTTTGCAATTTGGATGAAGACAAAAAATAAAAAGTTGAAAAGTATTGCCTTGCCTGCATGGATTTCAGGAATTTTCGGTGTCACAGAACCAGCTATTTATGGAGTGACTTTAACTCGAATTCCTATGTTTGTGATTTCATGTGTTGGTGCAGGTCTTGCCGGAATTTGGTATGGATTTACTGGATTACTTCAATGGACAAATGCTGGACTTGGTGTTTTTGCGATTCCAGGCTTCTTAAAAGAAGGAATGGATATCACACAAACCATTATTTATGTTGTAATTGGTATTGCGATTGCGATGATTTCTGCATTTATTCTTGCGTTTGTATTATTTAAAGATGATGTGGAAGATAATAAAATCGTTTCTCCAGCAGATGGAACATTAAAACCATTAGACCAAGTGCATGATGAAGTATTTTCAACAGGTGCTATGGGAAAAGGTGTATGTTTGGAACCAACTTCAAATACATTTAAAGCCCCTGCATCTGGAACACTAACTACTCTATTTCCAACCTTACATGCTTTTGGTATTACGACAAATACAGGTGATGAAATCTTAGTGCATATTGGATTAGATACTGTAAATTTAAATGGAAAATACTTTAAAGCTTTGGTGAAACAAGGACAAAAAGTGAAAGTGGGAGATTCGATTGTAGAAGTGGATCTGCATGCCATTCAAGAAGCGGGGTATCACATTGAAACACCAATTATTGTGACAGCGACAGACGGTCATATTGAAAATATTCAATCAGGAGAAGTACAATCTGGCAAAATGATTTATGAAATAAAGGAAGGTTAAGTAAATGAGTTTTCCAAAAGATTTTTTATGGGGTGGTGCCATAGCGGCTAACCAATGCGAAGGTGGCTTTGATCAAGGCGGTCGTGGTTTATCGAGTGCTGACTATTTACCTGCAGATAAGGCTAGATTTGCATTATGTCAAGGAAGATTAAGTATAGATGCATTAGATGCATCCATGTATTATCCGGCAAGAGAAGGAATTGATTTTTATCATCATTATAAGGAAGATATTCAGCTTTTGGCTCAAATGGGATTGAAGTGTTTACGTTTATCTATCGCGTGGACAAGAATCTATCCGAATGGGGATGATGAAACACCAAATAAAGAAGGTTTATTATTCTATGAAAATGTATTTAAAGAATGCAAAAAGTACAATATTGAACCACTTGTTACAATTGATCACTTCGATGTTCCTGTGCATTGTATAAGAAAATATGGGAGTTGGCGAAATCGTAAGATGATTGATTTTTATAAAAAGTATGTAACGACAATCATGACTCGATATAAAGATTATGTGCGGTATTGGATTACATTTAATGAAATCAATATGTTGTTGCATTTACCATATGTGGGGGCAGGTATCATTTTTGACGGAAATGAAAATGAAAATCAAGTGAAATATCAAGCGGCTCATTATCAATTAGTGGCAAGTGCATGGGCTACAAAAATTGCACATGAAATCAATCCGGAAAATAAAGTTGGATGCATGCTTGCAGCGGGAGATACATATCCTTATTCATGTGATCCAAAAGATGTTTTTGAAGCCAAGAAACAAGATGAAGATAATTTCTTCTTTATTGATGTGCAAGCAAGAGGATATTATTCCAATTATGCAAAAAAACAGTTTGAAAAGTTAAATTTGAATTTAGACATAACTTCGGAAGATGAAACGATTTTGTTGGAGAATACTGTCGATTATATTTCGTTTAGCTACTATGCATCAAGGTGTGCTAGTGCCAATCTAAAAGACATTGATAAGACAGAAGGAAATGCGTTTGCATCTCTAAAAAATCCACATCTTCAAACGAGTGATTGGGGATGGCAAATTGATCCGTTGGGATTAAGAATCACATTAAATACGATTTATAATCGTTATCAAAAGCCTATGTTTATTGTTGAAAATGGTTTAGGTGCCAAAGATGTGGTGGAGGAAGATGGTTCTATCCATGATCCATATCGCATCGCTTATTTAAAAGAGCATATGAAAGCGATGAAAGCAGCAATTGAAGAAGACGGAGTGGATTTATTAGGTTATACGTCTTGGGGATGTATTGATTTAATTAGTGCATCAACTGGACAGATGTCGAAACGTTATGGCTATATTTATGTGGATCGTGATGATTTAGGAAATGGATCTTTAAAAAGAATAAAAAAAGATTCTTTTGATTGGTATAAAGAAGTTATTGAAGCAAATGGGGAAAACTTATGATTCAACATGTAACATTGTATGTATTGAAAGAAGTGGAGCGGTTGCCATTTGTGAAAGAACAATTAGAAAAATTAAAAGAATGTAATCTTATTATGGATAATAAAGTGGTGGTAAGTTGTCAAACAGATTTACCATCTATAGAAAATCCTTTGTTTGCACAAATTGCACATTTAGCGACATTTAAAGATGAAAAAGATGCTCAAGCCTTTCCAATGAGTAAAGAACATATGGAGTTAGTGCAAACAACAAATGATTGTATTCATCAAGTAATAACGATGAATTATATTGACGAGTAAAAAAAAACACTTTATTGTTAGTGTAGCGAACAATGAGGTGGATTATGAAAAATGACAAATTAGGTTTACGAATTTATTTTTTAACAAAACTCATTCAGGAAAAGATTCAGGATGATACAAAAGATGATGAATTTACTGGAACGCAAGGAAGAGTTCTACATTATTTATTAGGACAAAAAGATGACTGTGATATTTTTCAAAAGGATATAGAATTTGAATTTCATATCAAACGATCTACGGCCACAGAACTTTTACAAGCTTTGGAAAAAAAGGATTATATCAAAAGAGTGCCTGCTAGTTATGATGCAAGACTTAAAAAGATTGTATTGTTACCTAAGGCTAAAGCTTTACAACCCAATGTAGATAAAGTTCTAGAAAATGTAGATGATATTTTAAAACAAGATATCGCATCAGAAGAATTAGAATTGCTGGATGAATTGTTAGAAAAAATGATATCAAATATGAGAAAAGCCGATTAGATGTCGGCTTCTCTTTTTAAAGAAAAGTTCGTGTACCTAACAAAAAATAGGAGGAAAACATGGAAGAATTAGAAAAATTTTTTACGAACACAAAGATGTTTTATATTGCCACAATCGAAAACAATCAGCCTCGTGTAAGACCTTTCGGAAATATTGTATTTGATAAAGGATGTATGTTTATCAATACAGGAAGAACAAAACGTTTTTATCAACAAGTAAAGGAAAATCCACATATTGAAATTTGTGCATTTGAAAAAGGAACTTGGTTTCGTGTTCAAGCTCTTGTAGAAGAATGTAAAGAAAAGGATATTTTGAAGAAAACTGTAGAGCTAGATCCATTTGTGAAAAAGAATTATCAAAATCGAATGGAAGAACTTGTGATTTTGGAGTTAAAACAAGTGAAAGCATATCGTTGTCAGTTTGATAAATGGAATTTGGTGTATGAAGAAACAGAATAGAATTCTTATTTGTATCATTTGTATATCTTTTGTACAGATGGCAACAAATGGCATTTCGGCAATTTTGGCAAATATTCAAAGTTATTACAGTACATATTCGGCTTCGATAATTCAGTTTTTAATGACATTTCCAAGTTTATTTATTGTCCTGTTTACCATCATTTCCGCAAAATTACTACAGTTTTTTTCAAAGAAGAAGTTGATTGAATTTGGTCTAATCTGTGTAATAGGATCTGGCATTTTATCTTTTGTTGGACATCAGTCTTTAGTTGTTTTGTTTGTAGGAGCTGCATTGCTAGGTGTTGGTGTTGGATTTTGTGCTTCTTTTGCGATTTCTTTGATTTCGGATCATTATGCACCAAATCAAAGAGGAAAAATTGTTGGAATTCAAACGGCAGCTAGTAATTTTGGAAGCATGATGATGACATTCTTTGGAGGTTTTCTTGCATTACTTGGATGGCATTATTACTATTTTGTATATTTTTTAGCGATACCAGGCCTATTGTTTACACATTTTTGGTTAAATGACAAAAAAGAAGAAGCGCAGAATCAATCGGGAATGCTGCAATGTACTTATAGTTTTAAGATTTGTTTATTGATCATCTTATTCATGTTTTTTTTCTATGTAGGACCGACAAGTATTGCAATGCTTTTAGCCGAAAATGGATACACAAATGCGAGTCTTGCCGGAAGTGCAGCCACATTATTGTTGCTAGGCGGAACGTTGTCGTCTTTAGTATTTGATTCTTTTGAAAAGAAGTTTAACAATTATTGTTTGTGTATAGGATTTCTTTTATTAGCTATTGGCTATATTTGTATGGGTGTAGGCCGTAATTTGATTATCATTTATATGGGATGTTTTTTAGCAGGGAGCAGTATTAGTTTTGTGATGCCAAAATGTATGTTGTTGATTTCAATGCATGAAAAAAAGGAAAATGTGTCAATTGCCACAGCTATGGCAATGGCTAGTAGCAATATTGGTACCTTAATTGCTCCTGTATTTACGATTATATGTACAAATGTATTTTGTACGACAAATACAATAGGTCGTTTAAATATAGCTTTTATAATTTGTACAATTATTTTTGTGTTGGGAATTGTTTTGATTCGAGTAAAAGGAGAAATAGAAAATGGAAAATAAAGTTGTTGTATTAAGTGGAGGAACTGGAGGTATTGGATTTGTTTGTGCAAAATACTTCCAAGAAAATGGATATAAAGTTGTTATTATGGACTTACAAAGTGAGCGGCTAGAATCATTGAGAAATGAGGGAATGTATCCATATGCTTGTGATTTAACGAATGTTGAAAATATTAATTTAGTTGTTGATCAAATTGTAAAAGAGCACGGAAAAATTGATTCATTGATTCAAGTGGCTGGTTTGATGCAAAGCAAGGATAGTTTTCAAATAGATGAAAAATCATGGGATTTGATGTTTGATGTCAATGCAAAAGGCACGTTCTTCTTGGCAAAAGCAGTATTTGAAAAAAGCATGAAAAATACAGGTGGATCTATTGTCAATTTTTCAAGTGCAGCAGCTATTCGTGGCTTTATAGGTAGCATGGCAAGTCCTCATTATGGAGCAAGTAAAGCAGCCATTATTTCGTTAACGCAGCAATTAGCATGCGAATGGGGAAAATATGGCGTACGTATGAATGCGGTTGTCCCAGGAGGTGTTATGACAGAAGCTATGAAAAAATTAGAATTTGATCTATCTGCGTTAGAAAATATTCCTCTACAAAGATTATCTGTTCCACAAGATATTGCCAATGTCGTATATTTCTTAGCTAGTGATAAATCAAGTATGATTACTGGTCAATCAATTGTTGTGGATGGTGGAGCTAATTGTATAGGACAATAATGAAAAAATATGAGCGTTAAGATTTATCTAAATGCTCATTTTTATTTTGATTTTAATCCAATCAATTCGAGACGGGATACAAATATTTGGTCATGCAACAAGGGCATTTATGCTATAATCATGTAGGCTAGAAGAGGTATGCATATGAGCAAGAATAAAATACATGATTTAATAATGATTATACTTGGAAACTTTGTAGTCGCATGTTCAGTTTCCTTTTTTATACTTCCTAATAATATATTAACAGGTGGTGTAGCTGGTGTGGCTGTCGCATTACATCCAGTTCTTCCGATTGATACAGTTTTAATGATTGATGGTTTAACAATTGGATTATTTATATTGGGAGCTTTTTTATTAGGAAAGCAGTTTGCGATGAAATCTGTGATTTCTACAATTGTATATCCGGTTTTCGTAACAGGTTTATCACAGGTTGCCACAATGTTTCCTAAAGATACATTTGTGATGCCAGCTTATGTGGCTACAATCTATGCCGGAGTTCTTGTGGGGATTGGTTTAGGTTTAGTGTTTAGAGTTAATTCAAGTACGGGTGGTATGGATATCTTAGCTTTGATTTTACATAAATACTTGAAGATTCCTGAAGGAACCAGTGTAATGATCGTAGATGGCTTAACAGTTTTATTGGGTGTGGTTACACATGGTTTAACACCAGCATTGATTGGTATTATGTCTGTGTTTGTTTGTGGTGTCGCAATCGATAAAACAGTAATGCTAGGCATGCAATCCGCAAAAAATGTTATGATTATATCGACAGAGTGGAAACAGATTCGTCGTATTTTATTAGAGACAGTGGATCGTGGTGTAACGATTCTAGATGGAAGTGGTGGCTACACACAAGCGCCTAAGCCCGTGTTGATGTGTGTTATTAAGCAGAAACAATATCCATTATTAGAGTCAAGTGTTTTAGAGATTGATCCAAAAGCGTTTATTATTGTGAATGATGTGCATCAGGTACATGGTGCTGGTTTTACATCAAAACATGTGGTGGAGACAGATGAAGCAGCATATTAAAGAAATTATTGTCGTTGAAGGAAAAAATGATACAAACACGTTGCAGTCTTTTTTTGATTGTGACACGATTGAAACGGGTGGAGACCAGGTCAACGAGAAAACGATTGAGCGTGTTAGACAGGCTCAAAAGACAAGAGGTGTAATTATTTTTACAGATCCAGATACGCCAGGAGAACATATACGTAGATTGATTGGCAGTAGTGTGCCAGGATGTAAACATGCGTTTATTAATAAAGAAAAGGCGAAAACACCTAAAAAAGTGGGTGTAGAGCATGCAAGTAAAGAAGATTTATGGGATGCCCTATGTCATTATGTAACGTTTGAGAATAAAGAAGAAGTATTGAGTTGGCAAGACTTTATTGATTTAGGCTTAGTCGGAAACAAAGATTTGCGCTTTCAAGTGTGTGAAGATTTTCATATTGGTCCTTGCAATGCGAAAACATGTTTTAAGCGTTTAAATCAGATGAATGTGACAAAAGAAGAGATAGAAGAAAGGAGTCTTTCATGAAACAGGCGATTGCGACAGTAAAAAAGACAAAAGAGATTCAAGAAAAGTATAAGGTTTTCACAAAGAAAAGCTTTGGACAGAATTTTATTATTGAACCGGGTGTTGTTGAAAAGATTGCCAATGCAGCAATTCAATCAAGAGATGAATTGGTTTTTGAGATTGGTCCTGGAATTGGGGCTTTAACACAGTTTTTATGTGAAAAAAGTAATCAGGTTGTAGCTTTTGAGATTGATGAAAGATTGCCGGTTGTATTAGAGAATGAGATTGGTTTTGATCATTTACAGATAGTATTAGAAGACATCTTAAAGGTGGATATTGATGAAAAGATTCGTGAATTTAGAAAGCCTGGTCAAAAGGTAGTTTTCGCGTCGAATCTTCCTTACTACATCACGACGCCGATCTTATTTAAATTGTTTGAGGCAAATGAAGAGATTGAAAGAATTACGGTTATGATGCAAAAAGAAGTGGGAGAACGTTTCTTGGCACACGAAAATGATAAGGAATACAATGCGTTGAGCGTAATTACGCAATATCGTTGTGATGTGAAAAAAGTCATGGACGTATCAAGAAGAGTATTTTGGCCAAGTCCCAATGTAGATTCGATGGTCATTCAGTTTTCTTTCCATCACAAGTATCATTTAGAAGATGAGAATTATTTCTTCGATTTGGTAAAAGCTTGTTTTACACAAAGAAGAAAAACTATTTATAATAACTTTCAGAATTTTGTGAAAGATAAGGCTCTGGCAAAAGAATTGTTAGAAAAAGTAAATATTGATCCTAGTACGCGTGCGCAACAGTGTACGTTAGAAGATTTTATTCGATTATATGAGGTGACCTATGAAAGTACAGGCAAGGGCAAAAATTAATCTAGCATTAGATGTCGTGGAAAGAATGGATAATGGGTATCATTCTTTAGACATGATCATGGTACCTATTTCAATTTATGATGAGATTGAGATAGAAAAAAATGATTTTGATGTAGTTGAATGTGAAGGTATGAAATTACCAGAGAACAATACGGTTTCAAAGATGATTCAAGTTTTAAAGGATACCTATCACTTAGATTCTTGTTTCAAAGTATCTATCAAGAAGCATATTCCGGCTCAGGCAGGTCTTGGTGGCGGAAGTGCGGATGCAGCTGCTGTATGTAAGGCGGTTTTAAAGATGGAAGGTATTGAGGAAGCGGAAGAAAATCTTTATGAAATCACAAAACAAGTGGGGGCGGATGTTCCTTTCTGTATTCATGATAAGTGGGCTCGAGTAAAGGGTATTGGAGAAAAAATCACGCCAATTGAGAGTGATTGGCAATTTGATATTGTGGTTGTAAAACCAGATTTTGGAATTTCTACTGCGAATGCATTTTCTAAATGGAAAGAGTCGCGTCCTTTTCATCCGGATGTAGATTTAGTAGAGTCGAGTATTCGAGAAGAGAACATGGATCTTTTATATCAGACTATGGCAAATTCATTGGAGCCAATCGCCTTTGAGATTGAGCCTGAATTAGAACAAGTGAAAATGGATATGGAAGATGCAGGTTTAGTACGTATATTGATGTCTGGGTCTGGTTCAAGTATGTTGGGATTCAGTGTGGATGAAGAAGTGATTTTAAGTGCATGTGAGCAATTGAAGGAAAAGTATAATTTTGTTCAAATTGTTCATGTAGGAGGCTAATATGGCAGCTTCTGTAATTTCTTATTTAGTATTCTTTGCGTGTTTTGGTTTAAGCTTTTATGCGATTTCAAGTATTCAGTTTGAAAAGGTGTGTAGTGTAAAAAATCCTAAGAAAGTGCAGATTTTAATGTTTATTTTATCGCTTTGTCTTGCGTACATTTCAAGTCAGGCGATTTTACAATTAACAATCTATAATGGCTTTGCTTGATAAGTGGATTGCCCTGGATATGGGGGCGTATCTTGCACGGTTTTATGATTTTTCTACACAGAAACAAATTGTTTTAAAAACAATAATCGCAAAAAAAGGAAAAGAAACATTGGGTGTATCGGATCAGGCGCTTGCCTATTTATATAAGGATCTGGATACGATACAAATTCAATATCCTATATCACATGGTCAAATCCTTCATTCAATTGAACCTTTGGTTCAGAAGGGGTTAAACGAACTACATGCCTTTGATGGCTTATTAAGACCGAGTGTGCTTGTGAGTGTTCCTACGGAGTTGTCGCAAAGACAACGAGAACTTTGGCAGCAAATGTTTTTAGATTGTGGCGTACGTAAGGTTGAATTTATTTCAAACTTAAATGCTTTACAAGAAGAAGGTTCTTGTTTTTTAGTGCATAGTGGACATTCTTATACGGAAATTCATGTGTGTGCTTATGGTAAGGTGCTTGTGTCAAAGACAATTTATTATGCGGGAGCACAGATTGATGAGCAGATACAAAGGATTGTTTACAGCAAGACGGGTTGTTTTATCACAAAAATGGATGCGGCTCATTTGAAGGAAATGGCAAGTCTGGCTTTTTGGCAACAAAAAAACAATTTATTGTTGTGTTATGCCTTTGATTCAAGACAGATTCTTCATCAGATTCAAATTGAGTCAAGTCTATTGTGGCCGGCCTTCGAGATGGTTTCAGCACAGATTTCATTATGGGTAAAACATTGTTTTGATGGTCTTCCTGCTTCTTTACAAGAACATTTTTTGATGCATGGAATTGAATTGAGTGGAGGATTGGCGGATTGTTTTGGGCCGTCACAATTCATTTCTAAGAACATATCTTGTCCAGTTCTTTGTACAAAACGAGGACAATACGATATGATAGATGCATTAAAGGGGGTAAAGTCAGCGTGATTGATTATAAAATGATTTTATTACCATTCTTGATTTCAGTGATTCTAACACCGTTGGTGAAGCAATATTCTATTTATTGTGGGGCTTATGCCAAAGAAAATAAGCGTACGGTCCATCATGGAAAGATTTCGCGTATTGGTGGTGTAGCGATTTATTTGGCATTCATTATAACGATGGCTATCTTTGTGAAGGCGGATCGTCAGATCAAAGGATTGGTTATTGGAAGCAGTATTATGTTTTTTACTGGTTTAATTGATGATTTAATCGATATTAAGCCACTGGTTAAACTAACGTTGGAAGTTATTGCGGCTTTGGTGTTGATTTATTTTGGAATTTCAGTAGATATTATTCGTTTGCCTTTGGGCATTCAAATTGATACAGGTATTATTTCGTTTATCTTTACGATTATTTGGGTGGCCGGTATCACAAATGCGGTAAACCTGATTGACGGTCTAGATGGTCTTGCCGGAGGTATGAGTGTTATTGTGCTTGTGGTCATTGGTTCTATCGCTATCATCGAAAGACGTTCGGATTTATTAAGCATTGCCTTTATCTTAGCTTTTGGAACATTGGGTTTCTTAGTTTATAATGCGCATCCAGCTAGTATCTTTATGGGAGATTGTGGATCGTTGTTTTTGGGGTTCATGATTTCGGCAATTTCATTGCTTGGATTTAAATCGAGTACGATTTTGACGTTGGCATTGCCTATCTTATTGTTGATGCTGCCAATTATTGATACGTTATCCGCTATTTTGAGACGTACTTTAAAGGGTATGAAATTTATGGAGGCGGACAAGAGTCATATTCATCACTTGTTGATGCGCCAATTTGGACATCGTAATACTGTAATTATCATGTGTGGTTTAACAGCGCTTTTTGGATTGAGTGCTTTTGCGTATATGATTAATCGAAATATCGGCTTTTTAGTTATGGTCATTATATTGTTGGCGGTAGAGATTTTTATTGAGAAATCGGCAATGATTAGTGAGAAATTTCATCCTTTAATTGGTTTATGGCATCGTATTCAAAGAAAATCGCGAAAAATATTCAAAAAAGTAGGCTAAAATGCCTACTTTTAATATTGTTTTCACATTGGTTTGTTAGAATGGGGTTATGGAACCGAATGAATGGCAAAAGTACAAAAACAAGAAGTCGACGGAGTACACACAGAAAATAACGTCGCAGGCTAGAATTGCTGAAGAACAACTGTTAGAGGGTTTAAATGAAAGTGAGGTTTATGATTATATGCTTTCTAAACTGAATTTTTGTCAGAGGAAACAAATGTATTCGAGTTTAGAAGCTAAGGTGTATGTGAAAGTTGGCGACATATGCTTTACAGATTTTGGGTTGGCCTATCTAAGTGAGGTTGGCTATCAGCATTTTGGGTTAGTGTTGGCAATGAAGAATGGGAAAATATTTGTAGTACCTATGAGTGGGAATAGTAGTGCATATCATAGGGCGTATGATCCTGTATCCCATATGGGAAAGCGTCATTTGATGCGTTTACCAGAAATTGAGGGCTTAAATAAGGCGAGTGTATTATTCTTAAATGATGCGAAATGGATCAATTCGGCGCGTGTGATTGATGTGAAGGCGCATATTGACCCGAATTCTCACTTGTTTGATAAAATAAAAAAATGTGTTATGCAAATGATGCTATAATAGGAGCATGTCAAAATGTGTAGTAGCCTGTTCAGGTGGACCTGACAGCATGGCTTTATTAGATCAATTGAATAAACAAGGCAAGGACATTGTCGTTGCACATGTGAATTATAAACATCGCGATACGGCAGATAGGGATGAGAAAATAGTGAAGGAATATTGTAAAAAATATGATATTCCTGTTCGTGTTTTATATCCGGTGCATGAGAAAGGAAATTTTCAGGCATGGGCAAGAGATGTTCGTTATGCTTTTTTTGAAGAAGTGGCAGATGAATTTGATACGAAATTATTATATGTAGCACATCAGATGGATGATGTGATTGAGACGTATTTGTTTCAGAAAAATCGAAATATGATTTGTGACTGGTATGGCTTAAAAGAAAAGAGTGTAAGGCATGGATATCAAATCATTCGGCCTTTACTGAATTTCACAAAGAGTGAATTACAACAATACTGTAATGATAATGGCGTTTCTTTTGGAATTGATGAATCGAATTTAACCAATCACTATACGCGTAATGTGATTCGTCATACGCAAATTGAGAAGATGGATCGTAATGAAAAGGAAGAATGGATTTTAAAGATTCAAAATGAGAATGATTTTTGGCAAATAAAAAGAGCAGGCATAGAAGATTTTTTAAAGAATTGGAATGGGAATGTAGATTCTTTATTGAATCAAGAAGATGCCTGGCTCTGTTTAGATACTTTCTTATTTCAGGCTTTGAGCCATCATTTCTCTAGGAAATACATGGAAGAGTTGTGTGTTCAATTAAAGGGAAATGTGCTGATTGAAATAGAGGATCATTTATTGGAAAGGCATAATGAAAAGTTGTATTTAATGCCAAAACCACAGAATGTGTATTATACATTGAATGAATTGGAGTATAAAGATTATAAAGAATTCTCTATTATGAATCAGGGGCAAACAATTGAGTCTTTTAGTGTGGAGGCATCTGACTTTCCTTTGGTGGTGCGTCATGTTAAAGTGAATGACGTAATTTCGATGCGTTTTGGAAATAAGAATGTGCATCGTTTCTTTGTGGATCGAAAAATCTGCAAGATATACCGAAAATATTGGCTAGTTGTGGAAAATAATGCAGGAAAAGTTATTTTTGTTCCAGGCCTTGGATGTGATGTAGAACATTATTCACAAAATCAACAGTTCTATTTTAAAATGAATGGTCTAGATTAAATGTTTATGTTACAATGTTTAAGTAACTTAAGGAGAAAAACACCATATGATAGCTCAAGATATTGAAAAAATTTTATTAAGTGAAGAAGAAATCGAAAATCGTTGTGTAGAACTAGCACATCAAATAGAAGAAGATTATAAAGAATCTGGAGAAACTCCAATCGTAGTTGGATTGTTAAAGGGAAGTGTTCCTTTTATGGCTGAATTGATCAAGCGTTTTGAATTTCCATGTGAAATTGATTTTATGTCCGTTAGTTCATACGATGGAACAGAATCTATTGGAGATGTTCGTATTTTAAAGGATATGGATCTATCTTGTAAGAATCGTTCTATTTTAGTTGTAGAAGATATTATTGATACAGGTAGAACTTTAGTTGAAGTAAAGAAAATGTTTAAGAATAAAGGTTGTCTAGATGTTCGTTGTGTAACATTGTTAGATAAACCAAGCCGTCGTGTTTGTGAAATTGAAGCGGATTACGTTGGTTTTGAGGTGCCAAATGAATTTGTGGTTGGATACGGATTGGATTACAACCAGAAATATCGTAACTTACCATTTGTTGGTGTTTTAAAACCTGAAATTTATCAGTAGGAGGAAGATTATGAAGAAGTGGTTAAATTATTTACCAACCATCTTCATTTTATCAATTGTATTATCATTAGTTTTTTATAGTTCACAGGGCAGTACTGTACAAATGAATTATACACAATTTGAGAAAATTGTAGATGAAGTTGACTTTAAGAAGAGTTCTATGACAATTAGTTCCACTGTTATTCAGTTGGAAGGTACTTATGAGCAGAACTCAAAGACAATTGGATACAAGGTTATTGTTCCAAGAACAGAAAAGAATATTGAGAAGTTGGAAAAGGATTTGCAACGTAATGGTGGAAAGCTAACAGTAGAAGATCCAAACCAAGGAAGTGTATGGATTTCTATTCTTTCTCAAATCATTCCATTCTTGATTATTGCGGTATTCTTCTACTTCATGTTTTCTAAAATGGGCGGTGGAGGCAATAATAAAGCCTTTGAATTCGCAAAATCAAAAGCTCGTGTTGAATCGAATGTAAAAGTTCGTTTTAAAGATGTTGCGGGTTGTGAAGAAGAAAAAGAAGAAGTAAAAGAAATTATCGATTACTTACGTTCACCAAAGAAATTTACAGATATGGGAGCACATATTCCTAAGGGAATCTTGATGGTTGGTCCTCCAGGAACTGGTAAAACTTTATTGGCAAAAGCCGTAGCTGGAGAAGCCAATGTTCCATTCTTCTCGATTTCAGGTTCTGACTTCGTTGAAATGTTTGTCGGAACAGGTGCGAGTCGTGTCCGTGACATGTTTAAGACGGCACAAAAGAGTGCGCCATGTATCATTTTTATTGATGAAATCGATGCCGTTGGACGTCAGCGTGGAGCTGGTATGGGTGGCGGAAACGATGAGCGTGAACAAACATTGAACCAATTATTGGTTGAAATGGATGGTATGACAGATAATGCTGGAATCGTTGTGATTGCGGCTACAAACCGTCCAGATGTATTGGACCCTGCTTTACTTCGTAGTGGTCGTTTCGATCGCCGCGTTACGGTTAGCTTGCCAGATATTAAGGGCCGTGAAGCTATTTTACAGGTACATGCTCGTAACAAGAAATTGGCGAGTGATGTTTCACTTGCAAATTTGGCAAAACGTACGCCTGGATTCTCTGGTGCAGATTTAGCTAACGTATTGAATGAAGGTGCTATTTTAGCGGTTCGTAAAAATGAATCTAAGGTTACAATGACGGATTTAGATGAAGCCATTGACCGTGTTATGATGGGACCTGCGAAAAAGAGCAAAAAATATACAGAAAAAGATAAAATTCTTGTGGCCTACCATGAAGCGGGACATGCCGTTATTGGTTTAAAACTTGAAGATGCAGATATGGTTCAGAAAGTTACAATTATTCCTCGTGGAGATGCGGGTGGATATAACTTGATGACACCTCGTGAAGAGAAATACTTCCATAGAAAATCTGAATTTATTGCGCAGATCACTGGTTTACTTGGTGGTCGTACAGCTGAAGAGATCCAATTTGGTGAAATCAGTGCGGGTGCTGTAAATGATATTGAAAAATTAACAGAAATTGCCAAAAATATGGTTCGTGTATATGGTATGTCTAGTTTAGGTCCTATCCAATATGCGGATCCTCAAGGAAATGTCTTCTTAGGAAGAGATTATACAAAGGGTAGTGATTATTCTGCAGGTGTAGCGGCTGAAATTGATAAAGAAGTTCGTGCGATTGTAGATGAGTGTCACGAAAATTGCCGTAAGATCTTAACTGAAAACAAAGATTTGTTGGATTTGATTGCGAACAATTTGTATGAACATGAAACATTAACAAATGAAGAAATCACAAACTTAATGAATTATGGACAATTAACAGATCCTAATGTTGAAACAAATGAAGAAGAGGAAAAAGTAGAACAAGAAGTAGTTCAAGTTCCAGAGATTCCGGAGACTCCAGCTGGTGTTGATCAAAAGGATCTGGATGATGCGTTCAATGAATTAACTAAGAAAAAAGATTAATTACACATAAAAGCCATCGATTGATGGCTTTTAGTTTGGCTTGAAATGGATACAAGAATTCAGTAGAATGTTGCTAGTGAATTTTATCGTGGAGGATATTATGAAAGATCAACTATTAAAAGCTCTTGTTTTAAATGAGCATGTTCGTTTATATATTGTGCGCACAACTGACTTAGTACAGGAAGCGCAGGATCGTTTTGATTTACATCCATGTGCTTGTGCAGCTTTAGGAAGAACTTTATCTGTGGCAAGTATGATGGGTGCTATGTTGAAATCAGAAGAAGAAATGTTGTCAATCACAATCAATGGACACGGTCCAATTGGTTCTATTGTGGTAGATGCATATGCGAATGGAAATGTTCGTGGGTTTGTTTCAAATCCACATGTAGAGGATGTTTTGATTCGCCCAGGAAAATTAAATGTAGGAGCTGTTGTCGGTACAGATGGAACTTTAACAGTTACTAAAGATTTAAGTATGGAAGAAAACTTTTCTGGTTCGGTTGAGTTGCAGAGTGGTGAAATTGGGGATGATTTTGCTTATTACTTCACTTTGTCTGAACAAACACCAACAGCTGTATCATGTGGAGTTTTAATAGGAACGGATGGTCGTGTTGCCAGTGCGGGTGCCATGATTCTACAAATGCTTCCAGATGCGACAGAAACAGATATTTCTATTTGTGAACACGTACTTGAAGGGTTGAAACCAATGAGTACTTTAATTCAAGAATATGATGATTCAAGTTTAGAAGATTTGGCAAATGACATGTTTGAAGATGCGAAGATTTTAACGACACAACCAGTGGCTTATGATTGTCCTTGTTCAAAGGTACGTATGGCTAGAGCTTTGGGAACTATAAAAAAATCAGATGTTTTAGAGATGGCTGATAAAGAGCATGGTTGTGAAATCACATGTAATTTCTGTAATGAAACATATCATTTCACAGAAGAAGAATTAAGAGCGATTGCGAGTAAGATGCATGATTAAGATTGGAAATGTAGAAATCGAAAATCCGGTTGTGATTGCACCAATGGCAGGTATTAGTAATATCGCATTTCGTAGAATTGCGAAACGCTTTGGAGCTGGTTTAGTTTGTAATGAAATGGTAAGTGATAAAGCTTTATACTATGATTCATTGAAGACGAAACAAATGTGTGCCATCGATGAAAATGAACATCCTGTATCTTTCCAATTGTTTGGTCATGATATTGATACGGTTGTGTATGCAGCTAAATATTTGGATACGCAAACAGATTGTGATATTATTGACTTTAATATGGGGTGTCCCGTAAACAAGGTTATCAAAGCCCAGGCAGGAAGCTTTTTAATGAAGGATATTGATTATGCCAAAGAACTTGTATCGAATATTGTACAAAATGTAAATAAGCCAGTAACAGTAAAGATGCGTTTAGGTTTTGATACATATCATATTAATTGCGTTGAAATGGCGAAGGCTATGGAAAGTGTGGGCGTTAGTGCTGTTGCAGTGCATGGTCGTACGCGTAATCAGATGTATGAAGGAAAAGCAGACTGGTCTTATATTAAGCAAGTAAAAGAAGCGGTATCTATTCCTGTTATCGGGAATGGTGATGTCCGTAGTGTAGAAGATTTTCACCGTATGATGAATGAAACAGGTTGTGATGCGGTTATGCTAGGTCGTGGAATTGTAGGTAATCCATTCTTGATTCAAGAATGTGTAGATTCAATTACAGGACAGAAACATGAATTTTCAATGGAAGATCGTATTGAAATTTGTATGGATCATGCCAAAGGATTAGCGGATACAAAAGGTGAAAAAGTAGCTATTCGTGAAATGCGAGGTTTGGCTAGCTGGTATTTAAAGGGACTTCCTAGTTCAAGAATCTTTAAAAATGAGATGTCACAAATGAACACATTAGAAGATTTAGAAAATATATTACGTCAATTCATGGAGGTGCAGCGTTAGTTGCATCTTTTTTGATAATTGGTAAGCGTTTTCAAAATCTGAAAAATACACTTTAAGTTTCTTGCGTTCCGGTATAAAATATATATACGGAGGTTATATCGTTATGGATCAAAGAAAGACAAAAGCCTTTTTTGAAGGGCGTGACATACATGCTTATAATATTTTTGGTGCACACCTAGAAGCTAATGGGGTTCGTTTCAGAGTGTATGCTCCAAACGCAAAGAATATTTCAGTTATTGGTACATTTAATGACTGGGATGATCAAGCGAGTAAAATGAAAAAAGATAAACGTGGGATTTGGGAATGTTTTGTAGAAGGTGCAAAGGATAAGGATTCGTATAAATATCGTGTGTGGCAGGCAAATGGTGAATTGGTAGACAAAATGGATCCATATGCTTTTTATAGTGAATTAAGACCAAACACGGCAAGTATTGTATCAGATTTAAGCTACGATGGATGGACTGACAAAAAATGGTTGGATCAAAGGAATAAGGGCTTTGATTCTCCTGTGAATATTTATGAAATGCATGTTGGTTCATGGAGAAAAGATGATGAAAACGAAGAGTTTGTACAGTATCATGAAATAGAAAAGGAATTGGTTGAACACTGTAAGAAACATCACTTTACACATGTTGAAGTCATGCCGCTATGTGAATACCCGTTTGATGGTTCTTGGGGTTATCAATGTACGGGTTATTTTTCAAGTACTTCTCGTTATGGAACAAATCATGAATTAATGCACTTTGTGAATGCACTTCACGAAGCTGGAATTGGTGTCATCATGGATTTTGTGCCTGTACACTTTGTGAAGGATAATTACGCGTTAGGAATGTTTGATGGTACTCCTTTATATGAATATTCAAAACCGGAAGATGCGAATAGTGAATGGGGAACAGCTAACTTTAACTTATGGAAAGAAGAGGTTCGCTCATTCTTGATGTCTGCAGCCAATTTCTGGATAGATGTTTATCATGTGGATGGTTTAAGAATGGATGCGATCAGTAATGCGATTTTCTGGCATGGAAACAAGAATAATGGTGTGAATGAAGGTGCATGTGATTTCATGAAACGTATGAATCACTTGTTGAATGAGGCGCATCAAGGAAAAATCATGTTGATTGCAGAAGATTCAAGCGATTTTCCTAATGTCACAAAGCCAAGTTATGCGGGTGGCTTAGGATTTGACTATAAGTGGGATCTAGGTTGGATGAATGATACATTATCCTATTTAAAAAGAGATCCAATCTATCGTAAGTGGCATCACCATGACGTTACTTTCTCGATGGCTTATTTCTATTCAGAAAGATTTATCTTACCATTTAGTCATGATGAAGTTGTGCATGGTAAGGCAACCATTGTAGATAAAATGTGGGGAAGCTATGAAGATAAGTTTGCCCAGGCAAGAGCATTATATGTATATATGTTTACGCATCCTGGCAAGAAATTGAATTTCATGGGTAATGAAATTGGTCAATTGCGTGAATGGGATGAACAAAAGAGCTGTGACTGGTTCTTGTTGGATTATCCAATGCACGATGCGTTTGAACATTTATGCGAAGATTTAGGTAAGATTTACACAGAAAATGATGCATTCTTTGATCAAGATTATGATCCAAGTCGTTTCTGTTGGATTGACGCAGATAATGTAGGACAAAATACGTTCTCATTTATTCGTAGAGGTTCAAAGAAAGATTTCGTTATTATTATGAATTTCTCAACAAATCCATATGATCACCAACAGTTTGGTGTTCCTTGCAAAGGTAAATATAAAGAAATTTTGAATACAGAGTGGGATAAATACAACGGAAACTTAAAAGGTCATGCACCTCAAGAGGTGCAGGCAATGCGCCTTACAAGACATAACCAGCCATATATGATCGAAGTAAATGTTCCTAGTTTTGGTGCCATGATTTATGAAGTTGAAAAGTGAGATTGATTTCTCACTTTTTTTTGGTGAAACTTCTTTTTTTTACGTATAAGAGAGTGTAGAAAAAAGGAGAACAAAAAAATGGAAAAATTAGATGTAGAATTTGAACTGTTTCGTAAGCGAGTGTACAACTTGGAGATTCGTAGCTTTTATTTACTTTTATTGAATCGGGGTTGCGACATTAAAACTTTAAAAGCTTTGTTTTCGGATGTGGATGAAAAACTCGCCTTAAAGATGGATGGTATGTTTTATCGTGCTCAATCGGATCGAGTTCAAGAAGTGTTAGAGAAAGTAATCCAACAAGAAAAGACAAATGCGAGGATGGATTGTTTTGAGAAACTATTTGAAAAAGGGATAGACATATTTGAAGCGTTGGAATTGATTGGGATTAGTCAAAATGACATAGAATTGATCAATGATGCAGCTTATGTGTGGCAATATAAGCGTTTGTGAAATAATTGACTTTTTGTAGGGGGTGTATTGTGACAAAAAGTTTGTTATAATGTATGCGCAAAAAGGAGATAGCGTAAATATTATGGAAAACAAGGAACTTGCATTGCACGCAAAAAATATTCGTAGAAATATAGTGAAAGAAGTGTATAGTGCCCAAAGTGGACACCCGGGTGGAAGTTTAGGTGCAACTGACATTTTAACAGAGTTATACTTTGAAGAAATGGATATTAATGAGGAAAACTTAAATACATTGGATCGTGATCGTTTTGTATTAAGTAAGGGACATGCAAGTCCAGCTTTATATGCAGTACTTGCTGAAAAGGGATTCCTTCCTGAAGAAGAATTGACAACTTTCAGAGCTATTAATTCACGTTTACAAGGACACCCTAACATGAATTATGTAGAAGGTGTAGATATGTCTACAGGATCTTTAGGACAAGGTATTTCTTGTGCTGTAGGTATGGCATTAGCCAATAAGTTAGATAAAAACGATCATCGTATCTATACTGTACTTGGAGATGGTGAATGCCAAGAAGGACAAGTATGGGAAGCTACAATGTCAGCGGCTCACTATAAATTAGATAATTTATGTATTATTGTTGACAACAATAACCTTCAAATTGATGGTCACGTAGATGAAGTTATGAGTGTGTATCCTTTGGATAAAAAATTCGAAGCTTTCAATTGCCACGTAATTAATGTAGATGGTCATGATTATGATCAATTGCGTGCAGCATTAAAAGAAGCTCGTGAAACAAAAGGAATGCCAACTGTAATTGTTGCGAAGACAATTAAAGGAAAAGGTGTTTCATTTATGGAAGATCAACAAGGATGGCATGGAGTAGCACCAAATGAAGAACAATACCATGCTGCAATGAAAGAATTGGAGGCAGAATAATGGCAAAAGTAGCTACACGTGTCGCTTATGGTGATGCTTTAAAAGAATTAATGGTTGAAAATAAAAATGTCGTTGTATTAGATGCTGACTTAGCGGGTAGTACAAAGAGTGGAGAAGCTAAAAAAGTAGACCCTTCTCGTCACTTTGACATGGGAATTGCCGAAGGAAATATGATGAGTGTTGCGGCAGGTCTTGCGGCTAGTGGAAAGATTGCGTATGCATCTACTTTCGCAATGTTTGCGACTGGACGTGGATTCGAACAAATTCGTAACAGTGTCGGATATCCACAATTAAACGTTAAAATCTGTGCATCTCATGCAGGAATTAGTGTTGGAGAAGACGGTGCAAGTCACCAATGTATTGAAGATGTTAGTTTAATGCGTGGTATTCCAGGTATGAAAGTTATCGTTCCATGTGACTATAATGAAGCTAAACAAGCATGTAAGGCTGTAGCTGAAATTGATGGGCCTTGCTACGTTCGTTTAGGTCGTAGTGGTGTTGAAAGCGTAAATGGCGATGACTATAAATTTGAACTAGGAAAAGGTGTTGTCCTTCAAAAAGGTGAAAAAGTAGCTTTAGTTGCGACTGGATTGATGGTTCAAGAAGCATTAGAGGCTGCTAAGAAAATGGAAACAGCTCCAACTGTAGTAAATATCCATACAATTAAACCAATTGATAAAGAATTGATCATTGAACTAGCAAAAACTCATGATACTATCGTTACTTGTGAAGAACACTCTATTATTGGTGGTTTAGGAAGTGCTGTGGCAGAAGTTTTAGCTGAAGCAGGAACAGCATGTAAACTTGTTCGTGTCGGTGTTCAGGATGTATTTGGTGAAAGTGGAAAACCAGCTGAATTATTCGCAAAATACAAAATTGATGCAGATGCGATTGTAGAAGCTGCTACAAAGTAGTATGGCACACTATTTCACAAATGATATTGTAAAAGATGCACCAGAAGAAATTACGATACATTTTCGTGATTTTACATATAAGTTAAATTCGAATGCTGGCGTTTTCAGTAAAGATAAATTGGATGAAGGTACGCGTATTCTTTTAGAAACGGTACTCGACAATGAAGCTGAACCAGAAAGCACATTAGATCTAGGTTGTGGAATTGGTCCGATTGCCTTGATTTTAATGGAGTATTGGAAGCATACCGCAATGACAATGATTGATGTAAATCAAAGAGCTTGTCAGCTCGCAGATTCAAACATGAAAAAATATCGTCGTAAGGCAAAGATATTATGTCAGTCAGGTGTGAATGAAGGCCAGTATGCCTGTATTCTTTTGAACCCACCGATTCGTACGGGAAAGGCAATGATTTATTCATTGTTTGATCAGTGTTTAGAACATTTAAAGGAAGATGGTCATTTCTGGATTGTAATGCGCAAGCAGCATGGTGCACAAAGTGCGATTCATTATTTACAAGAAAAAGGCTATGAAGTAGAAAAAATGGCTCGTGATAAAGGCTATTGGGTCATGAAAATATCAAGGGGCTGTAACGAGTAAGTAAATTTTATTACTTATGGAGTTCAGCTCCTTTCTTT
>ENA-ORTV01000248-ORTV01000248.1-human-gut-metagenome-genome-assembly--contig:-NODE-248-length-67070-cov-3.066821_pt1 | contig 67070 bp, 68 predicted proteins | sample MGYA00241915_ERZ509194 | MGnify/ENA primary metagenome ERZ509194 (study PRJEB26280, sample SAMEA2338810) | human gut metagenome | biome: human gut; feature: human-associated habitat; material: faeces... | reverse complement strand
GGAGTTCATCCATCAGATTTAAAATCTGTGCCTGGATCGAAACGTCCAGGGCGGAAACTGGTTCGTCGCAAACAATAAACTGTGGATTTAAGGCCAGGGCCCTGGCAATACCAATTCTCTGTCTTCGCCCTCCATCCAACTCATGAGGATATGCATTATAGAGCCGTTCAGCCAGGCCCACGATCTCCATGATTTCCGCCACACGCTCCATACGTTTTCCCTTATCTGTGATAATCCCATTGAGTTTCAGCGGCTCTGCAATGGTTTCACTGACAGTTTTTCTCGGATTTAAAGAAGAAAACGGATCCTGGAAGATGATCTGCATCCTGGTCCGCATCCTCCTCATCTGGTCCTTTCCCAGTGAACGGATATCCTCACCATCAAACAGAATCTCCCCCTCAGTGGGTTCCACGATCCTTAAGATCGCACGGCCAGTGGTGGATTTTCCGCATCCAGATTCTCCCACTACTCCCAGGGTCCTTCCCCGGTCAATGGTAAATGACACATCATCCACTGCATGCAGCATTCCTTTAGGTGTTTTAAAATATTTTTTAAGGTTTTTTACCTCAAGCAACGGACTGCTGGAATTGCTCATCTCCACTTCTCCTCCTTATCCCCGATATTCTGCTCATTATAAAGGTGACATTCCACAAAATGAGTCTCGTTCCGGTATACCTTAGGTGGTTTTTTTGTCCGGCATATCTCCATGGCATGGTCACATCTGGGATAAAACGGACATCCCAGGGGCAAGTCCGTGGGATCCGGCATCAAGCCACGGATAGGCTTCAGCTTTTCCGCCTGGTTCTCAATGTTGGGGAGGGAATTGAACAGCCCTTCTGTATATGGATGTCTGGTATTATCAAACACATCTGCCAGCGTCCCATGCTCCACAACACGGCCCGCATAGACCACAGATACCTCGTCACAGATTTCTGCCACAATTCCCAGATCATGGGTAATCATCAGCATGGACATTTCATATTTTTCCTTTAACCCCTTCATCATCTCCAGAACCTGGGCCTGGATCGTCACATCCAGAGCCGTAGTAGGCTCGTCCGCGATCAGAAGTCCCGGTGTACAGGAAAGAGCAATGGCGATTACAACTCTCTGTTTCATTCCTCCAGAAAACTGATGAGGATATTCCTTTGCCCGTTCTCTGGGAATTCCTACCATTTCCAGCATTTCCTCTGCTTTCTTTAAAGCATCTCCATGATTTAATCCTTCATGGATCTTAATGGCCTCTGCAATCTGATCCCCCACAGTCATAACAGGATTTAATGAAGTCATGGGATCCTGGAAGATCATAGCCACTGCATCCCCACGGATCTGATCCATCTCCTTGTCTGTCAGTGCACGGAGATCCTTTCCATTTAAGAGGATTTCCCCGCTTACGATCACTCCCGGAGGACTAGGGATCAGTCCCAATACTGCCAGGCCGGCCGTAGTCTTTCCAGCTCCTGTCTCTCCCACAAGGCCCAGGGTCTTTCCCTTTTCAATAGAAAGGCTTAAACCGTTCAATGCCTGTACCACACCACTGCGTGTCCGGTATTCCACCACAAGATCTTTAATTTCAATCGTCTTTTCCGCCATAATGTCCTCCTATTTCAGTCTCGGGTCCAGAGCATCCCGCAGCCCGTCTCCCAGAAGATTCAGCGCCAGGATCGTGAGCATGATGGCAAGACCTGGAATAAAGGTCAGATAACTGTAATCCCGGATATAATTTCTTCCAGCCGACAAAAGTGCTCCCCACTCCGGCGCTGGCGCCTGTACGCCCAGGCCCAGAAACGAAAGGCCGGCGGTGTTGGAGATCATAGCTGCAACCCGGAGTGTCGTCTGTACAATGATAGGGCCAATGCAGTTGGGAAGGATATGACTGAAAATGATTGTTCCATCCTTCGCCCCAATGGCTCCGGCCGCCTCAATGTACTCTACTTCCCGGACTGTAAGAACAGAGCTCCTGACAATCCTTGCAAAGGTAGGGACTGCTGACAGAGACAGTGAAATAATAAGATTCGTAGTACTGGCTGCCACAATGACCATGGCTAAAAGCGTCATGGGAATGGCCAGAAAAATATCCGTAATCCTCATTATTATCTCATCCAGGAGTCCGCCGTAATATCCGGAAACAGCACCCAGAATGCCTCCAATAATCAAGCTGGCCAGCACAGAAACAAAGCTTACGGACAGAGACAGCCTGCTGCCATGAACCACTCTGGCCAGAAGATCCCTTCCATATTCATCTGTACCAAAGAGATGTTCTACTGAAGGCCACTGGAGCCGCTCAGAAATGTTCTGCTCCACAACCTGGCTTTCGTAATCGAACAGCAGATCTGCGGAAAGTGATACCCCCACCAGAAGGATCAGGAAGATGAGTCCGGCCATGGCGGCCTTGTTCCGCACCAGGAGAGACATGACCTCTCTGACCGGGCTTACCTTCTTATATTTTTTTGAAAGGTCAGATGATGTATTTCCCATAATTGCCTCCTGTTTTATGAATACATTGCTTTGATTCTTGGGTCTACAAATGCATAAAGAAGATCCACCAGAAGGTTGACCACAGAAAAGCAGACCGTCATGACAACCATGCACCCTAACACCATTGGCACATCGCGTGAGCTGATGGATTGTACCATCAGTCGGCCGATTCCCGGCCAGGCAAATACGGTTTCTGTGAGAACGGAGCCGCCTAAAAGCTGTCCCAGCTGAATACCACAGACTGTTATCGTGGGAATCAGAGCATTCTCAAAGGCATGCTTTACAATAGCATCCCGTTTGGGAACTCCTTTCGCTCTTGCTGTCCGGATATAATCCTGGCGTACTGTCTCCAGCATAGAGGATCTGGTCGTTCTGGCAATGGAGGCCATATTCATAAACCCCAGGGAAATAGCTGGAAGCACATAACTTTTCCAGCCATCAGCCCCCTGGACCGGGAACCACCCCAAATTTAAGGAAAATGCCAGTACCAAAAGTAGTGCCAGCCAGAAAATGGGCATGGAAACACCCACCAGAGAAATCACCATGCTGATATTGTCAAAAAATGTATTTTGTTTGACTGCAGCCAGGATCCCCAGAGGAATTGCCAGGAGAATCGAGACAATACCAGCTACAATGGATAGGTTAAATGTATATGGGAACCGTGAAAACACTTCGTCCGCCACAGGGCGTTTCGTTGCATATGATGTTCCCAGATCGCCTTTGCAGAAATTGACCATATATCTTACATACTGGACGATGACCGGATCATTTAATCCCATCTCTTCCCGCAGTTCCTCCACCTGCTCCTGGGTGGCTCCCTCGCCCAGGAGCAGTTTTGCCGCATCTCCCGGAGCCAGCTGCATTACCATGAAAACAAAAAAGGTCACTCCCAATATAACGGGAATCAGCGACAGCAGACGCCTGATTATAAATTTGATCATAGCTTCCTCCTCATAAAACGCTGCCGGTACAGGCGGAGAGGCCGTCCGCTGCAAAAACCGTTTCTGGCTCCTGCAGCATTCCGGCCTCCTTCACATCCGGCTATTTCCAATACATGTCATTGAAGCCCACATATCCTGTAGCGCTTGCTGTCACACCGCCCAGATCCGCAGAATATGCCCGGAACATCAATGGCTGATACAGGGAGATCTGGGGTGCCAGTCTGTTTACAGTTTCCACAATCGTTTTGATCTTTCCGATACGCTCTGTATCATCAATGGTAGATTCAGCTTCACGGACCATTTTATCTACTTCTTCGTCCTTTAAGGAACCTGGATATGTCAAGGCACGGTCCGAATGGTACCTCTGTACATAGGTCAGGGAGTTGGACGGAGACCAGGAAGAGATCAGTCCAGTGTAGTTTCCAGCCTCCCAGTCTGCAAAGTATGTGGCCGTATCGGTAGAAACCACCTCCACCTGGATGCCCAGTTTAGAAAGATTACTCTGGATGACTGTGGCCACAGCTACCTTCGTCTCATTGGAACAGATGATCGGGAGAACAATGGATGACGGATCACCGCCCCATTTATCCAGGTATTCCTTTGCCTTATCCGGATCATAAACCGCAGCCCCTGCATCAGTATCTCCTTCATAGCCCATGGCAATAGCAGTATAGTTGGAGGCTCCATAGCCATTTAACGCAGCTGCAATGACATCCTCCCTATTAATTCCGTAATTAATGGCCTGGCGGACATTGACATCATTAAATGGTTCTTTCTCCAGATTAATACCCAGGAAAAAGTTCTCCACACTGGTAATCTCCTTGACCTCAAATTTCTCATCTGATTTCAGCCGTTCTACGTCCGCACTGGGAACATCATACACAAAATCCACTTCTCCAGCCTCCAGGGCAATGGTTCTGGAGGTTCCCTCCGGAATAATCTTAAACACCAGATTCGGAATAGATGCCTTTCTCTCTGCATCAAAGTATTCTTCAAAGCCTACGAAATTCAAAGAATCCCCATACTGCCAGGATACAAACTTATATGGACCAGTACCAACAGGTTCGCTGTTGAAGTCATGACCGCTCTCGATCAGTTCTTCTGGAACAATAAAATTATAATGATAGGCCAGGTCAGCCGGAAGGCCTGCATAGGGCACCTCTGTCACAATCTTCACAGTCTTGTCGTCCACCGCTTCTATTGTTTTAATGTTTCTCGTATAATTAGCGCTTCCTGGGAAAGTTTTTGCCCATTCGATACTGGCAGCCACATCCTGGGCAGTACAGTCGGAACCATCATGGAATTTAATCCCATCCTTTAAAACAAATGTCCAGTCTGTCTCATTTTCCACCGTATAGCTTTCTGCCAGATCCGGAACCACCTCCAGCGTTTCATGATCCACCCGCATCAGACCATTATAAGTAAGAAGATTCATGTAAACTCCTACGATCGAATCATGGTCACAGGTGGTAAGGGACGGGGGCTCGCTGGTCAGAGCCACCGTCAGCGTATCCTTTTTTTCTCCTCCGCTTTCTTCATTCTGCGCTCCGACCGTCTCCCCATCCGACGGTGCGGGATTTTTTGTACTGCACCCCGCTAATGAACCCAGGGACAGCGCTGCCGTCATACACAGACACAACAGTTTTTTCATTTTCCTCATAATCCACTTTCCTTTCTCCGACTCTGTTACAGATGCGCATACTGTAATTACTTAATTATGTCGTTTTTTAGTAATTATTTGTAAATTTATTATAGCAGTTGACGGTTACATATGCATAATATATAATTCTGGTAATCGTTATTGGAATATCCGATAGTATTATCTACAATTTTTGTATTCAGGAGGTTTCTTGTGACATTAAACCAGTTGAAATATGTGATTGAAATTGCCAGAACTGGCTCCATCAATAAAGCTGCCAGCAACCTTTTTATCTCCCAGCCTGTGCTGTCAGCCTCCATTAAGTCTCTGGAGACCGAATGCGGGAAACCACTGTTTTCCCGTTCCAACCGTGGGATCGAGCTGACACCTTTCGGAAAGGTATTTCTCTCCTATATCACACCGATCCATATGCAGCTTTGCCAGCTGGATGACATGATCTTTAAAGAGCAGAAAAAACCCCAGCACCATCTTACCATCGCTAGCAATGGATTCCATTTCATCAGTAATATCTGTTCGGAACTCTATAAAAAATACCAGTCCGAAGGCATCATACTGGAGTCCCGGGAGGCCTTTGGTATCGAAGCCTTAAATCTGGTTTCCAACCAGATTGCAGAAATTGGAATCATCCGCCAGTGGAGCTGCTATAAAAATCTGTATTCCAGCCAGTGCCGCGCCTTGAATCTGGAATATTATCCCATTACCCGGTTAAATATTGCCGTCACTGTCGGTACCGGGAGTCCTCTTTTTTACCGAAAAGAAAGCTCCATCTCCCGGGACATGCTGAAGCCTTATCCCATGGTCATGTATGACTATATGGACTCGGGTCCCTTTGCAGATATTTTCGAAAAGCTGAAGCTGTCTGGATCCGGCAGTCGGATTGTCACTTCATCACGTTCTGTGATCTATGAAATTCTGGAACACTGTGATGCCTGGTATCTTAACTCCAACTATACCTATTCTATTCCTGTGGAGGAGATCAACAAAGCGGCACATCAGCAGAAAACACTCACTCTGTCCGACTGTGACATTACCTCTGAAATCGGCTGGGTAAAAAACAAAGAACTTCCTCTTTCCCCCCTGGCCGAAGAAGCTATTAAAATGATCCGGGATCTGCTGATTCCCAATACCTGGGAACTTTCCGGACGAATAAAAGGATAACGCCATGGAATTACGCGAGATCGCCGCCTTCCTCCAGGTGGCACAGCTAAAGAGCTTTTCAAAGGCCGCCCGGGCCCTGGGCTATTCCCAGGCGGCAGTCACCATCCAGATCAAGCAGTTAGAACAGGAGCTGGGGATCCATCTGTTTGACCGCATCGGAAAACAGACCATCCTGACCCATCAGGGCATGGTCTTCTATGACCATGCCGCCGCCGTCATGCGGGAGATCTCCTGCGCCAGGGCCGCAGTGACCGAAAGCCAGGAGCTGACCGGGGCCCTGACCATCGGGACCATCGAATCCATCTGCGCCTCCATCTTCCCGGATCTTATGGAGGCCTTCCATAAGGCCCACCCAAAGGTAAAGGTCAGCATGGTCCTGGACTCCCCGGACGTGCTTCTGGACCGGATGAACCACAACGCCATCGACTTCGTGTACCTTCTGGATCAGAAGATCTACGACCACCGCTGGGTCAAGGTCCTGGAGGAGCCGGAGGACATTGTCTTCGTGGCCTCGTCTGCCCATCCCCTGGCTGGCCGGAAAGCCCTGGAGCTTAAGGAGCTCCTTCCGGAGCCCTTTCTCTTAACTGAAAAGGACGCCAGCTACCGGTTTGTTCTGGACCGGTATCTGACGTCCATGGATCTGCGGATCGAGCCGTTTTTAGAAATTGGAAACACGGAATTTATCATCCGCCTGCTGAAAAATAATGCCGGGATCTCCTTTCTTCCGGAGTTTTCCATTAAAAACGAAATATCGGCAGGACATCTGGCCGTCCTGCCGGTAAAGGATTTTCATATGCATATCTGGCGTCAGATCCTCTATCACAAGGATAAATGGGTCACCAGGGAGATGGACGCCTTCATCCGCCTGGCCCAGGAAGCGCCCTAAGCCCTTTTTTCTGCCCTCAGGCTCCGGCCCCCGGCCCACACCAGGGCCAGGGTGATCAGAAGGAGAAGGCCGCTGACTCCGATGGTCAGATCGTAGCTTCCGGTGAGATCATAAAATTTTCCAAACCAGGTATTAAAGGGAGACACCAGAAGAGTCCCGAACATGGTCACATAGGAATAGGCCGTCCCATAATCCTCGCCCTTCCAGAACAGCTTACAGAACAGCGGAGCCATCACGGAGGACAGGGGAGGCGTGATCCCGTAAAGGAGGGCTCCCGCCATGACGCTGGCCGGAAGTCCCAGGAGCAGAAGGACATGGCCGAACTCTGACACCAGAATCGAAAGTTCAAAGGTGCGGACCGCCCCGAACACGTCGCTGGCCTTTCCAAGAAACAGCTTGCTGGACATGTTCCCAAGGAGCGCCATGGTGGTCATCATGGCCGCTGCAGTCATGGGAAGGCCCGCATCCAGGCCGCAGGAGGTCAGGAACATATTCAGATAAGAGCCGGCCAGGGCTCCCGCATAGGCCAGAAGCGCCAGATAAAAGACCGGCTGCTTTGCCAGGGATGCCAGGGAAAGTCCCTTTTCCGGACCAGCCGCTGCGGCTGACGGACCATTCTTTCTGACATCCGGCCTTTCTCCGGAAGCAGCCGCTGTTTCCGGAAGCTCCTCCGCCCCATAGGGGAGCATCCCCTTATCCGACGGCCGGTTCCTTAAGACAAACAGGGAGACCGGAAGGATCAGGACGATGCTGGCCGCCCCGATGATCCCGTAGCTGGACCGCCAGCCCAGGGCCGGGATCATAAAGCCCAGGGCGCTGCTCCCCATCATGCCCATGAGGCCGGAAAATGCGGCGGAGATCCCCACAGCCATTCCTGCCTTTTTGTGGAACCAGTTATTTAAAAGAATGGGGGCCGCGATCATGCACAAAAATGAGGACGCGATCCCCTGGATCATACCGGCCGCATACCACTGCCACAGCTCTGTGAAGGTCCCCATGGCCATATTGGAGACGCCGAACACCACTGCCGCCGCGCTGATGACCGCACGCACGTCCAGCTTCTGGAAGCTCTTCGCCACAAATGGAAGGACCAGAGCAGAGCTTATGGAATAAAGCATCCGGTAAAACGTAAATTTCCCCATCTCAAATCCCAGATCCTGGCACACCGGAGAATAAAACACCCCGGAGCAGTTATTGATCAGTCCCAGGCTGGCTCCCTGCATGATACAGCAGCCAGCCAGAATGAACCAGGCATAATGGATCTTTTTTCTTCCCTTTTCCATGTCCGTAAGACTCCCCTATCTCTTTCTGTTAAAAAGCAGCTTCCCGGCACACTGATCCGGATCCGACCGCCACATACACGTTTTGCAGTACAGGCATTTCCCCGGGTCCCGTCCCGCCTTCACATCGCTGGCCCAGTTATAATTCACTAAAACGCCGCGGCCGATGTTGACCATATCCGCCCCGGTCTGCTTAAGAACGGCCTCTGCCGTCTCCCCGTCCTGGATTCCGTACACAGCAAAAACAGGAACCGACACCGCGGCCCTGATCCGTTCTGCCCCGTAAATGGCCTCTGCGAAGGGATAGCCCTGCGGCTTCTCACGCACAGCTTCCTTATCAAAGCCATAGGACACGTTTATAAAGTCGATGCCCATGGCCTCCAGCTTTTTAGCATGGGCCACACCGTCGGAAATTTCCGGCTCAAAGGCCCCCAGACGGATCCCCACCACAAATTCCGGCGGCGTCACCTTCCGGATCCCGTCGATGATATTTTTTACGATCTGCATATCTTCCGCATTATACAGATCTGTCCTCCGGTTCACCCGGCGGTTAAAAAACTGGCACAGCAGGTAATTGTGGCAGCCATGGAGCTCCACGCCGTCGTAACCGGCCTCATATGCCCTTCTGGCTGCTTCTATGAAATCCCCTTCGATCTTCTGGATCTCCTCCACAGAAAGCTCCCGCCCATGGCGCTCCCTTCCCTTAAAGACCAGGGAATAATCGCTGGGACATACGGGATCCTCTGTTTCAGACACCACCCCGGCGTGATGGATCTGTAAAAGCAGAGGGACGCCCTCTCCGTGGACTGCCTCCACGATCCGCTTAAGCCCCGGCACATGGGCATCGCTCCAGATCCCCAGCTGGTCCCGGCTTAAACGGCCATTTTCACTGACACAGGTGGCCTCCTGGATGATGAGCCCAGGTCCTCCCTTTGCCATGGCCCGGTAATGCTCCACGTTCCTATCCACCACCATGCCGCTTTCATCGCTCCATCCGAAGCAGACCATGGGAGGCACGCAGATCCGGTTCTGGATCTCCAGATTTTTCAGCTTCCATGCAGTAAATAATCGTTCCATTTTCCCCTTCCTTTCCATATATTCATATCGGTCATAACTTGAAATTATATTGTATCACATTTTTCGCATTTTTCATAGATTTTTTTCATCTTTTTGCCATAAAAAACTTGAAGTCTGCGGAAGAACTCATTATAATGGAAAAAAATAATTACCGGCCGCAAAAAAGCCCCGGAGGCTCCATTTCCGGCAAAAGCGGCAGAACGGAGGAAAAATCTATGGCAGCAAAAAACATCGACTGGGCCAATCTCGGATTCGGCTATATGAAAACCGATTACAGATACGTTTCCAATTATAAAAACGGCTCCTGGGACCAGGGAGCCCTGACCACCGACGACCAGATCCTCTTGAATGAGTGCGCCTGCGTATTCCAGTACGCCCAGACCTGCTTTGAGGGCTTAAAAGCCTACACCACCGAGGACGGCCATATCGTCACCTTCCGCCCCGACTTAAACGGCGAGCGGATGGAAAACTCTGCAAAGAGACTGGAAATGCCCGTATTCCCCAAGGAACGCTTCGTGGAGGCCGTTACAAAGGTCGTAGAGGCCAACGCCGATTATGTGCCGCCCTTCGGCTCCGGCGCGACCCTCTATATCCGTCCCTATATGTTCGGATCGGATCCCGTCATCGGCGTAAAGCCTGCCAGCGAATACCAGTTCCGCACCTTCTGTACGCCGGTGGGCCCCTACTTTAAGGGCGGTGCAAAGCCCATCACCATCCGCGTCTGCGACTTTGACCGGGCAGCCCCCCACGGCACCGGCCATGTAAAGGCCGGTCTGAACTATGCCATGAGCCTCCACGCCATCGTGGACGCCCACCAGCAGGGCTATGATGAAAATATGTATCTGGACGCTGCCACAAGAACAAATGTGGAGGAGACCGGAGGAGCCAACTTCATCTTCGTTACAAAGGACAACACCGTGGTGACTCCCAAGTCCGACAGCATCCTTCCGTCCATCACCCGCCGCTCCATCCTCTATGTGGCCGAGCATTACCTGGGCTTAAAGGCAGAGGAAAGAGAAGTTCCCTTTGAGGAAGTGAAGGAATTTGCAGAGGCCGGCCTCTGCGGGACCGCCGCAGTGATCTCTCCCATCGGAAAGATCGTGGACCATGGAAACGAGATCTGCCTGCCCAGCGGCATGGAAAAAATGGGTCCCGTCACCCAGAAGCTTTACGATACCCTGACCGGCATCCAGATGGGCCGCATCGAAGCGCCCCAGGGCTGGATCCATGTGATCCGGTAAAAGGGAATACCAAAATGCAAAAAACCGTTGTTTTACAGACTGGCTGCTCTCCCTGCCATACCCCCTGTAAAACAACGGTTTTCTATTTACTGGTCCAGGACCCCCGGACCCTCCCGCAGATCTGCGATCCTTACGGTATAGGCCGTATCGTTGCCCCTTCTGTCCCTGGCATAAAACGTATAAACGCCCGCCTGGTCGATGCGGAAGGCGGCAATGTCACGGTCACTGACTGTAAAGGACTGGCAGTCCTCCCTTTCCCGGAACCATTCCGCATTCCGTTCTCCCGGCGCATAATAAAGAACGTCCAGATCCCCGTCAATATCCACGACCCTCACCTTCAGATACAATCCGGCCAGGGTCCGTTCCGTCCGGGCCTCCAGGTGGGGAGCTGTGCCGTTTTCCGGCCTGTGCCCGCCTGCTTCAAAGGCTTTCCCGGAAAGCGTCCCCAGGTCATACCTTAGGGCCGCCCCCACGTTTAGCATTCCTCCGGTCTTTACCTTTCCGGAAAGACTGTCCAGGGGAGTCACAGAATTTAAAAGGATCTCCTTCACCTCCGCCGCCCCGATGCCGTCAAAATGGGACCAGACCATGGCCGCCGCCCCGGTGACCATGGGAGCCGCCATGGAGGTTCCTGTCATATAGCTGTATGTGTTTCCCGGCGTGGTACTTAAGATATAGCTTCCCGGCGCAGCCAGGTCCACCGATTCCACGCCGTAGTTGGAGCTTTCGTGGAGTTCTCCCCCGCAGGATATATTGGCTGCGGAGATCACATTGTCCAGCTCATAGGAGGCCGGATAGACCGGCGTCCTGTCGATATCCTTCCCGTCGTTTCCCGCTGCTGCCACAAAAAGCATGGAGGAATCCCGGATGGCGCAGTACAGGGCCTGGTCATTGGTAGGAGAAGTAAGGCTCAGATTGCAGATCGAAGCTCCGTTGTCCTCCGCATAGCGGATGGCCTTGATGAGAGCCGCTGTATTTCCTTCACCGTCCCCGCCTCCCAGAGCCTTCACCGGCATGAGCTTCACCCGGTCCCCCGGGATCATCCCAGAGATCCCAACACCATTGCCGGAGGACGCCCGGATGGTACCGGCCCCGTGAGTGCCGTGGCTGTCCTCGGAGCCATTATAGATCTGGTTATTGTTATGGTAAAAATTCCAGCCGTTCACATCGTCCGCGTATCCGTTTCCGTCGTCATCCAGGCCGTTTCCCGGGATCTCATCCTCATTGACCCAGATAGCTCCCGCCAGATCCTCATGGGAAATATCCACTCCGGTATCGATGACGGCCACCACCACGTCCCGCTTTCCCTCTCCGTAGGAGGCCCAGGCATCGGCCATCCCCACATCGATCCCGGCCGCTGCCCGGATCCGCTCCACCTGGACCAGCATGCCTAAAAGCTCCGGCTCCTCAAAATGCCAGTCCCCGGGCGCCCATGGCTGTCCAAAGGGGTCGTCGTAGACCGCATACCGGTTCTTCTCCTCTTCAATGGAAAAGGTCCCGTCATTATAAAAAGCCCACTGTTCAGAAAAGGACGGATCCCCCGGCGCATAAGGCGCGCCGTAGGAAGCCGTCCACGGGAGTCCGGCGGCCAAAAATCCCGCCAGTCCCCCCGACAAGATCCATTTATTCATTTTCAGCCCCTCCGGTCTCCGCCTTCCGGCCTTCCGGTACATTTCCAGCCGTTTCCGCCGCAGACTCCCCCTCTTCCAGTTCAGACGGAACCTGGGTCCGGCTGTCCGTTTCCGGTGCAGCCCCGGACGATTCCCTGGGTGTCTCCGGCCGTTCCATGGCCGCCGGATCCACAGGAGCGCCTCCCATGCGTTTTTTCTCGGGCCGGATCTCCTCCTCCGGTTCCGGGATCCCCTTCACCTGGCGGAAAATCTTCATGAATTCCTTACCAGTGATGGTCTCCTTTTCGATCAGGAAATCCGCGATCTTATCCAAAGCGTCCCGGTTTTCCGAAAGGAGCCGTTTCGCCTCCGCGTATGCGCCCTTTAACATCCGCATCACTTCCACGTCGATCTCCGCCGCCGTGGCGTCGCCGCAGTTCAATACGGTACGGCCCGTCAGATACTGGTTTTCCTGGGTGGCAAGGCCCATGAGTCCAAATTTCTCCGACATTCCGTACTGGGTCACCATGGCCCTGGCGATCCTGGTGGCCTGCTCGATATCATTGGCAGCTCCCGTGGTCACCGTATCGAACACGATCTCCTCCGCTGCCCGGCCGGCCAGGGATACCACCAGCATGGCCTCCAGCTCTTTTTTCGTATTTAAGAATTTCTCTTCCTCCGGCACCTGCATCACATAGCCCAGTGCGCCCATGGTCCTGGGCACGATGGTGATCTTCTGCACCGGCTCCGCATCCTTCTGGAGAGCCGTCACCAGAGCGTGGCCCACCTCATGGTAGGATACGATCCGTCTTTCTTCCTTACTTAAGATCCGGTCCTTCTTTTCCTTACCCACAAGCACCAGCTCCACCGCCTCAAAAAGATCCTTCTGGCATACGGCCTGGCGCCCGTGCTTAACGGCGTTGATGGCCGCCTCGTTCATCATATTGGCCAGATCCGCGCCCACGGCTCCGGAGGTGGCCAGGGCGATTTCTTCAAAGTCCACGGTCTCATCCAGCCGCACGTCCTTGGAATGGACCATTAAGATATTCACACGGCCCTTCAGATCCGGCTTATCCACAATGACACGGCGGTCAAACCGTCCCGGTCTTAAGAGTGCCGGGTCCAGGATCTCCGGCCGGTTGGTAGCCGCCATCACCAGAAGGCCCTTGGAGGAATCAAAGCCGTCCATTTCAGAAAGGAGCTGGTTTAAGGTCTGCTCTCTCTCGTCGTTTCCGCCAAACCTGGAATCACGGCTCCGTCCGATGGCGTCGATCTCGTCAATAAAGATGATACAGGGAGCCGACTGCTGGGCCTGCTTGAACAGGTCCCGGACACGGGACGCTCCCACGCCCACGAACATTTCCACAAAGTCCGAACCGGACAGGGAATAAAACGGCACCTGGGCTTCTCCGGCCACCGCCTTGGCAAGCAGCGTCTTACCCGTTCCCGGAGGGCCCACCAAAAGGGCTCCCTTGGGGAGCTTGGCGCCGATCTTTGTGTATTTCTGGGGATTATGGAGAAAATCCACGATCTCCACCAGAGACTCCTTGGCCTCGTCTTCACCGGCCACGTCGGCAAAGGTCACGCCGGTCTCCTTCTGGACGTAAACCTTGGCGTTGCTCTTTCCAACGCCCATGATGCCGCCTCCGCCGCCCATACGGCTGAACATCATATACAGCAGTCCGATCATCAGCACCGACGGCAGCACCCACCCAACGATGAAATTGATGATGCTGGAGCTGGCGCTGGTGTCCTCTCCCTCGAAGCGCACACCGCTTTCCAGAAGCCGGTCCGTCAGTTTCAGATCCTGGACCCGGACCGTATAATACTGGATCAGCCTGGAATACTGGGTGGAGCTGCTCTTTGGCACGATCACCAGCCGGCTGCCCGACTCCCGGACCGCCTCCACCTCTCCGTCCTCGATCATCCGGACAAACTCGTCATAGCTGACCTCCTGGCTCTGGCTCTTTTTCAGGGCAGAGTTCATCATGCTGACCACCGCCAGCGTGATGCACAGGACGATCACCATGACCCAGATCCCCGGGCCTCCCGGCTTCTTTCCATTATTTCTGTTCTGATTGTTGTTATCCATTCTGTCTTTCTCCACTTTTTCTATAACTATATCCTTCGGACATGGCACCCCGATACTTAGACCATTATAAGTTGAGTTTCCCCAGATAGCAATAAAAAAAAGATAAATTTAAACTTTTCTTTGACAAAATCCTTTATTTTTGCCATACTCTACAAAGACACATAAAAACCGCCATCTCATACGGAGGCCTGTTCCATGGAAACTGTGACCCACCCCATTCCTCCCCTTTTTGACGCTTCCTCCAGGATCCTGATCCTGGGCTCTTTTCCATCGGTCAAATCCCGGGAGGGCCTGTTTTTTTATCATCATCCCCAGAACCGTTTCTGGAAGGTACTGGCCGGAGTCCTTGAGGAACCGGTGCCCGGCTCCATTGAGGAAAAGAAAATATTCCTGTTAAAGCACCGCATCGCTCTCTGGGACGTGATCGCCTCCTGTACCATCGAAGGCTCCAGCGACAGCACCATAAAAAATGTGGTCCCCAACGACCTTTCCGGGATCCTTTCAGCCGCAGATATCTCCCGGATCTTCTGCAACGGAGGCGCTTCCTTCCAATATTATAAAAAATACCAGGAGCCCCGGACCGGCCGGGCAGCCGTCCGCCTTCCCTCCACCAGCCCGGCCAACGCCGCCTGGTCCTTAGACCGGCTGATCCGGGAATGGGCAGTGATCCGGGACAGCCTCCATGCATAAACCGCCAGGATCCGCGGAACAATAAGCTGCGGAGGTGATACACATGGACCAGAAGCCTGGAAAAAAGGTGGAAAACAAAGACGAATACGACGTGGATATCCAGTCCTGCTCCGCCATGGACTGCACCGGACTGATCCCATCCCTGCCCCAGTCCTTTGCGGAGGTGGAGCACTATAACGATCTGTATCAGTTCCTTCCGGAGCATGTGAGTGACCCGGAGGAATAACTATCCCACTGCCCGACCAGAAACCGGAGACGGCCCCTGGCCTGCATCCCCGGCCCACTGCCAGACCAGAAAAGCTGCCCCAGGCAGCCTCCCGGATCTGGCAGAATCTACATAAAATGAGGTGACATCCCCATGTCCATGAATTATGAATCCTGTACCCTGTGCCCCAGGATGTGCGGGGCCGACCGGACCAAGGCCCCTGGCTTCTGCGGCGCGTCCCACCAGATCAAAGCCGCCCGGGCAGCCCTTCACCAGTGGGAGGAGCCGTGCATCAGCGGCACAGCCGGCAGCGGGACCGTATTCTTTTCCGGCTGTACCCTAAAATGCGTTTTCTGCCAGAACTATCCTCTGAGCCATGAAAATTTCGGAAAAGAAATTTCCACAGCCCGGCTCGCTGAAATCTTCCTGGAGCTCCAGGAAAAGGGCGCCCACAACATCAACCTGGTGACGGCCACCCAGTATCTCCCATCCATCCGCCAGGCCCTGGAGCTGGCGCGGCCAGAGCTTCACATCCCCGTGGTCTATAACAGCGGCGGCTATGAGCGGGCTGAAACCATCCGGGAGTTTTCCGATTGCATCGACATCTGGCTTCCGGATCTTAAATATTATGACAGCAGCCTGTCTGAAAAATACTCGGCAGCCCAAAACTATTTCTCCATGGCCTCCAAAGCCATAAAGGAAATGATCCGCGTATCCGGCGGGCTGGCCTGGGACCCGGAAAACCCGGGACTTTTAAAAAAAGGCGTAGTGATCCGCCACATGGTCCTTCCCGGAGCAAAGGAGGACTCCATCCGGCTCCTTCACTGGATAAAGGAAGAGCTGCCTCCAGGACAGTTCCTTTTAAGTATACTGAGCCAGTATACGCCGTTTTATAAAAGCAGCCAGTATCCGGAGATCCGCCGCCGGATCACCACCTATGAATATCAGAAGGTCGTGGATACTGCCATCGAACTTGGGCTTACAGACGGATATATGCAGGAAAAAAGCAGTGCAAAAGAAGAATACACCCCGCCCTTTGATCTGAGCGGGATCTGACATGCAAAAATTTAGTGGGTACCGAAAAAGTCACTTACTGATTCTCCCGATACCCACTCTACATTTCGTTGTCCATTGGACGATCCTCACTTTCGAGTTTTTTATCTATATTAAATTTTCTTCCTTCACTCCACCGGTTTTTCGAATTTTTTCTTCTGTCATTTTTTCTTTTTCATATCGATTATTGTATTTTTCTTATTGATACTTTCTCGTCATATCTTTAAGTAATATCAGATAACCTTTTATGATCCGTTTGTTCCGGTTTTGTGGTTTTCCTATGTTTAGACTTTTATTTTTTTATAAAAGCTAAACGAGATTTAAGTCTTCGGTGGTCCGTACCTCCTTTGCTTAGATTTGGACGTTCATTTCGAGATAGGAATCTTTTTTGGATTTCCTTCTCCAAAGAGTTTTGAAATCTTTTTTAAGGATTTTTGTTTCTCTTTGTTTTTGTTGTCTTTATTATAGACGAACAGTATCGTTTTGTCAATATATTTTTTTAAAAATTTTTATTTTATTTTTCTGTTATCTTTTAATTGTGTTATTGTATAGAATTATTCTGATTATTTGTTTTTCCATGCCTTCTGCACCAGAGCCATATTCCATACAAAAAGGCTGCTGGAAAGGAGAAGCCAAGTCCCCTCCTTTCCAGCAGCCCCCGTATCTGATCCACGGTCCTTATGCGATCTGGCTGCAGATCAGGTCGCCCATTTCCTTCGTTCCCGTCTGCTTCATTCCCTCCGCCATAATATCCACTGTCCGATATCCCCCGGCCAGGACCTTTTTCACCGCATTTTCCACCGCTTCCGCTTCCTTATCCAGATCAAAGGAAAACCGCAGCATCATGGCCGCCGAAAGGATGGTGGCAATGGGATTGGCAATGCCCTTTCCCACAATATCCGGGGCAGAGCCGTGGCTGGGCTCATAAAGGCCGAACTTTCCTTCGTTTAAGCTGGCGGAGGAAAGCATTCCGATGGAGCCGGTGATCATGCTGGCCTCGTCGGACAGGATATCCCCGAACATATTTTCCGTTAAGATCACGTCGAACTGGCCCGGATCCATCACCAGCTGCATGGCGCAGTTGTCCACCAGCATATTCTCCAGAGCCACCTCCGGATAATCTGCCGCCACCTCCGCCACCACCTTTCTCCAGAGCCTGGAGGAGTCCAGCACATTGGCCTTATCCACGCTGGTGACCTTCTTCTTTCTCTTCATGGCCGTTTCAAAGGCCTTCACCGCCACACGGCGGATCTCCGTCTCATTGTAGACCAGGGTATCCGTGGCCTGCATGAGTCCGTTGACCTCCTCTGTATGACGTTCCCCGAAGTACAGGCCTCCGGTCAGCTCCCGGACGATGACCATATCAAAGCCGTCTCCGATGATCTCCCGCTTTAACGGGCAGGCGTCCTCCAGCCCGTCATACAGACAGGCAGGCCGGATATTGGCAAAGAGGTTCAGCCCCTTCCGGATCGCCAGGAGCCCGGCCTCCGGACGCAGCTCAGGAGCCACATCATACCAGCGGGAATTGCCCACATGGCCGCCCACGGCTCCAAGCAGGACGGAATCGCTGTTTTTTGCCGTTTCCAGGGCCTCCTTTGTCAGCGGTACGCCGTATTTGTCAATGGAAACGCCGCCCATATCCACTTCTGTGTAATGGAACGTATGGCCGAAGACCTGGCCCACCCGGTCCAGAACCTTTTTGGCCTCTGTGACGATCTCCGGCCCGATGCCGTCGCCGGGGATCACTGCGATCCTGTATTCCATAAGATATTCCTCCGTCTATTCCCTGTGATGTCCTTTATCTTATCCCATTCCCCCGGCCTTTTCAATGGCAGCACCCGTTTTCGTGTATACATATTTGTCATGGCATCCATAACCGACGGCCAGAAAAGATCCGCAGATCCCGCCGGGCGGGCCAGTTCCTTCATCTGCCTGCCGCCCGGACCGGCCTACTCCTTATACAGCTCCGGTCTCCGGTCCCGGAACAATCCCCAGGAGAGGCGGTCCTCCGCCAGGGCGTCCAGATCGAAGGAGGCGGTGATCACGCCCTCCGAATCCCGGTCCATGGATGTTACCAGTTCTCCCGTTCCGTCGGTGATAAAGGAGGAGCCGTAGAACCGGAGGGAAGAGCTCTGGTTTCCATTTTCTCCACAGGGCTCCACCGTCTCCAGGCCCACCCGGTTGGCGGCAATCACCGGCATCAGATTGCAGGCGCTGTGGCCCTGCATACACCGTCTCCAGTGGGGCATGCTGTCCACCTCCAGGATCGGCTCGCTGCCGATGGCTGTGGGGTAGAATAAGAGCTCTGCGCCCTTTACGGCCATGAACCTGGCCGTCTCCGGGAACCACTGGTCCCAGCAGATGCCCACGCCGATGACAGCGTACCGGGTCTTAAAGGCTTTAAAGCCCGTATCGCCCGGAGTGAAATAAAATTTTTCCTGATAATAATGGTCGTCGGGGATGTGTGTCTTTCTGTAAATCCCCAGATTCTCCCCGTCCGCATCCAGAATGGCCACAGTATTGAACAGGCGGTTTTTGTCCCTCTCATAAAAGCTGATGGGGAGCACCACAGAAAGCTCCTTCGCCACCTTTGAAAAATGGCGCACCGCATCGTTTTCCTCCACAGGCTTTGCATACCCGTAATATTCATATCTGCGCTCCTGGCAGAAATAGGGCCGTTCAAACAGCTCCGGGAGAAGGATGATCTGCGCTCCCTCTGCCGCCGCCTTCCGCACCAGGGCCTCAGCCCTGGCGATATTTTCTTCTGCATTTTCCGTGCAGCGCATCTGCACTGCCGCCACAGTTACCTTACGCATAAAAACCTCCTTATAAAGACTCACAGACGCCGGACGCAGGGATCTGCTGGGTGATGCAGTGGATGTTGCCTCCGCCCAGAAGAATATTCCTGGCTGCCACCGGATGCACCTTCCGTCCCGGGAACAGCTCCGCCAGGATCCTTACTGCCGTCTCATCGTTTTCGTCTCCGAACTGGGGTACGACCACCCCGCCGTTGGAAATATAAAAATTCACATAGCTGGCTGCCAGACGCTCTCCGGCCTCCCGCACGTCCTCGCCAGGCTCAAATTCATAGCCCTTGAGATCCTCCTCCGTAACACAGATAGGCGTTTTAGGAATCGGAAGCTTATGGACCTGGAGCCTGCGGCCACAGGCGTCCACAGAAGCCTCCAGAGCCTTTAGGCAGGCCATGGACAGCTCATACTGGGGATCCGCCTCGTCATCGGTCCAGGCCAGTACCACATGGCCCGGGGCTGTGAAGGCACAGATATTATCCACATGCTCGTTGGTCTCGTCGTTATAGATCCCCCGGGGCAGCCAGATGACCTTTTTCCCTCCCAGATATGAGAGGAGCCTTTCTTCGATCTCCTCCTTCGTAAGCTCCGGATTCCTACCGGCGCTTAAAAGGCAGGATTCTGTCACCAGGATGGTCCCCTGGCCGTCGCTGTGGATGGAGCCGCCCTCCAGCACAAAGGGATGGGCCTCATAGCACTCATACCCCAGGGCCTCACAGAACTGCTCCGCCACCTGGTCGTCTTTTTCCCAATGGGCATACAGACCGTCCACGGTTCCGCCCCAGGCGTTGAATTCCCAGTCGATGCCCCGGACGTCCCCTGCCCTATTCTTCACAAAGGTGGGGCCCACGTCCCTGGCCCAGGCATCGTCAGATCCCATTTCCAGCACATGGATCCGGGCTCCGGTCCCTGGCGTTTCCGCTGCGGCCTCCCCCGTGACCCCCAGGGCCGTCCTGGCGTCCTCAGCCACGTCCGGCTCTGCCAGCATATATACGTCCTCGCTCTCTGCAATGGCATGGGCCACGTTCTTAAACGCCTCCCTGGCCTTTACCGCTCCGTAATTCCAGCTTCCGGGACGTTTGGGCCAGATCATGATGCAGCCTCTGTGGGGTTCAAATTCTCCGGGCATGGAATATCCCTCTTCTCCCGGTATTCCCATTAATTTCTTCATAATTTTCTGTACTCTCCTGTTTTAAAAAGGCGGCCGCATTTACGCCAGCCGCCCTTTAAAGTCTTCGTATCCGAATTCCCGGATCACCTTACAGTTTCCGTCCTCCTCCATCACAGCAATGGCCGGCAGGGCCATGCCGTTGAAGGTATTGTTCTTCACCATGGAATAAATGGCCATATCCTCAAAATACAGCTTATCTCCCACATGGATCTCATGGTCAAAGGAATAATCCCCGATCACATCCCCGGCCAGGCAGGTACAGGAGGACAGGCGGTAGGTATACGCCTTCTCTCCCGGCTTCCCGGAATCCTTAAGGGGCGGCCGGTAGGGCATTTCCAGCACATCCGGCATATGACAGGCCGCCGAAGCGTCCAGCACCAGAGTGGAGATCCCGTTCTCCACAATGTCCATAACCTCGGTCACCAGATAGCCTGCATTTAAGGCAATGGCCTCCCCCGGCTCCAGGTATACCTGTACGCCGTAGGTCTCCTTTATATGGAGGATGCACCGCTCCAGACGGGCGATATCGTAGTCCGGCCGGGTGATGTGGTGGCCGCCGCCCATATTGAGCCATTCAATGTTGGGGAGCTCCAGGTATTTCCCGAACTTTTCCTCCACCGCTGCCAGGGTCGTCTCCAGATCGTCGGCGTTCTGCTCGCAGAGGGTATGGAAATGGAGGCCGGAAAGCTCTCCGGCCAGATGCTCCGGGAAGTTTTCCAAGGTCACTCCCAGACGGGAGCCAGGAGCGCAGGGATCATAAATGGCGTGATCCCCCTGGGTGGAGCACTCCGGATTGATCCTGAGTCCCACGCCCACGCCGTTTTTTCTGCATACCGGAAGGAATTTTTCCAGCTGGGCCGCAGAATTGAAGATCACATGGTCGCAGATCCCGGCGATCTCCTCAAATTCAGCCGCCTTAAAGGCCGGGGCGAACACATGGGTCTCCAGGCCAAAGGGCTCTCCCATCTCCTCATAGCCCAGCCGCGCCTCATAAAGGCCGCTGGCCGTGGTACCGTCCAGATAGTCTGCGATCCGCGGGTATTCATAAAAACAGGAGAACGCCTTCTGGGCCAGCAGGATCCTGCATTCCGTGCGGTCCCTTACGCCTGCCAGAATTTCCAGATTCTCCTTCAGCTTCTTTTCATCGATCACATAGCACGGAGTCGGAAGCTCATGTATGTTCATGGTCACACCTCTGTCATTTTAAAAAGGGCCGCCGAAAGCCACGCCTTCAGCGGCCCGCCGTTTTTACTCTACGGTCTGGGGATTTTCGTCCACTACCCACGGAAGTCCCCACTTATTTAAGGCCTCCATATACGGATCGGGATCGAACTCCTCTACATTGAATACGCCCTTGCCGTTCCATTTTCCTGTCACCATCATCATGGCGCCGATCATGGCCGGTACGCCGGTGGTGTAGGAAACAGCCTGGGAGCCCACCTCTTTATAGCATTCCTGATGGTCGCAGACATTGTAGATATAAATGGTCTTTTCCTTTCCGTCCTTTACGCCGGTGAAGATACAGCCGATGTTGGTCTTTCCGACGGTTCTGGGACCTAAGGATGCGGGGTCCGGTAAAAGGGCCTTTAAGAACTGGATCGGAACGATCTCCTGGCCGTTATATTCCACCGGAGAGGTGGATAACATACCCACGTTCTCCAGGCATTTCATATGGGTCAGATAGCTCTGGCCGAAGGTCATGAAGAAACGGATCCGCTTTACACCTGGGATGTTCTTTGCCAGGGCCTCGATCTCCTCGTGATGTAAAAGGTACATATCCTTCTGGCCCACCTGGGGGAAGTTGTACTCTCTCTTGATCTCCATGGGCTCTGTCTCTACCCAGTGGCCGTTCTCCCAGTAGGAGCCGTTGGCAGAAACCTCCCTGAGGTTGATCTCAGGATTAAAGTTGGTGGCGAAGGGGTAGCCGTGGTCGCCGCCGTTGCAGTCTAAGATGTCGATGGTGTGGATCTCGTCAAAGTAGTGCTTTAAGGCGTAGGCAGTAAACACGCTGGTCACACCCGGGTCGAAGCCGGTGCCTAAAAGAGCCATCAGGCCGGCCTTCTCGAATCTCTCTTTATATGCCCACTGCCAGGAATAGTCAAAATATGCTGTGAAGCCCTCTTCCTTACAGCGTTTTTCATAAATGGCCCTCCACTCCGGATCGTCCGTGTCCTCGGGCTCATAGTTGGCGGTGTCAATGTAGTTGACTCCTGCCTTTAAGCAGGCGTCCATGATGGTCAGATCCTGGTAGGGAAGAGCCAGGTTTAATACTGCGTCCGGCTTATAGGACTCCATTAAGGCTGCCAGCTCGTCCACATTGTCGGCATCCACCTTCGCTGTGGTGATCTTTGTGGAGGTCTTTCCCTCCAGCTCTGCCTTTAAGGCCTCACACTTGGAGACCGTACGGCTGGCGATCATGATCTCCGTAAATACCTCGCTGTTCTGGCAGCATTTATGGACTGCCACAGAAGCGACGCCACCGCATCCGATAATCAGTAATCTGCTCATTTTTATTGTTCCTCCTCTTCTAATAGATCCTCCACATATTTGGGCAGCATAAAGGCTCCCATATGAAGATGGGTCGTGTAATACCATGTTTCTATCTTAAGACCATTCCACTCCTTAGGCTTGAAATCCTTGATGGGATGATACTTTTTCGATGCAAAGCCAAACAGCCAGTAGCCCGACGGACAGGTGGGGATGTGGGCCTGGTAGACGCGGCTGATGGGGAAGGAACGGAACGCCTTCCTGTGCATGCTGCGGCAGGCCGCCTCGTCCTCGTCATAGAAGGGGCTTCCATGCTGGTAGACCATGATCCCGTCGTCCTTTAAGGCATTGTAGCAGCTTCCGTAAAATTCCTTTGTGAACAGGCCCTCCGTATGGCCGAAGGGGTCTGTGGAATCGTTGATGATCAGGTCATAGATCCCCTTTTTATTTCTCAGGAAGCGCAGGCCGTCGTCATAATGGATCTTCACCCTCTCATCATCCAGGGCGCAGGCCACCTCCGGGAAATATTCCCGGCATACGTCCACGAACATCCGGTCCGTTTCCACCACGTCGATGCTCTCGATGGATTTATACTGCAACAGCTCCTTGGCAACGCCGCCGTCGCCGCCGCCGATGATCAGCACATTCTTCACATGGGGATGGACGGCCATGGGCACATGGGTCACCATCTCATCATAAATAAACTCATCTTTTTCAGAGAATACGATCTCCCCGTCCAGGGAAATAAACTTTCCAAACTCCTCGGAGTCAAACACATCGATCCTCTGATATTCGCTTTCTCCGGAAAAAAGCTGTTTTTCGATCCGGACAGAAAGCTTTACGTTTCCCGTATGCAGCTCTGAAAACCAGAATTCCATTCTGCACCTCCCAGTCTCCTTAGTATTGCCGTACCGGCTCTAAATATTTGCCAGGACCATTAAATGCTCCACAGCCGGATCCTCAGTTCCCTGCATGGAGCAGCCCTTTTCCTTGGCATACATGATATATTCCACAATGTCGTCGGTGATCATCTCGCCGGGGGCCAGGATCGGGATTCCCGGCGGATAGCACATCACGAACTCTGCACAGACCCTTCCCGAGGATTTTTCCACCGGAAGGGAGATCTTATCAGAATAAAAGGCCTTCTGGGGCGACATGACCACCTTGGGGGAGATATATTCCCCTGATAAAAGGCCTGTGCTGTCTTTTTTATACAAACGTTCAATATCCGCCAGAGCGCCCACCAGACGTTCAATATCCTGGATCCTGTCACCGATGGAGATATAGGCCAGAATATTGCTGATATCTCCGAATTCGATCTGGATATCGTACTCGTCCCTTAAAAGGTCGTAGACCTCGATGCCCGCCAGGCCGATATCCCTTGTATATACGGAAAGCTTGGTCACGTCGTAGTCAAATACGCTGTTGCCGTTGACCAGCTCCTTTCCATAAGCGTAGTAGCCGCCGATGGAGTTGATCTCACTCCTTGCGTACTCCGCCATATCCACTACCTTTCCAAAGGATTCCTCACCCCTTAAGGCCAGGTTCCGTCTGGAAATATCCAGGCTGGACAACAGCAGGTAGGAGGCGCTGGTGGTCTGGGTCAGGTTGATGATCTGACGCACATAATCGGCGTTGACCCCTTTATTTAACAGGAGCAGAGAGCTCTGGGTCAGGCTTCCGCCGGATTTATGCATAGACACCGCCGCCAGATCCGCTCCGGCCTCCATGGCAGACACCGGAAGATTTTTTCCAAAGTACAGGTGGGTCCCGTGGGCCTCGTCAGCCAGGACCTTCATTCCCCTGGCGTGGGCCAGTTCCACGATGGTCTTAATATCCGAGCAGATCCCATAGTAGGTGGGGTTGTTCACAAAGACGGCCACAGCGTCCGGATTGTCCTCAATGGCCTGGCGGACCTTGTCCACCTCCATCCCCAGGGAGATCCCCAGCTTCTGGTTCACATCCGGGTTCACATAGACTGGGACGGCTCCGCAGAGCACCATGGCGTTAATGACGCTTTTATGGACGTTCCGGGGGAGGATGATCTTATCTCCTGCACGGCAGACGGAAAGGATCATGGTCTGGACCGCAGACGTGGTGCCTCCTACCATCAGATAGGCTCCGGCTGCGCCGAAGGCCTCTGCCGCCAGCTCCTCTGCCTCCTTGATCACAGATACCGGGTGGCACAGATTATCCAGCGGCTTCATGGAATTCACATCCAGGGACACACATTTTTCGCCCAGAAGCTGCACCAGCTCCGGGTTTCCTCTTCCTCTTTTGTGGCCCGGCACGTCAAAGGGGACCACTCTCTTTTTCTTGAACGCCTCCAGCGCTTCATAAATGGGGGCTCTCTTCTGTTTCTCTCTATCCATTCCCAAATCCCTTTCCATTTTCCCATATGCAGGAAACGATCCTTTTCCGCAGGCTTCCTATGTTAAAAAAGGCAGATGATGCAATCCATCATCTGCCTTACGATTCCTATTCCGAGAAACGGGCGTGTACGGTCCAGTGCCGTTTTCCGTTTCTTAATGACCGTTATCGTTTCCGATGCTTCAATCGCAAATATATGTTTCCTGCTCTTATTGACCGTTTCACAAGATGATGTGCGCACTGCGCGTTGATTATAAAGTGATCAGCTTATAAAATTTGAGCTTTTAACTCAATCAATAATGCGGTTTCCCGCGCCGGCGTTTGACCCGCCTGTCCGTGTGGGCTTGACTTCCGCCTTTCTGAGCGCGAAAGTGGTCACAAATACATTTGCATGAAAACGATAATGTCTCTTCACACTGGAAATATCATAACTCATTCTGTCATGATATGTCAAGCGTTTTTTGATTCCCGTCCCAGCAGGCCGCTTCCCGGCCGCTGGAAGCCGCGGCTCACTGAAAGGCCAGTGAACGGCAGCGCTGCCGGAGATCACTGCTCGGCTGCGAACATATGAAGGTTCAGCTCCTTGGAAAGATACTCCAGGACGTGGCTTCCGCCGATGCTGTTGCCCTTTTCATTGAGGGCCGGTCCATAGATGCCGATGCCCATGCACTTTTCCACCACAGCCAGGATGCCGCCGCCGACGCCGCTCTTGGAGGGGATCCCCACCCGGACGGCGAACTCGCCGGAGCCGTCGTACATGCCGCAGGTCAGCATAATGGTCTTGGCCACCTGGACAGCGTATTTGTCAATGAGCCGTTCTCCTGTCTCCGGATGCCTGCCTCCGTTGGACAGCACCAGACCCAGGCCGGCCAGGCTCTCTGCCGTGACGCTTAAGGAGCACATCCGCGTATAAAGCTCCAGACTCTTTTCCACATCGCTTTCCAGGATGCCCTTGCTCTGGAGCAGGTAGGCGATGGCCCGGTTCCTGGCGCAGTGGTCCATCTCAGACCGGAATACCTTTTCGTCCATGACGATGTCCTTGTCGAGACAGAGACGTCTGGCGTAATTCAGCATATCCTCAAAGCTCACGTCGGGCACCAGATAGCCGGCAGTGGTGATGGCTCCTGCATTGATCATGGGATTAAAAGGCTTATCGCTGGTAAGATCCAGCTTTACCAGAGAGTTGAACGCGTCGCCCGAGGGCTCCATGTTCATCTTCTCAAACACCTTATTGAACCCGCAGTGCTGGAGCGCCACCATCAGGGTAATCACTTTGGAGATACTCTGGATCGTAAACCGCTCCTTCGTGTCTCCGGCGGAAAACGTTTCCATTCCCCTGGTCCGGATGCAGACGCCCAGATGGTTTTTATCTGCTTTGGCCAGCTCCGGGATATAGGAGGCGCACTCCCCCTCCGGAATATATTTCCGTCCGATCTCCAATGCATTTTCAAGTATTTTCTGCATGTTTTCACCTCTATTTTCCTGCCGGCTTTCTGCCCGCAGGGTTTATTCGTTCAGTCTCGGTCCCACGCCGTCGGGGATCGGGCATTCATAGACGCCGCCAGTCTCTCCAAGCCACTCTTCCCTGGCTCTCTTTACCAGTTCCGGATCCTCAAAGAGCATGATCCCGGCCAGTGCCATGGCCTTCCCGGCCGTCAGCATGGCTTTGTGGGCGATCTCCGTATTTCCATGAGCCGTCATCTGCCAGGTATGAGCCGCTGTTCCGAAGGTGGCCGTGGCCGTGGTCAGCTGGGCCGTAGGCATCACATAGCTGGCATCCCCCACATCGGTGGAGCCAGGCAGCACCCTGCCTGCCCATACCAGCGGCTCGATCCTTGTATTCAGCGGCCGCTCCATAAAGGCCTCCGCCTCCTGGCCATATTTTTTCTTCACAGCCGCCTTTTTGGCCTCCAGCTCATCGGCTGTGGCCGTTTCTGTAAAGAACCTTTTCGCCAGGGCAAAATCGGCCTCATCAAACTCTGGTCCCCCAACCTCTTCCAGGGCCTCGTAAAGCACCTCCGAAAGGACATGGTTGGGGATAAAATCAGAAAGTCCCGCGTAAAGCTCATAGGTCATTTCCGTTCCAGTCATCTTTGCAGCTCCCTCGGCCACATCGATGACCCGCTTATAGATCTCCTGCACCTGCCAGGACTTGGGAGCGCGGATAAAGTAGTGGACCCGGCTGTGGCCCTGTACCACATTGGGGGCAATACCTCCCACATCCCGGTACGCGTAGTGGATCCTGGCGTCGGAGATAATGTGCTCTCTTAAGTAGTTGACGCCCACGCTCATGAGCTCGGCGGCATCCAGAGCAGAGCGGCCCAGCTCCGGCGCAGCGGCAGCGTGGGAAGTAACGCCCTTGAAATTAAAGAACACGCTCACATTGGCCAGGGAGGAGGTGGTCCATACGGCATTGGCCGTATCCGGATGCCAGGTCAGGGCCGCATCCACGCCTTCAAAGATCCCGTCTCTGGCCATGATGGTCTTTCCGTTTCCCTTTTCCTCACTGGGACATCCAAAAAGGATCACGGTCCCCTTCCCCGGATTCTCCTCCAGGTATGCCTTCACTGCCAGGGCTGCAGCCAGGGTCCCCGCGCCTAAAAGGTTGTGGCCGCAGCCATGGCCGTCGGGATTTTCCCCGCAGACTGGCTTTCTCTCTGTGCAGCCGCCCACCTGGGAAAGCTCCGGAAGCGCGTCGTACTCGGCCAGAAAGCCCACCACCGGCTTTCCGTTTCCGTAGGTGGCCTTAAAGGCCGTGGGCATTCCGGCAATGCCCATCTCCACTGCAAAGCCCTCCTTCTCCAGGACCTGCTGGTACAGCTTTGCCGTTTCGAACTCATGGAAGCCTGTCTCCGCAAAATCAAAGATCCGGTCGCTGACCTCCACCACCAGATCCTGCTTCCGGCTGACGGCATTTAACACAAACTCTTTCCTGTTCATAATGATGCTCCTTTCCGTTTCTTCCTTGCCCAGTTTCTTTATCCAATGATCTTTTTCTTAAACAGCCCGTAGGAATACAGCGCTGAAAGTACGATCACTCCCACCATAATGTAGCTCTGGTTGCTGGAGAAAAAGCTCCTTCCCACCACAAAGATCAGGATCACCGGCAGGATAATGGGTACGATGGCCTGCTTCGGCGCCTTTAAGATATATGGGAATAACAGGGCGCCGATGAGGGCAGGCACCATGTTCTGGAATGCGGGCTGTAAAAACGGATTGTTGTACACCGGCGCAAAAATCGGAGCCAGAAACAGCATTCCTAAAAATACGATAGCCGTGGTCACAAATGTAGAGGCAGCTACGGCGATCATAGCCACCACGTCAGCCTTTTCACTGCCCGGCGCGTGACCGGCCACCTCCATGGCGTTGACAGCCGCCGGAACCTTCATATTGCTCACATTGCCAGTCACACAGGCCATATAAAGAGCGCCGCTGCCGATGATGGGCATAAAGGACAGGTTCTCACAGATCCCGCTGATACTGAAGGTCAGAAGGATCGGAAACGCATTCTGTAAGATCTGCGGAATATTCATGGGGATATGGTTGACCATGGCCAGCACAAAGGGAACGGCCATGAAGCTTACCAGGGCACAGATCACCGTGAGTCTGCCGATGGTATGGATCCGGTCGTGAAAACTTCTTTCTTTCATCTTCTCTTCCTCCTAAACGATCATTGCATTGACAATACAGGATGCGAACATTCCCACCAGCATGCTTAAGGGGAATGCGAACTCCTTCAGCTTTTTGCGGCCGGCAGCCAGCTTATTGACACCGATGGCCGTGACTCCGGCCACCAGGATCGCAGCAACCGCCGGAAGGCTGGAAAAGTTTGTCAGATGGGGGGCCGCCATGGTGCCGTACATTCCCAGGAACATGGCCGTGGTAATAACCGGAACCAGAGCTGCGTTGCCGCTCTTTAAGGATTCCACCTTTTTGTCATAGCTCTTTAAGAAGAATACGTTGAAGATGTTTCCTCCAAGGATACCGATGGTGACCACAAAGAGGATGAATACAAATACGTCCACCGGGATCTCTCCTGCGGTGATGGATTCCAGGCCGAAGGCCTCTGCCGCCATATTGGCCACCATAGTCTCGTAGACAGCGGAGCCTACGACGCTTAAGCGAAGCCAAGGGAAATACCGCCCAAGGGCCGGTACCAGCAGCAGATAGCTCACGATAATGGGGAGTGACGGAATGATGGAAAAGATGGCGCTGCTCCGCGCAGCCTCCTTCATTTCCTCTTTGGTCATGTTCAGCTCTTTTCCGCGTTTAAAAGCGGCTGCCATGAAGATCACGGGCTGCAGCAGAACGATCAGGATCGTGAGCCCGCAAAGGACCGCCATTAACGGGCTGTTGGCCAGTTTCAGATGTGTCATACTTTTTTCCTCCTAAAATTTCCCGTTCCGGAAAGATGGATACGGACCGATCCATTTGGGTTGACAGATATCCCAAACAGTCATACACTGATTATATGAAAATCGGTGAATTTTGACAAATACCCCATTTTCATTACGACATAACTATTTCATTATGGATGGAGGAATTTCATGAATCTACAGCATCTGGAATACCTGATCGAAATTGAAAACTGCGGTTCTATTTCCAAGGCAGCCAGACGCCTTTTCGTCACCCAGCCCTACTTAAGCCGGATCCTTAAGGAGGTGGAGTCGGAATATGGGATCACAGTCTTTACCCGTGAAAAGACCGGTATCACCCCCACAGACAGCGGACGGCTGTTCCTGGATATGGCCAGGGACCTGTTAGACGATGCCGGCAACTTTCAAAGGATCTTCCGGGAACGGGCCGACCATTACCGTCTGAGAGTCTCGGCCTGTACCTGCTCCCACCCCAACGACGCGTTTATCCGCATGGTGAAATCCATTCCGGACATACCGCTCCGGTTCTCATACAGAGAAAGCTCCCCCCGCATCGTCATCGGAGATGTCTATTCCAACCGGGCTGATGTGGGAGTTCTTATGTATCTGGCCCACACCCGCAGCCAGATCGAAGAGCTTTTGTCCTTCCGCCACCTGGAGGAGCATTTTCTCTTCTCCTCCCGGGCCCAGCTCTTCTGCCGGGAGGACCACCCGATCTTAAAGGAAAAGGATTCTCTGACCATGGAAAAGATCTGCCAGTACAATTTTGCCCTGTATCCGGTGGAGGCGGGAAATGCCCGGGCCCTGGAGAGCGTCTACAACAATATGGATCTGAATTTCATCAACTGAAACCAGATCCGGCAGATCGTCTATGTGGAGAGCCGTTCCGCCCTCCATACGCTGCTCCTGCGCACCGACTATCTCGGCGTCGGGATCCTGCCGATCCTGGACCAGGAGAAAAATTATCATATCGTGTCCATTCCGCTGCCGGACAGCATCCTGTCCGCAGAAAAAGGGCGTTCCAATTATATCTGCAGCTATATCTTCCCCAAAGGAAAGGAGCTTCCCAAGGCTGCCAGGGCATACATTACCTTCCTGGAACAGTGCTATGGGCAGAATTCTGATTATATCCGCCAGATGCCCGAGGCCCAAAAAAGCATGGAAGAAATCCGGCGGCTGGAGGAAGAGGATTAAACCGCAGGGCTGCCGCAAAAAAGCTGGTTCTCAGCTTCCCTTCTGCGGCAGCCCCTTCGGTTCGCTTTTTACAGCATCTTATTTACAAGCTCTGTCAGCTCTGCTCCCATCTTTTCGGATCTTGCGTCTGCGTCCTCCATGGAGGCTCCCTTCACTCCATAGTAAAACTTGATCTTAGGCTCTGTACCGGACGGGCGGACACAAAGCCATGCGCCGTCGTTCATCTCATAGTAGAGCACGTTGGCAGAGGGAAGGCCTGTGGGGCGGACAGCGCCCGAAGCCATGTCCATAATGGTCCCGGCCTTATAATCCCGGGCCGCAGTTACTGTATAGTCTCCCAGGGTCTTAGGCGGCTCCTGGCGGAAGTTTTCCATGATCTCCTGGATCTTTGCCAGACCCTCGATGCCCTTTAAGCCGATGGATTTTACGGTGTCCTTATAGTAGCCGTACTTCTCATACATGGCCACCATGGCATCCCATAAGGTCATTCCCTTTTCTTTATAATAAGCGGCAGCCTCGCAGAGTGCGGCGGTAGCGGAGATAGCGTCCTTATCCCGGGCATAGGTACCGATCAGGCAGCCATAGCTTTCTTCCATGCCGAACATATAGGTGCCTTTTCCTGTCTGCTCCTCCTTTAAGATCTGCTGGCCGATATACTTAAAGCCTGTGAGCACCTCCACCAGCTCACAGCCGTAATGCTCAGCCACGGCGTTCACCAGGTTGGTGGTCACGATGGATTTGATGACCTGTCCGTCCGCCGGGATCTGGCCCTTGGCCTGCTTCTGGCCCAGCACATAATCACATAACAGGGAACCGGACATGTTTCCGGTCAGAGGATGGTATTCCCCGGTCTTTGCATCCTTTACGTAAACGCCCAGACGGTCCGCGTCGGGATCGGTGGCCAGGACCAGATCGGCGTTCTTCTCCTTCGCCAGCTTTAAGCCCAGGGCAAAGGCCTCCTCCGCCTCCGGGTTGGGATAGCTGACCGTGGGGAAGTTTCCATCGGGCAGCTCCTGCTCCGGAACCACGTATACATTTTCAAAGCCCAGCTCCTTCATGACCCGTCTGGCCGGAATATTTCCGGTGCCGTGGAGAGGAGTGTAAATAATGGTGATGTCCTTCTGCATCCGGTCAATGGCGTCCTGGTTCACCACCTGGGCCTTTACGTTCTCAATATATTTATCGTCGATCTCTTTGCCGATCACCTGGAATTTTCCGGCTCTTAAGGCCTCCTCCTCCGAGGTGGTCTTTACTGTGGAAAGATCCTCAATGGCCAGGACCTCCTCCAGCACGCCCTTATCATGGGGCGGGGTGAACTGGGCGCCGTCCTCCCAGTATACCTTATAGCCGTTGTATTCCGGAGGATTGTGGCTGGCAGTGATATTGATGCCGGCGATGCAGCCCAGTTCACGGACCGCAAAGGAAAGCTCCGGCGTGGGGCGCAGGGATTCGAACTTATACGCCTTGATCCCGTTGGCCGCCAGGGTCATGGCTGCCTCCATGGCAAATTCCGGGGACATCCTCCGGGAATCAAAGGCAATGGCAACGCCCTTTTCCTCTCCGCCCTGTTTTTTTATGTAATTGGCAAGGCCCTGGGTCGCCCGGCGGACTGTATAAATATTCATACGGTTGATGCCAGCGCCGATGATGCCGCGCAGGCCCGCGGTACCGAACTCCAGATCCATATAGAACCGCTCTTTGATCTCATTTTCATCGTCTGCAATGGCCCTCAGCTCATTTTTCGTATCCTCGTCGAAATACGGGTCCGCAAGCCACTGCTCATAGATCTTCATGTAATCTTTCATGTGCTTTTTCACTCCCTCAATCTTTCTTTTTGTCCGCAGAACCAAAGTTGTCTCATGGTGCCATTATACTTCATTTATCTGAAAAAAGAAAGCATTAAATAATGCCGTCCACAAACCGTTTCCGGTTCTTTTCCTGGGCCTTCAGGCTTTCGATCTTTTCCGTATTCCTGGCCGGGATCCATGCTTTATTGGCATTATAATAGAAGTTGATCTGCTTCCAGTATTTCTCCGGATACAGGAACATGAAATACAGGCACTCCCGCTCCATCCGGCTCATGGGAAGCACCCGCTCATATGCCTCCAGCATCCCATTTCCCAGCCCGCAGTCCCAGTTGTGCTTCTCCATGACCTTCCGCATGAAATAATAAAGATCCTCCACCTGGAGCCCCAGATGCATCCGTCCGAACCCGGTGACGGCCACATAATCCCGTCCCATGAGAATATGGTGCTGGTTCAGCTCCCCGTGGCAGATGGAATACCGCTCCGTCCATCCCTTTTCGTCCCCGGGATACAGCTTTTTCATCCCCTCCGCCGCCAGAACGGCCTGCTGGTAAAAGGGCTCAAAGCTGGCAATGACGCAGAGCTCAAACTCGTTTTTCTGCTGTTTTCCCCGGATAAAGGCCCTGGCCTTCTTAAGCTCCCTGTTATGCTTTTCCATGGCCATAAAAAGAGGCGGGGACACCATGGACTTCATGTTCCACTCCTCCCTGGGCTCCACCTTTCTCAAAAGCTTATGGAGTACGGCGATCTGGCGCACCGCAGAAAGGATCTCTCCCGTATCCTTCAGATCGCATTCCCGGTCAGAAAACCAGTCCTTCACCACGTATCTGATTCCGTCGGAGGCAGTGGATAAAAGCTCTCCCTCTTTATTCCTCACATACTGGTCCACCCTGAGGCTTCCGGCTCCGGCCACGGCCCCCAGCACCAGTTCCTCAAACTCCAGGCGCTTTACGCTGCCTCTGTATTCCTTCAGAAGCTTCAGCCCCCGGTCCGTCTCAAAGATCCAGGCTCCGCGGCCCTTCCGCATGGACTCCACGTTTAACTCATACTGTCCGGCCACCTCTGTATTCCAGTCATTCATCCTGATCCCCTCCATATCCCTTCTGAACTACTTCCAGAATATGAAAGGGCCGGCCAGAATATGAGGACATTTTGGCCAGCCCATGGTTTCGCTCACAGATGAAATTTTTTCTGGGATCCCTCCAGTCCGGAAACGCAGACCTTCCCGCTCAGCCCCGGAGCTTTTCCAGCAGAAGCTCCCTCCGGTTTAAGGATGGGTCCTCCAGCACCAGTTCCAGCAGACGCCTGAGGGTCTCTCCGATCTCCTTTCCCTCCATACCGGCTGCCAGCAGGTCGCCGCCTCCCACAGCCAGCTCCTTTAAGGATACGCAGTCCCCGTCCCTTTCGATCTCCTCCCAAAGCCTGCGGATCTCTTCTGTCTGGGGGTCTTTATCCAGAGCCTTAAGCCGCAGACAGCCGTCAAACTGGTACGGCGTCATCCGGCTTAAAAACCTCCGGATCCCGGCCTTTTCGGGCCCCAGAGGCGCCTGGGCAGCCCCTGCCATGACCTTTCCGTTGTCCACAGTCTCGTTATCCAGCTTAAGGCCCTTCAGGATCCGGCGCACCATGTCCGGCTCCATATGGCGCAGGAATCCGGCCCAGCGCATGGATTTCTCCGGCGGAAGGAGAGCCAGGCAGGAAAAGGACTCCGGCCCGGATGTCCCTCCGGCCGTCCTCTCCCGCTCGGTCTGGAATACCAGGGGGAAATCTCCGGTCACATAGGGACTGATCCCCGTGTCCTCCACCATGGCGATCTTTTCCGGATGGGCGGAGGTCAGCAGCTTGGTAAGCTCCACCTGGATCCGCTCCTTGCTGACATTTTTAAGGTTCGGTGCGATCTCCCGGATGGCTCCATACGTCTCCCCTTCGATGGAAAATCCCAGCTGGGCTGCGAACCGGATGGCCCGGAGGATCCGCAAAGCGTCCTCTGTGAACCGGTCCCGGGGACAGCCCACGCACCGGATCACCTTTTTCTCCAGATCCCCCATGCCGTCAAAGGCGTCCACGATCCCTGTTTCATGGCTGTAGGCCATGGCATTGATGGTAAAGTCCCGGCGTTTCAGATCCTCCAGAAGGCTGGATGTGAATTCCACAGAATCCGGGTGACGGCCGTCCCGGTACTCTCCGTCGATGCGGTAGGTGGTCACCTCATAGCCCTTGCGGTTTTTAATGATGGTGACCGTCCCGTGCTGCAGCCCTGTATCCACAGTCTTCCCGAAGATCTCCTTCACCTCTTCCGGCTTTGCGGAGGTGGTGATATCCCAGTCTCCAGGAGTCCGGCCCAGAAGAGTATCCCGGACGCAGCCGCCTACGGCAAAGGCCTCGAAGCCCCGTTCCCGTATTTTTTTTATGATCCATTCTGCCTCACAGGGCATTTCTATCCTTACATCCCGATTCATGGTCCTCCGCCTTTCCTGGCTGCACAGTCTGTCAGCCCCGCATATCCGAAAACACCGGCATCAGCCTTTTTGCCAGCGCAGCCGCCAGCACACAGAGCACAAAGTCCTCGCCCACAGTCAGCAGGAAGCAGTTGATGAACACCAGCTTCCAGCTGACAGCCGCCTGGAGCACATAATTGCTGCACACATAAAACCAGACCATGCCGCAGGCATAATCCGCAATCAGCCCCCAGACCGCCGAAAACAGAAGCCAGCCAAAAGAGTTCTGGCGGTGCAGCTCATGGATCCGCCCTGTCAGATATCCAGCGGCAGCAAACCCCATCAGAAACCCAAAGGTAGGCTTCAGCAGATAGGAAAGGCCGCCGCCGGAAGCAAACACCGGAATACCCAGGAGTCCCACCGCCAGATATGTGCATACGCTGAACAGCGCGCCCTTTGAGCCGAGGAGAAGCCCCGCCAGCAGCACGAAAAAGAACTGAAGGGTAAAGTGCATAGGCACCGGCTGGACCGGGATCGTGATCTTAAGAAACGCCCCGGCCGCGATCAGCGCCGTAAACAGCCCTCCATAGGCCAGGTCCTTTACGGACCGTCTGTTTTCTTTCATATATTAGTATGCCTTGCCCCAGTACACCATCTTTGTGGCCGGCTTTCCACAGTATACACAGGTATCGGCCAGCTTTTCCTGCTTAAAGGGCATGCAGCGGGAGGTCACGCCCACTTCTTCCTTTAATTTATCCTCGCATTCCTGGCAGCCGCACCACATAGCCCGGATAAAGCCCGGCTTATTGTCGGCAATGTCCTTCATCTCCTCCAGGCTGTGGGCGTCGTAAGTGTGGGCGTCCCTGTGGGCCTTTGCCCGCTCAAACATATCGTGCTGGATGGTCTCTAAAAGCTCGCCCACCTTTGCGGGGATCTCGTCGATGGCCACTGTGATCTTCTCATGGGTATCACGGCGCACCAGAACGGCCTGGCCAGCCTCAATGTCCTTGGGCCCTAACTCCACACGCACCGGGATCCCACGCATTTCGGACTCGGAGAACTTCCAGCCCGGGCTCTTGTCGGAATCGTCCACCTTCACGCGGAAATTGGAGAGCATGTCCTTCACTTCCAGCGTTTTTTCCATTACGCCCTCCAGATTCTGGCGGATCGGAACGATCACCACCTGGGTGGGAGCCACCTTCGGCGGAAGCACAAGTCCCTCGTTGTCGCCGTGTACCATGATGATGGCGCCGATCATACGGGTGGTCATGCCCCAGGAAGTCTGGTGCACATATTTTAACTGATTGTCCTTATCGGAATACTGGATGCCGAAGGCCTTGGCAAAACCGTCGCCAAAGTTATGGCTGGTACCCGACTGGAGCGCCTTTCCGTCATGCATCAGCGCCTCGATGGTATAAGTGGCCTCTGCACCGGCAAATTTCTCCTTATCCGTCTTCTGGCCGCGGACCACCGGGATCGCCAGGAAGTCCTCGCAGAAATCTGCATATAAATTTAACATCTGGATGGTGCGCTCTTCCGCTTCCTCGGCTGTGGCGTGGGCAGTGTGGCCCTCCTGCCATAAGAACTCTCTGGAGCGGAGGAAGGGTCTTGTGGTCTTCTCCCATCTCACAACGGAGCACCACTGGTTGTATACCTTGGGAAGATCCCGGTAGGAGTGGATATCCCCTGCATAAAAATCGCAGAATAAGGTCTCAGATGTGGGTCTTACACAGAGACGCTCCTGTAAAGGCTCCAGGCCGCCGTGGGTCACCCAGGCAACCTCCGGTGCAAAGCCCTCCACATGATCCTTTTCCTTCTGCAGCAGGCTCTCCGGGATAAATAAGGGCATATATACATTCTTTACGCCTGTCTCCTTAAATCTCTTATCCAGCTCATTCTGGATATTTTCCCACAGGGCGTAGCCGTCGGGCTTAATGACCATGCAGCCCTTTACGCTGGCATAATCGCACAGCTCCGCCTTTTTTACCACATCCGTATACCACTGGGCGAAATCCTCTTCCATGGAAGTGATCGCTTCCACCATCTTCTTTTCCTTTGCCATGATGATCCTCCTTTATATTCTGTGCTGTCCGGGCGGCCGTCGGTTCCCATAAAGCGGGCCGGCTAAAACAAAAAAGCTGCCAGCCCCATAAAGGGACCGACAGCCGGCGTTACCACCCAATTTAGTTCCCGGACCTGCCGGAAACTCTCTCTTTTTCCGCTAACGCCGGAAATACGTTATGCTTCACAGGAACGGGGACATCCGCTTACTCCTCCGTCCGGTTTCCTGCCCGCATAAAGCTCCGGGACCGGTTTCAACGACGCGTACATAAAGGCTCCCACCGCCGCCTTCTCTCTGGGATGCCGCATTCCGTTTACTTTTTCCCTTCACTGCTTTTTCATATAGGTCTTATGTCCACTGATTTTAAAGGATTTTCAGTGGTTTGTCAAGTACCTGGATGGCCTGCCGGAGACAGCTTTTTCCGTTCCCGCCATCCGGGTCATCTGTTTTCCCGGCTGCAGGCCTGCAGCCGGTGCTCATATTTCTCCTTGGTGGCCAGTCCGCCGCGGATGTGGCGCTCCGCCTTGTTGATGTCCAGCACCACCCGGGCCTGGGCCGCCAGGGCGGGATTGATGTGGGTGAGGCGGTCGGTGACGTCTTTATGTACCGTACTCTTCGATATCCCAAACTTTTTCGCCGTCTGGCGCACCGTAGCATTCTCGTCTATGATGTAATTGGCGATCTGGACCGCCCGTTCTTCGATATATTCCTTCATGGGTCTTCCCCTGGGAACGTTTTGTACATCATATGAAACCCGTGGAGCTGTTATGACCGCAGACCGGCGGCTTTCTTACGTTTCTGCCGGCTCTCTCCACAAAAATATCCGCAGAAGTGAAGCTGTTTTTCAGATAGAACCATCTTCTGGCAATCCTCTGCTCCAGAATCTTAATAACTAATCGTTTCTTTACACTTCCTTCACTGGAAACCGATCCGGTGTGATACACCGCTCCCCATCGCAGCCGATACATACCTAGTCCGTCGTTCCCTGTTACAGGAAAATAAAAATATTGATCTTGATCATTCTAGCTTTTCTCCTTGCATTTCTGTATAAAAAAGGAGTACCCGCAATGGATACTCCTCTCTGGATCATTTTATAATTCTTCTGCGTCTCTCCGTTCCACAATGAATCTTTTGGCATAATCCAAAAGGTCTTTCGCTGTCTCAATCTGTTTCTGCGTCCCGCCTTTGGATGCTATATAAAACGGATCATAATCACTGGAATGACGGATTTCTTCTGCCTGCACGATCCGTCTCCCCATCGTTTTCGGGAATATTTCTGATGCCAGATCCTCCTCTGCAATCTGCAAACGGTGGAATACCAGTTCCCACTTACCGCCTGTATCCAGTTCATCAGGCAGCTTCATACAACGATACCCCCTCTTCCTTTACATTCCTGTAAAATGGATACGCAGCACTCCACTTGAAGAAATTCTGTATATTCTTCACAACCGGCATCATCCAGATATCATGACCAACGTTATACTCGAATCCCAGTTCCGAAAGTTCATCTGAAAACTGCCCAGTCACCTCCTCATTCAGATCAACCAGGATCATAAGGTCCACATCTGAATATCGCCCCGGGCATACGAGCCATATAAAATAACCTGTTTTAAGTGTGTTCCGTATATCTTCTGTACCGAATCCACATACTGCAAGATCAAGTTTTTCATTTCATCTGTCATGAATACCGTGCCCCCTCCAAGCCTGCTACATCGTTACTACGGAAAATCTTCTGTTTTCTGATAAATGCCTTCAAATCCCGGGAAATTCATGCCGCCAGTATTGTCTGACGACAGGATCTCGATCGGATCCTTTCCGTTATAAGTAAAATGAACATTTTCCGCAAACTCACTGCTTGCTGACATTGTCCCATCTTCCAGATACGTGATAGTACCGGTAAATTCCCCATAGCTATCCATATAGGAACCCGTCAAGGAAAGATAGTCTTCACCGCTATCCGAATAGCAGCCGCCTTCTGCTGTAATGCCGCCTTCGCCTAAATCCATATAGTATGTACCATACATCCAGTTTTCTTCAAATTCCTGTTCTGAACCATTTTTTCCATCCCGGACCTCTGCCAGAAATTCGATGTTCTTTTTTTCGCAGTCATTCATAATGCTGCTTTCTACCGCGCTAAATTCCTCTGCAGAATATTTCGGCTCATACCAGGATCTGGATGCGAAATATACATTTAAATCTTCTGACTGGAATATTCTTCCGTGGCGTGCATAAATTTCATTCAGGGCAATTCGGATTTCTTCCTCGCTTAACCCTGTCACATCCTCTTCTGTCAGGCAGCGTGTATCGCTGTCGGGAAGAATGTATTCGGAAGCATCCATCTCATTTTCTGCCTCTATTGCAGCAGCTGTTTCTACCACCTCTTTTGAATAGGATTCGGAAACCGTGTCCTCTATACTTTCCCTCTCTTCATTCTGTAACAGTTTTTTGGTCTGGAACGCTTCATACCCATCATAGAATTCCTGCATATCAGAAATCATATAATGCTTCTATATTCATACCTGACACCTGCAGTTCTCAATACACAAATTCCATTTTATAAATATGGCTGTATCGTAAACACCGTCTGCTCGCCAATCTTTTCACTTACCAATTCAAACAGATTTTCTTTCGTTGCAAACAGATTCTTCGGATTTCTTCCAATAATCAAATACTGATTTTTATTATCTAACGAAATATACTTTCTCGTATCATCATTCAATAAAATATCTGCATTATCAATGACAACCAACTTTCCTTCTGTCTGGCTGATTATTTCTTTAATATCTTTCTGATAATCATAATTATCCAAACACAAAATTTTAGAATTCACTGCCATACATTCTCTGATAAATGAAAATGTTGCTGTCTTTCCCGTTCCTGAATCTCCCATTAAGATTGTTATATTATTGGTAAATGTAAAGTCCACTACAAATGAAGTATGCACTGTTGAAAAATGCTCCATTACAACTGGTTTACTCTTCATTTTCCCACCACTCCTTTAGTTCTTCATAATCCTCGATCACTTTACATTCTCTACTCGTCTGCGCCTTCACCTGTTCCATGTCAAACGGAATCATTGCATATTCGCTATATACATTTCCCACATCAAAACTATACAATATTTCCAGAGCATTATTTCCACACTCTTTCAGGCAAAACACCTTATCCGGAAAATACAATACATTCAATACCGTTTTACATCCTGTGGAAAGTTGATCCGTATTCAATGTAATATCTTCAAAGCGTGATCGAATTTTATATTTACTGATAAGTTCCGAACCATCTATCATTTGGATATACTTTGCTGCTCTGTCATCCAGTTTTGTTGCTGTATTCTGATTAAAAAATATGTCATTCAGTTCTATATATTCTTTATCCTGAGGTATGTCTTTCTTATTTTTAAAAATCGTTATCATGCCATTACCTCCAATCCAACTTTCGGAAGCTGTAATTTCAACGAGCTTCCCACATAAATTCTTTTCATTTTATCAAACACAGACAGTCTGCTATAATCTAATCCGCAGATATCATCTTCCTGTCGCTCATTCCATTCACAGCAAGATTTTATCCAGCATTCTCCAAGTACCCCTTTTGACACTTCGAATCCGGTATTTCTTGTCAAATCAAATAATAGCTTTGCCGACAATTGTTCAATATTATGTTCTTCAATATTTTTATCATAATCCAAAATTTCTCGTATTCCTTTATAATCAAAATTATCATTCTGCAGGGATTCTACAAGTTTGTGTCTTGCCGCAATTACTTTGGCTCTCTTTTGCAGGAATTCATCCTCCGGAGCATAAATCCATTCTATCAGTTCTTTAAATTCTAAAAGAAGATATTCAAAACAAATAATATTCAATAGAAAAACATTTTCTTTCTCATTCACATATTTCTTTAATCGTTTCTTTTCCATAACAATCTGCAAATTATCAAAAGAATTATCAAAGACAATGATATATCTATTCTCAGTCTCCTGTAATGTTCTTACAGCTTTTACCAACTCACTATTATTCTTTTTACTTTCAACGATTACATCAGAACAAAGTTGTTTCATGAGATTCGCCCAAAATGTATAGCTTGCTTTTCCTTTTCTATCTTCAATCCACAAAAAAGTTTTAGCCATGATTTTTTCACCTGCTTTCTTTGTTCTATTTTAACCGATTTTCTTCCATAACACAATAAAAACACTCAAAGAAAAAAGACCGCATTTCTGCGATCTTTCTCTTACTTCACCTCATAAACAATCTTCATAAAAGCATCTCTTTTGTTACATCCATATGTACCCCATGGAGCTGTTATGACCGCGGACCGACGGCTTTCTTACGCTCTTGCCGGTTCCACGATCCGCATTCCCGACAGACTGAACAAAAATCTTCCCAGGGCATACTTCTGAAGGCGCATATAATCCTCCGGAGATACCTTCCCTCCAAAATTCAGGATCTCCATATCCCCTCCGGCTCCCTCCACAAAAATATCCGCAGAGGTGAATCCGTTTTTCAGATAGAACCGTCTTCTGGCGATCCTCTGCTCCTGGTTCTCCGCTCCCTCGTCCAGCCGCTCGATCAGAAGGACCACCTTCTTATCTGAAAAATACTGGCATATCTCCTGCATGATGAAGCTTCCGGTCCCTTTGCTCCGGATCTTTCCGGATACGGCCAGATAATCCACCATGACCATATTCTGATACGGGATGGCAACGGTAAAGCCCAGCAGTCTATTTTCATCGGATGCCGTAAAGACCCTGGCCTTTCCCCGCTTCACCGAATGCTTCAGGACAAAAAACGGCTTTCTCTCTCTTTTGGGGAAGGCTTCCATGTAAATACTTTTTACTTCCTTCCACTGACTGGCTTCTATTTCTGCAAATCTCATTTTTCCCTCCAGAATCTTGCATATTTTTCTTACGCAGTGTATCATAATATATACAGTGACTGTACAGTCAAGGGGAGATTCGTATGAAAAATAAGAAATATTTTCTTACCTCCGGGGAATTTGCAAAAATGAACGGGATCAACAAAAGGACTCTGCATTATTACAATGATATCGGCCTGTTCCGCCCGGAAATGATCGATGAAAACGGTTATCACTATTACAGCCGCTTCCAGGCGGTGCAGCTGGAAATGATCCTGATCTTCCGGCGTCTGGGGCTCTCCATCGAAGAGATCCGGGCTTACACAGACCGCCCGTCTGACGCTTCCTTTACCAAGATCATCAAGGAAAAACAGGAGCTCATCGACCGGTCCGTCCATCAGCTCCTGGAGGTAAAGGCCTTTTTGCAGCAGAAGCAGGAAAAGCTGGCGCTGGGGCTTTCGGCCAGCCATGGAAAGATCGAACGGATCCATCTGCCTAAACGGCACATTCTGCTCTCTGCGCCCATCACCGGGGCTTACGATGAGCATGATTTTTCCGTAGCCGCCGATTTTTCTCTCCGTCTGAAAACCATCTTCGGTCTGTACGACAACTTTGGAAGCCGGATCTCCGTTGAAAATATCTGCTCTGACAATTTCAATGACTACGACTGCTTCTTTTATTACGGAACAAACGATGAAAGGCCATATGATGCAGTACTGCCTGCAGGAGAATATCTGCGGGCGTTCAGCGTGGGAAGCTGGGACCGGCTGAAGGACGTTTATGACCGGCTCCTGTCCTATTCCCAGGACCAGGGGCTCACACTGACCGGCTTCGCCTATGAAGAAGGGCTCAACGAAATGGCGCTTCGGGAACGCGGCGATTATATCACCATGATCACAGTCGCTTATACGCAATAGACGTTTTTTACCGTACAGTGAAAAAACCGCCATATCTCATCCAGCATGGGATGGACATTACAGATACTATGATCGCCAGGGAAGTCCTAAATCTTTGATCCACCCGGCGCACAGGGGACAGCCCGGAGGCAAAACGGCTGCCGGAGCCGGATCATTCCGGCAGCCCCGGCAGCCCTTGTGTTCCATGACTGTTACTGCTGTTCTCCCATATATTTTTCCGTATGCTTCGTATTGACCGCCTCGCAGATCCGGCAAAGGCCCTCCTCCAGAGTTGCCCGCGGACAGGCCAGATTCAACCGGATGAAGCAGTCAGAATCCTGTACGAACATGTTTCCTCCCTCCAGCAGCACGCCCGCTTTATAAGCGAAAAACATAGGCAGATTCTCGTCCGGCTCAAAATAAGCGCTTAAGTCCACCCAGGCCAGATAGGTGGATTCTGATATCCTAAAGCCCGCTTCTGGCAGGTGCTCCTTCAGATATCTCTCCGTGAAGCGAAAATTTTCATCCAGATAGGCCCGGAGCTCCATAAGCCATGGCTCTCCCTTTTCATAGGCTGCCTGGACGGCGGCAATACTCAGAGGGTTGTCGAAATTGTAATGGCGGCCCAGCCACACTGCCCGCAGCTCTTCGTCCCGGATCAGTATATTGGATATCATCATTCCTGCCAGGTTAAACGTTTTGCTGGCAGCCATGCAGGTGATCAGCCTTTTATACTCCGGCATGATCTTCCCCATGGGAATGTGATGTTGTCCCAGTCGCAGGAGATCGCAATGGATCTCATCGGAGATCACCCAGAGCCCATATTTTTCACAGATCTCTGCCAGTCTCCTTAACTCTTCCTCTTTCCAGACGCTTCCACTGGGATTGTGAGGATTGCAGAAAATAAACAACGTCGTTTTTTCATCTGCCGCCCTCTTTTCAAAGTCTTCAAAATTGATGGTATAGTATCCGTCCGAATTATTCAGTGGGGAGCAGACAAATTCTCTTCCGGAAAATTCAGCCGCATGCTTAAAGTAAGCATAGGACGGCGACAGGAACAGGACCTTTTCATCCGGCTTACAGATGTATTCCACCAGCTCATAAAGGGCCGGAACGATCCCATTGGACATGACCAGCTCCTTCCGGTCAAAATGGAAATCATAGTGCCGCTGACACCAGGTGGAAAATGCGTCGTAATACCGTTTTTCAAATACCCGGGTATAACCGAAGATCTTATGCTCCAGCCGCTCCCGGATCCCGTCGACCACCACATCCGGGGTCGCAAATTCCATATCTGCTACCCACATGCGGATAAACTCTTCATCCTTATACGGAAAAGTCATCGTCTCATCCGCATGAAAAATATAGTCCCGGAATCCATCTGTGTTCAGCGCATTGGTATGTCTCCGGTCGATCACTTCATCAAAATTGTACATCTGATCATCCTCCTGTTTTTCTGTTTCCTTCTTCATCACGATGCCCGGACGCCCTTTGGTCTCTGGGATCATACGGTAATTGTATCAAAAGGAGGTTTCCAGTGCAAACAGCCCCATTTCTCCTGTCAATAGAAAATATCCATTTTTTTCTCTCTATAATGGATTTTCCCAGGATTCCATGATAAAATAATTGAAAAACCGGAAAAATACCGGCCAATTCATCCCTTTTTTGATTTATAAGAACACCGGGCCGGACGGATCCTTCCGTCCAGCGGAACAGAAAGGCAGTGGATACGTATGACAGAAATAAGCACTCTGGTAGGACAGCAGATCCGGGAATGCCGGAAGAAGCGGAATATGACCCTGGAGGACATGGCCGGGCTCATAGGAAAGAGCCGTTCCACCATATCCAAATATGAAAAGGGAGAGATCCCCGTAGATATGGAGACTCTGTATATGATCGCACGGACGCTGGAGGCGCCCATAGAGCAGTTTTTATATACGCTCCCGGCAACCCTTCCCCATCCGGTCTGCACCGGCGTCAGTCCCTCCTTTTTCCATGGGATCTCAAAAATCTATTCCTATATTTTTGACGGGAGAAGCAGCCAGCTGATCCGCTGCCGGTTCGACATTCTCTCGGAATCCGGCAGTCCTGAATACAAGGTCATGCTGTACATGAATTTTCTGGATCATGACCGTTATAAGAACTGTGAAAATACATATTGGGGGTACATCGAACACTTTGACGCCCTCACAAATATCCAGCTTACCAACCAGGACAGTCCCATGGAAAAGGCCAGCGTACAGATCCTTGCCTCTTACCTCAGCTCCGAGACCAAATGGGGACTGTTCAACGGCTTTTCCTCCCGGCCCATGATGCCCATCGCCGCAAAAATGCTCTTTTCCCGTTCCCGGCTCCCGGAGGATGAGGCCCTGATCCGGCAGCTGAAGATCTCCCGGGAGGATATCCGGCTCCTGAAGCTCTACAACATGTTTTCCGTTTTATAGGAAGTGCCCTGACCCATCCCGCAGAGTACTTTTATGGCATAGAGCACCCTTTCCTATGATATAAAAATCCCTGCCTCCCGGGATTCCCAGGAAACAGGGGCTTTCTGTTTTTACATGCTCTCGTGGAACGTCCGCTTGATGACCTCCAGCTGCTGCTCTCTGCTGAGACGGCTGAAGTTCACGGCGTAGCCGGAAACACGGATGGTCAGAGTCGGATATTTTTCCGGATGCTCCATGGCGTCGATGAGGAGCTCCCGGTTCATGACGTTGACGTTTAAGTGATGGGCCCCCTGGATAAAGTATCCGTTTAAGATCATCACCAGGTTCTTCATCCGCTCCTCCTCCGATTTTCCAAGAGCCGTGGGCGTAATGGAGAAGGTGTTGGAAACTCCGTCCTGGCATACGGCCCGGTAGGGGATCTTAGCCACAGAGTTTAAGGATGCCAGCGCGCCGTGGCTGTCCCTTCCGTGCATGGGATTTGCCCCCGGGGCGAAGGGCTCTCCGGCCTTTCTTCCGTCGGGCGTCGTTCCCGTTTTCTTACCGTACATCACGTTGCTGGTGATGGTAAGAGCTGACAGCGTATGGATCGCATCCCGGTACAGGGCGTGCTTTTTAAGCTCTGCGGAGAAGAAGGACACCAGCTCCACGGCGATGTCGTCCACCCGGTCGTCATCGTTTCCGTATTTGGGGAACTCTCCCTCCACCTTAAAGTCCACGGCCACTCCGTTCTCATCCCTTACGGGCATCACCTTTGCGAATTTAATGGCTGATAAAGAGTCCACAGCCACGGAAAGGCCGGAAACGCCGAAGGCTGCCAGGCGCTCCACCCATGTATCGTGAAGGGCCATCTGGCTGGCCTCATAGGCATATTTATCATGCATGAAGTGGATGATGTTGATGGTGTCCACATAAAGCTCCGCCACATAGGCCAGGGTCTTCTTATAGTCTGCCAGCACATGGGAGTAGTCCAGGACCTCTTCTGTATTCTTTTCCAGTCCGGGGATCACCTGGAGTCCCTTTAACTCGTCCACGCCGCCGTTGATGGCGTAAAGCAGGCTCTTGGCCAGGTTGGCCCTGGCGCCAAAGAACTGCATCTGCTTTCCCACAGCCATGGCCGATACGCAGCAGGCGATGCAGTAATCGTCGCCGTACATGGGCCGCATCAGATCATCGTTCTCGTACTGAATGGAGTCTGTATCAATGCTCATCCTCGCGCAGTAATCCTTAAAGGCCTCCGGCAGGTTCTGGCTCCAGAGCACGGTCAGGTTGGGCTCCGGGGCGGTTCCCAGGTTGGTCAGTGTATGGAGATAGCGGAAGGTGTTCTTCGTCACCAGCGTCCGGCCGTCCACGCCCATTCCTCCAAGGCTTTCGGTCACCCAGGTGGGATCTCCGCCGAACAGCTCGTTGTACTCCGGAGTCCTCAGATGGCGTACCAGGCGGAGCTTGATGATAAACTGGTCGATGAGCTCCTGGGCTCCAGCCTCTGTAAGGATCCCCGCCTCCATGTCTCTCTGGATATAAATATCCAGGAAGGTGGCGGTCCGGCCCAGGCTGGTGGCTGCCCCATTGTTTTCCTTGATCCCGGCAAGATAGGCCATATACAGGTTCTGGACGGCTTCATGGGCATTTTCCGCAGGCTTTGTGATATCGCAGCCGTACTTCGCAGCCATGTCCGCCATCTTCTTTAAGGCGCGGATCTGCTCGCTCACATCCTCTCTGAGACGGATCCTCTCGTCGGTCATGGGCCCGTCTAAAAGCTTCAGGTCTGCCTTTTTGGACTCAATGAGGAAATCTGTGCCGTAAAGGGGGACACGACGATAGTCGCCAACGATCCGGCCGCGGCCATAGGCGTCGGGAAGTCCTGTCAGAAGTCCTGCGCTCCGGGCCACACGGATCCGCTCCGGGTATGCGTCGAATACACCGTCGTTATGGGTCTTTCTGTATAGATTAAAGTGCTTTTCCACGTCCGGATCCAGCTGGTAGCCGTACTGCTCCAGGGCGCTCTTGGCCATCCGCATGCCGCCGAAGGGATTGACGATCCGCTTTAAGGGCGCGTCGGTCTGGAGCCCCACGATCACCTCATTATCCTGATCGATGTAGCCGGGAGCAAAGTTGTCAATTCCGGACACTACTGTGGTATCCACGTCCACGATGCCCTTTTTTACCTCCTCCAGGATCAGGCCGTGAGCCTTTTCCCATACTTTTTTCGTCTTTTCCGTGGTTCCCTCCAGAAATCCATCTCCGCCTGCATAGGGCGTATAGTTTTTCTGGATAAAGTTCCTTACATTGACCACATGGCGCCACTCGCCGGTCTTAAAGCCTCTCCATGCTGTACAGTTTACATCGATACTCATATTGATCTCCTTTCACCCTGTCACAGATCACGTTTTGTGATCCCAGTCTCTTCCATCTGATCTCCGATGCTCCTCAGACCCTCAGCCGTTTTTCAGCCCGCAGTTCATACGCTCCTGCCATTGGACAAGAGCTCCGCTCTCCATGGGCGGCACGCCCTCCAGAGGATATGGGATTCCCATGGCGCGGTATTTGGGCACCCCCAGAACATGATATGGAAGCAGCTCCACCCGCTTCACATTCCGTATTCCCTTTACATACTCTGCCAGACCCGCCAGATGGTCCTCTCCGTCCGTAAGGCCGGGAACCACCACATGGCGGAGCCACAAGGGAACCTCCATGGACTGGACCGCGTCCAAAAATTCCTCATAGGCATCCATGGACCGGCTGGTGACAGCCTGATACCCTTCTGGCGTATAATGCTTCACATCCAGAAGCACCAGATCCGTATTTTTGAGGATCTCCCCATAACCGCCGCAGCCCACTCCCGCCGTATCCAGGCAGGTATGGATCCCACGGCTTTTACACAGGGCAAGGGCCTCTGTCAGAAATTCCTTCTGTAACAGCGGCTCCCCTCCGGAAAACGTAACGCCTCCGTCGGCCCCGTAATAGGGTTTAAACCGCATCAGCCGGTTTACAGTCTCCTCCGGAGATTCCAGGGTCCCCCCTCCGCAGAGCTCCCACGTATCCGGATTATGGCAATACCGGCACCGCAGGCGGCAGCCCTGTAAAAAAATCACCGTGCGGATCCCGGGTCCGTCCACAAGCCCCATGGATTCCCAGGAATGGATCCGTCCCATGGCCATACGATCTCCTCCTTCTCAGCAAAACCAGATGAAACTCCTCTCAGTTCCAGATCTGCCCTGGGCCCCGTTCACGCCTTCCTGCAAAGCAAAAAAGAGCCGTCCATCCGGGCAGATTGCCCAGACGGTCGGCTCAGCAAGATCATACTTCATGTGGTTTCTTCCACTTCCGTCAGTCATATGATGGTTCCACTATACAAAAGATTCCTGGAACTGTCAAGATGGAACTGCAAATTTTTTACTTTCTTTTTTCCTCCACCTGGTACACGTCCGTCCTCCGGCTTTCCAGGGACGGCATCCGGCGGCGGACCGCATCGGCATGATCCAGATCGATCTCCCCATAAAAGACCCCTGTCTCCGATCCGGCCCGTACCAGAACCTTTCCCCAGGGATCGATGAGCATACTGTTCCCATAGGCCGTGTAGGCCGGCTTCACCCCGGTCTGGGCTGCCGCGATCACATAGCAGCCGTTTTCCACGGCCCTGGCCCTGAGGAGAAGCTCCAGATGCTCCTCCCCGGTCTCCTTTGTGAAGCTCACCGGAACAAAAAACACTTTAGCTCCTTTTATGGCCAGCAGACGGTACAGCTCCGGAAACCGCACATCGTAGCAGATGGACATTCCGAAGCACCCCAGCTCTGTTTCCGCCGTCACCACTGTGTCTCCAGGGCGGATCCGGTCCGATTCCCGGAACGGCCGGCCGTCAGCCAGCGTAATATCGAAGGTATGGAGCTTCTGATATTTTGCCAGGATCCGACCGTCTGGCCCTATGAGCACGCTGGTATTTCCGGCCCGTTTTTCTCCCGGGATCTCCTCCGTAATGCTGCCGCCATGGATATAGATCCCATGCTCTGCCGCCTTTTCCATCAGTCGTTCCGTGGAGAATCCGGGAACCGGCTCCCTTCCTCCGCCGGGACCTGTGTTTTTCCCGATCAGGTTCATGACCTCGGGAAAGCACACCAGCTCCGCCCCCGAAGCCGCCGCCTCATCGATCCAGGCACAGGCGTCCTCAAGATTCTTTTCCTTATTGTTCTGGGTGTCCATCTGGACCATTGCGATCTTATATTTCCGTTTCATGGACTCCTTTCCCGGACCATTCATGTCCGCCAGAAAACTCCCCCTCCCTATTTCCTGTGCTCCGTATGCAGCAGCAGATGGGCTTTATGGGAATTGGGCTTTTCAAAAAATTCCTCGTACATAGCCTTCACGTCCGGATTTTCATGGGAATACCGGAGTCTGGCGCCGGCGTCCAGATAATAAAGCTGCCTTCCCCGTTCAAAGGCCAGCTCCTTCCCATCGTGGATGGGCTGTCCGCCTCCGCCCACACAGCCTCCGGGGCAGGCCATGACCTCCACGAAGTCGTAATGGACCTCTCCCCGGTCGATCCGCTCCAGAAGAGCCCTGGTGTTTCCCAGGCCGCTGACTGCTGCCGTCCGGAGCACCAGAGCGTCGATCTTGAATTCTGCCTCCTGGACGCCGTTGTTGGCGTTGAAGCCCAGGCTGCGCACTGCCCGGAAGGCGTCTGCCGGAGCATTTTTCCCTTTCAGGGCAAAGTAGGCCGTCCTCAAAGCCGCCTCCATGACGCCGCCGGTGGCCCCGAAGATGACTCCGGCTCCGGTCCCCTCCCGCATGGGGCTGTCGCTTTCAATATCGTTTAAGCCCTCCGGCCTTATGTGGGCGGACCGAATCATCCGTACCAGCTCTCTTGTGGTCAGGACTGCGTCCACATCGTGGCCTGCGTATTCCTCATAAAACAGCTCCATCTCCCGCTCTGCCTTCTTGGCCACGCAGGGCATGATGGAAACTGTGAAGATCCGCTCCGGGTCCACTCCCAGCTTCTGGGCATAATACGTCTTCATCACCGCTCCGAACATCTGCTGGGGCGATTTGGCCGTGGACAGATATTTCACCATATGGGGGAACTGGGTCTTTACGAACCGGATCCAGCCGGGGCAGCAGGAGGTGAACATGGGACGGTCTTTGAATTCGCCTTTTGTAAACCGCTCCAGGAACTCACTGGCCTCCTCCATAATGGTCAGATCCGCCGAAAATACCGTATCAAAGGCGTAGTCCACGCCCATGCGTTTTAAGGCGTCCATGATCCGGCCGATGGTGGCCTCCTCCGGGGAAAGTCCCAGCTCCTCGCCCCAGGCTGTCCGCACCGCCGGAGCCACCTGGGCCACCACGATCTTCTCCGGATCCTCAATGGCCTCCCAGACCTTTTCCGTATCGTCCCTGGCAGTCAGCGCCCCCACTGGGCAGTGGGTGATGCACTGGCCGCAGAGCGAGCAGTCCGCCTCTTCGATGGTCTTTCTTCCGGAAACATTGATGGTCACCCGGGAACCGGTCCCCTCCACGGTCCAGATCCCCAGTCCCTGGACCTTTTCACAGATCTGGACACAGCGCATGCATTTGATGCATTTTTCAGATTTTCGCAATAATGGGAAATTTTTATTCCATGGCTGGTGCTCCAACGTATGGTGGAAGGGAATTTCCAAAATATTCAGGTCATTGGCGATCTTCTGAAGGCTGCAGTTCCCGCTCCTCTGGCAGGTGGCGCAGAGACAGTCGTGCTGGGACAGGAGAAGCTCCACGATCTTTCTCCTGTGGCGGCGGACCTTGGGACTGTTGGTATAAAGCACCATGCCCTCGGCCACCACGTTATTGCAGGAAGTGATCAGCCTCTCCTTTCCCTCCAGCTCCACCACACAGACGCGGCAGGCGGCGATCTCGTTGATATCCTTTAAATAGCACAGACTGGGGATCGGGATCCCGCATCTGGCTGCGGCGTCCATGATCGTCGTTCCTTCTCTTACCTGGATCTTCTTTCCGTCGATCGTCACATTTACCATATCGTATCCCTGCCTCCCTTAAAGATTCCATAGCCAAAGTGGTCACAGCGCAGGCACCGGTCGGCCTCCTGCCTGGCCTCCTTTTCTGTCATGCAGTTTTCTACGCCTTCAAAATCATGGACCCGCTGGCAGGCCTCCCGCTCCGTCAGGTTGACCCGTCCGCAGGGCGTCCGGTCCTCCAGATTTGCGTCCGGGATCTCTACATCACAGGAGATCTCGTGGCGGAAGCCCAGATATTCGTCGATGTTGGCCGCCACCACCTTGGCTGCCGCAATGGCCTTGATGACCGAGGCCGGTCCGCTGGCACAGTCGCCGCCGGCAAAGACGCCCGGCATGTTTTCAAAGTCTCCGGTGCTCCTGGTGATGATCTTTCCTCTCTGGACCGGGACCCCTGCCTCTTCAAAATGGCTGGTTTCGATATCCTGGCCGATGGCCCGGATCAGCACATCGCAGGGGATATACACGTCCGGCTCTCCCGTGGGCTGGATCCCGGCGCGGCCGTCCTTTATGGCGCTGACCATCTGGGGCGCGGCCCAGATCCCCCGGACCCGTCCGTTCTCATCCACATCGATGGAGGACGGTGCCTTTAAGGTCAAAAGCTCGATCCCTTCGGCCACGGCTCCCTCGATCTCCTCCGGCAGGGCCGTCATATCGTGACGCCGTCTGCGGTACAGGATGCTGACCTTCTCCGCGCCCATGCGCTTTGCCGTCCGCACCGCGTCCATGGACACGTTGCCGCCCCCGACCACCACCACCTGCTTTCCTGTGAGGTCCGGCAGCTCCCCAAGGCCTGCGCTCCGTAAAAATTCCACCGCCGACAGCACGCCGTCTGCGTCCTCATGGTCCAGGCGCAGCTTCTTATCAGCGCTGGCTCCGATGGCGATGAGAATGGCGTCGTATTCCTTCTGGAGCTCCTGGATGGTGATGTCCTTTCCGATCTTTAATCCATGCTTCACCTGGACGCCTGTTTTTAAAATACTGCGGATATCGTCCTCCAGCCGCTCCTTGGGAAGACGGTAATTGGGGATCCCGTACCGGAGCATGCCGCCCAGCTCCGGCAGCATCTCATAAACCGTGGTCTGATGGCCCATGAGCTGTAAGTAATAGGCGGCGCTCAGGCCTCCGGGGCCTCCGCCGATGACGGCGATCTTTTTTCCCGTGGACGGAGCCGGAGCCGGGGGATCCACCTCTCCCGCAAAATCCGCTGCCACCCGCTTCAGCCCGCGGATGTTAATGGCGTCGTCCACCATGTTCCTGCGGCACATGGACTCACAGGGATGCTCGCATATGAAGGCGCAGGAGGTGGGGAAGGGATTGTCCTTCCGGATCAGGCGGATGGCGTCCGCATACCTGCCCTCCCGGACCAGGGCGATATATCCCGGGATATCCACATGGGCCGGGCACAGGGTCACGCAGGGCACCGGCTGGGAGGCCACACAGGTACAGCGGCCGTGCTTCACATGCTCCACATACTCGTCCCGGTAGCCGGTCAGCCCCTTATAGACCATATTGGCCGCCTCATATCCAATGGCGCAGTCGGCGGCTTCCATGACCGCCAGAGCCGTCTCCTCCATCAGCTTTAACGTGTCCATGGTAGCCTTTCCGTCCAGTACGTCCTGGATCAGAAACATCAGCTGCTTTAAGCCGATCCGGCAGGGCACGCATTTCCCGCACGTCTGGGCGTAGCACAGCTCCAGGAACGCCCGGGCCAGGTCCACGGGACAGAGTCCCGGCTGGCTCGCCTCGATCCTTCGTTCCAGGTCCTTATAAAGCCCCTCCATGACGATCTTTGCTCTCGTCGGAGAGACCATTTCCAGTCTGCTCATGAGCATCGCTCCTTCCTGCGGCATTCGCCGCTGTCCTTCTAAGAATCAAACATTCGGTCTTTCATCTTTCATAAGTTTGATTTTACACATATTTTCTGCAAAATGCAAGAAAATTCCAAAAAAGCGCCAGACCGGATCTCTGCGTATCCAGTCTGGCGCTTTCTCTGTTTTTTATAATACCTTGCTTAAGAAGGAGCGCAAACGCTCTGATTTTGGATTTGTAAAAAACTCCTCCGGCGGGGCCTCCTCCACAAAATCGCCGCCGTCCAGGAACATGACACGGTCGGCCACCTCTCTGGCAAAGCCCATCTCGTGGGTCACCACCAGCATGGTCATATGCTCCTTTGCCAGCTCTCTCATTACGTTTAATACCTCGCCCACCATTTCCGGGTCCAGGGCCGAGGTGGGTTCGTCAAACAGCATCACATCCGGCTTCATCATCAGCGCCCGGACAATGGCGATCCTCTGCTTCTGGCCGCCGGAAAGCTGTGCCGGGTAAGCGTCCTTTTTATCCAGGAGGCCGACGCGGGCCAGGAGCTTTTCGGCTTCCTTCACGGCATCCTCCTCCTTCACTCCCAGAAGCTTCACCGGAGCGATGATCATGTTTTTCATGATGCTCATATGGGGGAACAGGTTGAACTGCTGGAACACCATCCCCATCTTCCGTCTCAGCAGATTGATATCCGTATTTTTATCAGTGATATCCGTTCCCTCAAAAAAGATATGGCCGCCGGTGGGCTCCTCCAGCAGGTTCATGCACCGGAGGAACGTGGATTTTCCGGAGCCGGACGGCCCCACCACAAATACGACCTCTCCCTTTTTAATGGTGGTGGTGATGTTCTTCAGCACGTCCACCCCGTCAAAGGATTTACATAATTCCTTTACCTGGATCAGCGGCTCACCTGCGCCGATCTCCCGGTTCTTTGTCTGATTTTCCGCCATGACTTACCTCTTTTCATTCTTTCTGAGCCTGGTTTCCAGTTTCCCCACCATATAGGTCAAAAAGGTCACGATCATCCAGTATACCAGCGCCACCGTAAAGAGCGGGAGCACCGGATTATAGGTACGGCTCCGGATGACATCCGCTCCCCTTGTCAGATCCTGGAGGGCAATGAAGCCGGATACGGAGGTCTCCTTTAAAAGGGCGATGAACTCGTTGCAGAGGGCCGGCAGAACATTTTTAAAGGCCTGGGGCAGGATAATATACCAGACGGTCTGGGCGTAATTGAAGCCCAGGCTTCTTCCCGCCTCAAACTGTCCATTGTCGATGGACATGATGCCGGACCGGAAGATCTCCGCCACATAGGCTCCGGAGTTGATTCCAAAGGCCAGGATCGCACAGAGCAGCTTGGAGGAGCCCGGAGCTGCAAAAATAAAATAATACATGATCATCAGCTGGACTGTCACCGGCGTCCCGCGGATCACAGAAAGATAGGCGCGGCAGAATACGTTTAAGACCCCAAGCTTCCCTGTCCTTTCATAGGTGGAGCGCACGGTCCCCACCAGGAACCCAAGAAAAATGCCAAGGAGCACGGCGAATAAAGTAATGATGAGAGTCGTTTTCAGACCTCCCAGGATGTACTTTACGAACCGGTCGTCGGCGACAAAGTTGTTGTAAAATTGTTCCGCTGTCAGATATTTTTCCCAGTCCACGTTTTCATTCCTTTCTCTGTTTTCCCAGCCGTTTCCTCCGGTCTGGAATTATTTTTATGACACGACAATGGGGCTGCCGCAGAAGAAATTCAAAACTCCTCCTCTGCGACAGCTCCATTATTTTCCAGTTACATGTTCATTTTACACCATATGGGCCGGATTAAAAAGCCCTTTCCATAATTTTCCATTCCTTATTCTGCCGGGATATATTTGTTCACGATCTCGTCGATGGTCCCGTCTTCCTTAAGCTCAGCGATGGCTGCATTTAACTTCTCAAGGAGCTCTGTATTGCCCTTTTCCACTGCAATGGCATACTCTTCTTTTCCAAGCTCCTCACCGGCCTGCTTTAAGTCGTCGTTCTGGGAAAGGAATACGTTGGCCGGAGCCTTATCTAAAAGGACCGCGTCGATCTTGCCCTGCTTTAAGGACTGGACTGCCTCAAAGAAGGTATTATAACGCTCCACCTTATCGTCACCGCAGATGTCAGAGGCTGTGGTATCACCGGTGGTTCCAAGCTGGGCTCCCACAACGTGGCCAGCCAGGGTATCTTCTCCTGTGATCTCTGTATTGTCAGCCTTTACCAGGATCACCAAAGAGGAGGAGGCGTAGGTATCTGTAAAGTCCACGGAAGCCGCACGCTCCGGATTTACGGTCATGCCGGCCATGGCAAAGTCACACTTTCCAGAGGCCACAGACGGGATAATGGCATCGAAGGCCATATCCTCCACCTTCAGCTCCATACCTAACTTCTCAGCAATGGCTCCTGCGATCTCCGGGTCGATGCCCACGATGGCGTCGCCGTCATGGAACTCCCAGGGCTCGAACTCCGCGTTGGTAGCCATAAGGATGGTGCCGCCAGCGGCTTCCTCTTCTCCGGCCTTTGTCTCCTCGGCGGAGCTCTCCGCTCCCTTGGCGTCTTCCTTTGCTGCTGTTGTCTCGGCCTTTGTATCTGCTGCTGTCGTCTCGGCCTTTTCTCCGCCGCCGCATGCGGTCAGAGCCGCTGCCATGGCTGCTGCCAGGATCACTGCTGTTGCTTTCTTCATCATCTTCATCATTTTTCCTTCCCTTTCTGCTTCTTCATTCTGTCTGAAATTTCATTTTGAATATTTATTCATTTTTTTGTATTGACTATGGGTATTATACCTCTTTTAAAAGAAAAAGCAAGGGATATTTTATAAATTTTTTTATAAATCTTTCAAAAGCTTTTTTAAGAGCAGCTCCCGGCTGTTGATGAACATTTCCATCACCTGATAGCTTTCCGTTTCCTCATAGGCACAGGGATGGACCTCCCCGTCATCGAAGGAAAGGATCCTGGCCCCCGGAAGGCCCAGAAGGATCGGAGAGTGGGATACCATAAAAAACTGCGCCCCCTGTCTGGCGCACTGGAAGATCTCCATTAAAAGCGTAAGCTGTCTCTGGGGGGAGAGGGCCGCTTCCGGCTCGTCTAAAAAATACAGGCCTCCAGGCGTCAGATACTTCTGGGCCACAGCCAGAAAGCTCTCTCCATGGGATTTTTCATGATATTTCTCTGAAGGATGCAGAAAATCCGCATATTCCTCTTCTCTGGTGGCCACATTGTAAAAGCTCTCAGCCCGCAGAAAATATCCCCAGGACGGCTTTTTATATCCCCGCACCAGCCGGAGAGCCCTCCACAGCTCTGAATGAGAGTCATAGGTGGAGAAATGGTAGTTCCTGGACCCTCCCTCGGGATTAAACCCGGCCGCAATGGCCATAGCCTCCAGGAGCGTGGATTTCCCGCTGCCATTCTCCCCGACAAAGCATGTGACCGGAGCGTCAAATTCCAGCGCCTCCAGGCCCTCCAGCGCCGGGATCCGCCTTAAATAGCTGTCCTGGCCGATCTTCTCCCACTCAATAACTGCCCTTTTTATAAACGGCTGGTTCATGCATCCATCCTTTCTGCGATCTTCCGGCTTTCCTTTGCGATCACCTGGAGGATCCCCTTAAGCTCCCTGGAGGCGGCCTTTTCGCCTCCCAGCTGGGCATATAGGTGTACGTTGGCCGCCGCCCCGCAGATCTCCCTCCGTTCCCTTCTCTGGTCCTCCAGGCTTTTTTCCAGCTCTGAGACTCGTTTGGAAAGCCGGGTCTCTGTCTCCTTCATCCGCTCGGCCTCATTTTCTGCCTTCCTCAGATCCTCCTCCAGCTCCTTCTTCCGCTCCACGAGCCGTTTTCCTTTCAGCCTTTCCCTGTAAAGCAGAAGACCCAGGATCAAGGTCCCGGAAAATCCTGCCGCTGCTGCCATCATCCACATCCGTTCCTCTTCCTCCATTTAAGCGTCCTGTTTCCGTTCTGTTCCCTCCTGGCCGGACCGGATGGTCCTCCGCATTTCCTTCAGGTCCATGAACTTATCCAGATACAGATATCCTTCCAGGACTGTCTCTCCGCTGCCTGGCTCCTTTAAGATAAAAACTGCCGGGCCCTTACCGTCTCCGTCCTCATGATCCACATATTTTAAGAATTCCCGGTCCAGGATCCACACATCGGGCTTTTCCTTTTTCAGCTTCTTCCGGACCTCCTCCCAGGAAACTCCCGAAACTGCCAGCCGGTAATACTGCCCCAGGGCCGCCTTAAGCCCGCTTCCGTAGGTCCTGTCCCCTGTGACGATGCCCAGCACCTTCCGGGCCGAAAACGCCTCCTCCTTCCACCTGGTGAAATCAATGACCGGCGTATTATAGAGGGCAAAATCCAGGGTCTCCCTGTTTTCCTCATAAAAGCTCCGGGCCGCCAGACAGATCCTGCGGCACAGCTCCTCAATATCCAGGCGGATATCGGATCCGTCCTCCGTATCCAGGTTACAGATGCTGCTGCCGCAGTTGAGGCCCAGATGGAACCGTACCTCCGTGTCGGGCGTATCGTTGTCGAAGCCCTTGTTCTGGTGCAGGTACTCGCATCTCAGCTGCCACAGCCGCTCCCCGCAGATATACGGCGCTTCGTCAGCCGGGTCCTTTTTTAGGAACGGGGCCCCGTATGTATCCACCCACTGGGAATACTGCCGCCCGGTGTCCCGGCTGGGCTCCCCGGATCTGTCCCGCAGGATCCTCCCGTCCCGGCCTCGCTTTACCAACTCCGGAAACGCGATCCCGCCGCAGATATCCGGCAGCGTCACCGCCAGCGCCAGGGCCGACTGAAACCGCCCGTCCTCGATATTTTCCTCGATCTCCCGGATCCTGTCTAAAAATGTAAAGCTCACATCGCTGCGATCCATGGCGCACTCCTTCCTTTGCCCTCCGCTCTGCGGCCCGCCGCTCCGGGGCTGCTCCTCTTATCCTGCAATCCCCCTGATTTACATCCTTTTTTCCACAGGATCATTCCTCCCCTCTGTGGATATACATTCTTATCTTTTCCGCTTCTCCTTCTTCCTGTACCATACAGAGATATTCCCAGCCGTACCGTTCATAAAAAGAAGTATGATCGGTGATCAGATACAGAGGATCGATCCCCTTTTCCTTCATGTCCGCGCACACGTACCGCAGCAGCGAGCCGGCAACGCCCCGGCCCCGCCAGTCCTCTTCTGTGTATACAGCACACACATTGGGAGCCAGATCCTTCCGGTCATGAAAATCATTCTCGATCACTCCCATGCCGCCGATGATCCGTTCCCCGTCCAGCGCCATATACCACTGGGGAACCGGTCCCTTCTCCTCCAGGCACTCCTCCATGCTCTCCATATACGCCTCCAGGGGGATCCCCCATTTTTCATGGAACCACCGGGCCGCCTGTTCCTTAAGCTCCGGTCGGTCTGTCAGCCGCAGGATCTTATAGTCCATTTTTCTTCCTCCTTCTTCTTTCCTCCGGCATCATATTGGCGTTCCCACCTCGATCAGATTCCCGTCTGGATCATAGAACCGGACCACTCTCTGGCCCCAGCTATGGGTCATGGGCCGGTTCACATACTGTACCTCCGGATACAGGCGCTCCAGCTTTTCCACAAAGCAGTCAAACTCCCGCTCCTCGAAATACAGCTCACAGGAATTTTTCTCCGGGATCACCTCCCGCCCCAGGAACTTTTTCCACAGCTTCTCATCCTGGAGCACCAGGCCCTCCGTCAGGATCACGTTTCCATCCTGATCCACCACCGTGTCCAGGCCGAACAGGTCATGGTAAAACTTTATTGACCGCTCCATGTCCTTCACAACGATCAGTACATTCCTTAATCTCATCCTTTAATCTCCATTCTCAATCTCTCTCAAAGCCCAGATACCTGGTTCCCTGGAAAGAAAGCCGTCCTGTGTCTCCCTCAGCTAACATCCCGTATTCCGGCCCGGAAACGGAAAGCTCCATCCGGTCTCCGCTTTCCACCTGGAAGGTGACAAAATACTTCGTGGAGGATGTGTCCGTAAAGCCGTGGGCCCCCGAAACGTCTCCCGCATTGGCATGGCGGTGATGGGTCACATGTATGCGCTTGGCTGTGACCGCTGCCTCCACCGTCAGCCGCGGCGAGTGGTTATTCTTATTCCAGGTGCTGAGCCCCTTTGCTATGGTCATGATGAATGTCCCCAGGACCATGAAAAAAACGATTGGAAATAATATGCCGAACAGGTCAAACATCCCGGATTCCTCCTTCTGCAACAGATTCTTTTCTGATTACAGGCTACCACATTTTTATTTTCTGCACAAGATTTTCCAGAAAACTTTCCTTGGAACATGTGTCAAGGAAAAATAAATTTTACTTGACATTTTATATGTCTGAAATATAATGATGTTAGGGAGGTGACGTATGAACAGCTATGCAGAATACATCAAGACAGTGATCGGGCAGGAGCCTAAAAATAAGCTTCTGGAAGCAAGCGTTTTATATCAAAGATCATTCGGCACTATTCCTGAGATGACCTACTATAAAACACTGGAAAGAATGAGCAGGCAAGGCTCCCTTGTACATCTTACCAAAGGCTTATATTACAGACCAAAGAAATCACGATTTGGAGCAATTCCGATCAGCGAAAAAGAAATTGTCGGTCACTATACGAGTGATGGGAAAGGCATTGTAATTGGTTACAGACTTTACAATCAGAAAGAACTGACAACACAGATCAGTAAACGGGTTGAGATCCTTTCTTCTGCCATTTCAGAGCAAAAGAAAAATATCAATAACGTTTGCGTGACATACAGTGGGGTTGCTTTGACGCAGGATACGATCCCGGTAATTGAAACACTGGAGATTCTTCAGAACTATAAGTCCATTGAAGATATCAGTAAATCCGCACTGGCTGCATATATGAGAGAATTCGCACTTGGATACTCTGATACTGCCGCAGTATTTGTCCTTAAAAATCGGAAGTATAAGAAATCAACCATTGCATTTCTGGAGAGATTTCTGAATTACTTTGGTGTTGAAAACACCTTATGCCAGTTCTTATCAGCACTCTCATCATATGCGATTCCGGAAATGGAGGAATTCTATGAACCTGCACAAGCATAGAGAAGAATTTGAAGAACTGATTGCCATTGTAGCAGATTATATAGGAGTTCCTGCTGATGCGGTTCGCGGGGATTACTATATTGTTCAAATGATGCAAAATCTTCAAAACAGCGAATACGCCGAAGCCTGTGTGTTTAAGGGAGGGACCTCTCTCAGTAAATGTTACCCAGGGTCTATCAATCGTTTTTCTGAGGATATTGATCTGACCTTCATACCTGTAGAGGATATGAATAATAAAAAATACAGCAGGGCCTTAAAAAGGATTGAGAATACGATCTCAGCTGGTTTTCTGATGGAGAAAATAGAGGCTGAGCGTAATGACCGGAACAAAAGCGCATATGTCTGGCCTGAAAATGAAAGCCGGGAAACCTGTCGCATAAAGCTGGAGATTGGCTCCAGTGTCAGACCGGACCCTTTTTCAAAGAGAAGTATGAAAACCTATATTCAGGAATACCTTGACGCAAAAGGCATGCATAATGTTGTAGAAGAATTCGATCTGCAGGAAGTCAATGTGAATACACTTGATATCACACGAACCTTCCTGGATAAGGTGATGTCTGTTAAGAGACATGCAATCTGCGGAACGCTTCCAGGAAAGGTGCGTCACATATACGATGTTACAGTCCTTCTGGATCGCAGTGACATCCAAAAATTCCTAAAGGATACGGAACATCTGAAGCAGCTTTTAAGCCTTACAAAAGAAACCGACAGCCTCTATCTTCAGAAACGTAATATTTCTGAAGAATATGATCCGATGAGGGCATATGCCTTTGAAAACTGGAAACAGTATTTCAACGATGAAATTCGTAACCGATACGAAACACTTCATGAGGATCTGCTCTATACATCGGATCGCCAGAGCTTTAAAAAAGCAATTCAAGCATTTGAATTTATCAGTCAGCTGTTTGCTTCAATCGGTGAATAAACAATTTAATCCCCAAGGATCTCCCGGCTCACGATCCCGGCCCGGTCTCCCACATATGTCTGGGCCAGCTCGTACAGCAGAACGTGATCGTCCGGCGGCATCTTGCAGAACCATTCCCAAAGGAACTCCCCCTCCGGCGTATAACAGGAAACTACCATCAGCGGCTCCTCACGGTATTGGAAGTCCAGAGCCGTCTGCTCTGAAAAATAGTAAAATCCGATCCGGTAACACTGCTCTCTCCCTTCCAGCAGGATCACAGGGCTATGATGATCCGTACTTCCTTCGCCGTTCCTGCTATCCAGCGCTGTCAGCGGACGGAACCGCTTTAACCCCATACAGTAGCCTGTTGCCTTATTAAAAACGTCGTCCTCTTCGACCGTCCAGACATCGGTTTCTGCCTTGCAGGTCACATTGTGGAAGTACAGTGTATGATCCCGCTCCAGCTCTCCCCGGGAAAATACCCTGTCCCTTCTGCCGTATCTGCCGCCTGCTGCCAGGATCCCTCCCATCATTACGGCTCCTGCCAGGAAAAAGAGCAGATGGTTCCAGATTTTTCTTCTCTCATTCAATTTTTCTCACCAGCTCCCCTTCCTCATAGCCATAGACCAGGTCATACAGCTTCGCATAATCGTCCGGCGGCAGCGTGCAGTAGCCTCCCCAGATCTCTTTACCATCCGGCCCGCTTCTGGAAGCGATTACGACCGGGTTCTCCCTGTGCGCGGAATCATAGGAAAGCTGGCCTTCCGGATCAAAAAAGCTGATCTGGATCCTGTATTCCTCTCCGCACAGGAATACTGCCGTCCTAGGTTCATCCATGACGCATCCCAGTATCATCTCTGTCACTGCAATATACCGGAATTTTTTTAGGCTTTTGCAGAGAGAGATCACTTCTTCGCACACCTCTTCCTCATTAACCCTTCGCGCGCTGAACGTTCTGGGACATGTATGATTTTCAATATAAAGAGCGCTTCCAGCCAGCTCCCCGGCGGAAAACAGCCTGGAATCATCCCGGCTGGCCAGGAAAACGCAGAACAGCAGAAGCACCGCCGCCATTCCGGCCGCCAGGGAAATAAAATAACTTGTTTTATTATGCTTCATCATTAATTTTACTGTTTTGGGTCAGGATATCACTCTGTTTTCGATTGAAAAAAGCGGGTGTTTCTCTAAAAGAATACCCGCTTATGGCCGTTATCCCCACATATCAGAACCGGATCCCGCCTCTTTTTTAAATATTGGGCATATTGGCCGTTGGCATCATCAGGACCTTTCCTGTGCCACGGTATACGTTCACCAGCCCCTCTCCAGAGGCCGCAGAGCCGATGAGGCTCTTTCCGGACCGCTCCACCGTAAAGTCCAGAGTGCTGCTCCAGGCGATCACAAAATTCCCATCCACCTTCAGAACGTCGTTATCCAGGCGGATCTCAATCAGCTCCTCCCTGGGACAGGAGGCCTCGATACACGCCACGCCGTTTCCGTTGAGACTTAAATTGAACAGTCCCTCTCCTCCGGCCACGGCCGAGGACAGGTTGGCCCGCATGACTGCTTTGTGCTTCAGGCTGGACTCACAGGCCAGGAAAAGGCCGTCGTCCAGGACCACAGAGCCGCCCCAGTCAGCCACATCCAGGAGGATCAGATGCCGGTAGGTGGGCTCCAGTACCAGGATCCCGTTTCCTGTATATTCCGGCTTAATGGTGGATTCCCCGCTGGCCTTTCCCCGTACAGCTTTTCCAAAGAAATCCCCCACGCCCTTGATCCCGGTGGTGGCGTTCACGTTTCCCAGCATCCACTGCATGGCTCCCGCTTGGATCGTGACCGGAGACTGGCTCAGATCACAGACCAGCTGACGCTTTTTCACATTCATCTGGGCGCTGTAAAAGGCTGTGACTGCCGATGACGGAGTGATGCTGAGATCCCGCTGGTATTCGATCACCTGGAACGCCCCAAGTCTGGAAATGATCTTCACATCGTCGTTGTCTGTAAAATTAGAAATCTGATACATAGGCTCCCTCCCTTAAGAAATCTGATAATATTGTTTTTGAATTACGGATATCTTATCATATAAGGAAGTTTCTGGCAAGAAAAACGTGCTATCCCACCAGCTGCACCAGGATCCCTCCCAGGGTCAGCATCAGAGCCCCGCAGGACCTGGTAACGATCTGGGCAAAGGGAAGGAGCTCCATGCGGTGGGCGCTGCTTAAAACGGCCACATTTCCAGAGCCTCCCATGTTGGTGGTACACATACCGGCCGCAATAGCGGATTCCAGAGGATAAAATCCCGCCAGCTTTCCCAGGACTGCCGCCGTCAGCGTGATCACAGCTACCACTGCCGCCACCGCAAGCAGATAGGGAACCGTCAGCGTCTTCAGGATCGAATTCAGGTCGATCAGCGTGAATCCGATCCCCGTAAGGGCTGCCGCCGTCCAGCTGTGGATGGCAAACTGCCCCCACTCCCTGGCTGCGTCCTCCAGGGTCTCCGACAGGATCCCCGTTCCCTTCACCAGGACCACTGCCAGGATCATCCAGGCGTAGGTGGGGATCATCGGAACAAATTTATGGAGCACCGCCCCCAGCTGGTAAAAAGCAAAAGCTATGACCATTCCCGTACATAGGGAGCCAAAGGACGGCTTCATGGGAGGCGTTTTCTTCACCGGCCGGCCATCGTTGACCAGGATCCCGTTTCCCGTAAGCTCCGGCCGCCTCTTTCCAAGATTATTGAGCAGGCCGCCGAAAATAATGGCCACACAGTTTCCAAGGACTGGGGCAGGAGCCATTTTCGTCAGCATGGCCGAGGGGTCGGCTCCCAGGGCCTGGGCATATATATCTGAAAGGGGAACGGTGCCCGCGGTCATGCCGCCGCTGGTCATGGGCACTCCCAGGTACAGGATCCCGCCCCAGAAGCCCTGGCCCAGAAGGATGCCGAAGAGTCCCGAAGCCAGGATCCCCACAGCCAGGGAAGCCGCCGCCACCGGAAGAAGCCGCACCGTGGCCCGCAGCAGAAGCTTCCGGTCAATGTTAAACAGGCTCCCCGTGATCAGCGCTGAAATATAAAAGATCAGGAACCCGCTGTCATTGATGAAAAAATCCATGGTCTCATACGTCTGCTCCGGCAGCAGTCCCACCGCCTGGATGGCCGCTGCTCCCAGGATGCAGATCACTGAACCGCCCAGATACGTTTTCACCACCGGCACCGTATTTCCAATGGCATTCAGCCCTTCCCCGAACACCATCAGCACCAGAAATGCCGGTACCAGGCTTTTGGGCACACAGCCCATATACATACAGACCGATGTCAGCGCCAGTACCCCCAGATACAGCCCCAGGGGCATTCCCAGGATCGTCCGGCCATGGTCCTTATGACCCGCTCCCATCCCCGCCTTGCCTTCCTGTCTTCTTTCCAAAGCTTCCCTGCATATTTCCAAAGCCTTTTCCTCCCTCTTAAAGCCGTCCGCTGCCGTTTTTAAAAGCTCCTCAGAGCATCGCTGCCATCGTCCACCGTTTTTTCGATCCTTTTTACGATCACATCATACCCGGCCTTATCATTGATCTGTACATGGACCCGGTCGCCCACCTTATGGCCCAGCAGCGCCTTTCCCAGAGGCGACTCGGAGCTGATCAGGTTTTTAAGGGAATTTCCCCGGACTGTGGTGACGATCTTGTACGTTTCTGTTTCGTCGTCCTCCTCAAAATACACATCCACCGTATTATAAAGCCCGATCTCATCCTCTTTTGAATCGTCGGATATCACCTTTGCGGTCTTTATCATCCGTTCCAGGTACCGGATCCGGCTCTCATTTTTGTTTTTATCCTTTTTGGCTGCGTAATACTCAAAGTTTTCGCTGAGATCTCCCTGGGCCCTGGCCTCCTTTACTGCTTCAATGGCCTCCTTACGGACCACCAGCTTCCGGTACTCGATCTCCTCCTCCATCTTTTTTATATCATTTTTAGTCAGTTCATTATACATGTCTGTGTTCCTCCTGTCATGAAAGGCGGCCCTTTCCTCTGCCGCCGTGCTACCATCTTACCGCGGACCGGGGAAAAAATCAACCGGCAGAAGAGAGCCGGCGCAGTCCCCTGTACCGGCCCTGAAACAGCAAAGGCTTTTTATGGGTATACATGTGGAAATCTCACCCGCTTGTTCCGGACTGGTATTTATGCTACAATGTCTGCAATACCCATTCGCCGGGTGCCTTCTGAAGTTTCTTCCTTTTACATGGTATCCGGCGTAAGAATTTCCAGAAAAGGAGAACTCCATGCTGATCACGTTCACTGCCTATATCCTGATCCCCGTTTACACCCTCCTCTTTGTGGCGGGAAGCGACTGGTTTACCACAAACTTCTCCGTTCTCGGGAATATTGCGGGCCGGAACGAGGCCTTTGTCCTCTGGGGTCTTATGGTCGGGATCTATTTCTTCGTCTGTTTAAGAAAGATCTTCCGCCGCATGCCGGAAAAGCCCGCGGGAACCTGGCTGGTGCCTCTGGCCCTGGTGCTCCTGGACTTTGCCGTCACCACGCCCTATCTGCCGGAAATGTTCCCCTTAAAGGCTTACCTTCACATCGTCTTCGCCTTTCTGGCCGCCGCATGTCTGATCCTCTGCGTATTCCTTACGGTCCTAAAGCTTTACCAGAGGGATCCCAGGGAATACAGGCCATATCTCTGGGGGATCGGAATCATCGTGGCCGTCTCTGCCTTTCTTTTTATCCTGGCAGGGATCGTCAGCAGCGCCCTGGAGATCTTCTTTACGGTCTCCATGACCTGGATGGTCTATGGGCTTTATAAAAATATGACAGCAGGGGACGGCGTTTCGTAACGTCCCCTGACTGTACAGACAGCCTGTTCTCTGTTTCACTTCTCATATCATTTCATATTTTCAGGAGGGATCCGATTGCTGTATCATAAAATGCTTGAACAAAAGAACCATTTACTAAAAGAGATCCAGAACTTACAGCAGCTTCTGGCTTCCTGCCCGGATGGAGAGCTGATCTGTGCCAAAAATGGAAACTATATCACCTATATACATTCCCGCAGCGGGGGGGGGATGTCATAGGGCACAGGTTCCTGTGACACAAAAACCCTCCCGGAAGAAATCCCGGGAGGGCTGTAAAATACCGTTTGAAATTGTCTGGCCGCCAGAAATTAACGCTTGCTGAACTGCGGAGCGCGACGAGCTGCCTTTAAGCCGTACTCACCTGTCCTTGATCCAAAAAGTCCAGTATTCATGCGTGTTTTCGGGCTTTCCTCTCTCAGTAAACCCATAGGTAAACCCACGAAATCGCGAAATTTTTGGTGCAGTTTAACGCAGCCCGAATGCAGCATTCACAACGCTGCTTAATTCCTCAGGTTTATTATACTTGACTTTCGCATAGATGTCCATAGTCGTTTTGCTGTTCTCATGGCCTGCCAGATACTGCACCGTCTTAGGATCAACACCTTTGTAAATCAGATTGGTGATGTAGGTGTGCCGCAGCATGTGCGGAGTCACCTTGAAGTCCATCGTATACACCAGCTTGGGATTATTCGGCTGATGCTCACCAAGCCTTGGCTTGATTCTATGCTTGATGGACTGTCCATTTACATAGGTGTAATAACAGCGTTCTGCGGTAGAACGGACTGTTATGTACTTCCAGACCCTCACAAACTGTTTTTCCGTCAAAACAGTTCCTTTCGAATTCGAGATCACATATTCCGATTCTGATTTTTCCCTTTCTTCCCTGAGGCAGGCTACCAGGCATTTGGGAATCGGAACATCTCGCTTCGCTGCCGGTGTCTTCAAAAGTGTGTTGACTACCGGCTTACCGCCTTCCACATGCCATGCACGCCTTACGGAAATGTACGGCGTTTTTTCATCCAGGAATACGCAGTCCCATTTCAATCCAAGAATCTCTTCTCTACGCAATCCCGCGTACAAACCGATCATCACGAAGACATACGGCGGAAGCTCACGAATGCTCTCC
>ENA-ORTV01000246-ORTV01000246.1-human-gut-metagenome-genome-assembly--contig:-NODE-246-length-67149-cov-57.771067_pt1 | contig 67149 bp, 65 predicted proteins | sample MGYA00241915_ERZ509194 | MGnify/ENA primary metagenome ERZ509194 (study PRJEB26280, sample SAMEA2338810) | human gut metagenome | biome: human gut; feature: human-associated habitat; material: faeces... | reverse complement strand
GCGAGAGTTCGAATCTCTCTCGCTCCGCCATTTTGTAAGCATTAGCGATATCAGATTTTCTCTGATATCGCTTTTTTGTTTTCAGGGCAGGCAAAAAGGCAGGCAATAACAAAAATTTTTATAGAAAATATAGGTGTTAATATAAATAAAAACTGTATTAGAAAACAATTTTCAATTTATTTGCGCTTGTTTTTTTATATATTCATCAACACTTACACGAGGTATCTTCCATACCCGATTGATTTTAAAACTCTTAATAGTACCGTTTTTTAAAAGGCTGTATGCAGTGTTTTTGCCTATCATTAGAATTTCACAAAGCTCATCTATCGTTATTAAATCCGTTCTATCGTTATACATAATTATCAATCCTTTCGTTAAATTATTTAACAATATGTACACAAGTAAATATGTATTAAAATTCTAATTGATAAAAATTATGAATAAAGCTGTTTAACGGAAGATAATCCGTATTAAGAATAGATACTTTTACGAGAGCTTAAATAATCAATGATGGATTGTTCTGGTATTTTCCACGATTTACCGCCATCATCTTTATAGGCATAAAGTTTCTTTTCATGAATTAGTCTATATACGCTATAAGCACTTAAGTTTAATAGCTGCTGTACATCTTGAAGGTTTAAAATTGTTTTATTTATTATCATGATAAATTACTCTCCTTTAAATGATATTATTTATTATTATGTTATATTGTCTGTTGTTATTTTTTATTAAATTGATAGATTAAATAATTTTAATTATATACTATATAGATGAAAATATTCAGCCAAAGTGGAATTCCACTTTGGCTTTTTTCATATCTAAATTTAGGAGGAATATATTATGAAACAAGGAATGAAATCTATTGAAAATCTCTATGGAGAACTTATGCGCCAGCGTGAAGCGAGAATGGATTTGATGGCAGATACGCGCAGCTTATCGGTATCTACAGAAAACGGCACCAGTACACTTAGTATTTTTACAGACAAAGATATTTATAATTTCAAGGTAACGGATATTGCTCATCATCAAATAGCAGACAGGCTCGGTATTCCGTTTAAGTATTATGAACGCATGATGAACGAGTATCCAAAACTTCTTGATGAAAATGTCAATAGTTGGTTAAAATTCAAAGCGGAAAAAAGAATGCTTCGTACTTTAGACGGAAAATTAAGAGCTTTTCTGTCTAACAGATATAGAAGATTAGATAATTTGGAGCTTGTAGACCATATACTACCGGTCATTGCTCAAATGAAAAACTGTTCCATTGCCAGCTGCGATATCACGGAAACGCATCTGTATTTGAAGGTCATTAATAAATCCATGAAAGCGGAAATTACTGAAGGAGATATAGTACAGGCAGGTTTTGTAGTTTCAAACAGTGAAATCGGTCTCGGTGCTTTGAAAGTTGAACCTCTTGTATATCGTTTGGTATGTAAAAACGGCATGATTAGTAAAGATTATGCCCATAAAAAGTATCATACGGGCAGAAATGTTGAAGATACCGATAATGCGTATGAACTGTATTCTGATGAAACACTCAAAGCTGATGATAAAGCATATTTTATGAAAGTACAGGATATTATAAGTGCTGCTGTTGACGAAACAAAGTTTATGTTGACTGTAGATAAAATGCGTCAGGCTAAAAGTATTAAAACAGGAGATAATCCGGTAGAAACGGTTGAAGTTTTAGGCGACAAATATCTGCTCAACAAAAATGAAAGAGCTTCCGTGCTTAGACATTTTATTATGGATGGAAATTTCAGTCAGTTTGGACTGGTCAATGCAGTAACCAGAACTTCTCAAGATGTAGAAGATTATAATAGGGCAACGGAACTTGAACGAATTGGCGGTACTATTCTTGAGGACAGTGTTAAAACAAAGAAAAACAATATTATCTTATTACCAAATAATGCGGATATAGCATAAAGCTATATCCGTTATTTTTATCTTAGATTGGAGGATTTTCTATGAACCTTGAATATTTATCCGATGTGGAACTATTGGAAAACTTTATGCCGAAAGAAACAGCTCAAAATATTTTGCATGAATATAGTAGCATCTATAATGTGATGAACAGTGCTACGGAAAAGCAGCTGAAATCTTTTAAAGGTATTACACCGGTCAGAATTAGAAAAATTTTATGTATCAAAGAGATGATGTCCCGTATGCAAAGAGAAAAGCAAAAGCAACTAAAAATCATCACTACACCAAAAAATGTAATAGAGTATTTTAGATTTTTGGAAGATAAGGACAAAGAAGAGTTCTGGGTAATGATGCTTAATACAAAGAATGGTATTATCAGCAGTAAATGCGTGAGTATAGGAACATTGAATATGGCATTGGCACAGCCAAGAGAAATATTTAACGTTGCTGTTAGATATATGGCTTCATCAATTATCGTGGCGCATAATCATCCGTCCGGTGATTGTACACCAAGCATAGAAGATATTGCTGTAACAAAAAATATCATTGAAGCTGGAAAACTGCTTCATATTGAATGCTTAGACCATATTATCATTGGCAGACAGAAATCTATTAGCTTAAAGCAGGAAGGAGTAATTAGATAATGACCAGTCATTTTATTTGCGCCGGTTTTGAAGATGTAGTTAGTGAAATAAATTTTGATGAGAAATTCGGCTTGATTAATATCAATCTTAATATGCCGGACAGCAGAGAGGATATTTTTATCAGTTTAAATTTGATGCAAACTAAAGTATTTGTGCAATTTTTACAAAATATATTGGCACAGGCAGATATAAAAATGGTAAACAAAGAAAATGTTTTTGGTGATTTGATTGTAAAAATGCAGAAAGAAGGAATATTAAATGGCGAATGAATGCGATACAAGCATAGTATTTTACAGTAAAAATAAAAGAATGGTTGAAGATTTATGGCGAAATATAACAGATTTTTGCAGCGATAATCATGATTGCACAATTTATAAATTTATGCGGAAAATGGGTTATTCCAAAAATGACCTGCATATATTTGATGAGAGAGGAGCTATCACTCATTGTGATAGCTCTGTAACATATAGTGATAGTATCGCTTATTTTAAGATTGAAACTATAAGTGCATGGATGCCGAGAGTTGATGAGTTTTATAAGCTGGTTGATGAACACTATGACAGAGAAATCTCTATCGTATTTGAAGCGGAAGAATTCGGCTGCGGTCTTTACTACAACACAGATATTGAAGGAAGATTTTTCAAGGACAGATACAAAGTGGATTATCATTTCAAGGTAGATACTGTAAAATACTTTGAAAGATTTTCCGATGTAATCGGTTATCTGAAGAAGATTTTTCCAAAAGCTAAAGTAAGTCAGTTTGATGATATAAATATTATAGAAGAAAAAGTGCAGGCAGTTTATAGTATAAATGATGAATGCTTCTTTAATCTCAATAGGTTTGAATATGAGTATCCGTTTTAAAATACGAGGTGATATTATGGCAAGTTACAGTCAAATTCAAATTGTATTTTCCAGTTATAAGCCAAAACTTATAGGGGATTTGTGGTCAAAAATAAGTAATTTTATGCGGTTATCCGTAAATCGTGGAGTATATGAATTTCTTTTGGAAGAAGGATATTCTCCAAAGAAAGCAGCTTCTTTAACGAGCAGAAATAATTACTTTGTTCGTTGTGATAAGTATGTTGTTTTGAATAAAAATTTAGCTTACCTGAAAATAGAAACAGAAAGTGCATGGGAAGCAGAAACAAATGTATTTTATGAATATATCTGCGATAAATACAATGGAAAAATTGAAATGGTATATCTGGCACAAGAACAGGATAGAAAAATTTTCATTAATACAGATGCAACAAGCTTTTATTTCTGGCAAAGATATAAAATAAATCATTTTAACTTAGAGAATGGCGATTGTATAACAAAATATTTTAGAGATTGGGATAGTTTATGCCAATATGTACAATCTGTATTTCCTAAGGTTGACATGGCAGATATTTATGATGTCGATGATATTGAAACTAAAATATGGGATAAGTATAGTAAAGAAGATGAGGAATTTTACTGTGATATTCATAAATTCGTCTGTCCGTAAATGAAATATGTCCTAATGTCCGGTAAAAATACAGTGTTAATGCCTATAAAATAAAGATTTTACACCGTTATTTTGCTGGACAGTCGGACATTTGGACAAGTATTTTGCTTTAAGTTATAATGAAATAAAGGAGTTGATGAGATGAAATTCAACAGATTGAACGACTTATATTTCAAACGACTGCTCGGCGATAAGAATAAAAAGAGTTTAACACTCAACTTTTTAAATTCAATTTTAGATAGAGATGCAAATAACTATTTTACAGATATCACGTTTTTGGATAAAGATAATGAACCGGAGACGATAGACGGTAAATTATCCAAACTGGATATTCGAGCAGATATGAATGACGGTACACAGATAGAAATTGAAGTTCAGGTATTGCCATTTAAGTTGATGGCTGAACGTTCTTTATATTACTGGTCAAAAATGTATGCTGAGCAACTGGGAAAAGGTGAACGGTACAAAAAGCTGAAAAAGACGATTGCCATCAATCTTTTAAACTTTGATTATCTCACGGATGAAAAAGACTGGCACAATATTTATACACTCTTAAATACTAAGTCTTACAGAAAATTGACAGACCATATGGAAATTCACTTTGCGGAAATACCAAAATTTAAGCTGAAAGATATTAGAAAAATGAGAGCATCCGAAACGTGGATAGCGTATTTTTCCGGTAAATATGATGATAAAGAACTGGAGGAATTATCAATGAACAAGCCGATTATGAAAGAAGTAATGGATTTTGAGCGTTCCTTTTTAATGGATAAAGTACAAAGAAGAGAATATGAACAAAGAGAGAAAGCTCTTAGAGATTATTATTCCTACATGAGTGAAAGTTATGAAGATGGAAAGCTGGATGGTATTAAAGAAACTGCTTTAAATCTTTTGCATTTAGGTGCTAATATGGAAATGATTGTAAAAGCTACCGGTTTAAGTGAAAATGAAATTAAAAATCTTCAAGCTACAAAAGAGTGATTTTATCATGAAAAAAGTAATGGACTTTGAGCATTTCTTCTTAATGGATAAAGTTCAAAGAAAAAAGTATGAATAAAGACACGAGATTGAGTATCGAAAAAGTACAAAATTATAAGCATAAATTAATATAGAAAATAGCAGATATGGCAAAAGCTGTACCTGCTATTTTTATGTTTAGGAGGAATTTATATGCCAGCTACAAAATTTATTTGTCCAACAGGTCAAAAAATAGAGATTTCAAGATGTATTCAAAAATGTCCATATAACAAACGCTGTATGTTTCTGCCTACACTTCGAGCAGTAGCAGCTTCACTTAATAGAAATATTGAACAACCTACCGTAACTGAATTATTAGCTGGAACTATGGAAATATTTTTAAAGAAAACAACGGATTATGCCGTTGATCCGATAAAACAGCTTTATGCTCTGCATGGAAGTGCTGTTCATACATTAAATGAAAATCACACTGATGAAACTATGCTTAGTGAACAAAGATTATCTGATGAGATAACCAGTGGCAAATTTGATTTATATGGAAAAATACTGGATAAAGAAAACACTTTAGGTGATTATAAAATCACTTCATCATATAAGCTGATGAAAGCATTAGGTTTTTATAAAGTAGATGTACCGACAGGGGAAGTTTATAAGACGGGTAGTAAAAAAGGTCAGCCAAAAACGAGAAAAGAATGGCGAACAGATGGCGTAAAGCATATTTTAGATTGGGCAATCCAGCTCAATTATTACAGAATATTACTGGAAAAACGAGGCTATAAAGTTAGTCGCATGGAGATACAGGCATTGTGTAGAGATTTCAATTTGAGAATAGCTGTTGAAAGAAATATTACCAGTCCGATTTATTTAATCCATATTAATAAGATTTCCGATCATTGGGTTAAACTTTATATGAAAACAAAAGCAAAAAGATTACAAAAAGCACTGGAAACAGGCAAAACATCTCATATCTGTTCCGGCAAAGAACGCTGGCAAGACAGAAAATGTAAGGATTATTGCGCCGTAGCTGAAAATTGTCCATATGGAAAACAGTTTAAACAGGCATCTATCAAGATTGCCTAATATGAAAGAAAGTAATGTCATGAACAAAAAAATTATCATATTAATTTTAACAGAGAAAAAACGATAAAGCATAAGCAGGAAGTATATACTTCCTGCTATTTTTATTTAAAGGAGAATCACTATGGAAAATACTAAAATTGCTAAAAAGCTTGTAAATGTTATGAACGAATGCAGTCATATTGTTAAAAATGGCTTGAACTCCTATCATCAGTATAAATATGCTACAGCAGAAGATGTACTGCTAAAAGTCAATGAAGCTCTTACTAAAAACAGGATAGCGAGTGTTGTTATACCGGAAATTGCTTCAATGGTTGACGTAACCAATCTTAAAGGCAATACAGAACATCTTGCAACGGTCAATGTTCAGATAAAACTGATTGACAGTGAAAGCGGAGAATGTGTAGATTTTTTCGGTATCGGCAGCGGTCAGGATGCAGGAGATAAAGCTGTGATGAAAGCACAGACAGCTGCTATAAAATACGCTTATATGCTCAGTCTTTGTATTGCAACAGGCGACGATCCTGAAGCAGATAGTAAGACAGATGAAAATTCCGCCATAGGTAATAAAGGTACAAAAATAACCAAGATAGAAGTAAAAAATCCTAAACAATCAATACGAAATACAGTAATCTGTGCTAACTGTGGTGAAGAAATCAAAAGTGAACGTGTCATTCAATATTCTATGGAAAGATATCATAAACCGCTTTGTATGAATTGCCAAAAACAGATGGTAAGGATTGCTTAAAACACTGTGCCGAGTGCAAATAATTATCACTCGGCACATCTTTTTTATTTTAAATATGTAATAATAATCCTTGTTTTTATGTGTATAATTTAAAACTTAAACTATTAGTATTAAAAATTGTATTTAAATAAAATTTAACTGCAAATACTTGTCTTACTAATGAGAACATGAAAAAAATAAATGTGTCATAATATTTATATATGGGAGGAATGCAATGTGTTTGCTATGAGGTATAAACGCATAGGAAATAAAATCAGATATTACCGTAAGGACAGAAATTTTGAACAAGTGGATTTTGCCCAGAAAATCGGTATTACACCGCAGTATCTCAGTAAGATTGAGTGCGGCTATGCAAAGCCGAGCATGGATTTGATGTTTCGCATATCAGAATGTCTTGATATTGATGTCGCTGAATTGTTCAAAGAAACAGATGTTTAAATTGTACTGACAGTATACCAATTAGAATTCAAAATCAGTTACTAGTGCAAAAGATAGATAGATACTATCCAAGTTCGCAAATTTGCCATGTTTGTGGTACAAAAAATCCTGAAACTAAAAATTTGGCAGTTCGTGAGTGGATTTGCGCAAAGTGCAAAACCAGCCACGATAGAGATAGAAATGCTGCTATAAATATATGGAAGGTTGGGGCATCAACCTTCTTTGGAGAGATATAGTAAGACCTGCTATTTTAGTAGGCAAGTATCGTTTGTATCCAAGAATCCCCTGCCTTTAGGCATGGGGAGTATGTCAAGATAGATATATAAAATTAAAAAATGATACTGATAATGTGAATAGTGATACTCTCACGAATGGTGTTTTTGTAAAAAATGAGATAATTAATATGTAAACAAACACGGCAGGGAAAAGCTATGAACACAAAAAAATATGAAGAACAAATCAGGATAACCGGCTTGAAAATTTCCTATTATCGACGGCTCAATAAACTAAATCAAACAGAGCTGGCGGAAAAAGTCGGTATAACACCGGGTTTTCTATCAAAACTTGAAGGTGGAAAAATAACAAATGGTGCTTCATTAATAGTGTATATGAAATTAGCGGATGTACTCAAAATTGGATTTGAAAAACTGTTTAAGGAATTTTAGAAGGAAGGTGAAATTATGGCACTTCAACGTATTGAATATATCTGTACGTATTGCGGTAAAAAAGAAATTCGCAATACATCAATGGGAAGACCGCTTCCAGGGAAATGTCCAAGAAAACCGGGAAATAAGCCGCATACTTGGACGATAAATAGAAAGTTGTAAAAGGAGAATAAAATTTATGCAATTTAAAAACAAAGAAGTAGAAAAAGAATATCTTGAAAGAATAGAAAATCTGAAGAAGGTAATAAATTCACCAGTGGTAGATACTCAATATCTGTGGAATGAGACAGTAAGAAAATATGCTGTTACTATGGAACAAGTACGTAAAATGTTACAGATCAATGAAATAAAACCAAGTGTATCTGAAAGAATTTTATCAAATATACAGATATTTCTCGATAAGTGCTCTAATCCAGAATTTCATATAGCTCTTGTCGGTGCGATTAAAGCGGGTAAATCTACATTGATAAATGCTTTACTGGGATATGAACTTGCTTCGACGGAAGTAACGCCGGAAACAGCTTCTTTGACAAAATTTAAAAGTGCTAAGGAAGATTATGTTGAAGTAAGTTTCTATTCTAAGGAAGAATGGAATAAATTATGGAAAAGTGTAAATGAAGCTAAAGCAGAGGTGTTTTTAGAAGAATATCAAATACTTAAAGCAGATGCTGAAAAGAATAATTGGTTGGGAAAAAGTACGCAAAGGTTTACTTGTGCAGATAGAGTTGCTTTAAAAGAGGAAATAAGGAAATGGACTTCTTCAAAATCACCTACGCATTATTTTGTAAAAGAAGTTGTTATTGGATTAAAAGATTTTGATTTGCCGGAAGGTGTAGTGTTAGTAGATACTCCAGGCTTAGATGATGTAGTAGAATATCGTTCTAACATAACAAGAGCTTATATTGACAGAGCAAATGCTGTTTTAATGTGTGTTCGCTCAGATGCTTTAACCGGTCAAGAATTGCAGACTATTTTACGTGTGTTTACTAATGCCCGTAATAGTGTAGAAAAAGTTTATATTGTTGCTACACAGATTGATACACTTAATAGACCAAAATCTGATTGGGAAAAACAAGGAAAAGAGTGGGTAAAATATTTGAAAGGTCAAAACTGCTATAGAAATGAACAATTAGCAGCGCAAAAACTAATTCCAGTTTCAGCTTACTTATATACCATTCTTCATGAATATAATAACAAAGAATTTTCTACTGATGATGATAAATATTTTGATTTAACATCCATATTGCTTAAGTTACGCATAAGAAATAATGAAATAGATGAACGGTATCAGGAAATAGAAGATTTTACTAATATACAATTATTGAAAAGTAAATTGCAAGATGAGATTATTTCTAAATTCAAAGAATATATGGTGGACGATATAGTTTCTTCTTATAGGGATTATCGTGCAGAAATTCGAGAAAAGATTGAAACAATGAAACAGGAACAGAATGAAATTATTCAGACTAGCCAGCAAGATATTAATGAAATCAAACGAAAAAAAGAAGAATATCAGGAGAAACTGAATAATGCTTTAAAAGAAAAAGAAGATTTATCTGTATTAGTAAAGGAAATAAAATATGCAACTACAAGAAGAGCAGAAGATTTGATAAAAAGTATCAAAAGTATTCAAATATAGGAAGGTTGATATTAATGTTACAAATACCAAATATATTAACCAAGATATTCTCTCCAGATTTATTTTCTAAACTAATAAATATAGGAAAAAATGTTTGGGATTTTATAAAAAATAGAGGTATTAAAGATACCGAAAAAATTGATGAACACTCATCTCCGCAGGATATAAATCAAATTAGTATAGCGTTGTCTGATATTAGAGCATACACTGTTCAAATGAGTAATCCGATAATAAATAAAGTAAAAGATGATATTACTTCATATACGGAAGAATTGTTGATGATAATGCAGGATAAATCTAATATTGTAAATCGTTATACTTGTAGAGTTTTTGAACGAGATGTTAAGGATTTAAGTAATGACATTGAACAGTATTGGCAAAATGAAATGTATAAAAAAATTTCTTTGGATAATATAGAATGTCTGAATATCTTAAAAATGCCGGCAGGAAACAGAAAACAAGATGCTATGCAAGAGTTTGTTTCAAAAGTATTAAAGGATACCGCTGCGTCCTATACAGTTCATATAAGTAAATCACTTGCACAAATATATGATGATTTTGAAATGAATATAGAAGAAAATCTGCGTGGTATAGAGAAAACCTTACATTCATATCAACAAATGAATATATCTTTAGATAACGAAGACTTGATATCTTATGAACAGCAAATTGCTAATGCTGATATAAAAGTTTTTCTTTATGATAAAATACTTAATGAGATGGAGTGATATTTATGGGATTTTTTGGTTCGCTTTGGAGTGGAATAAAAAAAGCTGCTCGATGGGTAGGTGAAAAATTAGGTTTAGTAGAAAAAGAAATTGCAGAAAGCAAACCTGTTACAGAAAATTCCAGTGCCAGAGAAATAGATAGAATGCAGGATATATTGCAATCCTATTCTAGAACATATAAACGACGTGCTACAGAAATTGAAGATATTTGTATAGATTTGGTAGATAAATATTTTACTTATTTATTAAATAAAGTGAAAAGAAATGAAAACATACAAAGAAGTATCGGTTTAAATAATCTAGAAAGAAACCAGCGTAAACTTCGTAGAGAAATTGAAGGAACAATAACGGATACAGTTGCAAGACGAATTTCGTTAGATGATAATGAATGCCGTCGTATTATTGCTTTGCAACAAAGTGATGCTAAATCTATTAGAGTAAAAATGTTTTGTGAAGACGTTCTTAGAGAAGCTCGTGATAAATTAGCAAGGAAGATAACAAAAGTATTAGATGAACAGACAGATGATATTAATTCATTTTTAGAAGAGTATTCATCGGAAAATCTTAATGCTATAGAGCGTAGTTTCTCTGAATTCGAAAAATGGGAACAAGATTTGGAAAATGATACTTTTGATAAGGAAAAAGCAGTAGTTATACCTTTATACAAATTAAAAGTATTTGATGATATTGAAAGAAAATTGGGAGCGTAAGTATGAGTTTTACGGAAATATTGTCTAAATTAGGTTTTTGTTCTCAAAAGGATAAGCAAGAATTACAAGAGAATATTAAACAAAATACAGTTGCTTTAAATGAAATTAAACGATTGCTTAACAATATTTATGAACAGCAAGAGAAAAAGTCATCCGTATTAGAAAATAGATTATCTTTATTAGAAGAAAATCAACAGAAGTTATATTTGGATATAGCTGATAGACTAGACAATATAAAGGAATTTGTAGACAATAATTTATCGAAGGTACAGGATAAATTGTCTAATAATATTATTGAATTGAAAGATGTATTTGATGATAATTTATCTAAGCAGAATAATTTAATACAGGATGAAATGGTATCGCTGAAACAGACTCAGCAAGAAAACAAAGCTTATATGGCAGAAGTTTTTAAAACTTGTAATGATAATATATCTAAAATACAAGCTCAATATGAAGAGAAAAATACTAATATTATAAATAGCTTATCAGCTATAACAAACAATCAGGCGAAACAAAAAGCAAATATCATTAGTGAGTTAGATGCCATAGAAAAAGAAATAACTACTGCAAATGAAAATATTGCAAGTTTACGAAAAATAGTGGATAAAAATTCTTCGGGGCAATTAAAAAAAGATGATTTGCGATTGATAGAAGAATTATTGCGATTGATTGTAGCTAACAATTTCATAAATGATATAAAAGACAGTAAAACTATTAATAAGAAAAAATTGTATGATAATATAAATTCTTTGTGGTAAAAGTTGTTTTAGTTTATGGGTAAACATTAGGAAATAAGCAGAAAATGCTTATTTCCTTTTTCTAATCGCTAATAGAAAATAAGAGGATAATATGAATGATATAAATGAATATAATCAAGTAATAAATAAAATGTCTTTATTGGAAAACAACCAACAACAGATTTTATCAAGGTTAAAAAAACTTGATAAAATAGTTGTTAATTTAGATGTAATAGAAGAGTTGATTAGATTATTAGTAGCAAATCAGTTTTTAACGGATATATTTAAAGAAGATAATCCTTTTAAATTATTGACGAATAAAGAAATTCGGGATTTGGCGGAAAAGAAACAGATAAAGTTACCTGCAAAAGCTAAAAAATCTGAAATGATACGTATTATTCAAAAAGTTGAAGGTAATTTGCCATGTTATGCAACTAAGTTATGTAATAATTTTAGTTGTTTATGGTATTGTAATTGTCAAAAAGCATATAAAGATGATTATATTTAATAATATAGGAGTTAATAAACTTAAAATGAAAAAAACATATAATTTTAACGTATTAAAAGAAAAGATGTCTTCCATTGAACAAAATCAGAATAAGCTGTTACAACAAATGGTAGAGTTAAATTCTTCAATAAAAGAGCAGGAAGAATTAATTAGGTTATTGATTGCTAATAAATTTTTAGATAGTATTTCAAATAAAGTAGTGACTAAACAAGAGGAAAAAAAGATTATTGAGAAACCCAAAGTAACAACTGTAGGTGCACTATTAAGGGATGATATTTATAATAAGCAAAATACGTATCTATCAGAAACTATACAAAAAGTAATGCAAGAAACGATTAAAAATTTCATTAAATAGTAAACTTATAATAAAATTTTTATAAATCAATTAATTTAAAAGCCATCATATATTTGCATAAAAATGCAGATTATATGGTGGCTTTTCTTTTTTATACTGTTTCAAAATATAAATACAGATGAAAAACGGTATTGAAATTTATCTTAGTACAAATCCCTAAATATCAATGATTTCTCTATTTTCCCGATTTCCCCGTTTTTAAAATACTGATTTTAGGTTTATAGAAGCCGATTTTCAGTGTTTTTATTTTGGGGAAAATGGGAAAACAGGAAATTTGATGTATACACAAAAGTCTATCTTGCTGATATGAAAATAATATCTTCTTTTTATGTAATGTATAAATATCATTTTTATAAATGTATATACATATAAATAATGTGCATACAAATAAAAATATAGGAGATGTTTATTCATGAATAGTAAACCTAAAAAGAAAAATAAGATCATAAATTTCAGAGTTAGTGAAACACAAAAAGATAAGATAATGCAAAATGCTAAGCAATTAAATATGAGTGTTGGTGAATATTTAATTTATCTTGATGAGCATAAAATTATAAATATCATTGATGGCGGAAAGGATTTAGCAAAAGAAGTGTATATGTTAAACAAAAATCTATCAGTATTAGAAAAATATCCGTTTGTAGAAGTTAATCAAGTAAGAAATTTATTGAGTGAATATCTAATGAAACTCAATCAGCAGATGGAAGGATAGCCAATGTCTATTTTAAAGTTTGAAAATAGAACACCTCGTTCCCTACAAGCTATGTATGATTATATGATAGATAATAATAAAACTGATAGGGATTATATCTTCGGTATAGGCATCAATCCGCCATATGCAGTAGTAGAAATGCAGTTTGTTCAGAATGTATATTATGCTAATACTCTTCATCCGTATCTACAAGTGATTTTTTCTTTTGATAGTAATGTAAATTATGATATGATGATTATAAAAGAGATTTGTTATCATATTGGAGAAGTTTTACTAATTGATGAAAGGCAGCTTTTGGGAGCTGTTCATTATAAAAATGAACGAAATATCCATTGCCATTATATGATAAACAGTATCGGTATAGATGGTTCGTTATATAGACAGAAATATTCTGTACGGTATTATAAAGAAAAGGTTAATGTTATTTTATCAAGATACAATTTGACACCTATATATTATAATGAAGGAAACAGTCAATTTTATATTTCAGCATAGCAAAAACCGATACTGCTTTTGCGGTATCGGTATATATTTTTAGGAGAGATTGGATTGAACGAACGGGAAAATTTGCGAAGAGAACAATATTTATCAACATATGTAGCATATTATAAAAAATTGCAGAGTTACTGTAGAACGTATTTATTGGAAGCCTTAAAGGATAACACAAAAGAAGCAGCTTTTTTTGATATTCTTGCACAGTGTTATGAAGATATTTTTGACGAAACAGAAGTTGATACATTTTGTAATATTAACAGGCAAAATTTGATAAAGGTTTTTGATATCATACGACAACAGAATTATGTTGAACAGTGGAAAGATGAATTTATTTTTAATGATACGTTTATAGAGATAAAGGATACACCAATTTATTTACCTTTTGAAGCAAATCAAGTAATATCAGCAGCACATATAATTTTTTTATTACATCCGAAAATGAAATATTCAAGTGGATTTAACCGTTATGCTGAAAAAGGAAAGACTTTAAACGACAGGATAAAAGCTAAAGGCGGATATTTAGACCAGTTTATAAAATACCTCGATTTTGATATAGCAGCACATTACAATGAAACAGATTACAGAGAATTTTTTGATGTATACGGCTATATTTTATATGGAAATTATTATTACAATCTGCAAAATAAAAATGATATGGATAAATTGGAAGAAAACAGACGATTAAAGAAAACCAATCCTCTAAAAAAACCGTTGAAAGGAGAAAATCTGCTAAAAATATTAATAACGAAAGGAACAGATGTTCATCATATAAATTTAACAATGCCGATGAGAGATTACGATAAAAGTATATTGCTATTAAATACGATTATATTGGAAAAAATAGGCTTAAAGAAATATATAAAATTTAACGAGTATCGAAAATTATTTCGCATGATGAACTTTAATTTTGAATGGGATATTGAATGGCTGTTTTTTGAATACAGTCGCAATAAGGATAAAATGTCTTATGATAATCTTTTGGCAGCTTATCAGACATTACAGGATTTAGATGTATCTTTTGAGGTACAAAAATCCCATCAAGATTGTTACTTTAATATATATGAAGCTGTTTATTGGAAGATTTTTGCTCAGGAGGAAGAAGCCTATCATAAAATAGTAACCGCTATGAACATTGAGATATTAACGGCATTTAGTGAGGAACAAAGAAAAATATATAATAAATTGACGAAGTACAATGAGATAAATATCAACGCCTATGAGCAATTTATTAATGAAAAATCAGAAGAGCTATTCGCATTTTTTGGTATAGATGACAAAAAAAAGTTATGTAAATTAGGACGGATATCCAAAAAAGTTTGGCTGTATATGCACTCAAACGATTTTAATTTTGATTTATCAACTATAGATAGTCATCTAAAAGACTTAGACAAACAGCCTGATTTATATACTGATAAGGAAATAGCTGCCAGTAAATTTTTGATTATGATGGTACTTATTTCGAAATCGGATAAGATTGATGCCTCAAATTTATGGTATGGAAAGGCATCAAGAAACAAAAATAAAACTTTATATCAAATGCTGGATAATATAAGGAAATATTATAGTAATGATTTTATTAACAGAATTCAACGGTTACAGCGATTAATTTTGTTAAGCATGGAATTAACGGATGATGAGATTGCGTTAATGCAAAAATATAATGAAATTCTATGGGAAAAGCAACGTAGCATAAAAAATAAATTTCCTTTGTTAGATGAAGTTGAAAATGGCTTATTAAATCTGCATTCGGCATTAGATAGTATTACCAAAAATCTGATAGGAACAGTATTAATTGATAAGATACGATTTTTAAAAACAGCTAAATTATGTAACAATAATTGCACTATTTGTGATAAGCAATTTTCCGGTACATGGTGTAATAAATGGGATAAAAAGATTGGTAACAATATAAAGGAACGTCTTCCAGAATTTCTTTGGAAATATTAAAGGACAGAGCGAGAACGCCTGTCCTTTTTGTTTTGCCATTTTTTATCAAAAAAGAATGACTTTTTCGCGGTACTTTTGAATGAAAAAAATAGATAATGAAGATAACAAATAAAGGAAAGGTGAAACAATAATGAAACAGTTAAAGCCAACTTCAGGTTCAAAAGTTACCGTTTGCAAAAACTATCAATCAATGCCATCTGCTAAAAATGCAGATATTCGCACTAGATATGATGAAAGCGAGCAGTTGCCTCCATTAAAATTTACAGCCGAAAGTCATGTTGTAACTATGGATAAAATTTCGTGCAAAATGCCATGTATTCCTATTACTGATATGGCGATTAAGAAAGAAAATACGTTCATAAATATGCCAGAAGAAGAAATTCTAGATGGCAAATTCATTGAAAAAGAAATAGGTGTTGATGTAATTAAAATTGGCGATAAATTCAATAAAACTATCCAGTTGAGTAATTTTAAAGTTGAAATTTTGTCCATAATAAAATGTATATCTTTAACAAAAGAAAAGACATTTTATAAAATTAAAATCTTCAATGAAACTACAAATGAAATTATCGACATAGAACAAAAAAAATATTTCAATTTATATGCCGAATTGGCGAAGGCTCATGCAGAATTTCGATTATATGCTGATTCAAATAAATCTACCGGACTTTTTAGAGAATATTTATCTATTATTTATCAGCGAAAAAAAAGCTTCCTTAAAATTAAGAACTTTTATGAATTTTCTGGCTGGATTAAGGAAAAAAATCACATTTGGTATATTTCAGGAAGTGATGAAAATTGCAATAGCAAACGAAAAATTGCATATTTAAAAAACGTAAATTGGCAAAATATCTTTGCAAATGGCTGGCGGGTTTTAAATTTAAGTGTGGATAAGCGGGTGGTTTTACCGTTATTTTTACAAATGCACATAGGATATACCGCTAAACTTTTTGAAGATGCCGGTCTTCCTGTACAATATATTTTTAATATAATCGGTGCTACAGGTAGTAAAAAAACAGCCGTTGCAAAAATTCTATATTGCTTATTTGACATGACTGACGGGATAAATTTTACAGCAACTGACCGCGCCATAGAGATTTATGCCGAAAAATGTCATGATGCTACGGTATTGCTTGATGATTTATACTCTGTAAAAGAAAAAACTGTTCTCGATAAAATGCACCGATTTTTGAGAATTTATGCAGACGGTATTGGACGTGTACGTTCTGTTAATTCCGGTACTGAAATTGAACGTATGGATACCCGCTATGCAGTGGTTATTACAGCCGAAAGTATGCTTGATGGATTGCAACAATCTGCAAAATTGCGCAATTTTGTTGTTCGTGTCCGAAAAGATACTTTTAATGATAATGTTTTACGACAGTTTCAAATTGAAGCAAAAGAAGCCACTTTTGAAGAAAGGCTGAATTCTTTGGAAATATATCTCAGTGCATATATTCGCTTTTTGGAAAGTAATTATGCGCAGATTGTCAAAGAAATAATTAATTTTCAACCACCTGCAATGAAACTAAAATTTGCCCGTCAGGCTACGATTTATAAAATCCTGAGTTTTCAGGCTAAAATTATTTTAGATTTTGGTAAGGTTTGTGGTTTTTTTACAGATATAGATGTACAGTGTCTCTGGGATGAGTGGATTTCAATTTTACAAAGTGTTATGCTCGAAAATCAATATTTATGCAATCAGGAAGAACCGTACCGCCTATTTTTAGAAACTGTAATGCAAAGCTATGCACAGAAAATCATTCAAATTTGTAACTCAAAATCCGAATATGAATTAACCGCAAAGTTCAGCTATGGTTACATTGAACAAAATATTTTAAAGTTGGAGCCAAATAAGATTTTTGATTACGTCATGACGTATTATTCGCATATTGGGCGTGGATTTTCAGCAACGTTAAACGATATTATATCAATTCTATATGAAAAAGGAGTAGTTGACGCATACGAGCAGAAAAATCATAAGGCAAAGATGTTAAAAAGTGTTGTTATTAATGGCATAAAAACAAAATTTTTATGCTTAAAAATGGATAAAATTAAACAGATTTTAGAGAGTGAAGGAGATTGTTAATATGGAAAATTATGCAGAAGAAACTATAGCTGTACCGAAAAAATATTATGTCATGATAACAAACACGACGGTTCATGTACTCGATAATGTGCAAGATTTATTCAATGAATTGTATTGTCGAACAGACTTATTTTGCGAGGTTTTTGCCTTTGAAACGTTGGAAGAGGCAAATTATTTTGCATATAAAAGGTATGGATTTCTGTTTTATACGCAGTTCAATAAAGATGAAGATAAGCAGCCAATAGCATTGCCGATGGCTGGCACTTATTCACTTGGTTCACAAGAATATGCAATAAATGCTAATTCTATGCAACAGATGAAGCAAGGATATATTATGCAAAAAAATGCAACTGGTATATGGGCAATGGATTTTATGAACGGTTTTGGAACTGAAATGGATTTAAGCAATTTCGTGTATTTTATGGCGGATAATGCGGTCATTTATCCTCATGCTGTCTGGATACCTGATGTTTTAAATGCACTGCTTTATTCCTGTAACAAATACGTTCAACGTTTTTTTCATCGGTACGGATATAACGTTGGCTACATTACATTACCAGTAGGAAAACTAACTTTTAATGAAAAACTTTTTGATTCACAATATGAGGAACGTGAAAAAATATTAAATATGAAGGATATTGAAAAACGGAATATGCCTGTCAAATTAGCCATGCAGGGACTTATGATATAAAAAATTATGGATAAAATGTATTTTTATACTTATATACTATAGATATGATTATAAATTATATTTATGAAAGGTGATTAATATGATAATTGAAAAACGCTTATATGCGCCCAAAGAGGTCATCGTTAAGAACGGAGGTATTATTGCAATGAGCCTGTCGTCTATCTATGCCGGTATGAAAAAGGGAAATATTCCTTTTAAACAAATAGGAAATAGAAAGTTAATTCCTTACTGGTTTTTGCAAAAATTGTTAGATAGTGAAATGTAAGTGATATGGGAACGGTAAAAGCCGTTCCCTTTTTTGAAAGGACTGGTAATATGAAACGTTCCAATGGTGAAGGAACGGTGTATTTTAATGAGAAAAGACAACGTTATGAAGGGCAGTTTTCTTATTTTGATAAAGACACACAGACAAAGAAGCGAAAATTTTTCAGTAGTAAGAAGTCGGCTAAAGAGGTTTTACGTAAAGCGAGAGAGTTTAAAGTATTGCAGGAAAAAGGCGTAAATCCCATGAAATCTGATACACAATTAGGGGATTGGCTTGATGATTGGCTCAAAAATTATAAACAAAATACTGTTCGGTTGAAAACGTATGAGCGGTATCAAACTGCTACAAAAATGCACTTGAAGCCGTATCTTGGAAAATATAAATTAAAAATATTGTCAACAGATATTTTACAAAAGCACTGGAGATTTTTATTGGAAAATGGCGGTGTAGATAAAAAAGGCTTGGCGGCAAGAACTGTCAATGCCACTAGACGATTACTCATACAGGCATTAAATGACGCCGTTGATTTAGGATATCTTGAAAAAAATCCTGCACTGAAGACAAAGCCGATAAAAACCAGTCGTTCGGAAATCCGAATTCTAACTAGAGATGAAGCTCTGCGATTAATGATGGTTGCTAAAGAATATGATATGGTGGCATGGATTGTTGTTGTCATTGCGCTGGGAACAGGTATGCGATTGGCTGAGATTTTCGGACTTTCATGGAGCTGCATAGATTTTCGTTCGGCAAAATTATATGTTGAACAAAGTGCAGTAAAAACAAATCACGGTACTGTTATTCAAAATGAAGTAAAAACGAAAAACAGTCGTCGTGAAATTCCGTTGCCGAAATTTGTAATGCAGGCATTAATCGAGTATGAGCATTGGCAAGAGCTTTATAAGGTAAAGAACACAGGTTTATTTATTGACAAAGGATATGTCATTGCCAATCAATACGGTAATGTCCGTCATCCGGCTTCCTTTTCATACCATATATTTAAAAAAGCCTTATTGCCGCGAGCCGGGATTTCAGAAAAAGTACGTTTTCACGACCTGCGTCATACTCATGCGACATGGCTTTTGGCAAGCGGTGTAAATGTTAAAGTCGTATCAGAAAGACTGGGACATTCGACAATCAGGATTACACTGGACACGTATGCTCATGTCATTAAGACAATGCAGACTGCGGCTGTTGAAAAACTGGATAATATCTATCTCGGTGAAGACCCAATGAAACAGATTGAATAGTTAAACGCATCATATAATGTAAATAAACACACGCGTGTGTTTTTAATCTTTAATAAAACGCACGCGTGTGTTAATATATATTAAAAGAGGTGTTTTTTATGGATAATATACATTTGAAAGAAACATTGACGATTGAATTTAAAAGTGATTTGAAACGTCTTCCCGATAGCGATATTGTAGAGGCTGTTGTAGCTTTTGCCAATACCGACGGCGGAGATTTTTATTTAGGTGTTGAAGATAATGGAGATATAACGGGACTGCATTCATCACATAAAAATACGGATACTTTGGCGGCTTTTATTGCCAATAAAACAATTCCGCCAGTATCCGTTCGTATAGAAAAATTGGATTTTAACCATATTCAGGTATTGAAAATCAGTGTGCCGCGACATAAAAATATTGTAGCCACATCTTCTGGTAAGTTGGTTAGAAGAAGAATAAAAATGGATGGAACGCCGGAAAATGTTCCGATGTATCCATATGAGTTCGCATCGCGTTTATCTGATTTATCGTTGCTTGACTATTCGGCTCAACCTGTTCCGGACAGCAGTTATGAAGATTTAGATCCGTTGGAAAGAGAAAGATTGAGAAATATTATTCGTACCTATCATGGTGAAAGTATGCTTTTACAGCTTACAGACGAAGAACTGGATAAGGCACTTCGTTTTATTACTGTTATTGACGGTAAAATTCATCCGACATTGACAGGCTTATTAGTAATAGGAAAGAAAGAACGATTGCAGGTTTTAGTTCCGACAGCGGAAGCTGCTATTCAGGTAATGGACGGGACAACACTGCGTGTGAATGAATCATTCACTTTGCCGCTTTTAGCAGCTATTGAAAAAATAACGGATTATTTCAACGCATGGAACACAGAAGAGGAAATGGAAATAGGCATGTTTCGCATATCCATTCCTCATTATGACAAGAGAGCATTTCGTGAAGCATTGGTTAATGCTTTTTGTCATAGGGATTATTCCATGCTCGGCAGAGTGCGGGTGCTTATAGATAATGAAGGCTTAACTATTGCTAATCCCGGCGGTTTTATTGACGGTATTGATTATAGAAATCTTATTGATGTTGAACCGCATGGACGTAATCCTGTATTGGCAGACTGTTTAAAACGAATAGGTCTTGCAGAACGTTCCGGCAGAGGAATAGATAGGATATATGAAGGAACTTTGCGTTATGGAAGGGGCTTACCGGATTACAGTCAGTCAACAACGGTCATGGTAAAATTATTTATGCCGAATGTAATGCCGGATAAATCTTTCATTGCTATGCTGACAGAAGAACAGAAAATCAATAGTAATAATTTATCTATTTATGCTTTAATGATTTTAAACTGCTTGCGTCAGCAACATCGTGTTCAATTAAAAGAATTAAGCGAAATTCTTCATTTGGATAATAATAAAATAAAAGTGGCTGTAGAAACACTTGTTGAAGAAGGTGTTGTTGAAGCAGTAGGAAACGGTAATAACCGTTCATATATTCTCAGTGCCAAAATGTATCGGGCTACCGGTAAGTTATCTGCGTATGTTAGGCAAACAGATATTGATGAAATCCGTTATACGGAACTTGTTCTTAAATTATTGAAAGAACAAAAAGAAATTTCCCGTAAAGATGTAGCTGACCTATTGCACATTTCCTTACCGGCGGCATATCGTATTTTGCAAAAACTGCGTAAAGAAGATATTGTAGAAATGGTGTCTAAGGGTCGAGGTTCTAAATATGTAATAAAAAACAGGGCAGGCAATAAGGCAGGCAATAACATTTGAAAACCCTGCAAAAATAAGGAGAATTACTATATTATATTGTAGGATAAAGGCTTAAAATAAGGAATAAAATTATAGCAAAAACTTACTTGGGTATTGCTAAATCGTTAGGCGGCTTCGCCGTGCGAGAGTTCGAATCTCTCTCGCTCCGCCACTTTAAAAATGTAGAGTCTTTGGATTTTATAATCTAAAGGCTCTTTTTGTTTTTATTGACTTGTAATGATAAACAAGATATGATTAAATTAGGATATAATTTTGTATCGGTCATAATAAGAAAGGAACTTTATTATGAAAAAAATAGTTAAATACTTTATGATGGTTATTGCCTTATGTATATTTGCTTTAACGGCAAATAGTTTTTCCATGGCTGAAGCTTCAGCATTATATACTCCAGCTAGCTATTGGAATAATGATACAAATTATCCATTAGCATTTTCACAAAACGGTGTAAATAGATATGTTGACTTATCTTCAGCAAAAGTTATTGAGCAAGAAGAAAAAGTTGAAGAAAATACAAAAACAGCAGTATTTTCTTATGATGTTGTGATGGTAGATGGAGATAAAACAACAAAATTCACTTATAAAACGATGATAAGATTTATAAATGATGAAATGTATGTTGCTAGTGCTAGAGGAAATGGCGATGGTTGGTTCCAATTAAGTAGTCGTTCTTTTGATCAACCACAATATAATGCTACTTTGATTTTAGCGGACTATTTTGGTATTGATAAATAGTTTGTTCAATAAGATAAAAGGTTAATTTGTGAGATTTATCATGGATTGGCCTTTTATTTTTTTATTTCCTTATAGTATAAGTTTTTATATTATTAGTAGTTATTTTGATATTATCGAGATAAATATATTTAAATTTATTTAATTTTATAAAAATTCCGTGCAACTATTTAGTATATATTTTTTATATATCGATATATATTTTTTTTATTACTAAATAGAAAAAGGGATTCTATGAATAAGAGATTTTTTTTGCCCATGTTTATAAAGGCTTATGAATAAAGAGATTATTGAAAAATTTTTTATGATTTCGACATAAATTGTTGAAAAATTCATAGTATTTGCAAAAAAAATAAATACGTGATAAAATTAGTTCATAATACTTAAGATAGAATTTAATAATTATCCATTAGCAATATATTTTTTTACTAGTTATATGAAGCACTTACATAAAAGTATTTATTCGGAGCAGGTTATCTTTATTTATAAAAGACTATTTTATTGTTAATGAGCAGAGTATTAAATTCTAGTTTTATCATTTTGCTAAAAGTGTTTATAACAATGTTCGATTACAAGATGAACTATTTTTAGTCAGGATGATAAAATATCTAAAAAAATAGGAGGTAAATCATATGAATATGAACAAGATTTACAAAGGTTGATGTAAAAGAGTAAAACATTAATTTTTGGATATATCTTTGTTCATAGTAAAGTAAAATTTTTAAATCATCTGTGAAGGAAAAGCAGAGAGATGAAATTTAGAAGTTATATATAATTGTATCAGTTAATATTAATGATTATATATTACTTGCTGATATTTTGGGGGTGGGATATAAACGAAATATCATCATGTAGGCGACAATATGATATTTAAAGAGGTCATATAATAGTTGTAATGATTGGTATAATGAGTGTACATCGCTTACCTTTGTTTAGGGGTGGGATGTAAAATTATATAGATGAATTGAGATTTGAAAAAATTTTAGAGTATGTGACATAGTATATCTACATAAGTATTGTGATGATAAGATTTATTGATTTAATAAGATTAATACAATACTATTGGAGATAAGAATACATTTATTGTATATGAATATATGATAAACAAGATGAATTCATGAAACCCGAAAATATTCATATTATTTATACTTAGTTATGTGAAATATGGTAAGTTGTCAGTTTTTTCATTGGCGACAAAAATAGGAAAGATGGTAAATTAGAAGATATATATAGTTGTAGCAGATAATAGTAGTAATTCTTATGCTATATTTAATGATATTTTAGGGGTGGGACGCAATAAAAATATTATTATGTGTACATACCAAGATTAAAAAAACTTGAAGAGCCATTATATGTGTTTAACTTAATAAGTTTATACGACCGAAAAATATTTATATTGTCAATGATTGAAAAAGCCTAATGAAGATGATTCAAGATTAGTATTTTTAATGTTAGATTGTGAACTAAAATCGTGAAATATTTTATTTAAATGGGAGGGTAAACTTATGAATAAGATTTACAAAGTCATATGGAGCAAGGTAAAAAATCAATATGTCGTTGTATCGGAACTTGCTCATAGTAACGGAAAACAAAGTAGAACATCTAGAAATAGTATTCGCAGTCGTATTGCTGCACTTGTAGTATGCGGTGCTATAGCAGCTTTTGGTGTATTTAGTGCATTGCCAAATTCGGCATTTGCAGCAGGAGCAGGAGCAACAACAACTGCAGGTCAATATATAGCTGTAGCAGTTGATAGTAATAATAATAGTTATCAAACTACTGGTTGGAGACCAACAACAGAATATTACGAAGTAGGCGATACTAGAACTTTTGAAGATGCTCAAGGTAATACGCATAATTATACTTGGGTAAGAGTTGATAATAAAGATTATTGGGTACGTGAAGGTTATACTATTACCATTGAAAATGAAAGTAGATTTACAGCATATGATCAATCGGGACATGTTATAGCCCCTGAAAAGAGTTATATTATTGATAGTCAAAAAAGTCCTGGTGCAAGTGATGAAGGTTTAATAGCTTCAAGTGAAGTTGTAATTAGTGACGATAGTGCACATACTACATTAACTGGCAATAAATTAAATAATATAGAACCTGGTATATATGGCGGAGCTTCTAATACTGGTGGAACAGAAGTTCCAGTAGATTACCATTATTATATTGATAATAATGGTAAAGGTTGGGTAAATGTAGGAAAACAGAGTTGGGATGATTTTACAAATCCTAATAGTGGAAAAGGATATTTCCAAGAAGTATATGTTCAAAAAGATGGTTCATATAATACAAAATTTGATGGAACAGGTATAAGTATTTCACCTGAATATTTATATGCTATTGATAAAACACCTTCTGATAGTCTGGCAGGTAGTGATGTAAGATTAGGGGCATTTTTAATTCTGATGGTACTTTATATACAGGTAATGTCTATGGCCATAATAATGAAGTTTTAATGACTGGTGTAGAAAATGGTACTTATTATAGTTATTGGGGTACAGAAATAAATGATCCGAATACATCATTATCTGAAATGACTGTAGGAGATCTTAAAAAGATTGTTGGTGGTATAAATGATACAATTTATACTGCTCAAGGTGACGATATAAAACAAGTTAGTGTTCAAAAATCTGGAGATAATGGTGGTACTATTGGTCTTATTCGTCGTGGTGACTGGAATGGTACAACTTATGATGAAACAGATCCTGTACCGGGTACTATTACTGTAACTAGCACTGGTGGTACTGGTGGTAGTGGTCAAGCTAATGATGTTAAAATTAAGTTTTCTAATGCAGAAAATACAGATGGATTTACTGTAGAGGCTGGTTCTAAAGTAGAAGCTACTGAATTTGAAGATGGTAAAGTATCAAAACTTAGCATTAATGGAGAAAATTATGCTATTGGTGGCGGTAAAACATATACTGCTGGTAATGGTATAGCTATTGACGATGAAAATGATAATAAAATATCAGTAAGATTAAAAGATGGAGAAACAAATTTAACTGTTGATGATACTGGATTAGCATTAAATAAAGATTTAGCTGTAGACAGTGTAACAGCTGGAGAAACAGCAATTAATACAAATGGACTTACAGTTGGAGGAACAACATATGTAAGTGCAGAAGGATTAAATGCTGGAGATAAAGTTATAGCAAATGTTGCTGATGGCGCTATTGATAGTGATGCAGTAAACCTTGGTCAGTTAAAAGATGTAGCGCAAAAAGCAGATGATGCAGTAGAAGTAGCAGGAAAACATACTATTGTATCAACTGAAGATAATAACTTAACAGTAGAAAATGTAGCTGAAGAAGGACAAGCAGCAAACTATGAAGTTGCATTAAATAAAGATTTAGCTGTAGATAGTGTAACAGCTGGAGGAACAACAATTAGTTCAACAGGACTCACTGCAGGAAAAGTAAATGTAGATGCAACTACTAACACAGTATCAGGTCTTTCAAATACAACATGGGATCCTTTAAATAAAAATTATAAAGGTTCTAATTTAGCAGCAACAGAATCTCAATTGGAAGTAGTAAATACTAAAGTAGATGCAGGTTGGGCTTTATATTCAGATGGAAATAAAATTAAAGATGTCAAACCAGGTGATAATTGGATAAGTGTTGATGCTGGAGAAAATGTATCTATTAGTAAAAATGAAAATGGTAATGGACTTACAATTTCTGCAGATTTAAAAGATTTAGATGTAGAAGACACAAATGCTGTTCTTTATGATGATGATGATAAAACTACAGTAACATTAGCAGGAACAAATGGTACAAGAATTACAAATGTTGCTAAGGGTGATATTAGTGAAAAATCAACAGATGCAGTAAATGGCAGTCAATTATATGCTACAAATCAAAAAGTAGATGCAGGCTGGACAGCAACAGATGGTAATACTAATATTGCAGTAAATCCAAAAAATAATACATTAAAATTTGCTGGAGATAAAAACATTAATGTAACAGCAGATAAAGCAAGCAGTACAATTAATGTAGAATTAGATCCAACACTTGAAGTTGAAAGTGTAACCGCTAGTAAAGATGTGGTTACTATAGATGGTAATAAAACATATAGTTTAAAAGATATAGGTTATAATACACAAGCTATAAAATATGCAAAAGATCATACAGCAGTAGATGGACTTTTATCAGCAGATAGAATAGAAAATGAAAATGGAAGCTTTATAGTAGATAATAGTGGAAATGTTGTTGTAGGTAAACAAGTTGTTGTAAATTCTACTTCTGGAACTATTACAGGACTTACAAATAAAACTGTAGATTATCAAGGTTTTGCTACAGCAGGAAAAGCTGCAACAGAAGAACAGTTACAAGCAGCAATGCAAGATATAGATAAAGATAGCTATAAAGGTTGGACAGTAAGTACTAATGGTAAAGTTGACAATAAAGTTGCAGTAGGAAGTAACAAAAATGTAGACTTCTCCAATACTGATAAAAACATTGTAGTAGGTCAAGAGGGTACTAATTTAACATTTGATTTAAATGATAATATAACATTAGGCGATGAATCTGGTACACGTATTGAGTTAAATGGAAGTCCACAAACAGATAGTATGATTGCTATTACAAATGGAGATAGTCATACAGTATTTAATGTCGCTAAAGATGGAACTGTTCTTAGTGATGGTGATATTATTGCTAATGCTGGTACTGTTGATGGTAATAAATACAGTTTATCTGAAGTTGGCGAAAACGCTGTTAGATATAATCAAGATAAAACAACAGTAACATTAGCTGGAGAAAACGGCACAACAATTACAAATGTAGCTGATGGTATTGATGAAAATGATGCAGTGAATGTTGGTCAGTTAAAAGATGTAGCAACAGAAGCAGCTAAACATACTACAGTTTCTGGTGATGACAATTTAACAGTAAATAAAACTGAAAATCTAGATGGTAGTCAAAATTATCAAGTTACATTAAATGATGATATAGCACTTGGTGAGTATTTTAATAATAGTAATGGTGTATTTATAAGTGGTAGCAGTGGAACAATCAGTGCAACTAAAGCTATTACTGTTGGTGAAGATCAAGGTCTTGTTATTGACGGACAAAAGAAAACAATTCAAGGACTTTCTAATACTACATGGGATGCTGAAAAGGCTATTGATGATAGAGCAGCAACAGAAGGTCAATTAAAAGATGTAGCAACAGAAGCAGCTAAACATACTACAGTTTCTGGTGATGATAATATAACAGTAAATAAAACTGAAAATCCAGATGGTAGTCAGAATTATCAAGTTACATTAGATCCAGTTGTAACACTAGATGGTAATAAAGCTGATAATAATAAAGTTGTATTAGATGGTAATAATGGTACTATTAGTGCAACTAATACAGTGAAAAAAGGTCATGGTCATGGACCAGGTAAAACTACTACAAATGAATTTACCTTTGACGATGAAGGCGCTACTTTCACTAATACTACAGAAAAAGGACATCATGATCCAATAAGTTCTTCTACAAATATCAATGGTGGTACTATTACAACAGATACAGTGACAGGTCTTTCTAATACTGAATGGAACGGTACTACTGATGACGAAAGTAGAGCAGCAACAGAAGGTCAATTAAAAGATGTATCTGATACAGTGAATGCAGGCTGGATTGCAACTGATAGTAAAGGTAATTCAATAAATATAAATCCAGAAGATAATGAATTAAAATTTGTTGGTGATAATAATATTACCGTAACAGCAAATGATAGAAATGATTCTATTAATGTAGAATTAAATCCAGTTGTAACATTAGATGGTAATAAATTAGATAGTGATAAAGTTGTATTAAATGGTAACGATGGCACTATTTATGCAACAAATACAAATGAAGTTAAACATATTATAACAGTGGATAGTACTACAAATACATTTGATTTTAGTGATGGTGGAAAATTTGTAACCGAAGAAGCTACTACACTAGTAGGTGCAACATTGTCTAAAACAACACATACAGCAGAGTTTAATGAAGATGGAGCCACATTTACTAAAACAGAAACAAAAGGTGTAATCTTGAAGGATAGTTCTTCTACTAATATTGATGGTGGTACTATTACAACAGATAAAGTTCAAGGTCTTGATAATACAACTTGGAATAAAGATATTGCAGAAGAAGTAGCAAAAAATAAAAAACTTCAAGGTATAGCTGCAACTCAAGGTCAGTTACAAACTGTAGATAGCAAAGTAAATGCAGGATGGATTGCAACAGATAGCAATGGTAGCGAAGTAAATGTAAATCCAGACAATAATAAATTGAACTTTGCTGGAGATAAAAATATTACAGTAACAGCTACAACTGATGATACTGGAAATAATGCTATTAATGTGGAATTAAATGATGACTTAAATGTAGTTAATGTAAATGCTAGTGGAGATGTAACTACTCCAAATGTAGATGGTACTAAAAATTATAGTTTAAAAGAAATAGGTAGAAATACTCAAGCTATTTATGGTGTTGAAGATGGTAAAGGAAGCTATATAACAACAGTAACAGGATTATTAGCAGCAACAACTATCCAAAATACAAGTGGCGAATTTAGAGTAGATAAAAATGGTAATGTACGTGCTGGTGATGTTGTTATAAGTGGAACTGGCGATATTAGAGGATTAGCTAATCTTACATGGGACCCAGATAATATAGTACCAAATAGAGCAGCAACAGAAAGTCAATTACAACAAGTAGCTAAAGATGTAGATGCAGGATGGATTGCAACAGATAGCAATGGTAGCGAAGTAAATGTAACTCCAGATAATAATAAATTGAACTTTGCTGGAGATAAGAATATTACAGTAACAGCTACAACTGATGAAGATAAAAATAATGCTATTAATGTAAAATTAAATGACAATATTACTTTAGGCAATGGTGAAAGTGCTATCACATTAAATGGTAGTCCAGAAGATGAAGATGCTCCTGCATTGAGTGTAGGTGATAAATTTGTTGTTGATCAAAATGGTGATTTAAATGCTATAAACAATAGTGGTTCTGCTATTATGATGAACGATGATAGCGTAGCTTTAAATGCTAGTGGAAATGGTGTAGCAATATCTGATGAAGGTATTTTATTAAATGCTAATGGAAGCTCCGTAACTGTAGATAGATTTAATGGCACAACATTTACTAATACAAATACTGGTGAATCTACAAGTATAAGTGGTGCTACTATTACAGCAGGCGAAGGAGAAAACCAAATTAAGATAAATGGTGCTCCAAAAGCTGATGACCCTGCATTAAGTGTAGGTACTGATAAATTTGTTGTTGATCAAAATGGTAGCTTATCTGTAAGTGATAAATTTAATGTAGATGCTGAAACTGGTAATTTAAATGCTATAAATAATAGTGGTTCTGCTATTATGATGAACGATGATAGTGTAGCTTTAAATGCTAGTGGAAATGGTATGGTAGTATCTGATGAAGGTATTTTATTAAATACTAATGGAAGTGCAGTAACTGTAGATAGATTTAATGGTGCAACATTTACTAATACAAATACTGGTGAATCTACAAATATTAATGGTGGTACTATTACAACAAATACAGTTAAAGGTCTTGCGAATACTACTTGGAATGAAGAATTAGCAGAACAAGTAGTAAATGATGAAGAACTTCAAAGTACAGCTGCAACTCAAGGTCAGTTACAACAAGCAGTAAGTGAAGTAGCAACTGAAGCAGGTAAACATACTACAGTAACTGCTGGCGATGATAACTTAATAATAGATACATCAACAAATACAAACGGCGGAACAAATTATGAAGTTTCCTTAGGTCATAATATTACTTTGCATAATGTTGTTAATACTAATGAAGATAAACCAAAAGAAGCAATGCTTGTATTTAATACTGATTTGGAAAATGAGGATGGTATAAGCGGATATATTCCTGATAACTATAAAGATAGTGAAGGTGATATTAGTACTTTCGTTCAAGAGCATGGCGGTTTTGCTATATATTATGCAAATCCATCTGATACAACTGGAGATATGACAGGTACATTTGGTGTAACAACAGATGGTGTAGTACATGCTAAAGATGTTATATCTTATTATTCTGCTTCTAGTGGTAGTCAGAGCGACGTAATAAGATATAGTTTAAATGATGTTGGTGATATAGTAACTCAAATAGCACATTCTCAATTTGATGTTACAGGTATGGATTATACTGTTATTTCCTCATTCAAGAGCGAGGAAGATAAGGAAGATCCATTCTCTACACCAGAAGGAACAGGAGAACGTACTATTGGATTAGCTGTTCGTGAAGATGGTGCAGTAGTTATTGGTGCTGTTGTTGATGAAAATGGTCTTCAAAGAGATGAATTAGGTATTAGAATTAATGATGATACTATTGTAGGTGGAGGAAAAGATACTATTACTGGTTTAGATAATATAGAATGGACACCTCCTACAAATAGTAAAGCAAGAGATGTTGGAGATACTAGAATTGCTAGTATGGCTGCTACAGTAGGACAATTAGATGATTTGTATGGTACAGTAGCTGCTTATGATGTTGATCCAGATGGTATTGTTGATTATAATCACATTACCTTAGCAGGTACTCCTTATGGATTAGCTAGAGATGGTGGTCCAACACATACAGGCGGTACAAGTATTACTAATGTAGCATATGCTTCTGGTAAAGATGGTAGTGAAGCTGTAAACGTTGATTACCTCAATGATGCTATTAGCGATGCTGCTGAAAATGGAAGTATATCAACTAGCGATCAGCATCTTGTTGCTAATACAGAAACTGGTTCAAATGGAGTATATAAACCAAATGATGATGGTAATGTAAACTTGATTGTTTCTGATGAAAAAGGCAATAGTAGTACTATAACTATTGGTGATGTAGCAAGTAAAGAAGATTTAGATAATCTAAAAGATGATGTTGGCGATCTTGATTATAGCAAAGTAGAAGGCGATACTATTATTGATGGTGATAGTGTAACTGATGCTATTGGTAAACTTGATAATAAGATTGATAATATAACTGGTACAGCAACAGATGCAGATAATAATACTGTAACTGGTGGTAAAATCAATAGTGATGGTACAATATCTTTAACTCAAAAAGATAAAGATAGTATTAAATTAGAAGGTCAACTCACAGACAGTGGTGTAGTTCAAGAAGGTACTTCATTTGATAAAGAAACTGGTACTATAACAATTACAAGCCAGGATAAATACAGTGGAGAAACATCTTCTGTAAAAGTAGAAGGCATTGCAAGCACTGAAGTAGTTGGTGCTACAAATAAAGAAGATCTTGCTACTGCATATAAAGATGCAGATAAAGATGGTAATGCAACTACTGAATACATTACTGATTCTGAATCTATGGTAGAAGCCGATGTAGCTCTTGATCATGCTATCCAAGATGTAGCAGGTACTAGCTACGCTAATGATATGGTTTTAAGTAATCGTATTGATAGTGTTGAAAAACGCTTAGGTAATGTTGAAGAACGTATTGATAAAGTAGGTGCTATGGCAGCAGCTATCGCAAACCTTCGTACTATGGGATTTGACCCAGAAGCTCCAACAGAAATCGCTATTGGCGTAGGTCAATATAAGAGCGAAACTGGTATAGCTATTGGTGTATTCCATTATCCAAACCAAGACTTCATGCTCAGTGCAAGTCTTTCTAGCTCCGGCGATGAATTAATGGGTGGTATTGGTGCTACATGGAAACTCGGTCGTAAATCTGCTGCTGAAAGAGCAAAAGATGAAGAAGCAAGACATCTTGAACAAGCTGAAGAAATGAAAAAATTAGCTCAGCAAGAAAAAGTAAAAGCACAAGCTCAAAGACATGCAAAATTACTTGCAGAAAGACAGCAAGCTTCTCAGAAAAATGCTTAATTAGCAAAAGTATTTAGGTGACAATTGAATAAAAATATAGATAAGCGACAGATTTTCTGTCGCTTATCTAATAAAAAAGAGGTATGAAATAAAATGAAAAAAATAGTATTTACTTTAACTTTAATCATGATGATGGCATTTAGTGGATTATGCTTTGCTTCTGATGGAAGTGATTTAAATAAAGAGCAAAAGATAGCAGAAACTTTTATGGGCGTATTTACTAAAGAACAAGCACCAGAATATGCTGTAGTTAGCAAAGATTTTTCTGATAACTTGAAAAAAAGTGTAAGTGAAAGAACATATAAGAAATTACCAGCTGAAGTTAAAGAAAAATTTGGTAATGTAAAAGATGTAAATTTCCGTGCATTTGAGAAATTTGAACAAGAAGATAGAGTTACTTATTTAGCTACTTTTGATAAACAACCAGTAGCTGCAATAATTTTTGTATTTGATAAAAATCAAAAATTAGTAAATTATGTATTTACTCCAATACAACAAGCTTCCAAATAATTTTATATTAGGTAAAAAATATGGATATAATAAGAGATAATATGGGAATAGTAAATATTTTTATATTGTGTATTATCATCATAGGAATCATATTTATTAGACCTATTAAACATGTACAAGCTCAAGCTTTTAAAATGGTAGGAAATTCAGATTTAGGAACAGTATATATTGATACTGATACTGTAGAAGTAGTAAAAAAAGATGGACAATATTACTTAATAGTATCTGCAGAAGAACATTATAAAGAAAGTAATTTCCTAACAGAGCTTAGAAAAGATGAAGATTTAAAAGATACAGTATCTTCATTGACATTATATATGTTTACTAATGATGGGAAATATTATTGTATGCCACAGAGATATTTGATAGACTCACAGGGTAAAGTATGTGGTGATTTAGGTTCTAATATGCAAATGCAAATGATTGATGATAAGGTAGTAAGCAAAATTTATACAAGTGCTTTGAAAAGTTTATCAGATAAGAAACGTTTTCAAAATATGATGAGACGATAAGTATATAAAATATATAGTTAATAGATTTTATTCATCAATGATTTTTTTATTTATGTTAGATAATTTGTTTAAATAAAACATTTTAGTATTAAAAAGGCAGTTTATGAAGTTAATCATAAACTGCCTTTTTTTAATGGATTTTTATGAACCATTTGAAGAAATGGAAGCTAATAATGTTTGTTTTTTTTCTTCTAAATCTAATTCATATTCAACAATTTTACGTTTTTCTTCTATAGTTAATTTGTGATCTGGTTTTGTTAAAACGGGAGAATTGTCAATATTTTCTGAAGTCAACAATCTTAATAAAGAAAGAAAATGTTGACGATCTTTAGCTGGTAGATTGATATATTTTGTAATAAAAGCTATATCATCTATATTTAGATTATATTCATTGGCTAGTTTTTCTAAGTTATCAGTTGTTTTTGGATTGGGTTTATCTTTTATATTTAGATTATCATAAATCAATGAATTTATATCAACATCTAAAGCATCTGTGATAGCTATAAGAGTACCAATTTTGGGATCTTTGATAACAGAAGATAAAATCTTATTCAAAGTACTGAGGGGAATACCTGATTTTTGAGCTAAAACTTCATTAGTATAACCTTTTTCTTGTTTTATTTTTTTTATTTTTTCCAATATAGGTTTAAAGGATTCCATAATATATTATTCCTCCATTTCGGATTATTGAAATAGTATATCATTTATAAATTTTAGTGTAAAGTTGATAGATTTCTAAAAATTTTAATATTTTCCTTTGAGTTATTTGACTTTTTCCATAAATGGAAGTAAAACAAAACTAAAATATTTCCATATTTGGAAAGGTGGTGATGTTATGTATAATAATTTAGTTAATGAGATTGTAAAAAAAGGCTATAAAACAGAAGAAATAGCACATATATTAGCTAATTTGCTAAATTGTTCAGAAGAAATTATCGAAAATAAACTAAAACATGTTGGGGAATTTACATTCCAAGAAGTAATAAAAATAAATAGTGAGATTTTTAATAATGAAATGGATATAAAATATCTATTTACAGAAGAACATGATAATGAAGCTACATATCATGATGATATTATACAGAAATCAAAGCCGTCTAAATGGTGGATATAAATGAATAATAGTTATTTTTGTTTTTTGGAGCAATAATTACTAAGCCAGAGGGAGGATATTTTTATGGCAAGTAATAAAAAAGCCCATATATTAGCAGTAATAAAGTATATTTTTTCCATTATTGGAAATAATAATGCTAATATAATAATAAATGATAGTGATATTAGTGGTAGTACCATAGATAGAACTAAAAAGGGAAAATATTGCTATATACTACAAAGATATTTAATAGATTCACAAAGTAAAGTATATGATGATTTAGATTCTAGTATGCAATTACAAATGATTGATGATGAAATAATTTTTAAGATTTATACAAATGCATTAAAAACTTTAGAAGATAAAAATCGTTTTCTAAAAATGATGGAGAAATAAATGCATTTAAATAAGATATGCCCAGTTTGTCATCAATCTTTCGAAGCTAGAAGAAAAGATCAAGTGTATTGTACCTATTATTGTCGAAAAAAACATCATAAAGAAACATACTATAGCAAAAATAGGATTGTAGAAGATATAAATGATGAAGAAAATACAGGAGTTATACTAAGACAATTTAGATGTAAAAAATGTCATGAATTAGTAACAGTTGTGAATAAGCATGATAGGCGAACTATTTTTTGTTCACCTCGTTGTGAAAAGTTATATTGGAAACATCCTAAAAAGATAATAAATAAAAATTAAATATTGTAAAGAAGAAAGTAAAAGAGGAAATTAAATTTTTTAATTTAATTTCCTTTTTTTATTTGCTTTTTTTTATTTTTTATGTATAATAATAAAGGTAATAGGTATTACCTTTTAAGAAAGAGGGTTGATTATGGAACAAATTGGGAAAAAAGACTATATTAATGAAAAAATTCCTGTAAGTAAATTAACAATATTAGGGTTTCAACATGTATTAGTAATGTATTCAGCGGCAGTAATTGTGCCAATAATTTTAGCTAATGCTTTGCAATTATCTAATTTAGATTTAGCTTTTTTGATTTCGGCAGATTTATTTACTTGTGGTATTGCTACTTTTTTACAATCCTTTGGTATTGGTCGATTTATTGGAATTAAATTACCAGTAGTATTGGGATGTGCCGTAATAACTTTAGGTCCTATGATTTCTATCGGTAAAACTGGTGGAATGACAGTTTTATATGGTGCAATTTTATTATCTAGTGTATTAGTTTTTGCGTGTTCATTTTTTATTAATAAGATTATTAAATTCTTTCCACCAATAGTAATAGGGTCTTTAGTAACTATCATTGGTTTTTCATTAGTTCCTTTGGCTTTACAAGATATGGCAGGTGGAATTGGATCAGAAAATTTTGGTGACCCAATAAATTATTTAGTTGCTATTTTTGTATTGATAATTATTTTGTTGATAAATCGTTTTTGTAAAGGTTTTGCAAAATCTATAGCTATTTTAGTAGGCTTAATTTTAGGTACAATATTTGCTAGTTTTTTTGGTATGGTAGATTTATCTCATCTAAATGATGCAGATTGGTTTAAGCTTATTCATCCATTGCATTTTGGGGCTCCAGAATTCACATTCAACAGTGTAGTTGTAATGTCTATCTTTTTAGTTATTAGTGTGGCTGAATCTGTGGGGATTTTTTACATGATTGCTGATATTTGTGAAGTGAAAATAACGCCAAAAGATATAGCAAATGGTATTCGAGCTGAAGGTTGTGCTCAATTTTTAGGTGGATTATTCAATTCTTTCCCATATGTTACTTTTTCTGAAAATGCAGGACTTATGACTGTTACAGGCGTAAGAAATAGATTTGTATTAGTAGCTGCAGCAATTATTTTAGTTATCTTAGGTCTTGTTCCTAAATTTGCGGTGCTCACTACATTAATTCCTCATCCAGTATTAGGAGGAGCTATGATATGTCTATTTGGTACAATTGGTGCAAATGGTATTAAAATCTTATCTAGTGTAGATTTTAAAAAGAATGAGAATATTATTATTGTAGCTTGTAGTATTGGTATTGGTTTAGGAACAACTGTTACACCAGGGCTTTTTAATGAAATGCCAGAAATTTTGAAAATGCTTCTAGAAAATGGTATTTTTACAGGCACTGTTACAGCTATTATTTTGAATACTTTATTTAATTATAGTGAAATTTTTAAAACAAAATAAAATATGTATATATCTGGTAGAGATAAATTGACAGCTTGATTTTTTCAGTCATATAATTAAAACAAAATTAGTTAATTAGTAGAGGATTTGTAAATGAAATTTTGTAAAGTAAAAGAACAAGCATTGAGTCAATTAACAAAACAATCTATTTTACAGTATATACAATCAATGGATTTATCTATATCAAACAAGCTCCCTAGAGAAGAATTATTGGCTCAAGAATTAGGTGTTAGTAGAATTACTGTAAGAAGTGCATTAAATGAGCTTGCTAGTGAAGGTATTATTTTTCGTAAACAGGGAAAAGGAACATTCGTTAATCAACAAGCATTGGGAATGAATGTAGTATTTAATCCTATTGGAGATTTACGTGATGTAATTGCTAATAGTGGTTATGAAGTAAAAACAGAAGTGTTATCTACTAATAGGCGTTTAGCTACAGATGATGAAGCTAAGAAATTACAGTTAGATAATAATGAAGAAGTTTTTATTGTTGAGCGAATGTTTTATGCTAATGAGATGCCAGCTATTTATTGTGTTGATAGAATTCCTGTAAAAATAGTTAAAGAGAATTTTTTGCAAAACTGCTTAGATATGTCTATATATAAATATTTTAGCGAATTTTTAAAGCGTACAATTATTTGGGACAAAGTAGAATTATCTACAATAACAAATCAAGAATTATCTTCTTTGACTGATTATTTTAAATGTGAACAAATAACAAGCTTTTTAAATTGCGATATTATCAATTTTGATAATAATGATGAACCTGTCTTTTATGCTAATGAATATGTAGATACAAAATTTATTCATTATCAATTAATTAGACAAAAGAAATATTAATTATAAGTAATTTGTGAGGTAAAATTATGGATCATTTATTTTATTTAAGAAAAGCAATTGAAGTATCAAAAAAATCTCGTGAACATGGAAATACTCCATTTGGTGCTATCTTAGTAGACGGTGAAGGCAATATTTTATTAGAACAAGAAAATATTGAAATCACAGAATCTAATTGTAGTGGTCATGCTGAAACTAGCTTAATGATAAAGGCTTCTAAAAAATATAGTAAAGATTTCTTATGGAATTGCACTCTTTATTCCACTGCTGAACCTTGTGCAATGTGTGCAGGTGCTATATATTGGGGTAATGTAGGTAAAGTAGTTTATGGTATTAGTGAAAAACGCCTTTTAGAATTAACTGGTGATGATGAACAAAATCCTACTTTTGATTTGCCATGTAGAGAAGTATTCGCTAGAGGTCAAAAAGATATAAAAGTAGAAGGTCCATTCCCAGAAGTGGAAAATGAAGTAGTAGAAGTTCATAAAGATTATTGGAATAAATAATTTAAGATAAATAATAAAATAAGTAATATAGGAAAGCTTGATTAAATCTTAGAAAATATAGATAAGATTTTATCAAGCTTTTTATTTTTAGCTATTAATCATAGAGCATTTTGTAAATAATAAGGTTTATTATGGATAAAATGTATAAAATTTTTATCTTTTTTCTTAAAAATAATGTAAATATGTAAATTTTTTATGGATTTTATGATATAATGGAAAGCGTATTATTTTATAAATTAAGGGGGTGATAATTTGAAAAATCTTAGTATGAGCGCTAAAGTTTTTCTAGGTTTTGGGATAGGGATTATCTTAGGTCTTATTTTTCAAAAAGATATTTTATGGTTACAACCTATTGGAGATTTATTTTTAAAACTCATTAAAATGATTGTTGTTCCTGTTGTATTTTTATCTATTATTAGTGGAATATCTAGTATAGGTGATATTGGAAAATTAAAACGCATAGGAACAAAGGTAGTAGGGTTTTATATTGTAACTACAGTGCTTTCTGCAATTATTGGTCTTATTGTGGCACATATAATGAAGCCAGGTGCCGATTTTGCTGTAAGTCAAATTGTAGATACAGGCGAAGTGATAAAACCTGCTGAGCCAATGACTGTTAGCCAGACTATTTTGAGTATGGTTCCTGATAATCCGATAACAGCTTTAGCTACAGGTAATTTAATGCAAATCATTGTATTTGGGGTATTTATTGGTATTGCGATAACTATTTTGGGTGATAGAGTAAAAAATGTTAAAAAAGTTATTGATGAAGCCAATATTATTATGTTTAAAATCACAGATATGGTAATGCAAGTAACTCCATTTGGGGTAACTGCTTTAGTTGCTTGTAGTGTTGGCGAATATGGTTTATCTATTTTTAATATTTTAGGTAAATTTATTTTAACTCATTACATAGGTGCTTTTTCTGTAGTGTTATTTATGTATGTATTTATTATTAAATACATTGCTAAGATTTCATTGAAAGATTTCTTTACTAAAATTACAGAGGTTTGGTTAGTAGCATTTAGTACAACAAGTAGTTCTGGTACTTTACCTGTTAGCTTACGTGTTACTGAAGAAAAATTTAAAGTAAAAGATGAATTAGCATCATTTACTTTGCCTATTGGTGCAACTGTCAATATGAATGGGATTGCTGTATATTATGCTGTTACTGTATTATTTGTAGCTCAAGTATATGGTGTAGAACTTTCTTTAATGCAACAAGTGATGTTTATCTTTATGACTACATTGATTTCCATAGGTACTCCAGGTATTCCTAATAGTGGTATTGTGTTGACTATAATGTTACTTACAACAATGGGGCTTCCTATTGAAATTATGGGTATGATAGTTGGTATCTTCCGTTTAATAGATATGATTCATACTGCACTCAATGTAACAGGCGATGTAGTAAGTACATTGGCTGTAGCACGTATTGAACATATGTATAAAGAATAATTTTAAAGGTGGATTATTATGAGTGATGAAAATAATAAAATGAAGCGAGGGCTGAAAAATCGCCATATGCAAATGATTGCACTTGGTACTTCTATTGGTACGGGGCTGTTTTATGGTTCTGCACCAACAATTAAATTAGTAGGTCCAGGGATTATTCTATCTTATGCTTTAGCTGGTGTTTTCATTTTCTGTATCATGAGAATGGTAGGGGAAATGTCTGTAAGAGAGCCTGTATCTGGTTCATTTGTTTATTTTGCGAATAAATATTTAGGTTCTTTTGCAGGTTATTTAGCAGGTTGGAATTATTGGTTTTTATATTTATTAGTTTGCTTTGCGGAATTATCTGCAATCGCTATTTATGTAAATTATTGGCTTCCTGATGTACCTCATTGGATAACAGTTTTAGTCTGTATTGTAGTGGTAACAACTGTGAATTTAATCAATGTAAAAACTTTTGGTGAAGCAGAATTTTGGGCATCATTTATTAAAATTTTAGCTATCTGCTGTATGATTGTATTTGGTTTTTATTTGATATTTACAACAATGGGACCATTTCCTGATAATTTCAGTAATTTATGGAGTAATGGAGGTTTTTTCCCTAATGGTTCTTGGGGATTTGCACAGTCTTTAGCTGTAGTTATGTTTTCTTTTGGCGGTGTAGAATTAATTGGTATTGCAGCAGGAGAAGCTGAAAATCCAGAAAAAACTTTACCTAGAGCTATAAATGAAGTATTGCTTCGTATCTTAATTTTCTATATTGGTACTATGGTAGTATTGATGACACTTGCTCCATGGGATGAAGTTGGTTTAAATGCCAGCCCATTTGTACAGATTTTCTCTAATATCGGTATTCCAGCAGCAGCTAATATTTTAAACTTCGTGGTAATTGTAGCAGCACTTTCTGTATATAATAGTAGTTTGTATAGTACATCTCGTATTTTGCACAATTTAGCGCAAAATGGAAATGCACCTAAGATTTTTGCTTCTTTATCTCGTCGTGGCATACCAATGGTAGGTATTTTGGTATCTACAGCAATTTCTTTATTGCTTGTAATTTTGACTTATATTTTACCGGAAAAAGTTTTCATGTATTTATTATCAACTGTAGTTGCAGCACTTGTTATTACTTGGGCAACTATAGCTATAACTCATATGAAATTTAGAATGAAATTCATACAGGAAAATCGTTTAGATGAACTTCATTTTAAAGCTTTTTTATTCCCTTATATTAATTATTTTTGTTTTATTTTCTTAGCTGCTATTGTAGTGATTATGTTCTTTATGGAAGATATGAGAATATCTTTAGGGGCATTAGTAGTTTGGGTAGCATTTATTTATATAACATATAAATTGAGAGCAAAAGTATAATAAGGTATGAATTAAGATGAAAAGCATTGACTATTGATTTTTGATAGTTAGTGCTTTTTGTCTGTAATTTTTATACATATTATTTTAGTATTTATAGGGATTTTTTATTTGTTTATTGTAAAGTTGATAAGGTAAATGATAATATATTATTTATGTTTTTAGATTTTATTAAAAAGGTGGATAGATATGGATAATAATGAACACAAAATGAAGAGGGGTTTAAAAAGTCGTCATATGCAAATGATTGCTTTAGGGGCTTCTGTTGGTACAGGTTTATTTTACGGTTCTGCACCAACAATCAAATTAGTAGGGCCTGGTATTATTTTATCTTATTTATTAGCAGGGATTTTTATTTTCTTTGTCATGAGAATGTTGGGTGAAATGTCTGTTAGAGAACCAGTATCCGGTTCTTTCAGTTATTTTGCTGATAAATATTGGCATAGATTTGCAGGTTATTTAGCAGGTTGGAATTATTGGTTTTTATATATGATAGCTGGTATGGCTGAATTATCCGCAACAGCGACATATGTCAATTTCTGGTTACCTGATTTTCCACAATGGCTCACTATTTTAATTTGTATTTTAGTAATCATAACTGTTAATTTAATCAATGTAAGTTTTTATGGTGAATCAGAATATTGGGCATCATTTATTAAAATAACAGCTATTTGCTGTATGATTGTTTTCGGTTTGTATTTAATTTTTACAACAATGGGACCATTCCCTCAAAATTTCAGTAATTTATGGGTTAACGGTGGATTTTTCCCTAACGGGGCTTGGGGCTTTGCGGCTTCTTTAGCAGTAGTTATGTTCTCTTTTGGTGGTGTAGATTTAATTGGGATAACAGCAGGAGAAGCTGAAAATCCTGAAAAAACTTTACCAAAAGCTATAAATCAAATTTTAATTCGTATTTTAATTTTCTATATCGGCACTATGGTAGTATTGATGAGTCTTTCTCCATGGGATCAAGTTGGTCTTCAAGGCAGTCCATTTGTACAGATTTTCTCTAATATCGGTATTCCAGCAGCAGCTAATATTTTAAACTTTGTTGTATTAGTAGCAGCATTATCTGCATATAATGGTATTTTATATGGTACATCTCGTATGCTTTATGGTTTAGCAAAAGAAGGAAATGCACCAAAAATTTTCGCTTCCTTATCTCGCACTGGTATTCCAATGGTAGGAATTTTAGTATCAGCAGTTATCGGTATAATTCTTGTAATAATGACATATTATTTCCCTAAAGAATTATTTATGTATTTATTATCTATTGTAGTAGCAGGCTTAATCATCAGCTGGTTTATCATTACTATTACACATATGAAATTTAGATTGAAATTTACTCGTGAAAATCGTTTAGATGAACTTAAATTTAAATCTTTATTTTATCCGTATACAAATTATTTCTGCATTTTGTTCTTAATCGCAGTAGTAGTGATTATGACACAAATACCAGATATGTTGATTTCTATAATAGTTTTACCTATTTGGGTAATATTTATCTATATGACATATTTATTTAAAAAGAAAGATTAAAGGTGTAAATCATGAATTTAGATGTAATTCATCATGTGGCAATTATCGTATCTGATTATGCGAAATCTCGTCATTTTTATGTTGATTTATTGGGTTTTGAAATAATTAGAGAACATCATAGAGAAGATAAAAATGATTATAAGCTGGATTTAAAATTAGGTAGTTGTGAATTGGAGATTTTTGGTAAAGTAGATGCACCAAAACGTGTAAATAATCCGGAAGCTTGTGGACTTAGACATTTAGCTTTTAAAGTGGAATGTATAGAAAAGACTGTAGCAGAATTAGAAAAATTGGGCATTGAATGTGAACCAATTAGATGGGACGATTTTACAAAGAAAAAAATGACATTTTTTAAAGACCCTGATGGACTACCATTGGAATTACATGAATAGAATATAATAAAAAGAGATTTATGAATTTGTTTATATAGAGCAAAGACAATAAATCTCTTTTTTATTTTAATAATCTTTTAATTTATCTCTAATAGATTTCTTATTGAATATGTTCATTAAAGATGATAATATAAGATTAATGAATATATTCAATGGAGGTTGAATTAATAATGAAGAAACTTAGAATTTTATTGATGATGGTATTATGTTTAGCATTTGCTTCTACAGCAGCTTTTGCAGCTAGTGCAAATAAAGCATTAGATGACGTAATGAGATTACATGGTCAAATTGTATCCATTGATGATGATATGATTACTATAAAGGATACAAATTCTAATAATTCAGTAGCATTAATTGTGCGTTGGGATACTGAAATTTTAAATGGTAAAAATGGTGAAGATGTAGACCTCAATCGTTTACATGTAGGTGATGAATTAACAGCATATTATAGCTCTATTTCTACTCGTAGCCTTCCACCACAAAGCAGAGCATATGCACTTGTAATGGGTGATGGTCAACATGATGGCATTTATATGCATGTTAGCAAAGTAGATAAAGTAAAAAATGGCGTTAAATTTTTAAATACTAATGAAGATATGTTCGTTACAATTCCTGAAAATGTAGAAGATGATGCTAAAGAATTAAAACAAGGTGATAAAGTTTTAGTATGGTATGATTTTGTAGCAATGAGCATGCCTGGACAAGCTACAGCTACAAAAGCAGTTATCTTAGACTAATTATTGTAAAAAGATAGCTCAGATTTTATCATTTTTATAAATTAGGGCTTCCTATAGTTTATTTAATGAATAAATGGCTATAGGAAGTCTTTTTGCTTATTTTATAAATTTTGTAAGGTTTTAGTTAATAGTGTATTTATAAGTGAAAAATTTTTTTGTATAATAAAGCAGTATAGTAAGTTTCTTGTAAATTTTAGTAATTTTGGTAAAGCGAGAAAGAAGGATTATATTGCTAAATAAAATTTTGTTAGGTTTAAATAAAAATTTAACAAAAATAATAAAAACCTTTATCTTTTTTTGGTTATTATTATGTGTCTATCGTTTGATTTTTATTTGGGGTATGAGTGAATATCTCAGTGCAGATAGTGGACATAATTTAATTCTTACAGCAATTTATAGTGGGGCAAAATTAAGTTTGCAAACAGCAGGCGGACTTACATTATGTATGCTCATTGGTTTTATCGCTGAAACTATATGGCATAGATTAAAATATTTTCGCTATATTTGTTCATTTGCGATTTTGTTTATAACTACATTATTATTTGTAGCTAGATTTCCTTTTTATCAACAATTCCATAGCGGTTTCAATCAAATGTTATTTACAGCAATGCATGAAGATTTATATGCATTATTTATTTCTTTAGTGGAAGAATTTCAGTTGCCATTGAAATTGCTATTAGTAATTGTTTTAGTTGCTATCTTGAATTATACTTTTAATAAATTTTTAGCTTATAGTTTTAAAGTTAAAAGATGGCAAATATTACCAGAGAAAATAAAAACTGTTTCCTTGCTTATGTGCGTATATGTTTTAGGTACATTATCTTTATATGGCGGTGGCTGGAGCTGGAAATCTGGTGTGAATTGGGAAAATGCAGGGATTACAAATGATACATTTTTGAATGAGTCTATTTTAGATGATTACCAAGCTATTTATCGAGCATATGCAAATCAAATGCGTATGGAAGCTTGCAATGGACTTAGTTTTTCAGCGCAAAATGTGAGAGATTTAGCAAAATCTTTAACAAATAAAGATGGCGGAAATGATTTAAGTATATATCTAGCTAAAGAAGCAACAGGGGCGAAGATAGAAAAACCAAAACATATTTTTGTGATTGTATCAGAAAGCTATGCGAACTGGCCATTATTAGATAAATATAGCAATTTGCATATTGCTGATAATATGAAAAAAATAATCGCTGAAGATGATACGATTTATACTTCGCATATGTTGCCAAGTGGTTCAAGTACAGTAGGTGCTTTGATGACTATGGTTACAGGCATGGCAAATTCTAATTTATATTTGACAACTATGCCAGAAGCCTTAGCAAATCCTTATATCACAGCAACAGCACCGCAGATGAAAAATTTAGGCTATGAAACAAGTTTTTGGTATGCTGGTCCTGCTACATGGGAAAATATTCAAGAATTTACATTAGCGCAAGGCTTTGATAATTTTTATAGTAGAGGCAATATTGACCCTAATGCTACAGGTAGCGTATGGGGCGCTGATGATGAATATTTATATGATGCTATTTTTAAACAGATTGATGATAATAAAATGACTTTTTCAGTGATTTTAAATACATCAAATCATTCACCATTTAATATTGACTTAGAAAAAGAAGGTTTTGATGCTAGTAAAGTAATTGAAGGTTTGCCTGATAAAGAAAAAAATAATCAAGAATTAATCAAAGAGCTTGGTCATTTTTGGTATGCAGATAAGATGGCAAGTGATTTCATCAATAAAGTCAAAGCAAAATATCCAGATAGTTTATTTATTTTTGTGGGCGACCATGCTGATAGATATAATATCGATAAAGTACCTACAATGTATGAACGCTATAGCGTGCCACTTATCATCACAGGAAAAGGCATACAAAAAGATTTATTGCCAGAAGATATGGCAGGAAGTCAAATAGATATTATGCCAACAGTGATAGATTTAATAGCTCCAGAAGGTTTTACTTATTATAGCGTAGGAAAATCTTTGAGTGAAAATAAATTAGGTCAAAGTTATGCTTTTTGGATAACTGCTGATGCTATCGGTAATACTGATGATTTAGTAGAAAAACCACAATATTTTAATCGTGAAGTCTTGCCAGATAGAACTGTTTTAGAAAATTATATCAATGGTGTAAGAGCTATTTCTTGGTGGCTTGGCAAATATGGTACAATTATAGATGAAGCCTTGTTGCAGTAAAATAAGAATAAGGTATAATTATATAGAAAAATAAAAAAGATAGGGTGAATAATTTTGAGTAATTTAGAAGTTGGTATTGTAGGATTGCCAAATGTGGGTAAATCTACATTATTTAATGCTATTACAAAAGCAGGTGCAGAAGCAGCAAACTATCCATTTTGCACAATTGAACCAAATGTAGGTGTTGTAGATGTTCCTGATGAAAGATTAAAAGTTCTTCATGAAATGTACAATTCTAAAAAAACTACTCCTGCAAGCGTAAGCTTTGTTGATATTGCAGGTTTAGTAAAAGGTGCTTCTCGTGGTGAAGGTTTAGGAAATAAATTCTTATCCCATATTCGTCAAGTAGATGCAGTAGCTCATGTTGTACGTTGTTTTGCTAGTGGTGATATCACTCATGTTGAAGGTAGTGTAGACCCAATTCGTGATATTGAAATCATCAACACTGAACTTTGTTTAGCAGACCTTGATTCTGTAGAAAAACGTTTAGATAGAGTTTCTCGTACAGCTAAAAGCGGTAATAAAGAAGCTCGTGCTGAAGAAGCTGTTTTGGAAAAAGTAAAAAAAGTAGTAGAAGAAGCTATTCCAGCACGTCAGGCAGAACTCAGTGAAGATGAATTAGAACTCATCAAAGATTTGAACTTATTGACTTTAAAACCTACATTATATGTAGCAAATGTAAGTGAAGATGAAGCAGCTACTGCTGAAAATGATAATGAATATGTAGCAAAAGTAAAAGAATATGCTCAAAAAGAAAATGCAGGCGTTGTAGTAATTTCTGCTAAAGTAGAATCTGAAATTGCAGAACTCGATGAAGAAGAAGCAAATGAATTTTTATCTGATTTAGGACTTGATGAATCTGGTCTTAATAAATTAATCAAAGCAGCTTTTAAATTATTAGGTCTTATGACTTTCTTGACAGCTGGTGAAGATGAATGTCGTGCATGGACTATTAAAGTGGGTACAAAAGCTCCACAGGCTGCAGGTAAAATTCACTCTGATATAGAACGTGGCTTCATTCGTGCAGAAATCGTATCTTATGATGATTTAGTAGCTTCTGGAAGTGTAGCAGCAGCTCGTGAAAAAGGTCAAGTGCGTGTAGAAGGTAAAGATTATATCATGCAAGATGGCGATGTTACACATTTCCGTTTCAATGTTTAATGCATAAATAAATATAGGGAAAATTCTTCCCTATATTTTATCTGGAAAATTTTAATAAAATTTTAATAATTTAATTAATTTGAAGCAAAAGGAGTGTTATTTATGCGTAAATTTAGTTTGGTCGGCTTAGTGATGGCTCTATGTATTTTATTTTCTTGTAGTCTAGTACAAGCACAGGATTTAAGAACAATTTCTGTAGATGGAAGCTCTACGATAAAAGTTGCTCCAGATAAAGCAACTATAAGTATTAGCATTGAAAATACTGCAAAAGATGCAAAATTGGCTTCAGCACAAAATGCTCAAATCATGCAAAATATTCAAAGTGCTATATTAGGATTAGCTATAACTAAAGATAAAATGCAGACAACAAATTATAATTTATATCCTGTATATAACACTAAAGATAATAGTAGAGAAATTATTGGCTACAATGTATCAAATGAAATTACTGTTACTATAGATAATATCGATATGGTAGGAACTGTAATTGATACAGCAATTAATGCAGGTGCTAGCAATGTAAATTCTATAGAATTTGGTTTAAAAGACAGCCAAGTTTATAAAGATAAAGTATTACAGCAAGCTATCACAGATGCTAAACGTAAAGCACAAGTTGTTGCTAATAGCTTAGGAAAATCTATAGTAAATGTAGTCAGTGTAAATACTGGAAGCACATATATTGAAGCTAAAAATTTCAATAATGCTATGTATATGAGAGCAGCTGATGCAACAGGAGCAACTTCACCTATTCAAAGTGGTGATATCAGTGTTAGAGCAAATGTATCAGTTGTATTTGAAATGAATTAATTAGATGAAAAAAAGACTTTAGTTCTATTTAGAGCTAAAGTCTTTTTTTGCGTAATATTATAATTTTTCACCAGCATATTTGATTAAAATATGACCACTTCTGCGATTTGTAGCAAGTGGAATATTGTGAACGTCGCAAATGCGAAGAAGTGCGTTGATATCAGGTTCATGAGGCTGAGCGTTTAATGGGTCGCGCATGAAAATTACATAATCTACTTTTTCAGTTGCTACCATAGCACCGATTTGTTGGTCGCCACCTAAAGGACCAGACATCATAGTTTCAACATTTAAATTATATTTTTCGTTGATTAATGTACCAGTTGTGCGAGTTGCTACAAGATGAAATTGTTTTAAGACATCAAGATGATTGCCAACAAATTCAAGCATTTCTTCTTTTTTCTGGTCATGGGCAATTAATGCGATAGTTTTCATAAATTTAACACCTACTTAATAATATAATTCCTTTTCATTTGTTATGGAACAAAGAAAAGGAATATAGGAGAAATAATAAAACATAAAAGGATTTCCATATATTAATCTTCTTTGTATCGACATAAACATCTAAAGGATATTATAAGTATAAACTATTTGACTTTTTTGGTAAAGAAAAATTCAGGTAAAATAATTGCAAGATAAGGTATTAATAATTTTGATAGCTTGTTATATAATATTACTTTAAAGTGTTGATAGAGCATATTTATTGCGGTATAATTATAAAAAATGAATTATATTCATATTTTGAAGAGGTGTGGGTGTGTATCCTATTAATTTAATTTTGGATAATAAGCCTTGTGTAGTCTTAGGTGGCGGACATGTAGCACTAAGAAAAGTAAAAGGTTTATTAGAGGCAAAGGCAAAAGTTACAGTTATCTCTCCTCAAATAGTGGAAGGTTTGGCTAAATTAGTGGAAACAAAAGCTATAATTTGGCAAAAAAAATGCTATGAACAAGGAGATTTAACTGATTTTATTTTGGCTATTTGTGCTATAGGCAATGAAGAAATAAATGCACAAGTTCGAAAAGAAGCAAATCAAAAAAAAGTGATATTAAATGTAGTTGATAGATTAGAATTTTGTGATTTTGCTTTGCCTGCAAAAATTAGAAGAGGTGATTTATTAGTAACTTTTTCAACTAATGGAAAATCACCAGCATTATCTAGATATTTGCGTTGTAAAATGGAACGAGAATTTGACGAAACATATGCAAATTGGTTAGATAAATTAGTGCAATTAAGAAAAGAAGCTATTGAAAAATTGCCAACAAGTGATGACCGTGAAATCTTTTGGCGTAGTGCGTTAAGTGATGATGTGATGGAACTTGTAAGGGCTAAAAAATATGATGAAGCGGAGGCGAGCATAAGAGATGCAATTAGTGGTTTTAGGGCTTAATCATAAAACTGTATCTGTAGAAGTACGTGAAAGATTTGCCATTTCTGTTGACAATATTAATAAAGGATTACGTCATTTAGATAATTATAATGGAATTAGTGAAGTTGTAATTTTATCTACTTGCAATCGCACAGAAATCTATGCTGTTGTAGATGATGCAAACGAAAATATGCAAGATGTAAAAGAGTTTTTCTTCACGCTTGCAGGAAGTGATGATGCAAAAGATGAGTATTTTTATTATCATGTAGATAAGGATTGTATACGTCATTTATTTGCAGTAGCTTCTAGTTTGGATTCACTTATCATTGGTGAAGGTCAGATTTTAAGTCAGGTTAAAAAAGCTTATTCAATGGCAAGAGAAGCTCAAGCGACAAGTACAATTTTAAATACTTTATTTCACCGTGCGATTACTACAGGAAAAAGAGTGCGTACAGAAACTAGAATTGCTTATAATGCAGTATCTGTTAGTTATGCCGCTGTACAATTAGCTTTAAAGATTTTCGGCAGTCTAGAACATAGCAATACGCTTATCTATGGTGCAGGTCAAATGGCAGAACTCACTGCTCGTAATTTAATGGGCAAGGGTGCTAAGAAAATTTATGTAGCTAATAGACATTTTGATAAAGCACAGGAATTAGCTAGTCAATTTGGCGGTGAAGCAGTAGGTTTCCGTGATGCTTTGCGCAAAGCAAATGATGTAGATATTGTAGTAACTTCCACAGGAGCACCTCATTATGTAGTAAAACCTTGGGAAACACAATTATTCATGTCTAAGCGTAAAGGTAGACCGCTTGTCATCATTGATATAGCAGTTCCTCGTGATGTTGATCCAGATGTAGCAGAGATAAAGGGCGTAGAATTATATAATATTGATGATTTAGAAGCTGTAGTTGAAGATAATATCAAAGAACGTGAATATGAAGCATATCAAGCTCAAAAAATTATTGATGAAGAAGTAAATTCAATTTTAGAGCGTTTTCAATATTTATCTTGTCAGCCAGTAATGGCTCGTTTATCAACAAAAGCGGAGCGCATTCGTCGTCGCGAAGTGAAACGAGCAATGACAAAACTTGGCGATTTAACTGAAAGTCAAGTTAGAGAAATTGAACATATGTCACATATGATTGTTCGTAAATTATTGCGTGAGCCAATGATTAAGTTAAACAGTTTTGCAGGAACACAACAAGAAGATTATTATGTGAATGCTGTAACTAAGTTATTTAAAATAGATGTATTAAAAGAGAGGGAATAATAGTGCGTAAAAAGATTGTTATTGGTACACGTAGCAGTAAATTAGCATTATGGCAGGCAGAATATGTGGCAGATCGCCTACGTAAACAATATGAAGGTTTGGAAGTTGAATTGATGCATATTGTTACTAAAGGAGATAAAATTCTTGATGTGCCACTTGCTAAAATCGGTGGTAAAGGATTATTTACAAAAGAACTTGAAGTAGCAATGTTAGAAAAACGTGTAGATTTAGCAGTACATAGTTTAAAAGATATGCCTACTGTATTACCAACAGGATTATCTTTGACCACTATAACTAAGCGTTTAGATTGTGGAGATGCACTAGTTAGTCCAAAATATAAAACTTTAGAAAATTTACCACAAGGGGCTAAGGTAGGAACTTCTAGTCTTCGTCGCAAGGCTCAATTATTAAAAGCACGACCAGATTTAGATATTCATAGTCTTCGTGGAAATGTAAACACAAGACTTCGTAAATTAGAAGAAGAAAATTTTGATGCTATTGTTTTAGCAGTAGCAGGGCTTAAAAGATTAGGCTTTGGTGATAAAATAACACAGATTATTCCTCGTGAAATTTGTCTTCCAGCTGTAGGTCAAGGTGCTTTGGCTATAGAAACTAGAGAAGATGATGAAGAAATAAAACAAATGCTTGAATTTTTGCATGATGATAAAACAGCAGATGCGACAAAAGCAGAACGTAGCTTTTTGGCTCGTGTGGAAGGCGGTTGCCAAGTGCCTGTTGGTGTCTATGCTCAAGTTGAAGATGATGATAATTTGTCTGTAGAAGCTGTAATTGGTTCTATTGATGGCAAATGTATAATTCGTGATAAAATCATAGGTTCAAGAGCTAATGCCAAAACTTTAGGAAAAGATTTAGCTGAAAAACTTTTGGCAAATGGCGGATTAAAAATCATGCAAAGTCTAGGTTTATGTTGCCCTGATGAAAATGCCCAATAAGTAATTGGGATTATAATATCTTTTGGAGGTTCTTATCAATGAATGGAATGGTTTATTTAGTAGGTGCAGGTCCTGGAGATTATCGCCTAATTACTTTAAAGGGAAAAGAATGTTTAGAAAAAGCAGATGTAGTTATTTGTGATTATTTAGCAGATAAACGTTTGATGGCTTTTGCTAAAGATGATGTAGAATATATCTATGTAGGTAAAAAAGCTGGCAATCACGCAATGCGTCAAGAAGACATTAGCCAACTTATCGCTGATAAAGCGAAAGAAGGAAAATGCGTGGTACGCTTAAAAGGTGGCGACCCATTTGTATTTGGTCGTGGCGGTGAAGAAGCAGAAGTTTTAAAGAAAAATAATGTAGCTTTTGAAATCGTACCAGGTATCAGTTCTGCTATTGCAGCACCTGCTTATGCAGGTATCCCTGTAACTAATCGCAAAGTTGCAGTATCTTTTGCCGTGATTACAGGTCATGAAGACCCAACAAAAGGAAAATCCGATATAAATTGGGAAAAATTAGCCACAGCTGTAGATACTTTAGTATTTTTGATGGGTGTAGGTAATTTACCACATATCACAAGTCAATTGATAAAATATGGAAGAAGTGCAGATACGCCAGCAGCCTTAGTGCGTTGGGGTACAAAAGCAGAACAAGAAGTATTAGTAACTACAGTAGGTAATGCTGTGGAAGATGTAAAAAAACATAATTTAAAACCACCAGCAGTTTTTGTAGTTGGTAATGTAGTAAATTTACGTCAGACAATTCAATGGTTTGATAATAAACCATTATTTGGCAAAAATATCTTAGTTACAAGAGCGCGCGAACAAGCTTCTAAATTGACAACAGCATTAGAAGCTTTAGGGGCAAATTGTATAGAAGCTCCAGCTATAAAAATCACAACTCCTGATGATGATTTTGCAAGTTTAGATAAAGCTATTGCTAAAATCGGTGAATATGAATGGATTATTTTCACTAGTACAAATGGTGTAGATAGATTTTTTGCTCGCTTAAATGAAAAAGGATTAGATGTACGTAGCTTAAGAGATGCTAAAATTGCAACTATCGGTACAGCTACTGCAAATAAATTAAAAAATTATGGTATCATTGCAGATAAAGTACCAACAATGTTTATGGCAGAAGGTATTTTAAATGTTTTAAAAGATGATATTAAAGAAGGCACAAAAGTTTTAATACCTAGAGCACAAAAAGCACGTGAAGCTTTACCAATAGGACTTCGTCAATTAGGTGCTGTTGTAGATGTAGCAGAAACATATACTACAAAAATGGCAGATACAAATAAAGAAGAGATAAAAGCTTTATTAAAAGAACATAAAGTAGATATGGTAACTTTTACAAGTTCTTCTACTGTAGAAAATCTTTTAAAATTAATTGATGAAGATAAATCTTTATTAGATAATGTGGCTAAAGCAAGCATTGGCCCTATCACAGCCAATACTTGTGAAAAACATGGGCTCACTGTTGATGTAGAAGCCGATGTATATACTATAGATGGTTTAGTAGCAAAAATAAAAAATTTTGGATGGTGACTATTGATGAAACTCAATACTTTAAGACCACGCCGTTTGCGTTTAAATAGCGCTGTTCGCGACATGGTTCGTGAAAATTCTTTATCTGTAAAGGATTTAATTTATCCTATCTTTGTGGTTGCTGGTGAAAATGTAAAAGAAGAAATTCCTAGTATGCCAGATGTATATCATCTTTCTGTAGATAATGCAGTAAAAGTAGCTAAAGAAGTTTATGAACTTGGAATTCCAGCAATTGAAGTTTTTGGTCTTCCTGAATATAAAGATGAAATAGGTTCTAGTGCATGGGATTTAAATAGCCCTGTACAACGTGCTATGCGTGCAATTAAAGAAGCTGTGCCAAACCTTGTAATTGTTGGTGATGTATGCCTTTGCCAATATACAACACATGGTCATTGCGGTCAGCTTTGTGGTCATGAAGTAGATAATGATGCTACTTTAAAATTATTAGCAAAAGTTGCTGTAAGCCAAGCTCAAAGTGGTGCAGATATCATTGCTCCATCTGATATGATGGACGGCAGAATTGCTGTAATTCGTGAAGCTTTAGATGAAGCTGGATTTAAAAATGTATCTATCATGTCTTATGCAGTAAAATATGCTTCTGGATATTATGGACCATTTAGAGATGCAGCTGATTCTGCTCCTCAATTTGGTGATAGAAGAGCTTATCAGATGGATCCTGCTAATAGCCGTGAAGCTATGAAAGAAGTAGAACTTGATATGGAAGAAGGAGCAGATTTCATCATGGTAAAACCTGCTTTATGTTATCTCGATATCGTTCGTCAAGTTCGCGATAAAATTGATCGTCCGATAGCTGTATATAATGTAAGTGGTGAATATTCCATGGTAAAAGCAGCAGCCCAAAATGGCTGGATTGATGAAAAACGCATCGTTATGGAAACACTTCTCAGCATGAAACGCGCAGGTGCAGATATCATCATCACATATCACGCTATTGATGTAGCAAAATGGTTAAAAGGCTAAAAACTTGTTCATTTCTTTGATGGCAAAGAAACGAACCAAAGAAAACCACCGCAGATAAAATTTGAACTTTGAACATAATTATCACTTCATACAACGCTTAGAAACTCGCTTCGCTCAAACATTCAGACTAAAACCGTATTCAGTGATAATTATGTTCAATAACCTAAAGGTTACCATTCAAATTTTATAATGCGGAAAAAATAGTACGGTATTATTAATAAATACCAAATATTCCCGCGTTAGCAGACTTTTACGGTAGCTGAAAGCTATTGGCAAAGATAAAATTAGGGCTACGGTTTTAGCTCTACTGTTTGAGCGAAGCGAGTTTAGAGCGTTGTAGACATAATTTTATCTTTGACAAAGTAAAATCAATATCGCGGGTGGTTTTTCTTTTTGGTTCATTTTTCTTTTGACTAAAAGAAAAACGAATGAGCGAACACTTGTAATAATTCTTTTTTTATGCTAAAATATCATTCATGAGCAGTTTCTCATGTAAGACTGCGGTATTCGGGTCTCGCGCAATGGAGACTCATGAACCCCGCCAGGTCCGGAAGGGAGCAACGGTAAGTGATCATCTTCATGTGCCGTGAGGGCGCCTGAATACCGTGTTCTTACCTGAGAAGCTGTTTTTTTTATATCCAAAAATAGGAGGGGAGCATTTATTATGGCTTATATGGCACTTTACCGAAAGTGGAGACCACAAGATTTTTCGGATCTTATAGGCCAAGAACATATCAGTGAAACTTTATCTAATGCTATAAGTACAGGTAAAGTAGCTCATGCATATTTATTTTCTGGACCACGTGGTACAGGGAAGACAAGTACAGCTAAGATTTTGGCGAAGGCTTTAAATTGTGAGCATGGACCGACACCAACACCTTGTAATCAATGTGTATGTTGTCAAAAAATAAATGATGGTTCATTCATGGACGTTTTTGAAATAGATGCGGCTTCCAATCGTGGTATTGATGAAATTCGTGATTTACGTGAAACAGTGAAATTTGCTCCTGTAGATGGTAAATATAAAGTATATATCATCGATGAAGTTCATATGTTGACGACAGAAGCTTTTAATGCTTTGCTAAAAACATTAGAAGAACCACCATCTCATGTTGTATTTATTTTGGCAACAACAGAAGTGCATAAGGTGCCAATAACAATACAATCACGTTGTCAAAGATATGATTTTAAACGCATAACCAAAGATGATATCTTAAAGCGACTTGTGATGATTACTGATGAGATGGGGCTAAATGCAGATAAAGATGCATTGTCTATCATTGCCATTCAAGCAGATGGCGGTATGCGTGATGCACTCAGTTTATTAGACCAATGTCTTGCTTTTACCAAAGATGAACTCACTGTTACACAAGTGAGAAAAGTATTAGGGCTTGTAGGTCATGATTGGGTATGGCAGATAACAGATGCTCTAGCTAAAAAAGATAGTCAAACGATTTTAACTATCCTTGATGAAGTAATAGCTCAAGGTAAAGAAATAAAACAATTATTGAACGAATTAGTATTGCATTTTCGTTCGATTATGCTCTATAAAGCTTCAAATAAATTATTAAATTTAAATATGTATTTTGAAGATGAAGAGGTATTATCTCGCCAAGCTAAAGAATTTACGCATGAGCAAATAATGCAAATTATTCAAAAAATACATGAGGCTATTAACGAAATAAAATGGGCAAGTCAACCTAGAATAACGGCAGAAGTTTTATTTTTAAAATTATGTTGGCAAGGCGAAGTTGAAAATAATAATTCAGAAAAAATAATGCCGATGATGAATAATATACCTGCAGTAAATAACAAAGGTGCTTCAGAGGCAAAAATAATGGCGCTAGAACAGACTGTTTCTCGTTTGGATAGAATAGTCAAAGCACTTAGTAGCCAGTTGGCTAATATGCAAGAGCAGTATAAATCAGCTCCAATGACAAATGCGCCAATGATGAATACTTCTGTAGAGCCAAGACAAAATACAGTAAAAAGAGCTTCAAAAATAGTTAAAAATGAGCCAGTGCATACTAATATAATGCCGATGGAAAATGCTGATGCTACAGCTATTTGGCAAAATGTATTGGCAGGGCTTAATGCTCGTCGCAAAAAAGTTGTAGTGGCTTGTGTAAATAGAGCTCTACCTTATCGTATAGCAGATAATCAATTTTTTATCCATTTTGATAGCCCATTTTTACAAGCTCGTACAGAAAAAGATGATTATCGTTTATTGATAGAAGAAGTATTAGAAAATGTAACAGGTCATAATTTGCGTTTAGTCTGTACTTGTGGAGATTTGAAAATAACGCAAATGCCACAGGTTAATACTACTTTAAATAATAATGTTGATAAAATACAGGAAATAAAAGCGCCAAAAGTAACAATTCCTATGATTGAAGATGAAGATGTATTGCCACAAGGTGATTATCAAGCAGACATTCCTATGCCTACAGATGAAGATTATGTAGATATAGCGCCAATAGATGTGGATTATGATAATATGACACCAGAAGGTAAACATACATTACAGACGGCAATTGAGATTTTTGGTGGAAAAATAATTCCTGAAGATAATAAATAATAGATAATTGACGATTTTATTTTATTTTGATACTCTAAATAGAGAAAAATATTTTATATGGAGGTATTTTGATGTTTAATCAAGGTAATATGGCTGGCATGATGAAAAAAGTTCAGAAAATGCAAGCTGATATGAAAAAAATGCAAGATGAACTTAAAAAGAAAACTGTTGAAGTAAGCGTTGGTGGCGGTGTTGTTAAAGTCGTTATGAACGGTGAAAAACAGATGCAGTCCCTTGTTATTGATAAAGCTGCAGTAGATCCAGAAGATGTAGAAATGTTACAAGACCTTATTTTATCTGCTGTAAATCAGGCTATGGTAAAAGTAGATGAAATGATGGCTAGTGAAATGAGCAAATTAACTAGTGGTTTAAATCTTCCTGCTGGATTATTCTAATGAGATATATTGAGCCTATGGCTAAGCTAATTGAACATTTTCGTGCTTTACCAGGAATTGGTTCAAAGACAGCTGTACGCTTAGCATATCATATTTTAGACATGGAGCCTGCCCAAGCAAAAGCCTTGGCGCAGGCTATTATTGAAGCTAAAGAAAAAATTGGCTTTTGTAGTTGTTGTTTTAATCTCAGTGATACAGACCCTTGTGCTATTTGCACTTCTCCAAATAGAGATCATTCTATTATTTGTGTAGTAGAACAGCCCAAAGATGTAGTGGCTATGGAACGTATGCGAGATTATAAAGGCGTTTATCATGTATTGCATGGAGCTTTATCGCCAATTGAAGGAGTAGGGCCAGAGGATATTCATATCAAAGAATTATTAAATCGTCTATATGATGATAAAGTGAAAGAAGTTATCATGGCTACTAATCCTAATATTGAAGGCGAAGCAACAGCTATGTACATTGCCAAATTATTAAAACCACTAGGTATAAAAGTAACAAGAATTGCTCATGGACTTCCTGTTGGTGGCGATTTAGAATATGCAGATGAGGTAACTTTAGCTAAAGCTATTGAAAATCGTCGAGAAATGTAAGTTCATTTAGAACAAAGGTTGTGATTTTATGGTTGAATCTACATTAGTTATTGCTTTTTTTGTGGGCTTATTGATTTTATGTGTATTCACTAAAATTTTTTCTATGCCACTAAAAATTTTATGGAATTGCATTTATAATAGCATAATAGGTGCTATTGTTTTATATATTATAAATTTCTTGGGATTTGTATACATTCCGATTAATTTTATAACGGCATTGATAGCAGGGATATTTGGAGTACCAGGAGTATTGGTATTAGCAATTTATTCTATGTTATAAGAGCTACAGTTTTGGCTGTAGCTTTTTTTGTAGGCAAATTTATAAATAATTAATTAGATAATTGATTGATTATGCTTTATATGTTAAAATAACTATTAATTAAATAAAAAATAACTATTAAAAAGAGAGTGTGTATAATGAATTTCAAAAAAATATTAGCAATTGTGATGGTGTGTGTTTTTGCTTTTAGTGGTATTGGCATGGCAAAAGCAAAATCTGGCGGTGGCAGTTTCAAAGCTCCAGCTAGTACAACAAAATCTTTAACACCTTCTACAAAATCAACAACAACTACGACACCAAAAACTGATGCGCCGAAGACAAATGCTACAGAAGCACCTAAGTCTAATGCAACTACAAATAATACAACGAATAATGCAAGCACAAATACTGCAAATAAAACTAACACTACTACAAATACAGCAAACAATCAGCAATCTGGTAGCCGTTGGGGTAGTGCTTTAAGAAATATTGGTTTATTTGCTGGCGGTATGTTCTTAGGTAGCATGCTCAGCAATATGTTTGGTCTTGGCGGATTTATGGGTGATATTTTAGGTTTAATTGCCAATGTGGTACTTATCGGTATCGTAGTAATGGTAATTATGGCTATTTATCGTAAACTTTTTGGCAAAAAAAATGAAACTAATGCTTATGCTAGCAGTAGATATGATGAAAATAATTTCCGTTGCCCTAATTGTGGATGGATGGCACCAGATAGAAATAATCCTCCAAAATTCTGCCCTGAATGTGGAAACCGTTTAAATGGTGCAAATCAAAATGAATATCAGCAATATAATCAATATGCAAATGAACAAGATGCAGAATATACAGAGTCTAAAAGTGGTAAAATAATAGATATTACACCACCGAAAGATAAGGATAAATTTTAATTAAATAATGATTTTATTTATAAAAGCGACACTATTTAAAGGTGTCGTTTTTTATTTTTTAGATAAAATTTGCCTAGATGTGATAAAATGAAAAATGTGTATATTTAGGAGGCGATAATTTTGAATGTATCACAAGCACAAAAAGGAAGGACTTATCTTGTAAAAAAAGTAAATTTAGAGGGAAATATTGAACGTCGCTTAGAGATGCTCGGCATGACAGACCAAGTAAAACTTATGGTTTTAAATAAAAAAAATCAAGGTGCTGTAATCATAAAGGTACGTGGCACTCGTTTTGCCATAGGTAAAGAAATAGCAGATGCTATAGAAATCGAGGAAATAGAAAATGAGTAAAGATGTTCATGTAGCTTTTATTGGTAATCCTAATTGTGGGAAAACTACTTTATTTAATGCTTATACTGGTGCGCATTTAAAAGTTGCTAATTGGCCCGGTGTAACAGTAGAAAAAAAAGAAGGAGCAATGCAATTTCACAATGAAAATTATAAATTAGTGGATTTACCAGGAATTTATAGTTTGACTTCATATACTATGGAAGAGCAAGTATCACGTCAATATATATTAGATGATGAAGTCGATATAGTTGTTGATGTGGCAGATGCTTCTTCTTTAGAGCGAAATTTGTATTTAGCATTGCAACTTATTGAATTAGGTAAGCCAATGGTTCTAGCTTTAAATATGATGGATATTGTTGAAGAGCGAGGCATGGATATCGATTTTCATAGATTGCCAGAAATGCTAGGGATACCAGTAGTCCCTGTCAGTGCTAGAAAAAAACGTGGTCTGGAAATCTTAATGCATGCAGTTGCTCATCATCAGGGTGAAAAAATTAAAGATAAAATAGAACATCATCATGGTGAAGAAATTTTAAATCGTAAACATAGACATAATCATCATAAAGATTGTGTAGTTGTTTATAGTGATGAGATTGAAGATAAGATAGATATTATCGAAGAAGCTCTCGTTGAAAAATATGGTCAATTACCTAATTTGCGTTGGCATGCAATCAAAGAATTAGTACAGGATAAAGAAATTATTGAAAAATATCCTTTAGATTTGCCTGATGTATTGGATAGAAGTTATGAAAAAGATATCATCAAGCAAAAATATGACTTTATCGAAGAAATAATACAAGAAGTATTAGTAAATAAAGATAAAGAAGCACGTTCTACAGATAGAATAGATGCTGTGCTTACTGATAATGTCTGGGGTATTCCAATTTTCTTGGCTATTATGGCATGTATTTTCTTCTTAACTTTTACTATAGGTGATATTTTTAAAAATTATTTAGTAGAAGGAATAGATATTGTAAGCAATGATTTGATGGCAATATTGAATTCTATAGATGTCAGTCCAATTATATCGTCATTATTAATTGATGGGGCTATAGCTGGTATTGGTGGTATATTAGCATTTTTACCGAATATATTTATTTTATTCTTAGCTTTGGCTGTGTTAGAAGATAGCGGATATATGTCGCGTGTGGCCTATGTCATGGATTCAGTAATGGGCAAAATCGGTTTATCTGGTAGAGCATTTATTCCTTTATTATTAGGATTTGGTTGTTCAGTGCCAGCAATTATGGCATCAAGAGCTTTAGAAGACCCGAAAGATAGATTGCGTACTATTTTAGTAACGCCATTTATGTCATGTAGTGCTAGACTTCCAATATATATTTTATTTTCAGGAATGTTTTTCCCAGAATATGCGATGTTTGTAGCTTTTTCTATGTATGTAATTGGCATAGTTATGGCGATAATTATTGCTAAAATCTTTTATAAGGTGAGCGATAAGAGCGATAAAAAAGTATTGTTGATAGAACTTCCAGAATATAAATCACCAAATGTAATGTCTATATTTTTATATGCTTGGGAAAAAGTTAAATCATATTTAGCCAAAGCTGGTACAACGATTTTTGTAGCTTCAATAATTATCTGGTTTATTTTAAACTTTAATTTTTCTGGTATGGTAGATATCGGTGATAGCTTTGGAGCTCAAATCGGTCGATTAATAGCACCTATTTTAGTGCCTGCTGGACTTGGATTATGGCAGATTGCGGTGGCTTTGATATCTGGTATTGCAGCAAAAGAAGTTGTTGTAGCAAGTTTGAGCGTATTGTATGGTATTTTAAATATCAATTCAGCAGAAGGCATGAATACTTTAGTTGGTCAATTAGCACAAGTTGGTTTTCATGAATTAAATGCTTATGTTTTGATGGTATTTTGTTTATTATATACTCCATGTATAGCTAGTATTGTAACTATAAAAAAAGAAACTAATTCTACAAAATGGACTTGTTTTGCAATATTTTTCCAATTATTGATTGCATATTTAGTAGCCGTTATTATCTATCAAGTAGGTAGCAATATTTTATATTAATATTTAATTTTTGTTTGAACAGTGTTTATGAGAGTTTAATTATTTATAAAACTCTTGTAACACTGTTATTTTTTTATTAAATATATGGGAATAGTGCTATAATCAGTGTTATTGAGAGCAATTTTCATGATATAATATAAATAAAAGTATGATAAGTAAAGGTGTAAAGATGAATTTGAAGTACAAGTTTTTTGATTATTTGCCCCAAGAGGCAAAAGATATACGCACAGAAGTATTTGTAAATGAACAAAAATTTGAAAATGAATTTGATGATATAGATGATATTGCGTATCATTTAATTATTTGGGAAGGAGAAAAAGCTATAGCAAATGCGAGATTATATCGAGAAAAAGATGAGAAAAATTCATATATAATTGGCAGATTAGCAGTGCTTAAAGAATATCGTAAATGTCATATAGGCACTAAATTGATGAATTTATTAGAGGAAAAAGTGAAAGCTTTATCAGGTGAAAAAATAAGTTTATCTGCACAATGTAGAGCGAGAGCTTTTTATGAAAGTTTAGGATATAAAGCAAGTGGAGATATTTATTTAGATGAATATTGTCCGCATATACATATGGAAAAATTAATAAAGTAAAGTTTAAATAGTATGGATAGAGAATGAAGAAAGGGTATGATATTGTGAGGATTGTTGGTATTATAATTATCATTTTAGTATTGGGCTTTTTTGGAGGCTATGGCATAATGCAATCGCAGATAGACGACCAAAAAGAATTTAAAGGAGTAAAAAATGTTATTCCTATGGATAATAGAACAGAACAACAAATTGAACAGCATGATGTAAAAGTGGAAAAATCAGGAATAATATCAAAGGAACAAGCTGAAATTATTGTTTTAGAAAATGCAGACATGGAAGCTAAAGATATAAGTCGATTAAAGACTAAGATAGAAAATTATTATGGTAAAGATATTTATGATATAGAATTTTATGCTGATAATAAAGAATATAATTATAATGTAGATATGTATGGCGGAGAAATTTTGGCAATGGATTATGAGATTGATAAAAAATATTATGCCAAATTATCTGGAAAACCAGTAGATGAAGCGGGTGCTATTGAATTAGTAAAAGCACAAATTCCAAATTGTACTACAGGTGATATTAAATTGAAATTAGAACATGATGATGACTATTTACAATATGAAGGTAGAGCACAAGTCAATGGTGTTTTATATGAATTTACCATAGATAAAAATACAGGAACTTTCGTAGAATGGAAATGGAAAAATCATAAATAAAAATAAGCTATAGCAAAGTAAAATTTTAATTGCTATAGCTTATTTTTTATAGACTAATCTTAGCCTTTTACAACGATATTTACAAGTTTTTTAGGAACGCTGATTACTTTAACGATAGTTTTACCTTCGATTAAGCCTTTGATTTTTTCATCAGCAAGAGCGATTTCTTGTTGTGCTTCACGAGTAGCAGAGGAAGATACCATTATTTTGCTACGTAATTTACCATTTACTTGAACAACAACTTCAACTTCATCAGCAATAGTAGCTTTAGGGTCGAATGTTGGCCATGTAGTATGATGTACGCTACCTGTTTGACCAATTTGTTGCCAAAGTTCTTCAGTAACATGTGGTGCAAATGGTGCTAAAAGTTTAATTAAGTTAATAACTACTTCGCGAGCAAGACCTGCATTTAAGTTGCCATCTTTGAATACATAGAAAGCATTTACAAGTTCCATGATGGAGCTAATTGCAGTGTTGAAAGTACCACGAGTACCGATATCTTCAGTTACTTTTTCAATAGTAACATTTAAAATACGGAATAATTCTTTTTCTTCTTTAGTGAGTGCTTTTACATCAAAAGTTGGATTTTCTTTAACTTTATCAGCATAGGAAAGAATAATTCTCCATACACGCTGAATGAAACGCCAAGCACCTTCAACGCCTTGGTCACTCCATTCAAGGTCACGTTCTGGTGGAGCAGCAAATAAAATAAAAAGACGAGCAGTATCTGCACCATATTTTTTGATGATTTCTTCAGGAGATACAACATTTCCTTTAGATTTACTCATTTTAGAACCATCTTTGATAACCATACCTTGAGTTAAAAGGTTTGTAAATGGTTCATCAAATTCTACAAGACCTGCATCTTTTAATACTTTTGTGAAGAAACGGGAATATAATAAATGCAAGATAGCATGTTCAATACCACCGATATATTGGTCAACAGGGAGCCAATAATTGATAGCATCTTTGCTGAATGGAGCTTTATCATTGTGTGGGTCAGCATAGCGCATATAGTACCAGGAAGAGCAGATGAATGTATCCATAGTATCTGTTTCACGTTTTGCAGGTGCACCACATTTTGGACATGTGCAATTTACGAAATCTTCAGCTTGAGCAAGTGGAGAAGTGGCACCAGTTTCAAATTTTACATCTTTAGGTAATTTTACAGGTAATTGTTCTTCAGGAACGAGAACTTCACCGCAATGAGGGCAGTAAATAATAGGAATTGGAGCACCCCAATAACGTTGACGGGAGATGAGCCAATCACGTAAACGATAATTTACACGACGTTTGCCGAGGTTATTTTCTTCGAGCCAATCAATCATAGCTGTGATAGCTTTACGATTATTCATGCCAGTGAATTGACCGGACTCTACAAGTTCACCATCTTCAACGTATGCATTTTCCATAGTTTCAAGTGTTAAATTATGTTCTTTATTTTGAATAACAATTTTCATTGGTAAATTGTATTTTTTAGCGAACATAAAGTCACGTTCATCATGAGTAGGAACACCCATAACAGCACCAGTACCATATTCAAAAAGAACATAGTTTGTTACCCATACAGGAACTTTTTCACCATTGAATGGATTTATAGCATAAACGCCTGTGAACATACCTTTTTTCTCAGATTCACTAGAAGTACGTTCGATTTCATTCATATTGTGTACTTCTTCAATGAATTTTAAGATTTCTTGTTCGTTTTCTTTACCTTTGATGAATTTTTTTACAAGTGGATGTTCTGCTGCAAGTACAACATAAGATACACCAAATACAGTATCAGGGCGAGTTGTGTAAACAGAAATTTTTTCATTGTAATCAGGTACATCAAAGCTAAATTCAGCACCTTCACTGCGACCAATCCAGTTATCCTGCATGATTTTTACGCGGTTTGGCCAGCCTTCAAGTTTATCAAGGTCTTTTAATAATACATCAGCATAATCTGTGATTTTTAAGAACCATTGTTCAAGGTCTTTTTTCACTACTGTATCATCACAGCGCCAGCATTTACCATCAATAACTTGTTCATTAGCAAGTACAGTATGGCAAGTTTCACACCAGTTGGCAGAAGCTTTTTTCTTATAAGCTAAGCCTTTTTTATAGAATAATTCAAAGAGCCATTGAGTCCATTTATAATAATCTTCATGGCAAGTAGCAACTTTTCTATCCCAGTCATAAGAAAGACCCATTTCTTTTTGTTGACGAGTCATGTTTGCCATATTATCTTCAGTCCAGTCAGAAGGACTAACGCCATGTTTGATAGCTGCGTTTTCAGCAGGCATACCGAATGCGTCAAAGCCCATTGGATGAAGTACATTGAAACCATTCATAGTTTTATAACGAGCAATAACATCACCGATGGAGTAATTGCGAACATGTCCCATATGTAAATTACCAGATGGGTAAGGGAACATTTCAAGTACATAATATTTTGGTTTGTTTGGGTCCATATTAATCTGGTAAGCTTTTGTTTCGTCCCAGATTTTTTGCCATTTTTTTTCAATGGATTGAGGACAATATTTTTCCATAAAATTAACACTCCTATACTATTTTTGGACATTAAAAAAGCCCCTGGCAAAATGCCAGGGACGAATTATCGCGGTACCACCCTGATTGATAACAAAAAGTTATCCTCTTTAAAATCTTAACGGGATTAGCGGTGCTTTTGCACTCCTCCACAGCGAGTTCAATTACATGATTATAGGCTCGCATCAACCGCCTACTTTCTGAAAAATCCTTAAATAATTTACTACTCTGTATCATTGGATTTGAATTTGATATAAACAAATATCATTATACTTAGCTATAATATTAAAGTCAAGTAATATTGTTACATTGTTAATTTTTTATATAATTAAATACCTGATATTTTATAGGTGTATAATTGAGAAAAAATAGAAAAAAATTGAGAATATAGCAGTTTTTAAAATTGATTTCCTACTAAAATAATAGTAAAATATTTATGAGGTGATTTTGATGAAGGTTTCAACAAAAGGTCGATATGCATTGAGAACAATGATTGATTTAACAGTGAATAATACAGGTAATCCCATTCCGCTAAAAGATATTGCAACTAGACAGAATATAAGTTTGAAATATATGGAACAGATAATTTCTTTATTGATAAAAGCAAAATTAGTAAAAAGCGTGCGAGGAAATAATGGAGGTTATTTATTAGCAAAATCTAGTATGCAATACACAGCTGGCGATATTTTGCGAGCAGCTGAAGGTGATATGGCTCCAATTGCTTGTATTGAAAAAGATCATTGTAATTGTAATAGAGCTGATTATTGTAGTGTATTGCCATTTTGGTTAGGCTTGAATAAAGTAATAAATGGTTATTTAGATAGTGTTACTTTATCAGAATTGGCAAGACAAGCTAAAGAAAATAATGCAATGATTACTTGCCAACAAAATGAAAAACAAAATAAAAAAGATAAAAAATAATCCTTAGTATTTATGCTGAGGATTATTTTATTTTACATAGGATTATCATAAAATAATCAATAAAATGAAAAAATGATTAAAATTATATTTTTTAAAAAATATACAAATTTACATTTTTTGTATTGTGTATATTTTATTTTGCCTATATAATATAAAAATATGACTATAATCGTAATACATTAAAAGAAAGGATTTTATTATGCAAGTAAAAATTAGTGATGTAGTTGTAACGGGTTTTGCATTATTTGCAATGTTTTTTGGTGCAGGAAATGTAATATTTCCTCCATATTTAGGTATGACCTCTGGAACAGAGTGGTTAACAGGTTTCTTATGTTTTATATTTATTGATGTATTTTTATCTTGTATCGGAATATTTACTATAGTTTATGGTGGCGGTGGCATTAAAGCCTTAGAAAGTGTTGTAGGTAAAATTCCAGGCATGATTTTAAATGTAGCAGCTGTATTATGTACAGGTGTATTGATTGCTCCACCAAGAACAGCAGCGACTACTTTTGAAATGAGTATTGCGCCATTTACAGATAAGATTTCCTTATTTGTGTTCTCTATTATTTTCTTTGGTATAGTATTTGCTTTTACTATTCGTCCTACACGTTTTGTTGATATAATCGGTAAATTTTTAACACCTGTACTCATTATTTGTACATTTATTTTGATTATCGCAGGTATTCTCAGCCCTATTGGTGAAATCGCAGCTCCAGTATCTCAAACAGTTGCTGAAGATGGTATCATCGCTGGTTATCAAACAATGGATATCTTGGTTGTATCTGGTTTTGGTCTTGTAATGCTCAACACTTTGCGTTTAAAAGGATATGTAGAACGTAAATCCCAGATAAAAGCAATCATTGGTGTTTGTATCGTTGCTGGTATTTTATTATCTTTAATTTATGGTGGTTTAGCTTATTTAGGTGCTACTTCTAGCGTTGTATTAGGTAATAATAATCTCAACCAAGCACAGCTTATCGTAGCTATTACAAATCATTTAATGGGTCATACAGGTATGGTTATTTTAGGTATAATCGTAGGTTTTGCTTGTTTGACTACTGCTGTAGGTCTTATCGGTTCCACAGCTTGTTTCTTTGAAGATTTTACAAACAAAAAAATCAAATATCCTGTATGGGTTGTTATCAATACATTAATTAGTATTTCTCTTTGTAATTTAGGTTTGACTACTATTATAAATGTAGCAGTACCAATTTTAACAACAATTTGCCCACCATTTATGATAACAGTATTATTGTTATTATTCCGCAATCAAATTAGAAATACACTTGTGTATAAAGGTATTGCATTTGTAGCTTTGGTATATGGTTTAGTATCTACAGTTCAATCTTATATGTAGGAGATTAATATAAAATATAAAAAGCTGAAAAGTGAACTGCACCCCAAAAGTTGGACAAAAAACAACTTTTGGAGGTGCAGTTTTTTT
>ENA-ORTV01000235-ORTV01000235.1-human-gut-metagenome-genome-assembly--contig:-NODE-235-length-69299-cov-35.701534_pt1 | contig 69299 bp, 91 predicted proteins | sample MGYA00241915_ERZ509194 | MGnify/ENA primary metagenome ERZ509194 (study PRJEB26280, sample SAMEA2338810) | human gut metagenome | biome: human gut; feature: human-associated habitat; material: faeces... | reverse complement strand
AGAAGGTAGACAAGATGTAGATATCTTCCGTGCACAAATGGAATTTTATTTCTAAGAATAATATTATATTGTAAATAATAAAAGAGCTTAGTTTTGTATTTACAAAGCTAGGTTCTTTTATTTAATTATAAAGTTTTTTATAAATATAATAATCTATATTTTTAGGAGATATTTTGATGTTATTAGAAGAATTAGTTAGTAAAAATTTAAATAAATTAAATCCTACAGATTTAATAATATGGAGATATATTTATGCTAATAAAGCTGAATGTCCATATATGTCAATTTATAATATAGCAATCAATTGTAATGTTTCTAAAACAACAGTACTTCGTTTTGCTAAAAAATTAGGATTAGATGGTTTTAGTGATTTAAAAACTATGTTAAAGATGGAATTAAATCAAAAGATAGAAAATTCTTCAATAGATATAGCACAAGCAACTATTAATTTATGTGAACAAGTAGGCAAAGGGATTGCTAAGCAAGATTTTACTAAATTAAATAAATTATTATATAATGCAAAAAGAATATTTGTATATGCTTCAGGTTATGTACAAAAAAATGTTGCTAGTGAAATATCACGTTTATTTGTTAATTGCAATATATTAGTTTATGAAATAAAAGTACCTGATGAATTTGCTACTATTATTAGAAATATAAGAAAAGGTGATTTATTTATTATTATTTCATTAAGTGGAGAATCTAAAAATGTTATAGATGTTGCACAAAAACTTTATTTACAAAAAATACCAATTATATCATTAACACAATTAGAAAGTAATACTTTAGCAACACTGAGTACAGGAAATATATATATAACTCCTGTAAGATTACCAGCTACAGTGGATTTTGAATATAAATCTATGTTAGGATTTTTTTTAGCAGTAGAAATATGGTTTGTTAGTTATAGTCAATATTGTATAGATAAAAATATATGATATATTTTATATGTTAATTTGCAATTTTGGGATAAGGTTATTTTGATAAATTTCTTGTACTATGATTTATAAGAATAATATAATAGAAAGAGTGATATAAATATAATTAAAATTTAAGATATAAGGTGAAGATATGAAAAGTATAAGAGTTGTAGCAGCTATAATTAAAGATAAAGATAAAATTTTGGCAACTAAAAGAAGTTATGGGGAGTTTAAAGGTGGTTGGGAATTCCCCGGTGGAAAGATAGAAGAAGGAGAAGATAAAAAAACAGCATTAATTAGAGAGATAAAAGAAGAATTAAATGCTAATATTGAAATTGATAGCTATTTTGCTACGATAGATTATACGTATCCTAATTTTCATATGATTATGGATTGCTATATTTGTAATATAGATGATTTTGCAATCAATGAAGAAATACATGATGAGGCAAAGTGGCTGACAAAAGATGAATTAGATAGTGTGAATTGGCTTGCAGCTGATGAAAAAATCGTAAATAAATTAAAAATATATTTAAGTTCAAAGATTGCAGTAAGTGCTTGTCTTTTAGGTGATAATTGTAGATATAATGGCAAAAATAATTATAATGAAGAAATAGAGCATTTATTAAAAGATAAAGAAGTATATAAAATTTGCCCAGAAATATTGACAGGACTTAGTATTCCTAGAAAGCCTGTAGAAATAAAAGATAATAAAGTCATAACGCAGGATAATGAGGATATGACAGAGATTTTTCTTCATGGTGTAGATATGGCATGGGAAAAATTAAAAGATAAAAATATAGATTTAGCTATATTGAAGGCGAATAGTCCAACATGTGGCAGTAAAACAATTTATGATGGAACTTTTTCACATACATTAGTAGAAGGAAATGGATTGTTTGCTAAATTATTAAAAGATAATAAAATCATGGTAATCAGTGAAAAAGATATAGAATAAAAAAATACCTAATGAGTTTATGTGATAAATTTTGCTTTATACATAGCTCATTAGGTATTTTTTATAGAATTAAATTAATAAATTTGTTTAAACTTATTTGTCTAAGTGCCAAATATCATTATTATATTCAGCGATTGTGCGGTCACTGGAGAAGTAACCAGCATTAGCTATATTGATTAAAGATTTTTTAGCCCAAGCTAAGCGGTCTTCGTAATCATTATATGCTTGGTCTTTTGTTTGAATATAAGCTTTTAAATCTAATAAACTCATGAACCAGTCTTTAGAAATTAATTCATGATGTAAACGATGGAGATTTTCTGCCTGTCCAATAGATGTCATTTCTTCAGAAATTAAAAAGTCTACGGCGTTTTTAATGATTTCATCATTATTATAATATTTTCCTGCATCATAATCGTTGTTGTTGTAATGAGCGATAACATCATCACTGCTTTCGCCGAAGATATAGATATTGTCATCGCCAACAAGTTCATGAATTTCTACATTAGCACCGTCTTCAGTACCGATTGTAATAGCACCATTGAGCATGAATTTCATATTACCAGTACCACTAGCTTCTTTACTTGCAAGAGAAATCTGTTCGGAGAAATCGCAAGCAGGAATGAGTTTTTCAGCGTTAGTTACATTGTAGTTTTCTACCATTACCACTTGAATGTATTTGGAAGCTACAGGGTCTTTAGCGATAATATCTTGAAGACATAAGATAGCATGAATTATGTCTTTAGCAATGATATAAGCTGGTGCAGCTTTAGCGCCAAAAATGAAAGTAATAGGTGTAGAAGGAACATAACCACTGCGGATTTTTTGAAGAAGTTGAATGATATAGAGTAAATTCATTTGTTGACGTTTGTATTCATGTAAACGTTTAATTTGAATATCAAAAATGCTATTTGGATTTAAAGTTAAATGCATTGTTTTATTTAAATAGTTACATAAATCCTGTTTACGATTTTGTTTAATAGTTAAGAGTTTATTTAAAACAGTTTCATCATCAACAAATTTCAATAAATCTTTTAATTTTATAGCATCAGTTTTGTATTCATCGCCAATTAAAGATGTGATATATTGACTTAATTCATGGTTGCAGTGCAATAACCAACGGCGGAAAGTGATACCATTTGTTTTGTTATTGAATTTTTCTGGATATAATTCATAGAAAGCTTTTAATTCGCTATTTTTGAGAATTTCAGTATGCAAGGAAGCAACACCATTGATACTATAGCCAAAATGAATATCCATATGAGCCATATGCACGAGGTTATGCTCATCAATGATTTGTACAGCTTTGTTATCACTGCGAGATTTAGCAATAGCATTTAATTCTTGAATAGTTGGAATGAGTTGAGGTACTACTTGTTTTAAATCTTCAAGATGCCATTTTTCAAGTGCTTCAGCTAAGATAGTGTGATTTGTGTATGCACATGTTTTGGATACAATATCAATAGCTTCATGTAAATCGATACCTTCTAAAACTAAGCGATTGATTAATTCAGGAATTACCATAGATGGATGAGTATCATTGATTTGGATACATACATATTTATAAAGTTCATGTAAATCATGTCCTTTAGCTTTTTCTTCCATCAAGATTAATTGTGCAGCGTTGCTTACCATGAAATACTGTTGATAGATACGAAGCATTTGACCTTCTTTGGTGCTATCATCAGGATAGAGGAATAAAGTTAAATTTTTACGAATGTCTTTTTGGTCAAAAGAAATACCATCATTAACGATAGTTTCGTCAATAGTATCAATATCGAAAAGATGTAATTTATTTAAGCCTTTTTGATAGCCTAATACATCAATATCGTATAATTTAGAATGAACAGTAAAACCATTAAATTCAACATCAAAACCAATATTAGTATCATTTAACCAAGATTTATCTGTAATCCATGGATTTTTTTCTTCTTTTTGAAGATGATTTTCAAATTTTTGTTTGAATAAACCAAAATGGTAATTTAAACCTACACCATCACCAGATAAATTTAAAGTTGCAATAGAGTCTAAGAAGCAAGCAGCAAGTCTTCCAAGACCACCATTACCTAAAGATGGTTCGAGTTCAATTTCTTCTATATCACTTAAATTTTTGCCATTATCAGCAAGTAATGTTTTTATTTCATCATAGATACCTAAATTTATTAGGTTGTTAGATAATAATTTACCTATTAAAAATTCAGCAGAAATATAATAAAGTTTACGAGGGGTTGAAGTTGGTTTTCTGTTATTGCTTAAATTTTTTACTAGCATTAATAATCCAGTATACAATTCTTCATTTGTACAATCTTCAATTGTTTTATTAAATTGAGTTTGTAAAATATTAGTTAATTTAGTTTGCATATTTTCTACTCCTTTAATATTAAACTTTGATTATGCACCACTATATTTAGATTAGAGAATAAGCAATATTTTGTAAAGGTTATTCTCTAGTTCTATATTATAATATATAGTGTCAATACTTAAGGTTTTTTCTAAAGAGTAAGAAAAAAGAATTAATTACATATATTAAATATATAGATATTAAAAGTTTAAATTTATTTAGAGTAGATAATAAAAACTGCATTTCTAAAATTATGTTAGGTTAATTTTAAAATGCAGTTTCTAGTTTATAAATTTAATTTTATCTGGAATTTTTATTATTTTAATTGCAAATATTCTTCATCAGTTACAGGTTCAAGCCATTCATTAGAGCCACCAACAGCAGGAACTTCAATAGCTAAATGAGAAAAGAAACTATCTTTTGTAGCACCATGCCAATGTTTTACTTCTGCAGGAATATTGACAACATCACCAGCTTTTAATTTTTGAGCAGGTTTTCCCCATTCTTGATAATATCCTTCGCCAGCTGTTACTAATAATATTTGACCGCCTTTATGATGAATATGCCAATTGTTGCGACAAGCAGGTTCAAAAGTAACGTTACCAATAGAAACACCTGTAGTAGTGAGCATATTCAAATGAGCTTGACCAATAAAAAATTTACTGAATTGTTCTGGTAATTTATCTCCTAATGGAAAAATTAAAGAATCACTAAATTCTTTTAATGTAGACATATTATTACCTCCAAATAAATATTTTTCTATATATTGTTATACTACTTAGAGTGAACTTCAAGTCAAGGTTTTAAATAAAATATTGTGCATATTAAAATGGATTTCTCATTTGAAAAAGTATTTTATCTATGATAAAATATCTATAAAGTTCAGTTTTCCGAACTAATAGCTTTAATATTTAAAGGTATGGTGATATTATGGCAAATTTGAATAATTTCATGTTTAAGGTAAAAGATTATAATAAAAATAAATCAAATAATATTGTAAATAGTAATATTACTTTTAATGAGTATGCAGATAAATGGTTAAAAGAATATCGTTTACAGATAAGAAAATTAGATTTGCCTATAGTTATTAATAATATAAATATTGGTAAATATTATTTTGGTCAAAAGAGATTAAAAGATATTACTTCTTTGGATTATCAACAATTTTTGATGAATTATTCTTTAGGGAGAAAGAAATCTTCTGTAGAACAGGCAAATTCAATTATTCAAAGTTTATTAAAATCGGCATTAAATAAAAAATATATATAATTATTAAATTTTTAGTTTTAATTTATTTATTAATTAAGACTAAATTCTGTATAGTGCAGAATTTAGTCTATTTTTTTATATAGATATTTTATTTTAATTGAAATGTAAATTGTTGAGTAGCATAACATCTAACATCTTGTCCGTTAGTATTTTTAGCTGGTAAAAATTGCCATTTATATGCTGTATTTAAAGCTGCTTCATCAAGTGCAGAACTTCCTGAAGAAGAAATTATTTCAGCAGATTCTATACTACCATCTTTACCAATAAGAAAACGTACTATGGATACGCCTTCAATTTTATTATTGCGTTCTTTAATAGGATACTTTGGAGTAGGACTTTTTATTATTCTGGGAGGAATTGCAGGGTTACTATAAACATTATCATCATTATCATCGCTATCTCCTACACCAGAACCACTGCCTGATCCAGAACTTTCACCATCACCTGTTCCTTCACTAGAACCAGAGTCTGTACCAGCTCCATTACCAGAACCTGTATCATCATTAGTATTTATAGTAGCATTATTACCGTTATGATGATTAGAATGTTCAACGTTATTATTTATTGGTGGAGCAATTACTGCTTCCTCTGTAGTTATTTCATGTTTTTCCACTTTTTCTTGTAATTCTTGAATTTGTTCGTAAGTTACATTAGTGGTAGCTATGTCAGAATGTTGTAAAATACTATCTGGAGTTATAGGAGCTTGCTCTACTGGCGCAGGCTCTAAAGGTGGTGTATAAGTAGAGTCTGTGATATTCGCTGATGCACTGCCTCCACCACTTCCGCTTACAGAAGTTATTTCCACAATTTCATCATATTGTGGTAGAGTAGTGAATTTTAATAATCCAGTGATAGAAATAAAAAGAAATATAAATATGTGAAATAAAAATGAACCAATTATACTGATTTTCTTTCGTTTTTGTTCATCCATTAATTACCACCCGCTCCATTTGTTGCTAAACCAAAACGAGTGATACCAGCTTTTTTTAATGTATCAATAAAAGAAACTACTTTGTCATAATTAATATCTTTATCTGCTCGAATAATAATAGCAAATGATGGATTATTTTTTTGCTCTTTAGTTGCTTGCATTAATAATGTTTGAATATCTGTTTGTTGGTCTTCTAGATAAATACTACCATCATCCTTTAGAGTTACCGTAAAATTAGTTTTGTTATCAATAGCAGCAGAAGTAGCTTGTGGTAAATTTACAGGAATAGTTTTTTGTTCTACCATGTACATCGTACTAAGCATAAAAAATACCAATAAAAAAAACATAATATCAATCATTGGAATGATATTTAAATCAGGTTGTTTAGTCTCACGATAATTTCTTAATTTCATTTATTAGCACCTCTGACTTTAGCCTCAGATAAAGCAGAAAAACATTGTTCCATATTAGTGATAATATTGTTCATTTTATGTGAGAGATAAGAATGAACACATAAAGATAAAATTGCCACACAAAGACCAGAAGCTGTGGCAATTAGAGCTTCACCGATACCACCTGTAATGGCCATTGGTTGACCAGCTTGAATATTAAAAATACTAAATGTGGTAATCATACCAACAATAGTTCCTAAAAGTCCTAAAAGTGGAGCTAATGTGGTAATTACACTTAAATAACTTAATTTTTCACGTAAACGAGACATTACAATATTACCCTTCATTTCCATAAAAGCCTCAGTACGTTCTACTGTAGGCAAAGGACTTGCTTGAGTTAGAATATTAGCACAAGCTCCTTTATGTGTTTTAGCAAATTCAAAAGCTTTTTCTAGCGTTTCTCCAGATAGAATATCGCAATATTGTTTAGTAAATAAATGACCAGAATCAATAGATTTATAAAACAGATATCGTTCAATAGCAATAAAAATAATAACTAGTGAACAAATAAGTAGTGGATACATTACTAATCCACCTTTTTCAAAATACATTAATACATCAGACAAAATATTACCTCCTAAAAATAAAAATACCTTCCTAACCTGAAAAGAAAGGAAGGCATAAATATATAAAATAAATTTAAATTCAGCAATATTATATATTTTCCTATCCATGTCACTCGCAGGAATCGGAAAGATAATATAGGCAGTTCTTCTGGCTTGGAGTCATTGCATAATTTCGCCTTCCCAGTTTCCCAGTGACATAAATGAAATATAGCTCGTCCTTACAGCGGCGGGACCGCATCGGCTTATACCGATTTCTCTATTAAGTACAAAGTACACCTAAATTATGAACTATTCATTTGTTGCATAGAAGTATAGCATTTTTTATAAAAAAAAACAATAGTATTTGATAAAAGATTAAAATTAGATTAAATTTTTATTGACATTAACTATATTATCATTTATAATGCAAAATTGTAATAGATAAATACAATCTATGAAAAGATAAATATAGATAAAGTTAGGTGTAGCAATACTTAATAGAGAAACAGGTGTGAAACCTGTGCTATCCCGTAGCTGTAATGTGGAGCGAGTCTTAAATATGTCACTGGGAAACTGGGAAGGCAAGATGAGCGGTGAAGCAGAGCCAGAAGAACTGCCTAATTTTAGTAGCCAATAAAAGTTACTGCGAGAGACGGTATGGTGAAGAATATGTATAACTATACCTTTTTGCATACAGCAAAAAGGTATTTTTTACTTATAAATAAAACCTTTCTGTATTTTAAGCAGAAAGGTTTTTTATTTGGTTCATTATTAAATATTAGAATATTTTTGATGATAATATTTGATAAAGCACCATAATAATTAATTAAATAGAGAGGAGGATATTTTTGAAAAGACAAGTATGTATTATTTTTTTATTATTGATAATGATTTTTCCAACAGTTAGTTTTGCAGCAGAAACTTCATCAGATACTATGATTTTAGAATGGAAAACTTATAAAGTATGGAAAGATGGAGAAAATTTATGTATGAGTGGAGAATTTGAGAATTTACGAAATGATTTGAAAATTACTAGATTAAATAATTTCACAGCTATTATTACATTTATGAATAATGATGGAACTTCTTATCAATATATAGGACAACCAGAAAAAATGCCTATGTGCAAGATAGCACCAAATAGTAAAAAAAGAATTACTTTTAATTTAGGTAAATTTGATGGTAATTGGACTGATTGGAATGTAGATGCTATTTATAATTTTTCTTATATAAATGGAGTAAATTTTTGAAATATTAATTAAGAAAGTCAGGTTTAAAAATGAGATTAAAAAAACAATATCTAGTAGCTGCTGTAACTCTTGGTATTATGAATTGGACAACATATTCCGAAGCGGCATTTGATGAAAATTTAAATGAATATACTTTAGATGCTGTAGTAGTAGAAGCGGATGCTACAAAAGATCAATTTGGTAATACTATTACAGAACAGTCTTATTATCGTACAGGTGGAGATGTAAAAGTAATTACTCGTGAAGAAATTGAAAAACGTCATTATCAAGATTTAACAGATGCTATTAAACGTATACCTGGTGTGACTTTTCAAAACCCTGGATATAGGGGCGGAGAATATGGCTATGCACCATATAATAATAGTTTATCAATTAATGGTGATTCTCGTGTAGTTGTTTTAGTGGATGGTCGTCGTGTTGATAATGCTACTAGTACTCGTTTTGGTAGTTCTAATGCTAGTGGGACTAGAACGATGGTTGATTTAAATCAAGTAGTAAATATTAATAATGTAGAAAAAATTGAAGTAATTAAAGGTCCTGGCGCTTCAGTTTATGGAGCTGATGCTACAGGTGGAGTAATTAATATTATTACTCGTAAAGGAGCAGATGAAAATCAAGGAACTATTGATCTTTCTACTGGTTCATGGAAAAAACATAATTATAATGTAACTTATTCTGGTTCTGCTGGTGATGATAAATCATGGAAATATTTTATATCATTGGATCGTGAAATGTCTGGCGATACAAAATATAAAGATGGTCTTACTGGGGGAAATTATACTTATAGGGGTACAGAATTTAAAGAAGAAGGCGCTAATATACGCATAGATAAAGATTTTAGTGATACAGAAAACCTACGTATTTGGTATAATCATAGAAATGGCAAAGATGGCTATCCAATTACTGCGCCGGATTATCGTTTTTGGAATGAAACAGAATGGAATAGAATTATTCAAGATACCGAAGATGGTAAATTTGGTAATACTACGAATCCAGGTTATAGAAATTTATTTGTATTAGATGCTTTGAGTGGTTCATATAATGCTTTTCGTAATAATGATATTGATATTACATATACATTTGATAAAGAAAATGGTATGGAAAGCTTTATTCGTTTTTATGATCAAGATCATCATTATTGGGGTGTTGATAGATATCCAGATTGGGTAGCAGATGATGGTAGTTTTGTGCCATTTCCAGGCTCTCCTGCTTGGGATGATTTTATAAATAATTATCAATTTAGTAAAACAGGTCCTACTACTTTATATAATGAAAAAAATCAGGGATTACAGCTTCAATATGGTAAATCTATAGATAATAATGATTTATTATTTGGCTTAACTTATGACAAAGCTAAAACTTATACTAAAAGTTTAAATAGAAAAGATAATACGTGGAAAACTACACATGTAGAAAGAGATAGCATTTTAGGATTTGTGCAAGATAAAATACATTTATCTGATAAATGGGATATAACACCAGCTATTCGTTATTCTAATTATAGTACTTTTGATAAAACAAATGATGCTGGTACAGTATCTCAAGGTAATACTTCATCAATAATTTTTACACCAACAATTAATACACAATATGCTTTTGATGATACAACTAGTGCATATTTAGGATGGGCAAGTGTATATAGACCAATAAAATCAGCAGATTATGGAAAAGATACACCAAATGGAGCTCCTTTAAAAGATGAAGAAGGAGATGTATGGACGTTTGGTGTACGCAAAGATATTGATGATAAAACGAGCGTAGCACTTCATTATGATTGGACTGATATGGATAATGCTATTACTAATTATTCTGTATGGTCTGACGTTGACAAAGATTTTGTGAATAAAAATGTTAATGCACAAGAAACTAAAAAGTCTATTAATTTAACAATGGACCATCAATTTGATGATCATTGGAATTTGAGCTTAGCATATAGTCATATGAAAGATGAGTGGAAAGCAAAAGACGGTATGCAGTTTGACCCAGATATTAATTTAGATGATAATTCTAATGTTAATACAATGATAAATGCTTTACGTCCGGCGAATCATTATATTGCTAACTTATCTTATGAAAATGGTAAATGGTATACAGGTTTATTAGCTAATTATTATACTGGTATGGATACAACAGCATTTACAGATAAGCATTTCTTTGTACTTGATTGGAACTTAAATTATGAAATTAATGATGATACAACAGCATATGTAACTATTACTAACTTAACTAATGAAGCATATGAAAATGCTTATAGTGCATATAATGGAATTGGCGCAGCACCACAACCTGGTCGTTGTTATATGGTAGGTATGAGATATAAATTTTAATTAAGTTTAATATAAGAAGAGTATAAAGTACACATTTAGTGTACTTTATACTCTTCTATAGAGGTTTTTATGAAAAATATTATATTTATAAATTTAATGGTATTGTTGATAATATTATCAGGTTGTAGTCCTGTTATAAAAGAAAATGCAGATACTATACAGTTGTGGGAACAAAAAAAGTCTCAGTTAAATATATCATATAATGAAAATAATTATCCAATAAAAATAAAAAATATAAACTCTAAAAATGAAGAATTTGAATTAACATATAAAAAACCACCTCAAAAAGTAGTCGCTTTTTGGCAAAACTCTGTAGAAACATTAATTGCTTTGGGTGTTGGTGATAGAATTGTGGCAGGAACAGGTATTCCTGACAAGAAATATCTTCGACCTGAATATCGAGAAGAATATAGTAAAATCCCTTATACTGGATTACAAAATTTAGATATAGAAACTATAACAATGTTAGAGCCAGATTTTATTTTAGGTTGGTATTCTACTTTTGCACCAAAAGTGGCAGGAACTACAGATTATTGGAATAGTAGAACTGTAAATACATATATAGCTAAATCATCTGCTCCAACAAAATCTATAAATGATAATATATTAATAAAACCTAAACATAGTTTAGATGAAGAATATCAATATATTTTAGATTTGGGTAAGATATTTGATCGTAAAGATAGAGCTAATGAATTAGTTGGACAGATGAAAAAAGAAATATCTTTTGTTACAGAGCATACTAAAAATATAAATAAAAAACCTAGAGCAATTATTATTGAGTTTTTAGGAAAAGATATTTCTGTATATGGAGAACGAACTTTAGCTGGTGATATTTTACAACGAGTTAATGGTGAATTATTGGAACCTAATGTAGAGCGTTTTAGTTTTGAACAGTTAATTGATTTAGATCCAGATGTAATTTTTATCGTTATTACTGAACAGCACTATGGTGACGAACGTATGTATTTAGATAGAATTTATCAAAATAAGGCTTTACAAGGATTAAAAGCTGTAAAAAATAAAAGAATATATCCTGTACCTCTTTATGCAATATATAGTCCTGGTATTAGAGCATATGATGGTATAAGAATAATGGCACAAGGTTTATATCCAGAATTATATAAGGAGAAGTAAAATGCAAGAATTTTTTCGAAAAACAGATTATCTATTTATTTGTTTGTTGTTGATAATTATTTTGATTATGATATTATTTTGGGCTTTAAGTATAGGGACAGTAAAATTACCATTAGAAAAAATATATTTCACTATTATAGAACAATTACAAAGTGGTACAAGTATAGAAACTATAGGAAAAGGACCTGTGCATGATATTATTTGGTTATTGCGTTTACCACGACTAGTTTTAGCTGCAATAGTTGGAGCTGGTTTAGCCGTATGTGGTGTTATTATGCAAGCTATTGTAAAAAATCCTTTAGCTGATCCATATATTTTAGGTATTTCTTCAGGAGCTTCTTTAGGAGCTACAGCAGCTATTTTACTAGGTATTGGTGTTGCTTTGGGTGAAAATTTTGTAGGGATATCTGCTTTTATTGGAGCATTTACTATTTCATTAGGTGTGGTATTTATTGCTAATCTTGGTGGAAAGGCTAATTCGATAAAATTATTATTAGCTGGTATGGCATTAAGTGCAGTATGTAGTGCTTTTTCTAGTTTTATTGTGTATTTTGCTAATAATAAAGAAGGAATGCAATCTATTGCTTTTTGGTTAATGGGTAGTTTATCTGGTGCTAAGTGGGATAGTATTTTTATAATTGCACCAATAGTAATGATATCTATCTTATTTTTTTGGACACAGAGTCGCATTTTAAATTTAATGCTTTTAGGTGATGAAGTAGCTATAACATTGGGACGGGATTTGCATATATATCGTCAGGTATATTTATTGGTTAGCTCTTTAATTGTAGGATTTGTAGTTTATGCTGCTGGAATGATTGGATTTGTAGGTTTAATTATTCCTCATATAATAAGGATGTTAGTCGGTACTGATCATAAAAAATTAGTACCTATATCGGCTTTAGCAGGAGCAATATTTCTTGTTTTAGCTGATGGATTATGTAGAATTATTATTCCAAAAACTGAATTACCAATAGGAATTTTGATTTCTTTGATAGGTGCTCCTTGTTTTGTTTATTTAATGATAAAGAAGACATATGGTTTTGGAGGTAATTAAATGGAAATAATAAGTGAACAAGTAAAAAAGTTTATTGGGAATAAAGAAATTTTAAAGGGTATAAACATAGATGTAAAAAATAAAGAGTTTTTAGGAATAATAGGTCCAAATGGTAGTGGAAAATCTACTTTTTTAAAATGTATTTACCGTATATTGAAACCTAGTGAAGGCAAAATTTTATTTAATGGAAAAAATATAGATGAATTGTCTTTTCGTCAAACAGCATTAGATTTAGCAGTAGTAGCTCAACATAATTTTTATAATTTTGACTTTAAAGTTTTAGATGTAGTATTAATGGGTCGTTCTCCACATAAAAAAATTTTAGAAAGAGATAATGAAATTGATTATAAAATAGCTAGAAATGCTTTAGAAAAAGTAGGATTAAAAGATTTTGTTGAAAGAAATTTTACTACTTTATCTGGAGGAGAGCAACAACGTGTAATTTTAGCTAGAGCTTTAACTCAAGAAACAGAGTGTTTAGTTTTGGATGAGCCAACAAATCATTTGGATATAAAATATCAATTACAAATAATGGATATTGTAAAAAGTCTAAATTTAACAGTAATAGCAGCTATTCATGATTTGAATATAGCATCTATGTATTGTGATAGGTTAATTGCATTTCAAAATGGTAAGATTGTGGGGGAAGGAACACCGAAAGATTTATTGAATGAGAGTTTTATAAAAAATTTATATGAAGTGGATACTAAAGTAGATAATTTAGAAAATGGTAAAATAAATATAAGATATATTCCTCAACACTTTAAATAAGGAAGTAGATGTGATGAAGAAAATAGCAATTTTAACTTGTTTAAAGGCAAATGATGTTTGTACAGGTGCTAGTTGTTTAGAGGCTTTTTTTAAAAAAGAAGCATTTTTTTATCAATATAAAAAAGAAGATATAAAACTAGTAGCTTTTTGGACTTGTAATGGTTGTGAAGAGGTTTTATTAAATAATCAAGAGGGATTAAAAGAAAAACTAAAACGAATATTGTCTATGAAAACAGAAATTGTTCATATAGGTGTATGTACTAAAATAAAAGATGAACATAGTAAAAAGGAAATTCTTTGTCCGAAAATAGAAGAAATTATAAGATATTTAAAAGATAATAATATTAAAATTATTTTTGGAACACATAAATAAGAAAAATAAAATATTTTAAGCTTAATATTATCCTAAATATATAGAAAAAATAACACCTTAAAAGATTATTTTAAGGTGTTATTTTTTGTTTTATTATAAATTTTAAAATTTATAATAAAGTCGCATAGAATGAAACAGCAATTACAGTAACAATACCGGCTACAGCAATAGTTAAGCTACTGATAGCAGCTTCGATAGGACCCATTTCAATTGCTTTTGCAGTTCCCATAGCATGAGCAGATGAACCGATTGCTACACCTTTGGCTACAGGTTCATAAATTTTAAATACTTTGCAGATATATTCAGCAGTCATATTGCCGAATACACCAGTGATGATGATAACAGCAATAGTGATAGTAACGATACCACCTAATTCTTCAGATATACCAATACCTATAGCAGTTGTGATAGATTTTGGTAAAAGTGTTACATATTCTGTATGACTAAAGCTAAATAAAATAGATAAAGCTAAAATACAACTCATACTAGTGATTACACCAGAAACGATACCAGCCATGATAGCTTTTACGTTCTTTTTCAATTCTTCTAGTTGTTCATATAAAGGAACAGCAAGACAGATTGTAGCTGGTGTTAATAAATAACCTAAATATTTAGCGCCTCGATTATATTCTTCATAATCAATATCGAAGGTTACTAAAAAAGTGATTATAAGACCTATTGCTATTAACAAAGGATTGAAAATGGCAATTTTTAATTTACGTTTTATGCGTAAACCTATTTCATAGGCTAATAAGCTAATAATCAAACCAAATAAAGCTGAATTAAAGATAAGATCCTGTAACATCTAATTAGCAAGCTCCTTTTTTCTTCTTACTAGATATAATAATAAATTGTGTTATATGACCAGAAATAACCATTACAATAACAGTAGTTAAGCTTACTACTAAGGTCAAAGGAATTAATAAATCACGAATTACATTCCATGCATTTAAAAGTCCAACAGCAGCAGGAATGAACATGATAGGCATAGTTTCGATTAATAATTTACTAGCATCTTTGATAGCAGAGATATTTAGAATTTTGAATTTTAAAAGTAAAAGCATTAAAACTAAGCCATAAACACTAGCGGGAACAGGTAATGGAACGAGTTCCTTAAAAGTTTCAACGATAAAAGTTAAAGTTAAAATAATACCAAATTGTTCAAGTAATTTCACTTAAAGAACCGCCTTCCATTTTAATATTTCTTTATCAACTAAATCGTAATGGTGATTAATAGCTGCATAACCAGCTAATTCATTGCGATTGATGATGCAATTTAGAATTTCTTTGTGTGAATTGATAATTGTATTTTTGGTTTCAGCTGTAGCACTGGAAAAAATATTATCAATTAATGTACAACATACATTAGAAAGTGCATTCATCATGCTAATCATTAATTTGTTTTGAGAGATATGTAAAATAATATCATGAAATAATTTGTCATAGTGGCTTTCACGATGACATTGCTCCATTTTTGTTACTACTTTTTGTAGCAATTTTATTTCTCTATCAGTGCATTTTGTAAAAACATGGCGAAAACATTCTAAGGCAATGGCACGTCTGATTTGATTGATTTCAGTAAAATTAGATTGCTCTAAAAGTAACATGAAATTTATAGTGGCGGAGATATTGCCACTGATTTTATTAGATAAATAATTGCCAGAACCTTGACGGCTTTCAATAAAACCCATGCTTCCCATAATGCGAATTGCATCACGGATAGTATTGCGACTTAGAGAAAGTGTTTCAGATAATTTGCGTTCAGTAGGGAGTTTATCACCAACACTGAGATTACCAGAAATAATTAATTCCTTGATATATTCTAAAACTAAGATATAACCTCTATCTTCCAAATGTTTACCCCTATCTATTTAAATAATTGGTAGTACCAATTATTATACATTAAATTATGTTGAAGTCAAGAGAAAAAATTGATAAAATCTGCATAAAAAAAGAAGTAACATATAGTTACTTCTTATAAACTTATTATTTAGTTGATTATATATTTAGTTTTTAATTTTTTAGTTAAGATTTTTGTTGAAGTCTGTTGATTTCGTTGAAAAGTGTATTATATTTTTGTGGAGATAGACGTTTATTAAGTTTTTCTAGAAATATGTCTAATTTATATTTATATTGAGCAAAATTTCTTAAATTATTTTCATCTATAGATTTTATGGTGTTATGTGTTAATTTATAAATATTAATAAAAGCTGTTTGAATATCTGGGCTTAGATGCTTGAATAAATCATGGCTTTTATCATTGATTAGAAAATCTATATCTTGTTGAAATCTCAATAATTCATGGCGAGCGCCTATCATTAAAATTTCATTGCATTTAAACATATTCTTTTTGAATAAACCAATATAAGTTTGAAAATCTCTATTTTTAGTGATGCCAGCTTGAAGAAGTGACATAGATGAGATTTTTTGATGATAATCTTGCATTCGTGCTATATAAAAAAGCACTTCTTCCATTTGATAATCGCTTAAACTTTGTTTTTTTTGATAATAAGCAAAGTCTTTTTTAGTAGCATAGATGATTATTTGATAATGTTTTTTTAGATTTTGGAAATTTTTTCTAAATTTTATAAGCCAACGTAAAGATTTAAACATGTGATTACTCCTAAATTTTAATCATTTAATAAAAATTATAATAAAGTAAAATTATTTTTGTGATAAGTAATTAGTTTATCTTTTTGCATGCGTGATAATTCAGCAGACATAGCACTTCTTTCAACAGAAAGAAAATCTGCAAGTTCTTGTCTATTGAAGGGAATGGTAAAGGAATTACTATTGTTTTTTAAAGCTTCGCTAGATAGATAAGATAAGATTTTTTCACGAGTTGTTTTTTTGCTTAAATGGTCTATCTTTGTTGTTAATTGTATATTTTTTTTAGCTATGAGTAAAAGCATATTTTGAATAATTTTTGAATGAAAATTGCATGCAAATTGACAAGGTGAAGTTATTTTTTGATAGTTTAAAAACATAATTTCAGCTTTTTCAGCAGTTACAATGCTGAAACAATTATTGTTAATATTTGTGCAAACAAAACTTTCGCCAAATAAATCGCCTGTTGAAAGCGTAGTGAGAATTGCTCGATTGCCCCAATAATCTTCTTTAATAATATTTACTCTACCTTTTAAAATTATACCTACTTCAACAAGTGGTTCGGAGGCTTTGAGTATATAAGAATTTTTCTCATAAGTTTTTATGTTCATCAAAAGGCATTTGAACATATTGATTAAATCTTTTGTATCAATGCCAGAAAATAAAGCTGAGTTTTTGAGTATATCTAAATATTTTTGCATAAAACTACTCCTTTGTTGGAAAAACAACGTATATAATATTATACTAAATTATAAAATATTGTAAATAATTGTTTAATAGTTGATAATAAAGATGGTATAAGGTAAAATTATAATAATCAAAGTTTTAAGGAGCGATTGTGCATGTTTAATGAAGATTTTAAACAATACAAAGGTCACATTGTAAGAGTTATTTGTAATGATGGTAGAGAATATGTAGGAGAACCTACAATTTTTAGAGATCATGATGCTACATCTTTACCTGGTTCTGATTGTATTTCTTTTTATGAAAGCAATACATATCGTGTAGCAGACTTTTTCCGTGCTGAAATAAAAGATATTGTTGTTATTTGCAAACAAGAAGCGCAAGAAGCATAATTTAGTGAAATAAAAACCCGAAGAATTCTATTAATTTTATGTATATATTTTAATAGTAATCTTCGGGTCTTTGTCTAATTAAAGGAGATTTTTTATGAAAACTTTAGGTTATTATAATGGAAAATATGATGAAATTGATAAAATAATGATACCTATGTCAGATCGTTCCCATTGGTTTGGCGATGGTGTATATGATGCCACTTGCGCTAGAAATTATAAAATCATGGCTATTGATGAACATGTTGATAGATTTTTTAATAGCGCTAGATTATTAAATATCAATTTAGGATTTACTAAAGAGTATTTAAAAGATTTATTGAATGAATTAGTACAAAAATTAGATGATGATGAGCTGTTTGTATATTGGCAAGCTACTCGTGGCGGTAATGGGCTTAGAAGCCATAATTATGATAAAGAGCAAAAAGCTAATTTATGGATAACAATTTGCCCAGAAAAAATAACAGATAAAGATAGAGAATATAAATTGACTTCTATGGAAGATACAAGATTTTTACATTGTAATATTAAGACTTTAAATTTAATTCCTAGTGTAGTAGCTTATCAACATGCTAAGGAAAATAATTGTGATGAAACTGTATTTCATCGCGGGAATATAGTTACAGAATGTGCTCATAGTAATGTGCATATAATCAAAGATAAAAAATTTATCACTCATCCTGCTGATGAATATATTTTACCTGGTATTGCTAGAGCGCATTTATTAAAAGCATGTAAAGCATTGAACATTGAAGTAGAAGAAAGACCTTTTACAGTAGATGAATTAATCAATGCTGATGAAGTAATTGTAAGTAGTTCTGGTGATTTGTGTATTCGTGCTACAGAATTTGAAGGAAAAGCTGTAGGTAAAAAAGATAGTGATACTTTCAATAGATTGAAAGAGTATATTTATCAAGAATGGTTAGAATGTACTAAAAAATAAAATTGAATAGATTTAAAAATTGTTCATAAAACATTTGACAATGAGAATTGTTTTCAATATAATTGTTTATGTAATTTTTAAAAGAGAGTCTAGAACTCCATAGAATATATTTTTGAATAAAATTTTTGTGTGTATTTATCTTTATTTAGAGCATAGGAAAATTTTATTTTAGATTTATTCTATGGAGTTTTATCTTTTTAACGAAGATTATTATTTAGAGAAAGGTGCGTTTAAATTGGATTTTATTATTAGTGCATTAGAATTATTTCATCATGGTGGTTGGGTGATGTATCCACTTTTAGCTTGTTCTATTTTAGTTGTTGCTATTGGCATTGAGCGTTTTATCTATTATAAGAGAACTTGTGGCGATAATAAAGATATGGCTCAACAAATTTTAGCTTTAGCTAAAGAGCGTAATTGGCAAGAAACAGAAAAAGTATGTGCTAATAATCGTTGCTTTGTCAGTGATGTATTGGCGATAGGCTTAAAATATCGTGAGTGTCCCATGTCAATGAAGGAAAGTTTTGAGGAATATATTTCTGTTAGAGCAAATGGGTTAAAACGAAATTTAAATTATTTAGATACTATTGTTACAATGGCTCCACTGTTAGGTTTATTAGGTACAGTAGTGGGGATGATTAGTTCTTTTAAAGTATTAGATGTTGCTGGTGATAATCCTGCATTAATCACTGGTGGTGTAGGTGAGGCATTAATCGCAACTGCTACTGGTCTTTGTGTAGCCGTGCTAGCCTTGATTGTGCATAGTTATTTTAGCAATCGCTTAGATAGTGTTTTAACTGATGTAGAAAATGTTTGTACTGTAGTGATTAGTAAGGCAAGAGGTAAATAATAATGAATATACGTAGTAATCGCGTGGCAAGACCACCACGATTGATGATTATACCGATGATAGATATTATATTTTTCTTGATGGTGTTTTTCTTATTTAGCACTTTGCAAATGGTTTATCAAAAATCTATGCCTGTGAATTTGCCAGTAGCATCTTCTAGTCATCAAGAAGCACCAAAGCCAGTGTCTATTACACTAATGAAAGATGGCACAATCAGTATAGGTGATACAGTAGTAAGCATTGAAGAAATAAAATCACGAGTGGAACAATTAGCTGATAAAGCAGATACTCCTGTGATTTTAAGAGCTGATGAGAATGTAGAACATGGAAAAGTAATCAAAGTGATGGATGAAATCAAAAGTGCAGGTGTAACAAAATTATCCATAGCTACTCAGGAGAAATAATCAATGAAAAAACATATTTGGAAAAAATCTTTTTCAATATCATTTGTTTTTCATTTTATAGTGGTTATAACCATTGGTGCTATGGTAGCAGGCTTTCATCAGGAGATACAAAGACCAAAAGAAGAATTGATTACAGTCAATCTAGCGGACACACCAGAACAGATAGCAAAAGCTCAAGAAAAATCATCATTCAATTCATTTAGTAGAGATATAGAAAATATTTTTAAGCATAATGGTGATAATGATAATCAAAATATTGAAAATAAAAATAATGAAGTAAATGAAAATAAAGATATAAAACAAATAAATAATGTAGAAAATGAACAGATTGAAAAAGATGAAATTAGTGCAGAAGATGGAATTTTACCAGCTTCCAATAATATGACAAATACAATATCAGAAGATGATACGCAAGCAATTAGTGGCGGTATTGGTCAGGGAGATGGTGAGGATTTTTCTGGTAGCGAAAATAAAAACAGTGGCAGTGGAAATGGTGGCACAGCAGAAGGCATGGCTGGTGGTGATAATGGAAAAGCTAGTGGCGGAGCAAATGTTACCGAAGATAGATATAGTGTAGCAAGTAGATTTGCTCAAGCTGTGGAAAATCATAAATCTTATCCTTATGCAGCTGTCAGATTAAATCAGCAAGGTACAGTAATTATCAATGTAACTATTGATGCAAGTGGAAATTTAATCAGTGCAGGTGTAGTTTCTAGCGTTAATGGGAATTTAGATAAGGCTGCTTTAAATGCAGTATATAGTGCATGTCCATTTAGTCATGGTTTAGGCGAAAGTATTAGTATGAATGTTCCTGTTAATTTTTATTTGAATTGATATTGAGAAAAGAGCTGTTTTTGATGCAAGAAGTTATATTAAAACAAGAAAAAATCGAAAATATTATTATAGATAATGAAAAAAAGAACGAAAAGAAAACGTTAACTAAATTACCAGAACATAGATGTAAGCGATGTAATAGATTGCTTTTTTATGGAAAAGTTAAATATGTAGAAATAAAATGCCCTAAATGTAGTTGTATAAGTAAAATTGGCAAAGATGTAAATAAAATTTGTATAAAAAGTTGATTGAAAAATAAAGAGGTGAAAATATGAGTGGCTATTTGAGAAAAGTAATCTTTGGAATTATTTGTTTGATAGCTATTGGCGGATTGTTTTTAGGTTTTCGCTCACATGAAGGAGATACAAATAATACTAGCTCAACAAGAGTCGTTACAGATAGCACAGGTAGAGAGGTAACGATACCAACACATCCTAAACGTGTAGTATTATTAAATGCTTCTCATTTAGATTTATATTATTATGCTGGTGGCAAAGAGACTAATACAATAGTGGGAAAACCAACATCAGAAGCTTTGAGTGATGAAGTCAAAGAAGGAACAAAAAATATAGAGCAAATCGGTGTAATTCACAATCCTAGTGTAGAAACTATTTTGAAATTACAACCTGATTTAGTAATTGGTGTAAATGTACCTTTTCATCAGCAATTAATTCCTACTTTGGAAAAAGCTAATATTCCTGTGTTGATTAAATCTTTAGACACATATGAAGATGTGATATCCACTTTAGGTTTTTATGGAGAATTAACAGGAGAAGAAAAAATCGCTCAAGCAAAAATCAAGGAAATAGAAGCTGATTATGAAAAAGCGATTGCTAGAGCAGAAAATAAAACAGCTCCAAGAAGTTTGATAATCTGGGGTACGACAGATAGCTTTAGCATGGCAACAAGTAAATCATTTACAGGAGATTTATTAAAACGCTTAGGTGGTAATAATATAGCAGATAATGTGGATTCTGTAGCAAAAGACAGTGGCTATATCCCGTTAGGAATGGAATATATTGCTACACAAGATCCAGAGGCCATATTTGTAGTAACTCATGGTGATGTGGACGCAGTAAAAAATAGTATAGATGAAAATTTAGGGCAAAATCCTTTGTGGCAAGATATATCTGCTGTGAAAAATAATAGAGTATATGTATTACCATATCAGTTATTTGCTGTAAATCCTGGTACTAATATAGCTAAAGCGATAAATATATTGGCAGATGATTTATATTTACAAGAATAAAAAATATGAGGTATGGTAATGGCTATTGCTAGTATAAGTGAAAAGATAAGAGATCCTAGAAGTAAAAAACGCAATTTAGTGATGTTTTTGGGATTGATTTTGTTGGTAGCAGTTTTATTTATCAGCATGATTATAGGTACAGCAAATACATCATTTAGCGATTTATATAATGTGTTTGTAGGTGTTCAAAATACAGAAAGTTATAGAATTTTATATCACATCCGCATTCCTAGAGTGCTTACAGCAATGTTTGCAGGTATAAATTTAGCTATTGCAGGCTGTATATTACAAGGTGTATTGAAAAATCCATTGGCAGATCCAGGTATTATTGGGGTATCAGCAGGGGCTGGTCTTGCTGCTATGGTAGTCATGATTGTTTTACCTGAATATACGAATATGGTGCCAATCGTAGCTTTTGTAGGAGCGATGGTAGCGACTTTAATTTTATTTGCACTGGCATGGGAAGAGGGTATTCAGCCACTTAAATTGATTTTAGCTGGTGTCACAGTTTCAGCATTTTTTGCTGGTGGTATGACATGCTTGATGGTATTTTTCTCCGATAAAATTCAAGGCACAGTGAATTGGATGGCAGGTGGTTTTTCAGGTGCTTCATGGAAGCATGTAACTATGATTTTGCCATATACTATCATTGGTTTAGTAGGTGTGAGTATCAGCAGTAAATTGTTAAACGCTTTGCAATTAGGTGATGATGTAGCAAAAAGTTTGGGAACACGAGTGGAAGCTACAAGATTTTTCCTCGTTACGCTGGCGGCTTTATTAGCTGCTTCTGCTGTGAGTGTGGCAGGTATGCTCACATTTGTTGGTCTTATAGTACCACATATGATGCGTTTAGTAGTGGGTTCTGATTTTAACTATTTATTGCCAAGTTCAGCTATTTTTGGTGGAATTTTATTGATTGTAGCGGATACAGTAGCAAGGACTGCTTTTAGTCCTATAGAGGTGCCTGTAGGTGTATTTATGTCATTTATTGGTGCGCCGTTTTTCCTTTATTTATTGAAAAGGGGAATGCAAAAGAGATGATTTTACAAGCAGATAAACTTACATTGCAATATGGGCAAAAAATCATTGCTGATAAACTGAATTTTAAGGTAGATAAATCAGAGATAATAAGTATTATTGGGCCAAATGGTTCAGGAAAATCTACATTATTAAAATCTTTAGGTAGATTATTAAAGCCTACACATGGGACTGTTTTATTAGAAGGAAAAGACATTCAAAAAATGAAACCTGGTGATATAGCACGCAAAATGTCGATATTGCCACAATCTTCAACAGCTCCAATGGATATGACTGTTTATGATTTAGTCTGTTATGGTAGAATGCCACATCAAGGATTATTTTCTTCGCCAAATAAAATTGATGAAGAAAAAATCGAAGAAGCATTGACGCAGACAAATACATCACATATGCGATATCGAAGATTAGATACTTTATCTGGTGGCGAACGTCAAAGAGCATGGCTGGCAATGGCGATAGCTCAAAACCCAGAGATTTTATTATTAGATGAACCGACTACGTATTTAGATGTAAAACATCAATTGGATTTGATGAATTTAGTATATAAATTATATGAAACAAGAAAAATCACAGTGATTATGGTCTTGCATGATTTAAACCATGCTGCTAGATATAGTCATCGCTTAGTAGCGGTGAAAAAAGGCAAAATTTTTGCTGAAGGTTTGGTGCAAGATGTATTTACAGAAAAAATACTTTGTGATTTATATGATGTAGAAACGTCAGTCATGTCTTTAGAGCAAAATGGACAAAAACATTTAGTTTGTTTCCCTTATGATGTAAAACAAGGGGAGAAAAATTAGTGCAGGTTTTAAGTTTAAATAAGATAAATAAACAAATTAAGGATAAAATTATTTTAAAAGATATAAGTTTCACACTTGAAGAAGGCGAGATATTGGGGCTTTTAGGCCCTAATGGTGCTGGTAAAACGAGTATGATGAAGATAATATCTGGTTTAAGTAGAGCAAATTCAGGTAAGCTTGAGATTTTAGGGATTGATGCTGATAAAGAAAGGGCAAAGATAAAGTCTCAGCTAGGTTTTGTCATGCAGGATAATAATATGGAAAGAGAATTTTCTGTTAAAGAAGCTTTGCTATATTATGCTCGTTTGTATAAGGTGAAAAATTATAAATATGAAGTGGAAAAAATAATATCTCAATTTGAAATGAATACTTGGCAAGATAGAAAGATTGAGAAATTATCTGGCGGTATGGCTAGAAAAGCAATGATTGCTAGAGCTTTATTAGTAAAGCTTAAAATCTTATTGTTAGATGAACCAAGTGTGGGATTAGATCCTGATGTGAGATATGATATTTGGCAAGAAATAAAAAAATTAAAAAATATGGGGATAAGTGTAATTATCACTACTCATTATATGGAAGAAGCTGAATATCTTTGTGATAAAATCGCTATTTTAAAACAAGGAAGATTATTGGCGATAGATGAAGTAGAAAAAATAAAGCAGATAATGCAAAAAAATGAAAATGAAGATATAACTTTAGAAAAAGCTTTTTTACGATTTATCGGTAAGGAGGCTTATTGATTTTGAATTTTTTAGCAGTATATATGCGTGAAATGGCACTTTTGCAAAAGAAGATGGGAAAATTAGGATATATTTTCTCAGCGGTAATGTTTCCGATAATTTATTTATTTGCCTTTGGCATGGGAATTGGACCTGTAATGAATAATATCCATGGTGGTTATTTACCTTTTTTGGCAAAGGGAATGCTATCTATAACAGTCATGATGAATGCTTTTCAACAGACAGCATTATCAGTGAGTGTGGGGAGATTTTATTTTAAAACATTCCAGACATTATTATTGAGTCCGATTTCTGCTTTTCAAGTTATATTAGGCATCACTTTAGCTGGAGTTACTCGTGGCTTTATAGCTGGAGGTATTATCTATATCATAGCTATGGTATTTTTTGATGTGCCGATGTTGAGCTTTTGGGGACTTTTAGGGATTTTATTATCTGCCTTTTGCTTTGGTATTTTAGGGATTGCCATAGGTCTTTGGATCAAAAATCCAGATGCGTTATCTTCAGTGATAAATTTTATAATTACACCAATGACTTTCTTTTGTGGTACATTTTTTCCGTTGTATAATTTGCCGGATTGGTTGCAGATTGTAGTGGGGATTTTGCCATTGACTTTAGCGAATAATTTATTGCGTACAGAAGTATTTAGTGTGTATAGTTTGTTAGATATGATTTATTTAATAATTATCACATTAATCTTGTTGGTAATTAGTAGATATCAATTAAAAAATTATAATGAATAATCTAATTGATATAAAATAAAAGTTTTAAATTTTAGTGTGTTTAAGATAAATTTAGACTATAATTTGAGTAAAGATATATTTTTTATAGAAAAGAAGGAGATAAAAAATGAAATCAATAGTAGTTTATTCTAGTTTAACAGGTAATACAAAAATGGTAGGAGAAGCTATTGCCGAAGTTTTAGCTCCGAATTGTGATATTTATAAAGTAGAAGATAATCCTGATATTACAGGTTATGATTTAGTTGTTGTAGGTTTTTGGGTGGACAAAGGAACAGCTGATGCAAAAGCTAGTAAATTTTTGAAATCCATTCGCAATAGTAAAGTGGCTGTATATGCTACGCTAGGAGCTGAACCAGATTCAGAACATGCAAAAACTAGTTTGCAAAATGGTATAGATATGTTAGATAGTTCTAATGAGATTATGGGAAGATTTATCTGCCAAGGAAAGATTGATCCTAAATTATTAGAAGCGATGAAAAAAATGTTTGGCACGAAAGTTTCTAAAGAAAATTTTCATGCAGTAGATGAAAAGCGTTTGGAACGTCATCGCAAAGCTAGTACACACCCTGATGAGCAAGATTTGGCTAATGCAAAGAAAGTATTTAGTGAGATTAAAGCAAAAATGAGTGGTGAAATGAATTTATGAGCAAAATAAGAGAAATATTAGATAGTCTATCAACTGAACAATATAAGATGATGATAGGGGAAAAATCTTGTCAGCCTTTGACGGAGACTTTTAGCAAAAAAAGAGTAGTTCATCCAGGGGCAAATGGACAGATGGTACCACCTGTAAAACAGCAAGAAATTTGGCTTGAATATATGCAAAGAAAAGGAGATAAAAGTAAAAAGAAAGCAGTATATATACACATTCCTTTTTGTAGTCAAATTTGTCTATACTGTGGTTTTTTCCAGAATTATTCTAATGAAGAACGCGAAACCATGTATGTAGATAGATTAATCAAGCAATTATCAATGGCAAAAGAATATAAATATGTACAAGATAGTGTGATCAATGCTGTATTTTTTGGTGGCGGAACACCATCTACATTATCACCATATAATGCAGATAGATTATTAAAAACTATGAATGAAGTATTGCCACTTGCTAATGATTGCGAAATAACTATGGAAGCTCGCGTGCATGATTTAGTTGATGAAAAACTGCAAGTATGGTTTAAACATGGTGTAAATCGCATATCTGTGGGTGTACAATCTTTTGATACAGCTATCCGTCAAAGTATGGGACGCAAAGATGATAAAGAAACTGTTATTGAAAATCTCAAACGAGCTGCAAGTTATAATCAAGCAGTATTAATCATAGATTTGATTTATGGTTTACCTGCTCAAAGTGTGGATAACTTTGTAAATGATTTAAAAATAGCAGATAGTTTGCCAATTGATGGTATGGATTTGTATCAATTAAATGTGTTTGAACAATCTGCATTAAAAAAAGCGATAGATAATGGCAAAATACCACCTGCGGCAACGACAAAACAGCAGGCAAAATATTTAGAAGCAGCTATTTCATATTTAGATGAATTAGCTTATAAGCGATTGAGTGTCTGTCATTGGGCAAAAACAAACCGTGAACGCAGTATGTATAATACTTTGGCAAAATCAGGAGCTGATGTGATACCATTTGGTTCAGGGGCTGGCGGTTTTGTAGGAGATATTTCTATGTTTTTAAATAGAGATTTACAGCGTTATATGAATGCTATTGATGAAGGAAAATGGCCATTGATGGTTTTAACTAAAGAAGCAGGAGGCAAAGTTTTATTTAAGGATATTCAAGCACAGACTGAAAATTGTATGGTAAATATACGAAAATTAGCTCAAGTATATAGTGAAGAACTTTTACAATTAGAAGAAGTACTCAATATTTGGGTGGAATATGGTTTATTTGAAAAATGTGGCCATACTTATAAAATGACAGTTGCTGGTCAATTTTGGCAAAATAATATCACACAGACAATAATAGAACTTACACAACAATTATTAATGGGCAAAAAATCTTTTGAAGTTCAGCCAATAGCAGCACAAGGTTAAATATATAAATAAAATACGGCAGTTATGATTAATTTTGATAACTGCCATAATTTTTAAAGTATAAATGATAATGATTATTATTAATAAAACTTAATTTTATAATAAAGGAGACGAGCAATGCTAACAAAAAAACGTAAATCTACACTTTTAACTTTATCTATATTGATGGGATTGACAAGTTGCACGCAAGCCAGCGAAGTAATCCAAACACCAGAAGTAGTGGTAACAGCTACGAAAACTCAGCAAGAAGTGAAAGCTGTACCTAATGCAGTAGAAGTCATCACCAGTGAAGATATTGAACAATTAGGAGCAACAGATATTTATTCTGCTTTGAAATTGGCAACAAATGTTGATGTTTCTCAAATTGGTGCAGGTCATAGATTGATGGTTCGTGGGAAAAATGCAGGTGCTTTAGTATTATTAGATGGCAGAAGAATGTCAAATGAATATTCATCAATGACTAGAGGAGCTTTTGATTTAGATAAAATAAATTTATCTAGTGTAGAACGCATTGAGATTGTTAGAGGTGCAGCCTCCGCTCAATATGGTGCAGATGCTGAAAGTGGAGTAATCAATATTATTACGAAAAAATCTAAAGAACAATCTGTAACTGTAGGAGCAAATACAGGAACTGATGTCATGAATAATTATTATCGTTTTGATTTAGGTCAGCAAGGTAAATTCAATGGGGTAGTGAATGCTAATTTTGCTAAATATCGTAAACGTGAATTTATTGGTGGCACAGGGACGAATTATTTTGGCCCTAGAACAAATTATGATTTTAGTGGAACGTATGCATTTGATAATAATAATAATTTAGATTTTTATATAGGTTATTATGATGAAAAATCAAAGAAAATAACAGATTATTCTTCTATGGGAATGGGCAAAAGTTCTGCAAATTATGATAAGACAAATCAAGATTATAGTATAGCTTATAATGGAAAAAGCGATAATAGTAATTATATGATTAGAGCTTATTATAATCGATATGATAAGGAAGAATATAAAGGCAGTAAAAATAATGGTTATAAGCAAAATACATTTGATACTTTAGGTATTGAAGCTAAAAATACAGTACAAGCAGGAGATGAGCATTTATTAACTTATGGTGTTGAATATAAAAATATAGGTGTAGAAGGTCCAATCTTAGCTTTAGGTGAAGGTAATAGCAAGGACAATTCTGCTTATGCTGGATATATTCAAGATGAATGGTTTATAAATGATAAAATTTTATTTATTCCAGCAGTGAGATATGACCATGATGAAAAATTTGGCGGAAAAACGACACCAAAATTAGGGGCAACTTATTTTCTAAGTGATAATAGTCGCATAAAAGCGAATTGGGGTAAATCATGGAGAGCTCCGAATTTAGTGGAATTATATGCTGGGCAAGATCATGGTTTTACTACGATATATGGAAATCCAGATTTGAAACCAGAAGAAGCTACTACATGGGAACTCGGTTTTGAAGCTGAAAAAGATAATAATTGGTTGAAATTAAATTATTTTAATAGTAAATACGATAATTTAATAACATATGATAAGGTAAATGGAAAAAATACATTTATCAATGCTCAAGATGCTAAAACTGATGGCGTAGAATTTGAAGTAGGTCGCCAATTCAATGACAATTGGTCTATTAGAGCGACTAGTAATTGGCTCAATGCTAAAGATAGTGATGGGGAAAAAGTATCTGCGACAGCCGATAATATTTCCACTTTAGAATTAAATTATGATGATAATGATATTAATGGATATAGTGCTAAGCTTTGGAATTCTTGGATAAGTAATTATCATTATGCTAATGAAAATTATGATTATAATACTTTAAATTTTGTAGTAAATAAAAAATTCGCTTTTGATGATGGTCGAAGTGGACGAGTTTATGCAGGTGTAGATAATATTGGAGATAAAAAAATAGGAGATATTTATTTAGAAGGTAGAATTTGGCGTGTAGGAGCAGAGATTACTTTTTAAATAAAAAATATTCATAGCTAAAGAAAAGCAAATAATACGTTTAATCTGTTTATATTAATGATAATGATTATTGTTAATATAAACAATTACATACAAAGGAGTTAATATAATGAGATTATCTACAAAAAAACAACAAACTTTATTGACTTTATCAGTGTTATTAGGTTTATCAAGTCCAGTATATGCACAAGATATACAAAATAATGACGTGATAGTTACACCAGATGTAGTAGTTACAGCGACACGAACTCAAGAGGAAGTAAAAGCTGTACCGCAAACTGTAGAAGTAATTACTAAAGAAGATATTGAACAATTAGGAGCAACAGATGTTTATTCTGCACTTCGTTTGGCAGCTAATGTAGATGTAACTTCAGCAGGTATGGCAGGTCATAATGTGATGATTCGTGGAATGAGTACAAATCATACTTTAATTTTAATAGATGGTAAAAGATTTGCTGGAGAAGATACAAGTGCCACACAAAATGTTTATGCCTTAGGTCGTTTGAGTCTGTCAAATATTGAACGTATTGAAATTGTGCGTGGAAGTGCTTCAGCACAATATGGTTCAGATGCTTTAGGTGGAGTAATTAATATCATCACTAAAAAATCAAAAGAGCCATCAGTTATGGTAGGTCTTTCTACAGGATCAGAAGCTATAAATAATTATTATCATATAGATTTTGGTAAACAGGGAAATTTCAGTTCTACTTTTGATATGCGTTTTAGTGATATACGCAAAAATATGCAAGCTGGAGATGAAGGCAGTAATTATTATGGCCCTATCCAAGATTTTAATTTTGCTGGAACATGGGATTTAGGCAATGATAAAGAAATTGATTTGACGCTTGGTTATTATAATGAGCATACAAAGGCAGATTATGCTGATAAATATACATCAACAGGCGTTTTTCAAACTAGTAAGGATAAAAAAGAATGGTATGATTATAGAAGATATGATTATAGTTTAGGTTATAGTGGCAAAACTGATAATAGTGATTATATGATTAGGACTTTTTATAGTAGATTAGATAAAGAGAATAATTTATATAATTATCGCGATAATTTTCCAGGACCAATGGAAAATATTTTAGGATCAATGTATCCAAAATATGATTGGGATAAATCCACTTATACGCTTTGGGGCATAGAAGGTAAGAATACTATACAATTAAATGATAATCATCTTTTGACATTTGGCGGCGAATATCGTCAAAATAAAGTTGAAGGTACTCGTTTGAGTGATGGAGGTGATAATGTACATCAAGTAAGTCAATCAGGAAATGGAATAGTGAGTAATAAATATTATTCAGATAAAGAAATAAATACTTGGGCAGGATATATCCAAGATGAATGGCAAGTGAATGATAAATTATTAGTAATTCCATCTATGCGTTATGACCATGATAGTTCTTTTGGTGGGGAAGTTACACCAAAAATAGGTGCGACATATTTTATTAGTGATAATAGTCGTATTAAGGCTAATTGGGGTAAAGGTTTCAAAGCTCCAACTATTAGTGAATTATATATGGCAATGCATCGTGCAATGGGCGGGCAAACTGTCAATGTTTATGGCAATCCAGATTTAAAACCAGAAAAATCTACTTCATGGGATATCAGTTTTGAAGCTGAAAAAGATAATAATTTTGGTAAATTAACATATTTCAATAATGATGTTAAAAATTTAATCACTACAAAACAAATAGGTAGTAGTTATTATGATCAGAGTTATGTAAATGTAGATGAAGCTGAAATTGATGGTGTGGAAATGGAAATTGGTCGTAATTTAGACGATAAATGGACAATAAAAGCAACAAGTAACTGGCTTGATGCAACAGATAAAGTGAGTGGTGATCGTTTAGATAATAGAGCAAGAAATATGACTACATTGCAATTATTATATGATGACCATGATGATTGGGGATATAGTGCGATTTTATGGCAACAATGGGCTAATAAATACCATTATGATGATAATGATTATAATTTCACTACAACTAATTTTGTACTCAATAAAAAATTTGGTGAAGGAAATAGAGTTTATGCAGGTGTAGATAATATTTTTGACAAAAAGATTAGTGATATTGGTTTAGATGGTATGATTTGGCGTTTGGGTGCAGAATGGACTTTCTAAAATAATAAGATAAATTAAATAAAGTAGCAGGGTAAAATCTTGCTACTTTGTTTTATTTAATAAATGATTTTTTATTAAAAGGAGATGGTATTTTGAAAAAGTTTTGGCAGATAATTGCTTGTAGTGGGCTAGTATTGACTAGTTGCTTAGGAGGTATGGCTCAAGCACAAGATGAAAAATCTGACGTAGAGTATTATTATCAAGGGGAAAAAGTTAATTTAGATAAAGCGGTGAGCATTTCTCAAAATTATGATGTAGTATTTTTTGATGAATATCACGACCAAAAATCTATTCATGAAGCAGAATTATTATTTTTCCAAGAGATGTATAAACAAAATAAAGATATGATATTATCTATGGAAATGTTTGAAAGAGATGTTCAGCCAGTAATGGATAAATATTTGAATGATGAAATAACAGAAACAGAATTTATAAATAATTCTCGTCCATGGGAAAATTACCAAACAGATTATAAACCATTAGTAGAATTTGCTAAAGAAAAAGATATGTATGTTTTAGCATCGAATATTCCACGAAGAATAGCTAATCAATATACAAAAGTAGGCGATTTAGCTTTAATTGAAGATAAAGATAAAATTTATTTGCCGAAAAAACATTTAGTAGAGTATGAAAGATATTATGATAAATTCAAAAATTATATGTCTATGGGTGATGGTCAAGGTCATATGATGATGACACCAGAAAGGATAGAAGCTTTCTATAAAGCTCAATGCTTAAAAGACGATACTATGGCAGAAAGTATTGTTGAATTTTTAAAAGAACATAAAGATACAAAAGTTCTCCATATACAAGGAAGTTTTCATGGTGATGAACATTTAGGCGTGGTAGAAAAAGTAAATAAACTAAATCCTAGCTTAAAGACTGTAGTTATAACACCTATTGAGGTTAAAGACTATGAGAAAATGAAGAGTAATTATGGTGAAGATACTATAATTATGACTTTTGTGAGAAAATAATATTCGTATATTTATTTATAAAAGTGCCTGTTTTATGCAGGTGCTTTTTTTATTGTTGCCATTTTGTTGCCGTTTTTATTTAGTCATATAATTTTCAAACGTATTTGCTGTATCTAATTTAGATTTTTCTGTTATATGAAGATATATTTTGCGAGTTGTTTCATCACTGGAATGACCTAATCTTTGTTGGATTGATTCTAAACTTATATTACCAGCTTCAGCTAATAAAGATACATGTGTATGACGAAATAAATGAGCATAAATTTTTTTATTAAATAAATGCTTTTTATTTATTTTTGTAAAAATTAATTGTACAGTTGGTTGTAAAACTGCAATTTCTTTAAATTTTGTTTTTTCAAATCTTGTAAATACAAAATCTAAATTTGGTTTATTGTTACGTGTGCCATAAAGAACACGTAAAGTTAATTGTTCTGTTTTCCATTTTTTTAACTCTGTTGCTAATGTATTACCAATTATTATAGTTCTAATACTAGATAAATTTTTAGGCGAATTTTGTCGTTCATATTCATTTTGGTTTTTAGAATACATACTAGATTCAATTTTTATTGTTTTATTTTCAACATCAACATTCTCCCATAATAAGGCACATGCTTCACCAAGACGAATACCAGTAAATGCAAGTGTTAAACATAATGGATAAAAATAGTTACTACCATAGCCTTTATAATTTTTAGCAAAATCCAAAAAATTTAATAGTTCATTTTTAGTTAAATACATAGATGTTATATCTTTTTTTGTTGGTTCTATTTTAGGCATTATAATATTATCTGCTGGATTTGAATTTATAATGGAATATTTTACAGCTGTATTGAATAAATTTTTCAATATAACATGGGCTCTTTCTACTGTTGATTTTTTTCGTCCGATAGCATAATTATTTAGAAATGATTGATAATCATGGATTGTTATATCTTTTATTTTTTTATTACCAAAATATTTAATCCCAATTTTTACATTGCTTATTAAAGTAGGTAGACTAGCCTTTTTTAGATGTAAACTATATTCTTTTATCCATTCGTTAGCATATTCATCAAATGTTATATTACTTTCGACTATATTTTGTCCTAGTAACAATTTATTAAGTATAGGTTGTGCAGCAGCTCGTGCTTCTTTAGCTGTTTTAAATCCACTCTTAGAAACACGTTTTCTTTTTCCTGTGATAGGGTCGCGACCTGCTTCTAGTCTATATGTGTAGGTAGTGCCTTTTTTCCCTTGTCTTTTATAAACTAATATTTTACCTTGTGTTGCCATATCTGATTAGTCCTTTCTATAGATACTTTTGTTTGGCTATTTTCTTTTGGCCAAAAATATTAATTTACAGTAATAATTAAAAATATGGTTATTTTATTATATTAATTGTAATCTCATTTCGTTCGGTTTTCTGAACTCAATAAATAATAAATAAAGGCTATTAAATTAGCCTTTATTATTATTTATTATTTGATAAAATAGTTATTTTTTCATCTAAATCAGTAGGTTCTTTTGTTTCTGGTAAATCTTCTATTAAAAAATATTTTTCATTAGCACTAGAATTATATCTAGTGCTTTATTTTTATTTCAAGCCAAATTGAGATTTCATACTAACAACGCCATTACTAAATGTAACATTAAAATTGCCACCATTTTTATTCATCCAAGTATACATAATTGATTCTTGTCCAACAATATTAACTTGAGAGGATAATAATCCTTCTCTTCCTACTACTTTACATACTTCTTCATAAGAAGAACCCATTTGTATATTATTAAATTGTTCTAATGTAATATCTTTTCCATCTATGTTTACTAAACTAGAGAAATCTGCCATTGCTTTACTTACCATTTGCCCATTTTGGAACATACAATTCATGTTTGCCATACCTTCATGCCAACGATAAGATTTTGTTTCAATATCGCCAAATTTATTTGAACTTTCTAATTCGCCTTCAGTTCCTATAATTTTATTGACATCTTCAACAGTAATACCCATTTGTAAATCAACAAATTTTTGGTATGTAAGACCTTCTGTTTTTATTGTTTTGTTTGAGGAGGTAGAGGTTGATGAATCGTTATCGTTGCTACCACTAATAGCACCAATAATACCTCCTAAAACTAAAAGAGCAATGATAAAGCCTAAACAACCTAAGCAACCTTTTTTAGCCATAATAATATAACTCCTTTGTTTGATAATTTTTATTTAGTAGTTTTATCTTCAATAACATTTGTTGAGTTATCTATAGTATTTGAAATAATGTTATGTTTTACTAAATAATTACGAGATGTTTCATCTGCATAAGTAAATCTTTTAGATAAAAGTTCTTTAATATAAATTTTATTATAAAGACCTGCAAATATAATATTAAAAATAAATGCTCCTATCCCAAAAGTTATTGAGCCGATAGCTAAATTAGCTATAAAAAATATACAAGCCCATTTTAAATCTCCTCTAAATAATGCAGGGAAAAAACCAAATAAAAAAGTAGTCCAAGAATAACCTGTAGGAGCTTTTTTTATAACTCCAGTATCAATATTTTTTAGCATAATCATAATGAAAATACCTCCTCACGTAAATGTTAATTTATAAAAATAAAGTTTATAACTATGAGTATATATGATAATTATTTTTTATGTCCTGATTCTAGAAATTGGATAATGTATTGTTTATCAATATCACTAGAATAGGACATCAATTCGGCACTAAATGCATTGGCTTCGTTTTCTTTACGTGTGTTTTGGAAAAATGTTCTACCAGCAATATTATAACTGGAGTAACCTTTATGGCATAAAAAATGTCCTAGTTCATGACATAAAACAGCTTTTTTCTGCCATTCGTTTAAGTTTTCATCAATAAAAATATATTTGCGTCTTAAAATGCGTCGCCACATTCCATTTATTTTATATGGCATATCACAAAATACTATTTCAAATTTTAGCTCTCTAGCAATATAGTATGGGTCTGATGTGCCATATTTTTTTACTAGATTTTTGGCACGCAATTTTAGATTTAACATAAAAATCACTTCTTACGTTTATTTTTTTCTTTTGCGTCCCAAAAGGCAGCTTCGATTATACGTTTTAGTTTTTCCTTATCTTCTGGTGTTACTAATACACCATTTAGAGTATATTCTTCTTTTTCTAATAATTTAATTAAATCTTTTGGTTTATTTTCTACTTGTGCATTAATAGCATTATTTATATTAAAATCAGTGTCATCTAGTAATTCAGATATATTTATATTTAAAGCATTAGCCAATCTTTTTATATCATCTTGATTTATAGATGATGTGTATCCACGTTCCCAATTAGATATAACTTGACTTGATTTATTAATAAGTTTACCTAAACTTGCTTGAGTAAGTCCTCTATCTTTACGTAATTGTTTTATTTTATCTTTTAGTAACATATAAGCACCTACTTTCATATAATATATAGTAACATAAATTAACATATTTTGTTAGTTTTGTAACGGATTTTGAGAATTTTTTGCAAAAATATATTGACATTAACGTAATTCGTTATTATAATATAAATATAACGAAAAACGTTATAAGGTAGGTGATAAAATGCCAGTATATAAAAATGTAGCAAAGATAAGACAGGCTAAGGGAATTACTAAAACCGCAGTAGCAAAAAGTTTAGGTATGAGTTTACAAGGATATCGGTATTTAGAAAATGGAGAAAGTCGTCTTGATGTAGAACGATTAAAATTAATAGCAAAAAAATTAGGAGTAAATTGCTCTGTTTTTTTTGATGATAAACTAACGGATAACGTTATAAAAGAGCAAATATAAATGAACATCTAGCGTGTAGCACTGACCCAGCAATAAAAAATCTAATGGCAAAAAAATTACTTCCCCTAAAAAGTAAATAATATTGCTGGGTGCGTGGTACACGCTAGAAAAAAGAAAGGAAAAATAAATATGTTAAGTAAAAATTTTAAGAGTAATAAATATTATGAAGTAACTCGTTACTGGCTTAAATATGGAAATGAAGAGGACGCTTTAGAAAACACAGTAACTGTTTGGGATACTTTCGAAAAAGCTATTGCTTATATAGAAAGATATGCTACTGGCTTAAAATTTGAAAGTGCTTCTATTGAAGAAGTAATCGTCGATAGAGAAATAACCGCTAACGATTATAAACACGGCGATTATGAATATGTATCTATTCAAAAAATTTATGATGTAACACTTGAAGGCGTCGAAGATTTTACAAAAGGAAAAATTTGTTACTTTGAAAAGTCTGAACAAGCTGATGAAACGCTAGAACAAGAAACAGAAATAATTAAAACTATGGACGACTGGCAAAAAAGTGATTTAGAATTCAAAGACTTTGCTAAAGTTGGAGATGTAGTTGATGAAGGTATAGTAAATTGGTTTGCTGAATGTGTACCACCCATAACGTATAACTCAGATTTAATACAATGTGGAGAAGCTTATGGTCATAGAGATAATCCACGAACAGGTAGATTTGAAGGAACATATATAACATTTGCTAAAACAGGTGATAAATGGATTTATAAAGGACATTGCTTCTTTGGAGAGCAAAAAAATATTGCTTAGTTAATTTTATTATAAGTAAAAAGAAGGTGTAAACAGTGCAATATTCTTTCCATGAATTTATTAAACAATGTAGAATTAATGCAAATTTTTCAGTAGATAAAGCAGCTTTTGAATTAAATATATGTAGACGAACTTTGAATTATTATGAAAATGGTACAGTAGCTGTTCCTGATGATGTTGCTTATTCTATGGCAATTTTATATAAAACACCTGTAATTAAGTATTTATGGTTAAAAAATAGTAAATGTGGAAATGAATTACCAAATATATGGGGCAATAATCTTTCCGAAAAAATATTGAGTTTAGCTGTGAATTTAAAAATTTCAAATGATTGTTTACATGAATTAATGACAATCGGTCTTGATGGTGAAATTAGTACAGAAGAAAAACCGAAGTATAACAAAATAATAAATAAACTTCGGCTTTTATCAAAAGATATTTTATTATTAAGATTTTTACCAAACAAAAAAGCTGAACCGTTAAATAAACAGTCCAGCTAACAGATAAAACTTTGTAATTAGATTATAACAAATATATTGGTGCGTAGCAAGCCATAGCAGAGTTATCAACATAACAAAAATAATATAAAGAGCAAATCTGACAATCTTCTTAACAAATTTATCATGGCAGGGAGGTTTGCAAGTGGTTCTGCTATGGTGCTTGGTACGCACCAATGAAAGAGAGGTGAGAATATATGGAATTACCAATAAAAGAACAAAGTACATTAGAAAATATTAGAGATATTCTTATTGATTATGTAAAGGTGAAAGAAGAAAACAAATTATTAAAACAACAATTAAGCGGTAAAAATGATTATAGCAAGTATTGTTCACCTGCTGGCATATCTACTGCAAAACAAGTTGAAGAATTTACAGGTTTAAAACCTAGTATGGTTAGAGAACTTGGCTATCGTGGTGTATTTGAAGAAATAAGAGAAGGTAAAATGGTGCGATACAAATTTAGTAGTGTATTAGCATTTGTTCAAGGAAAACCAAAATTAAAGGTGATTTAGTATGAAATGTTGGCGGTGCGGTAAAAAATTGAATAAAGGGCAGGTGCATATATTGCATTTGATATGCGGTCTTGCTGTTCCAGTATGTGCTGATGACCGTCAATGTTATGCATTTATTCAAAGAATAAAAAGGAGAAGAAAAAAATGAGAATACGTACTGTAAAAAATAATCGAGGCAAGAAAACAAATTTATTTCCATGTAAAGCCAAAGATGTTCTTAAAAACTTATTAGAAATAAATAGTTTATTACTAAAAGAAGGTTATAGCAAAGATTGGCATTATAAAGCTAATGGAGAAGTATTTCCATTTTAAGAGGTGTATACAATGGATAGATTAACAATAAAAGAAGCAATTTCGTTTTGTAAACAAGGTAAAGAGGTAATATTACGTAATGATGATTATGAGGACTTAGTTTTAGTAGATTATGAAGATGGATATTTAAAAGATATTGCAGGTGATTATATAAATCCTTATAAAGATTTATTAAAAGGTGATTATTTTATAAAAGAAGTTGCTTGAAAGACAACAGGTCAAACAAGCAACCACATAAAAAAATATTTGCAATTTAAGTATAACAGAGGAAAGAAAAATGGTCAAAAAAATTGTATTTCCTAAAATTAATAATTTTACTTCTGAAGAAGTTAAACAAAAATTTTTAGAAATTCTAAAAAGTATTAAGTTAAATATCAAATATGTAAGATTAGTAAATATTAGAGAATCATTAACAGGTTTAAGATTTTATATAAAAACTAAAAACTTTTTTGCTATTGGTGAGTATGATTGTATTGCTAATATCACAATGGCTAGTAGACAAAGAATAAATACGAAAAACTATATAAGCTTCTTATATAAAAGAAATGATTTAGTAAATAAATTGTCATATTTTGTAAAGGTGGAATAAAAATGATTAAAAAAGCAAGTGAAATTATAAATACTGATAAGAAAATTAGATTGTTAATTGCAGGATATCCAGGTATAGGGAAAACGACTCTTGCTTTGTCTGCACCTAAACCATTATTGATTGATGTTGATAGAGGAACTGACAGGGTAGAAGCAAGATACAGAACAGATTTTATTCAACCTGATACTTATGAAGAATTGTTGGAGGACTTGGTACCACTTAATTTAATTGATTATGAAACTCTTGTAATAGATACAGGCGGACAACTTATTAAATTGATGTCGGCATATGTAATAAAACAAAACGCTAAAAATGGTCAAAGAGATGGTTCGCTTAGTTTAAAAGGATATGGAGCTGTTGGTAGAGAGTTTGCAAGATTTATAGATTATTGTTATTACCAATTAAATAAACATGTAGTAATAGTATTTCATGCTAAAGAAGAAAAAGATGGAGATAATACTCGTCTTAGAATTTTAGTAGAAGGACAAACAAAGGATAATGTATGGCAACCAATGGATTTAGGTGGGTTCATGGAAATGCAAAATAATGTTAGAACGATAGGTTTTACTAATTGTGAACGTTATTATGCTAAAGGAACACATGGTATACATGGTGTTCTTACAATACCAGAATTAAATGGAAATCAAAATGGATTTTTAACAAATCTTTTTCATCAGATAAATGAAAATATAAAAGCTGAAGCTAAAGATGCTGAAAAAGAGAAAAAAGCATATCAAAAAATAATTAATACAATAAAAGAAGCAACAGAAGCAATAACAACACCAAGTGAAGCAATGGAAGTTTTAGACTTAATAAATAATCAAAAACATATATTGACTAGTGAAAAGGAATGTAAATCTATATTGTTCGATAAAACAAAAGAATTAGGCTTTAAATGGAACAAATTGAAGGGAGAATTTGTTAATGAAGTATCTGATGACACAAAGTCTGCTTAATTCCTATTTGTATCAATTTAATTGCATTGATGATTATACAGAGGAAGCTCACCAAAGCTTCCTCAATACACTTAATAAAATATATAGCCCACCAAATGAAGCAATACAGCGTGGAATAGATTTTGAAAGATTAGTGTATGAGTATACTGACCCTAAAAATATTACTGATATATCTACAGATGAAATAACTGCTGCTATAAATATTGCAGACTATATACAAGGTGGAAGATTTCAGTATATAGCTAGTAAAACAATAAATGTTAATGGATTGGATTTAGTTTTGTATGGAAGATTAGATGCTTTAAAAGCTGGTGTTATATATGATATCAAATATACATCAAAATATAATGTGGGCAAGTTTATAGATAGTCCACAGCACCCAATGTATTTAGAGCTTATTCCTGAAGCAAAAGAATTTATTTATTTAGTAAGTAATGGAAAATACGTTTGGACTGAAAAATATACAAGAGAGGAAACACCTTCAATTTATCCTATAATACAAAACTTTTTTGAGTATCTTAATAACATGAATTTAATGCAAGTTTATAAGAATAAATGGAAAAGTAGGTATTAATTATGGAGATAATACATGGAAAAATCATAGATATTACACCAGAGGGACTATTAATAAAAGCACCTTATACCAATATAGATAGGGCTTGCTTTCGTAAATATAGTATGGTTGATATTGGGCTTAATGATGGTAGATATATCAGTAATGAGCAAAGAAAAAAAGCTTATGCATTAATGAAAGAAATTGCTGAATGGAGTGGATATCTTCCTGAATATGTAAAAAGACTGATGAAAACTGAATTTGTAGTAAAACGAATGCAATCGTTAAATAAGGAAATATTTTCTCTATCAAGTTGCGATATGACTACTGCAAAGGAATTTATTACTTATTTAATAGATTTCATCATAGAATATGAAATCCCAACAAAACAGCCATTAAGTGAATTATGTGAGGATATTAATAAATATATCTATATGTGTTTACTTCATAAAAAGTGCTGTATATGTGGCATTAAAGCGGAATTACATCATGTATCTGCTATTGGTATGGGTAGAGATAGAACAGAGGTATTTCAAATTGGTATTCCTGTATTACCATTATGCAGAAAACATCATATAGAATGGCATACATTAGGTAGTAATACTTTTAATGCTAAATATCATGTAGAGTCCGTTAAATTAACTAAAGAAATTGCTAAAAAATATAATTTAACTAAAAAGAATATGGAGGTAAGAACAAAATGAGTAATGTAACTATTAATAAGATTAAATATCAGGAAAGTTCCGGTAAATTAACTATTGAATATATGAGGACAAATGAAAATAAAAAGCCATCATATCATACATCTATATTTAATGATGAACCTGCACCAGAATTTTTTACAGCATTAAAAAATTTAACCAAACCAACATTAAATATTTTAGGATTAGGAGCATTACTTATAAAACGTATAAAACCTTATGCGGTAAGTTTCAAGTATGCAGAAGATAAAACAATGTCAGCAGTTATTTCTAGCATGTTTTATGTGCCTTCTGCTGATAGAGAGATAGTAGTAAATACACCTCTTATGAAATGTCCTTCTGATGAGGTAGAAGCAAGTCAAGCTGGGTTTTTTAATCAAGAAGCGGTTGACGCTCTTTGGGCATTTGAACAAGAAGCACGCAAGTATTTAGATGGTAAGAGAAATCAAATTTCTTTATTTGGAGAAGATACTGAAGCAGAAACAACAGCTAATGATGTGTCTGTAGTTGATGTACCAAAACCAAATAATGTTGTACAAATGCCAACAGTGGCACAATAAATAGGAAAAGGTGCTTGCCATAAAGACAAGCACCTATCCACGAGGTAAAAAATATGGAATTAAAACCTTTATCTTTGATAATTTCTTTTCGTTCTAATTATGCTAGTAAATTAGATAACGATACCCAGATTTTATATTGGGTATTATGGGACAAATGGAATTATCTTAGGCGACCTACTCAATTTAATATAGATAATAATACATTGATGATAGAAGCTAATTTGAAAAATTATAGTAAGTTAAATGATAAACGAAAAAAACTTATTGAAGCAGGATTGATAGAATATATTCCCAGTAAGACACGAGGTAAAAGCTCAACATATGCTTTAATAAAAAATTATTATGTTGAAAATGTAACACCAAACCTAAATCAAAACCTAATCCAAAACCCAAAACCAAACCCAAATACAAACCTAAAACAAAACCTAAATGAAACCCAAGAACTCAATAATAATGCGAACTCTTACGACCTCATAACAGAAAATACAAACCTAAAATCAAACCTAACTCAAAACCTAAATACAAACCCAATACCAAACCTAAAACAAAACCCTAATAAGAGTAATAGAGATATAGAGAATAATATATATTTTTTATATACGCACGCACATGAGGCTATCGACTTTTATAAAAATAACGTAGCAGTTGATTTAAGTCCTAATGCTCTTATGGTTTTATCGGATTGTGTAGAAGTACATGGGAAAGATGATACATTAAGGGCAATGCAAGAAACCCAGATAAACATGAGTCATCTCAAAGATGTGGCTTTCATGAAATATGCTAGAGGGATTTTACGAAGTTGGGCAAAATATGGCAAGAAACCGCCGTTAAAATTAAAACAAGAAAATAAGCCTAAAGTTAATAAAGCTGTAGATAGTTTAATGGCTCTTATGGAAGGGTGAAGAAAGATGAATGTAAAAGAAGCAGCTACTCTTTTAAGTTATGTTGTAGCAACAATGCCAAATATACAAGATAAAGATTTAAGTGCCACAGCGAAAGCATGGGCAATTATAATGCCTGATATTTCTTTTGAATTAGGACAACAAGCAGTATTAAAAATACTTCGAGATAAGAAGATACCAACTGTACCATTACCAGGCGAAATAATAAACACAGTAAAGGAAATAGTGAACGGAGAAAATAAAATTAATGCTCCTAGTGATTATGAAGCATGGCAAGAAGTACGAAGTAAAATAGATTTTTACAAACCTAATCAAAAATGGTCGCACCCAGCAATTGAAGAAACTATAAAAATAATTGGTTCTAGGAATATTTGTGGCGGAGATTATAACGTTGCTGATAGATTTATGAAAGTATATAACCGCATTGTAAAACGTACTAATGACCAATATGAAAATAAAGTAACATTGCAGATTATAGATAATACTCCTAAAAATAAGAGTTTATTAACATTTATAGGTGAACATAAGCAAATAGTATTAGGTCAAAAGGCGGTATAACTATGAAAAAGATATGCATCTGTGGTAAGGAGTTTGAGAGTAAAACAGGTAAAGCAAGATATTGTTCACAAAAATGCAGGTTTAAGGGATATTATCAAAGACATAAAGAGTTATGGCATTTCAATAGCATTAAAAATGAAAATAAAGTAGCAAAAAAAGAGCAGAAAAAAATAGAAGCAGAGCAAAAAAGGATAGAAGCGGAAAATAAAGCTAAGAGGGAAAAACGTAGAAATGACATTAATCGTTTAATGGCAGAAACAGGATTAAAAAATAAATATGGTTTAGTAGCAAGTTTTTATGATACTAACAACTTAGAAGGACTATATAAATATGCTGATTATCTTAAATCTATAGGTGAGATTAAAGAAGATATAAACGAACCTAAAATAGTTAAATCACATGGTGGGAAAATTACAGGCGGATTTGATTATTTCATGATATCGACAATATAGAAGGGATTTTAAAGATATGAATAATACACCATTTTCTTTTATTTTATTAGGTCAACCAGCAACTAAGAAAAATAGTGCAACAATGATAAAAATTAAAGGAAAGAAAAAAGAGATGCCTTCTCTTGTACCTAGTAAGGCTTATAAAAAGTATGAGATTAGTTGCAAAAAACAATTAATAAAATCTTATGCTCCTGATAGATTGCCACATTATACAATGCCAGTACAACTAACATGTAAATATTATCTACAGGACAAAGCACATTATCCTGACCTTGTGGGATTAATGCAAGCTACAGCAGATATTTTATCTGATGAACAGAAAACTATAAATGGTAAAAAGAAAACTACTTGTACATGGCTTCTTTCTGATGACAGGATAATAAAAAGCTGGGACGGTACAAAAATAGCAGGATTAGATAAGTATAATCCTAGAGTAGAGATAACGATAACTCCATTAATTACAGATATTACAACAGAAACAGACCCATATATAATTAAACAACTTCAGGAAGAAAATAATCTATTTTAGTGTCATGGATATGGATGAAGAAATATTTTTAAAAGAATGTGAAGAAAAAGTAAGTATAGAAGCGGATTATGTACTTAGAAATTTAGAAAGATTTGCTGAAGAAGAAATGCTTGAATTTGATTGGATAGTATTAGAATTTAAAAAACAATTAAATAGAAAAATAAAGGAACGAGGTATAAAAGATGATGACTTATGAAGAAATGAAAAATAGACATCAAGAGGAATATGATACATTTGCTAAAGACAAAATTTTCTATATATTTACTTCTAGTAAAGAAGAATTTGAAAAGAAATTAAAAGAATATGGATTGAATGAAGAAGATATTTGTTCTATTGGTTATGGCGGATTTATAAAAAAGAAAGATAAGGAAGAATTAAAAAATCTGACACAAAGACATAAAAAAGAAAAGCAAGAAGCTATGGAACAAGATAAGGACGGAAGTGGATTTATAAAATCTATGTTTATTTATGAGCTTTGGAGTCATGAATTTGCATATACTTATGATACAGAAGATACTTTAAATGATTTGGGATACACAAAGGAACAAATAAATAGTGATAAAGCTTTAAAAAATGGTTTAGATTTAGCTATTCAATACTTTTGTAAGAATTGAAAATATAGGAGATTAAGATGAGGAAAATATTATTTAGAGGTAAAGAGATAAATACAAATAAATGGTGTTATGGTGGATATGTTAGAAAAGTTTTATTTAAAAATACGAAAGATGAAAAAATAAGGCATTATATATTTGATGGAGAAAATGCCGGACCAATAGTAATGCATGAAGTTAATCCAGAAACAGTGGGGCAAGCAATATGGCTTAAAGATGTAAACGGAAATGAGATTTTTGAAGGAGATATTGTGGAAGAAGTTAAACCAGAATGGGACGAACCTTCTCGTGCTGTTGCTGTTTTTGAAGATAATAATTTTGTGTTTGGTTATAATACCGGAGCAATATTATCAGTTGAATTTTTTTATAATGAAATAAAAATAATTGGGAACATATTTGATAATGAAGATTTATTTGAAAAAATATCTGAACAACACAAAATTGAATATTATCAAGAAATGAAAGAATTACACGGTGATTTAGAAAGTTTATAAGTGTTAAAAAATACAAAGAGTGTGAACGACTATGCAATGTGATGAACGATATTATGAAGCCGACACAGGGTATATGTGTTGGGTAACCAAAGAAAAATGCAATAAAAAGAATTGTACACTTAAATATAGATTTATAAAGAATTTTTCCAATAAAGTAGCAAAGGAACTAAAAAAATGACAAAAAAGATATTAGATGCTTGCTGTGGTAGCAGAATGTGGCACTTTAATAAAAATAATCCAAATGTTTTATTTATGGACAATAGAAAATTGAATACTAAATTATGTGATGGACGAAAGTTGATTGTTAATCCAGATGTTTTGGCCAACTTTACTAACATTCCTTTTGATGATAACAGTTTTTATTTAGTTGTTTTTGACCCACCGCATTTAAAATATGCAGGAAGTGAAAGTTTTTTGGCCAAAAAATATGGAACATTACCAAAAGATTGGGAAACACTAATTAACAAAGGTTTTAAAGAGTGTTGGAGAGTTTTAAAAACGAATGGAACACTTATATTTAAATGGAGTGAACAACAAATTTCTACAGGTGATGTTTTAAAGATTATTCCCGAAACCCCTATTGTTGGCCAATGTAGAGGAAAGACAATATTTTTAGTGTTTTTTAAATGTTAGGAGCAATGTTATGAAAGATAAAATAAATCCGCTAACCAATGCGGGAGAATGTAGCGATGAAACATATAAAAAAGCTGTTGAGAAAATGGACCGTAGAAAGTTTTTTAAATCTATTTGTAGGAAAGTATTCAAACGTGGTAATGAGTTTTTATGGAAACATTTTAATATAAAGATGTTAAGAATTGATTTCTGGGATATGGAAACAGATAATAAAAAAGTAATGAAGGTAGGAAAATATGAATAATAATGGACCTAAGTTGGTAAGAATACCATTAAAGACAGAACAAGAATTTTATAAAAGAAATATTCCTATAATCAAAATTACAAGTATTATATTGTGCTTAATAGCAACTACAATATTTTTAATAGGATAAATCCACTAATTAGGATAGCTAAAATAAAGCTATCCTTTTAGTGTTTATATAGATGGAGGTATTGATTGATGAGAAAGATAAGCAGAATAAAAGTTAATAAGGCTAAAGAATATCTACAACAAGCTTATACAGCCAATGAAAAAATTATTCAATGTAATTATATTTTAGAACAATTACAAGCCTCACCAAGCAAGATGACAACTTCTTATAAAGAAAATATCGGTCATAGTGGTATAAATAATGATGTTAGTGGATATGTAGCAAAACTAATAGAACAAGAAGAAAAAATTGAAGCAATGAAACAAGAGTATCAAAGCAAACAGTTTGAGATAAGTAATTTTATATTGAGTTTGAGTTTTAAGCCAGAAGATGAAATTCTTAGACGTTTGCTCATATTAAGATATTTGAACTTTAAGTCTTTTGATGAAATATATAGTATGCTTAACTACTCATACAATTATATAGTTCAAACTATGCATCCTAGGGCTTTAGAAGTTGTAGAAAGAGCATTAAGTAAAAAGAGTGTGGTCAATAATGGTTAATCGTGGTCGATCGTGGTTAATAATGGTTGATAATGGTTTTGGATTTATGGTATATTATAATTGTAAACAAAAAAGATAAACCGTTGGTAAAAATACCAGCGGTTTTACTATTTTATAAGTTAATTTTGTATAAATATTGTTATATATCCATATATTTTAATACTTATATGTATTTTTATAAAAATGACTAAAATTTTTTGAGTTATAATAATATTGAGGTGATATGTATGTGTTTTAAAATTATTTTTAATAAAGGACTTTTTCCTGAAATAGATAGTATTATAAAAAGTAATCCAAGTTTTAATATGGAAGATTTTTCAAATAATTTATTTAAATTATCAGAGAAAGATGGAGTCTTTTTTATTCAGCCCCAAAATTTAGATGTATTATACAAACTTTCCATTAATGAAAAAGAAAGTAAAGTTAGTGCTAGTACATTAATTCGTATAATGAAAGGTATTTTTACAGTTATATTTCATAAAAAAAGTATAACTAATAATGAATTTGAAAATAAGTGGTGTATATATACTAAAAAAACTGAATGTGTAAAAGATATTTTAGTTAATTTTTCTGTATCTGGTGGAGATGAATATATTTGTAAATTGGTTAATGATGTGAATAATTTGGCAGATTTATCAGTTAATAATATACATATAGCTGCTACTTTATTAATATGGGGATTAGATTATCGTGTTGGTGTAGATTACGGTAAAATTATTGAGATATTGAAAGAAGATGCTATTTTAAAAGAAGATAACAAATTTAAAGATATTTTATCTAATCAAGAACATATTAATTTAAAAAGAATAAAAACAGTATTAAATAAGAGCATAAATCCTTTTATAGGACGACACTTAAATGATACAATTTTATCGGAAAAAGATGAATCAAATGAAAAATATACTTTAGATGATATTGAAAATATGTTATTTAAAGTTATGGATAGGCTATTAGAATTTATTAAACAAGAAAATGCTAAAAAAGCACCTAAATAGGTGCTTTTTTTATATTCAAAAATAAGGAAAGGAAGTATAGTTATGGACATTAAGATTATTTATAAACCAACAGATAAAATAGTTCCATATGAAAATAATCCTAGGCTGAATGATGAGGCTGTTGAACCAGTAGCAAATAGTATTAAACAATTTGGATTTAAAGTTCCAATAATAATAGATAGTAGCAATATAATTGTTGCTGGTCATACAAGATTAAAAGCTGCTAAACAATTGGGTATGGATAAAGTACCTTGTATTGTAGCTGATGATTTAACGGAAGAACAAATAAGAGCTTTTCGTTTGGTAGATAATAAAGTATCTGAATTAGCTGATTGGGATTATGAGAAATTAGAAGAAGAATTAGCTAATATTAATAGTATTGATATGAATATTTTTGATTTTGATATGTCAGAAATAAATGATATTGTTGAACACTTAGATGAAGATATAGTATGTGATTCAGAATTAGAAAAAGTTTCATTAAGTGAAAAATTTTTATTTACACCAACATCTGTATTAAATACAAGATGTGCACAATGGCAAGAAAGAAAAAGAGCATGGTTTAAGTATGGCATTAAATCTGATTTATCAAGAGAAAATATTAAAACGACAGGTAGTGCAGCAGGTTCAGTACCTAGATTTTATCAATATAAAGAGCAATGTGAGAAAGAATTAGGTCATAAATTATCAGTAACAGAGTTTACAGATAATTATTTGCATAAATACATGAAAGAAGATAGTTTATTAAAATTTACTAATACAGGTGGGATATTAAGTGTATTTGACCCTGTCTTATGTGAGTTAATGTATTATTGGTTTAGTTTTGATAAAGCAAAGATTTTAGACCCATTTGCAGGTGGTAGTGTAAGAGGTATTATTGCTTCAAAGTTGAACAGGCAATATACAGGAGTTGATTTACGAAAAGAACAGATAGAAGCTAATATAAATCAGGGTGATGAATTATTATCCACAGATGATATAAAACCTAAATGGATATGTGGAAACAGCTTAAATATATCTTCGCTTGCAAAAGATGAGTATGATTTTATATTTAGTTGCCCGCCTTATTATGACTTAGAAATATATAGTGATGATAAAGAAGATTTAAGTAATCAAACTTATGAAGATTTTTTATCTATGTATAGAAAAATAATATTTGATAGTGTTAATATGCTTAAAGATAATCGTTTTGCATGTTTTGTTGTTGGAGATATTAGAAACAGAAAAACTGGCATGTATAGAAATTTTGTATCAGAAACTATAGCTGCATTTCATAATGCAGGAATGGAATTATATAATGAAATAATTTTATTAACAACATTAGGTTCTTTACCAATTAGAATGGGGAGAGGTTTTTCAATAAGTAGAAAAGTAGGTAAAACACATCAAAATGTATTAGTTTTTTATAAAGGAGACCAGAAGAAAATAAGAGATTTATATGGGGATATAGATATTTTAGAAATATCAGATGAAGATCTGGACATTTAATAGTACTTACCTTAACATATCAAGCACAAGGAGATGATGATATGTTAGAAATAATAAAACAAAGAGCATTTGAAGCTAGATGTGCATACAAAAAAGGTTTGATTACACGAGCAGAAGCAAAAACAGATATTGAACCATATATAAAATTATTTAATAATAAGAGCATGGAAATTGCTAAGAAATACAATATGAAACCAAAAAAAATAACATTTGCAGGTTTTATTAGATAGGTAGGTTTAGAAACCTACCTTTTTTATTTGGAGGGAGAGTGATGGGAAATGAAAATTTAAGACCATGGGAAAGACAAGATGGTGAAACTGAAAAGGCTTTTTCTGCATTTAAAGCCTATTTAGAAATGGAAGATAGGAATATTTGTCAGCTTGCTAAAAGGTTGTCAAAAAGTAGGCAATTAGTTGACAAATGGAAACAAAAATATAATTGGCAAGAACGTTGTATAGCATGGGATAAATCACTCCAGGAGATAGAATATAAAACTGCTGTAAGAGAACGTAAGAAGATGGCTAAACGTCATATCGCTATTGCAATGTCTATGCAAGCAAAGGCAGTAGAAGCATTAAAGAAAATAGATGTATCTAAACTAAATGCAAATGAAATTATTCGTCTATTTGATACTGCGGTTAAAATAGAACGTTTAAGCCGTGGAGAAGCTACATTTATAAATTCAAATCAAGATAATAAAGTTGATGAAGAAACTAATCCTATAAATACCATTCAAATATATATACCAGATAATGGCAGGGACTAAAAATGATTATAAAACCACAAAAAGGGAAACAAGAACAATTTTTATCTAGCAAAGCAGATATAGTTTTTTATGGTGGAGCTGCTGGTGGTGGTAAAACTTATGCTGCACTAATAGAGCCATTAAGACACATAAATAATAAGAATTTTTCTTGTATCATATTTAGACGCACATCTCCTCAAATTACCACTCCTGGTGGTCTATGGGATACAGCTCTTGAGATGTATACAGCATTAGGAGCAAAAGATATACGAAGTCCTAATAGATATTTTAGATTTCCTAGCGGTGCTAAAATTGTAATGAACCATCTTCAGTACGACAAAACTGTTTATGATTATCAAGGGGCACAAATTCCTTTGATTGAATTTGAAGAACTTACACATTTCAGCTGGAAACAATTTACTTATATGCTTACTCGTAATCGTTCAGCTATTGCGGGAATAAAACCATATATAAGGGCTACTTGTAATCCTGACCCTGATAGTTGGGTAGCAGATTTTATTAAATGGTATATAGACCAAGATACAGGATATGCTATTCAATCTCGTGGTGGTAAAATACGTTATTTTGTAATTGTAAATGATGAACCAATATGGTCTGATGATTCAGATGAGCTGTTGGAAAAATATAATATTGAGCCAAAAAGCTTTACATTTATTCCTTCATCAATATATGATAATAAGATTTTATTAGAAAATGACAAAGGATATTTAGCGAATTTAAAAGCTCAAGATACAGTTACTAAAGAACAATTATTAAATGGAAACTGGAAAATTAGACCAGCAAGTGGATTATATTTTAAACATAATCAGATATCTGTTGTAAATAATATACCAGATAAAATAGTAGCTATTTGTAGAGCGTGGGATTTAGCAGCTACAGAAGAAACTCCAACAAATAGAAGCCCAGATAAAACGGCTGGTGTTTTGATGGCACGTTTAAAAAATGGGCAATTTATTATTTTAGATGTCTTTACTGGTTGTTTGAATGCAAATGGAGTAAGGCAAGCTGTTAGACGTATAGCTATGCAAGATAAAATAAATTATAGATGTAATAATATTCATATTCCTCAAGACCCAGGTCAAGCAGGAAAAGAACAGGCTCATTCCTATGTTAGATTTCTTGCAGGGTTTAATGTTCAAATTGAAAGAATAAATGGTAGTAAGATTAATAGAGCAGAACCATTTGCAGCACAATGGCAACAAGGAAATATTTTTTTGTTGCGAGGAGATTGGAATAAAATGTATTTAAACGAACTATGTGCATTTCCTGATGGTATTCATGATGATTTAGTTGACGCTAGTTCAGACGCATTTAATTATTTAACTAAAGTTAGAAATCTTAGTGTATTTTAAGGTAGGTGATAAAAATAAAAAGGCTAGATAGCATGATTAATATAGTAAATGGAGTTGGAACGATACGTTATGACCCTAGTAGATATACTGGCATTATAAGAAAAATGTTTATAACTTATAATATGTCGGAAAATTTGTTTATAGAAAATGGCATATTTAGAAAGATAATTACAGCCCCAGCAGATGAGGCACTTAGAGCAGGATTTTGTATAAAGACTTCTGATGATATAGATGTATCAGAAGCTGAAAGCAAAATCCTTTCTTTATATGAAGATTTAGCTTGTGAAGAAAAATTCGCAACTGCTTTATATTGGCATAGATGTTATGGTGGTGCAGTTATTTTTCCAGTATTTAAAGATTTATCTGAAGATCTGACAAAACCACTAGATGAAAATAATATTTATGGAATTGAAGAAATACGAGTTTACTCCGCAAAAGAAGTTATTCCATTAAAACATAATGAAGATTTTAATAGTACTAATTATAAAAAGACTGAAACCTATTTGATAAGTGATGAAGCAACAGGAGCTTACTTTGAAATACATTATTCTAGATTAATTATATTTAATGGATTAACTGTACCTAACATTTTGAGAAATGAACGTAATGGTTGGGGCGGTATGGTATTAGAAAATATCTATGATACTTTAATTCTCAAGTATGACTTAGGTAATAAATTTGCTATTGATATTATGGAACGTATGGCACAAGGCATTTTAAAAATAGCTGGATTACTAAATAAGTTATCTATAGAGGGTGGAGAAGATGAAGTACGAACTTATTTACAAAATATAGATATGGTCAGAAATATCTTAAATACCTTAGCTATAGATAAAGATGATGATTATGATATAAAAAGCATTAGTTTAAGTGGAGTAAAAGATATTTTAGATAAAACGCAAACTATGTTATCTGCTGTAAGTGAAATACCTGTAACGATTTTGTTTGGTCGTTCTCCAGGTGGTCAAAATGCTACAGGAGATAGTGATTTTGAACAATATTATTCTATGGTTCAAAAATTACAACGTAGAGATTTAAAACCTCAACTTAGTAAATTTATATATTTTTTATCTAAATGCAAAGACTATCAAATAAAGTTACCGGATACTTGGTCTTTAAAATTTAATCCATTATCAATTCCAACAGAAAAAGAGCAAGCTGAAACAGATAAAATGAAAGCTGAAACAAAAGAAAAAAATATTTCTGCATTAACTTCACTTGTTAATATAGGTGGTTTAGATAATGTTGAGTTGCGAAATTATTTAGAAGAACAAGGTTTTAAATTGGACCGAACACTAGATAATGTAGGACGTGATGTTATTGAATAAAAGGCAATATGAATGTAGATATCCGTATCAATACGAAAGAGAATATAAAAAGCAACTGGTTAATTTAGTAAAAATATTAAAAAAATCTGTTGTATTAGAGCTTGATAATATTAAAACATTTATAAATCAAAATCGTTTAGATGGTTTGAGCGATACATTTAACGATGTGATGGATAAAATAAAACAAAATTATTATGTTTTAATAGCAAAAGATTTTATAACTAGAAAAATAGAACAGATGTTTTTAAATATAAGTAGGTTTACTAAAAATGAATTAGATAAATCGTTTAAATCTAAAATAGGTGTAGATATTTTTACAGGAGAACCTAATTTACAAGAATTGATGAATTTATGGGTTGATGACAATGTAAATTTAATAACTTCGGTTGAAACACAATTTTTTGATAAAGTAAAGCAAATAATATTAGAAGCTATACAAAATGGTATGTTAACAAAAAATTTAGCTAATAGCATAAAAAAGATAACTGGAATAACAGAAAAGCGAGCAATATTAATAGCTGTTGACCAAATAGGGAAATTAAATGGTCAAATTACTAGAATGCGACAAGTTAAAGCTGGTATAAAAGAATATATTTGGCGTACTGCTGGAGATAGTAGAGTTAGACCAATGCATAAAGCTAGAAATGGGAAAAAATATAGATGGGATAAGCCACCTATAGATGGACATCCAGGAATGGCTATTCGCTGTCGTTGTGTGGCTATTCCAGTTATAGATTTAAATAATATAAATGGTGTTGCTATTACTTAGGAAGGAGGTGAAAATATGCAAAGATATGATAGATTTACTTTTAAAGCTACAAAAACAGATGAAGGATTTATTATTGACAAACCAATAATCGGCAGAACAGGTATTCTTCGCTATCAGAATGCAGATGGTTCAGAAAGAATTGAATATAGACCACCTGAGGAAGCTTTTAATGCTGATAGTTTAGCTAGTATTAAAGGAAAGCCTATAACACTAGGTCATGTGGCTATGGTTAATAATAAGAATTCAAAAAGTATACCGATTTTAGGTACTGTAATTTCTGGTGGTGAACAAGATGGAGATAATATTAGAGCAGATATTACTTTATATAATTTAGATACACCACATAGAGAATTATCTTGTGGTTATACATTAGACTTGGATGAAACACCAGGTATTACGCCTGATGGTAAACATTATGACGCAATACAAAGAAATATTAGGTACAATCATCTTGCAGTTGTGCAAAAAGGTAGAGCAGGCAATGCTCGTCTTAATATGGATGGTGACCAAATAATTGAAAGTGAGGATAAAAAACATATGGCAAAAGTTAGACTTGATAATGGCTTAGAATATGAATGTGCAGAAGAAGTAAAAATTGAACTTGAAACATTGAAAGCAAATAAGACAAAGGAAAAAGCTAATTTTGACGCATTGCAAGGAAAATATGACGCAATGAAAGTAAAAGTTGATAAATTAGAAAAAGATTTAGCAGATGAAAAAGCTAATAAAAGTGTTAACTTTGATGAAGCAGTAAAAGAACGTGTTAAAATGCTTGACATTGCTAAGCAATATAATTTAGATAAAATTGATACCTTAAGTAATAAAGATATTAAAATAGCTGTAATAAAAAAAGTTAATGGAGATTTTAATATTGATAATAAAAGTGAAGAATATATTGATGGTATGTTTGACGTATGCAGTGAACAGCAAATTAATATAGATAGTGCAAGTGCTTCTAAAAGAAGAATTATTAATGGAGATAATGATAATAAAATGAATTTTGATGATTTTGATTACATTAAGAAAATGGAAGAATTAAAACAAGCAGAAGCAAATGCATATAAAGGAGAATAATAAAATGAGTTGGTACAGTAGAGAACTAGATAAAGGTTTTGCAGGTATGATAGCTAATACTGCTATTAGAAATTGTGATAGCTATGCTGTTGAAGAAGAAAAAGGATTAAATCCTGGAGACGCTGTAGTTTTAGGTACAACTGAAAACTTAGTAAAAAAAGTAGATAGTGGTTCTGAAAGTAAAGTTATTGGAGTAGTTGTTCATAATCATAAAGAACCATCTAATCCTTATTATGAACAAGGTGATAGTGTAGCAATTATGTCTACAGGTGATATTTATGTTGAAGTTGGTGAAGCTGTTACCGCAGGTGATGTTGCTTGTATTATGGCAAGTACTTATAAATGGGGTAAAACAGGTACAGCCGTAGTTGGAGCAACATATATAAAAGGTGCTGAAAGTGGTAAATTAGCACTTTTACGCCTTAGAAATGTAACTGTAGAGCAAGGAGAGTAGTAAATATGAATAGTAGAGATTATATTTTAAATGTAGAGAGATTAGATTCAGATGTAATAGCACACGCTATACCAAATTTTGATGCTAATTATTCAGCTATTGCAGCTAGAATGCTTACACAAGTTAGAGCTAAAACTTTAGAAGTAACACATGGAAAATTGAATGCATTTACAGTATTTCCAGTGCAAACAGAAGTTAGTGCAGGTGCAACTACAGCATTACAACGTACTTATGATATGGTTGGTATGGCTAAAATAGTTGCTAATCCAGCAGATGATTTACCACTTGCTGATATATTTGTAGAAGAAACTAGCGTTAAAGTAAAACAATTAGGAATAGCATATCAGTATTCTGTTAGAGATTTACAACATGCAGTATTTTCTAATACTCCACTTAGCACAATGAAAGCAAGTGCAGCTAGAAAAGCAAATGATGTAAAAATTAATAAAATTGCATGGTTTGGAGATAAAGATAATGGTATCATTGGATTTTTAGATAATCCTAATTTATCTGAATACACATTAAAAAATGATGGCGAAGCCTCAGGAACAGCATTAAGTTCAAAAACAGCAGAAAAACAATTTCGAGATATGAATGAGTTTATTAATACAATTCAAGATAATACAGATGATACAGAACAACCTAATACAGTATTGCTGCCACCAAGTGCATATACTACATTGTCTAGTACTCTTTATACTACAGCAGATGGACAAACTACAAAAACTGTATTAGCAATGCTTAAAGAAAATCATCCGGAAATTAAACGTTGGGAAAAAATTGGAGAATTAAAGAACGCTGATAGTACAGGGGCAAAAGATATTATGATTGTGGGTTATTTTGACCCAGACTATATACGTTTGGAAATACCAAATAGATTTGAACAAATGCCAATACAAGCTAAAAATTTAGCTTTTACAGTACCATGTCATTCCGAAGTTATTGGTGTTACTGTATTTAGACCATATTGTTTTACTAAAGCGGTAGGAGTGTAAGATTATGTATTTGCAAAACACAGAAGCTAGAATTTTAAATATCGGTGAATTAAAATTAAAACCAGGATATCCTATAAAAATTGAAAAGGTACAGCTAGAAAAACTAAAAAAAAATTATCCTGAAATGGTAAATAAAATCGCAAATGGGAAAATTTTAATCTTGGATGAAAAAAAATCTCTCGAACAATCAAAAAGAATTAATGAATTGGCTGAAAAAAAAATAAAGGAAGCCACTAAAAATGATGAGTGAGGAATTAATAAATAAAGTAATAAATAAAATACGAGTAATTGCTCCTAAAATAGATATAGATGATGAACAAATAAAAGAATATATTGAACTATATTCAGATTTCGTATCTGAAAAATATTTTGGCAAGTTCTATGAGAAAGCACTTGCTTTTTTTATTGCACATTATATTACTTTAGATAATATAGCTAATAATGAGAATGGAGCCTTAGATAGTTATATTATTGCAGGTAAAGTAATAAGTGAAAAAGAAGGAGATTTATCTAGAACATATGCTCAAAATAATATGGAAAATGAAAGTATTTTAAATAAAACCTATTATGGTATTAGATATTTAGATTTACAAAAAATGTGTAAACCTCTAGGGATTATGAGGAAAAAACCATGAATGTAAAAGATATTGATTTAGGTTGGGAAAAGATTATAAAAAATATGAAAACACTTGATAAAAAAGTATTAAAAGTGGGTATTCAAGAAGGTGATATGAGTGCTGATGGGAAAAATACAATGGCATATATTGGCAGTATTCATGAATATGGAGCAGAACATATACCACAACGCTCATTTATTCGTAGCACATTAGACGATAACTCATCTCAAATAGCTAATTTATCAGGACAGTTAGGGGCAAAAATAATTGAAGGTAAGCAAACTCCAGAACAAGCATTAAATTTAATTGGTTTAAAAGTTGCTGGCATGATACAAGAAAAAATTACAGATGGAAATTTTACACCTCTTTCACCTGCTACTGTACGAGCTAAAGGTGATAATAAGCCATTAATTGATACTGGACGCATGAGAGCAAGTATTAAACATAAATTGGAGTGATTATGTGTCGTTTAGAAGGTCTGTGGTTATTTTAAGAAAAGAAGGGTACTATGATGACAGTGGTAAATATATTACAAATGATAGTAATACATTAAAAATACTGGCTACAGTACAGCCTATATCTTTAGATGAATATACTAAAATATTTCCTGAAGGAACTAATACAAATAATGCTGTAAAAATTTATACAAATACTAAGTTATTAACAGATAAAAGCACGTCAGAACAAAATGCTGACGTGCTTTTATATATGGGAGAAAAATATAAGATTATTGCTTGTCATGCTTATCAGAATGGTTTAATAAATCATTATAAAGCTTATGCACAGGAGATAACAGATGAATGATGAACAGAATTTATTATTTCACGATTTAGTGGCAGAATTGTTGGATTTACAAAAAAATAAAGTGATTTATGCTTATCAGAATGCACCTAAACCCAAAGATACTTTTGCTTATATAAGATATGCTTCTATAAAAGATGAGGTACAATCTAGTTTTGAACGTACTAATCAGCCAGGAGTTAATAATATAATTGGACATAAATTATTAACATGTGAGATACAAGTATTTGCTGATAATAACAGAAATGCATGTACTATGTTATATAAACTGATTGATAAATTAAATAAACAATCAGTTATAAATAGGTTATTTAAAGCTAATATAGCTATTGTTGACTATAATTCAGTTCAGGATGTATCTGCCTTATTGAATAATACACACTTTACTACTAGAGCAAGTGTAGACATAATAATAAGATTTACTCCTACTTATTTAGATGATGTAGGATATATTGCAAATGTTAAAATTACAGGTAATACAGGTAAAGAATTACCAATAGAAATAATAACGGAGGAAATATAATGGCTAATTTAGATAGAATTGTTAATGTGCAAATTAGTCTTAATACTACAGGAATAAGTAAAGAAGGATTTAGTACATTATTGATTGTTGGAGAGCATTTAAATACATTAAGCCGTGTAACTACTTATACAAATGTAGATAGTATGCTTGAAGATGGTTTTAAGGCAACAGATAAATTATATTTGGCAGCAGCAGACGCTTTTTCACAAATACCACGACCTAATATTGTAAAAATAGGACGTAGACAAGTAGATGAAATCAATATTTCTGTATCTGATGTAAAAGATAATACAAAATATAAAATTACATTAGAAACTAAAAAAGGAAAACAAGATTATGAGTATTCTAGTTCAAGTGAAGCTAGTGCGACAACTATTATAGAAGGTTTGCAAACTTTAATGAATGCTCATGAAGAAATTACAGTTACAGCTGAATCAGAAAAATTAAAATTAGAAACTAAAGAGAAAGGAACAGCCTTTACAGTAAGTTTATCCTCTAATTTATCATGTGAACCAATACTTGCAACTGAAACCTTATCGGAGACAATGGCAGCTATAGTAGCTAGTGATAATGATTTTTATGGAATTGCTTTAGTTAGCAGAGAAAAATCAGATATTTTGGCTTTGGCACAATGGACCGAAACACATACTAAGTTATTTGGCTGTGTTGTTAATGAAAAAGAGGCTACGGATAGTGAAATAGATACAGATATTGGTAGTTTATTAAAGAGTAATAATTATTACAGAACATTTTGGTTATATCACACAAATGATGATGATTTTCCAGAATGTGCATTATTTGCTAGATGTTTTGCTATTAATCCTGGTGGTGAAACATGGGCGAATAAAAAATTAGCAGGTGTAATAGCAGATAATTTAACAGAAACAGAGTATCTTGCTATCACTAATAAAAATGGCAATACTTTTGAAAATTTTAGAAATGTAGCAATTACTCAAAATGGGAAAACATCTGCTGGCGAATGGATTGATGTAATACGTTTTAGAGATTGGTTACAAGAAGAAATAATGGTAAATGTTTTTAATGTGCTTATTAATAGAGATAAAATTCCATTTACAGATGGTGGTATAGGAATAATTGAAGCACAAATTAATTCAGCTTTAAAATTAGGTCAGCAACGAGGAGGTATAACTCCAGATGAATATGACGAAGATGGAAATATAAATAAAGGGTATGTTATAAATGTACCATTAGCATCTAATATTTCTGCTAATACTAAGGCACAAAGATTATTAGAAGATGTAACATTTACTGCACGTTTAGCTGGTGCTATACATGCTATAAATATAAGCGGTAGTCTTACGTATGAAAATTTAATTGAAAAAACTAATCAATAAGAGGTGAAATAAATTGAGTGATGGAGTAGTAACATATAATCCTAAAATGCTTGTAATAGTATATGGTTCAAGAGAAGTTGACGGATTTGCAGAAGATGATATGGTAACAATTAAACCTTTAGGAGAAGGAACACAAATTTACAGCGGTGCTGATGGCAGTGTTGGACGTAGTATGGACCCAAATCAAACATATGAAGTAACCATTGCATTGGCTACAACATCTAAGACAAATGATTATTTTAGTAACGTTTATAATTTGGATCGTTCTACAGGCAGAGGTATATTACCATTAACTATTAAAGATTTGTCAGGAACAACAGTATTTCAAGCCAATCAAGCATGGATTACAAATTTTCCTGAACATAAAAGAGGTAGAAAAATTGAAGCTCAAGAATGGGTATTTCATACAGGACAAGTTGCAAACCCAATGATTGGAGGTAATGATTGATAATGTGGACTGGTGGTAAATTTACAGAAGTTAAAATTGGTGATGATGTATTTACAGTAAGACAGTTTCCACCATTTTATGCTATTAGGGTATTAGGTGAGTTACAAAAAATTATTACTCCTGCATTAGGTGGCGTCTTGAAAGGTATTTCCGAAAATAATGGGGATATGGATACTGAAAATTTAGGAGATATGTTACAAATTATAAGTAATGGATTAGAAAAATTAGCTTATACAATAGACGGTGATAAATTAGAATTAGCATTAAAATTATTATTAGATGAAAAATATGTAGCAGTAAAAATTGAAAAATCTAATGGGAAAAAAGATTTTATTCGTCTTGATGAAGGAGCTATTAATGAAGTTTTTGAAGGTCGAATTATTGATATGATTGTTTTAGCAATAAAAGTTTTTAAGGTAAATTATTTGGATTTTTCGCAGCTCTCCAGCGTTCCGATTGGTGTCCAAAAAACGTTGGCAGAGATAAAACTCCCATCATTCCTGGCACAACAAGTGAATACTTCGGAAATGTAATTTTTATTTATAGAGCAATAGATAGTGGAATGGTTAATTTCTTAGATGTAAAGTATGGCAAAATAAGTCTTGCTGAAATCGTTGAAATTAACCATTTTTTAGATATGAAGTCAGATATTGAATATGCTAATATGCCATCATTAAAGAAAGGAGGTAAACAATATGGTAGTTCGAGAATTAATAGCTAAGATAGCTTATGAATTAGATAAAAATAGTGTAAATAAAGCAGATAATAGTATAAATAAAACAAAATCTAAATTATCGAAAATAGCTAATGTAGGTAGTAATGCGTGGAATAAAATTTCTAATAGTGCAAATAAGACCAGAATAAGTATTAATGGAATAGGAAAAGAAGCCATTTATACATCAGAACAACTTAGAAGAATGGGAGCATATCAAGATAAGTTGGGGCGTTGGCATGGTTCTAATGGTAAATATTTAAAAATAAATGCAGATACAACTCAAGCGAGAGCTAATATTTTAAGTCTACAAAGTAGTATGCATTCTTTGATAAATGGAGCAAGAATGCTTGGACAAGCAATTATAGCTGGTTTTGCGATAGACCGAATAATAGCTTTTACACAAGCAATACAAAAATCTGCTGATGAGATGATGAATTTAGATGGTAGACTTAGAACCATTACTTCTACAGATGAAGAAAGATTTAATATTGAAGATAGATTATATGTGTTATCACAGCAAAATAGGCAAGGCATGAAAGAAATGGGAAATTTGTATTTTAAAATTGCTAATGGCACTAAAAAATATGGATTTAATACAGAAGATTTTATGCGTGCTACAGATATTGTATCTAAATCTTTAACTATTGGTGGAGCAAGTACAGCGGAAGCACAATCTACAATATTACAATTAGGACAAGCGCTAGGTAGTGGCTTTCTAATGGGAGATGAATTGAATTCTTTGAATGAAAATGCTCAACCGCTAATGCAAAAAATTGCTGAATACTTTGGTAAAGATATTGGAGAATTAAAAGAAATGGGGTCGGAGCGTGAACTAAAATCTGAAGATATAATGCGAGCTATCTTATCTGCTGGTGCAAAAATGGATGAAGAATTTTCTAAAATGCCTACGACTATTGGTCAGTCTTTGCAACAAATAGAAAATCTTTGGAATAGATTTACACAGCGATTAGAACGTGGAACAGGTGTATTTAGTTTTATTGCTAAATCTATGTCTAATAATGTTATGTATATTTCTAACATTGTAAATGATTTGTTTACCTTAATGGATGATTATGATGGAAGTCAGGAATGGTTAGATAGATTTCAAGATAGCTATCCTATCTTATTTACACTATATGAAGGATTTTCTTCTTTAAAAGATATAGTAATGGATATCGTAGAAGCTTTTAAACCATTCACTAATGAATTAAATAATTTTGATATATATGATATATTTTTTGGAATTAAAAATGCTTTACAAGAAATATTTAGTGGACTATTGCCAACAATAGAGCCATTTTTGCAGGCAATAGCAAGACTAGCTTCAGATATATTACCATTACTAAAAAATAGTTTTATAACTATTGCACCACTTATTGCAACAGGATTTGCTATTATAGCTAGTATATTGGGGTCTATAATAGAAATTTTTACTTCAATAATAAATTTTATAGCAGATCTTATAGAAGAAAATCAGGAATTTGCTCAATTACTTGTTAATATTGGAGTAATAATTCTAACATATATTTATGGTGGTTTTATTGCAGTAGCTGGTGCTATTGGATTTGTTATTCAGGCTATTCAATGGTGTTATGAACAATTAATTATTCTTAAGAACATAATTGTAGAAAGTTTATATAATGCTTTTATATATGCTTTACAAGCAGTTTCATTATTTTTCTCAAGCATAGCCCAGTTTTTTGGTAATTTCATTGCCGAAACATTTATAGCAGTTGGACAATTTATTTCAGCTTTTGGAAATGCAATAAATTCAGTTAAAAATTTCTTTAGTGGTTTAGGCTCTTTTGCAATAAGTATATTGCAGCAGATAGCAAATGCTATTCAAAATTGGGTATTAGATAAAATTGAATGGGCTAGTAGTAAATTAAATAGTTTGCAAAGTTTTGCAGATACTGTTTTAGATGGTATAGGTAATGCTGTATCTTCTGCTAGTTATGAATACACAATGAATAATAACTTTAATGTTAAAAATTCTGATGAGGCAGTTAATGTGGTAAGTGGATTAGATTTCCCAACATTATATCCAGGCTATTAATGAGGTTTTGTTATGTATATCGGAAAAATACCAGGTATATTGCCTGAAAAAAAGAATAAACAACAAACATATCCTGCACTTATGCCTAAATTAACAGAACCTGCTAAAATAGGAGATTTATCTGTAGATGTACTTTTAGAAACAGAAACTAATTTTGATAGTGAGGTAACAGAGAACCCTGTCGAAGATGGTTCTATAATTGCTGACCATGTACAAAGAAAACCAATGTCTTTAAAAATGCAGGTAGTATTTACGCCTACTCCAATTAGTTTTGGTACTGTTGATAATAATAGGTTACAAAAAGTAGCAAATTCTTTAATGAAAATATATTTAAATCGAGAACCGATAACTATAAAAACTGTAGATTCTATTTATAATAATATGGTAATGGTACGAGCACCATTACCAAAAACAGTAAAAAATGGTATTTGTTATAAAATGGAACTTGAATTTAAATATGTACAAATTGTTACACAAAGAACAGAAGATATTCCTGAAGAATACGCTAATAATGACGCTCAAGGCAAAGCAGGTACTACTGAAAAAGATGGGGGTACAGCAACACAAAGTAATTTAGGTACAGGTATGACAACAATTCAAAATACATCTACAGTAAAAGTAAATACTATACAAGCTGATTATAGTGTTGCTGGAGAAATTCAAACAGGTTTAGAAGTAAGTGTTAATACAGCAATTAATACAATAATTTCATCATTATTATAGAAGGAGTGATATAGTGGTAAGTATTTCTGTTACAGATAGTAATGATTTTGTGGAGACAGTTACTTTAGATGATAAAGTATACAAATTACATTTTGCATATAATAGTAACAGTAAAGATTGGACTATAGATATTAGAGATAGTAATAATGTTGATATAGTAAGAAGTATAAAAATTGTTCCTAATTTTCCTTTATTAGCACAATATAAACGACATGACTTGCCAAAAGGTGAATTAATAGCTGTAGTAAATAATAATAAACAAGTGATAACTAGAAAAGATTTTATTAATAATAGTGCAATATTGATTTATATACCTAAGGAGGAACTAAATGAGCTTTTGGAAACGGCAGTATAAAGTTATTTTTCCTGAGATAGGTTATGAATTTGCTAATACCTTAAGAGTTAAGTTTACTGTAGAAAAAGACTTAACCAAACAAACGAATAAAAGTAGTTTAGAAATTTATAATTTAAGTGATACAACAAGAAAAGCTATTGAAAAGCCTGATATAAAATGTGAGATATTAGCAGGTTATGAAGGCAATGGTGGAGTAACAAAATTATTTATAGGAAATGTAATACAAGCATATTCTAAGATTAATGGATTAGATATAATTACAAAATTTGATTTAAGTGATGGGCAGGTTGCCATTAGAGATAGCATTATGAGCATATCTTTTCCGCCTAATACACCTGGTGATACTATAATAAATGCTATTGCTAGAAATATGGGATTATCTATAGTATTTGGAGAAGGTGCGACTTTTGGTACTTTTAAAAATGGATATTCTTTCATTGGTAAAGGTGCTGAAGCATTAAGTGAAATATGTTATGGTAGTGGCTGTACATGGTCAATACAAAATAATATTTTACAAATAATTTTAGATGGTGGAATAGTTGCTAATAGAGGAATTGTTTTTTCAGCGGATAGTGGACTAATTGGAAGCCCTGAAAGAATTGTAAAATCTAATTATAAAACTGATAAAGAAACACCAAAACGCAAAAGAAAAAGAAAAGAGAATAAGGACCGTGCAGAAAAACAAGCAGGTTGGAAGATAAAAACTTTATTATCACCATCAATAAATCCTGGAGATGCTGTAAAAGTTGAAAGTAAATTTATAACAGGTTGGTTTAGAGTAGAGGCTATTCGTCATACTGGTGATATTAGTTCTAATGAATGGTATAGTGAAATTGATTTGATTGAAAGGTTGACTTATATATGAGCCAAACATCAAATGAAATTCGTAATGTAGTAGATAATTGGGTAGATGAGAAAATAAGTAATATACATACTGCGTTAAATGGAAAAATAATTTCATATGACGCTAGTATAAATAGAGCTATTGTGCAACCTAGTGGAACTTATAAAACAGAAGATTATCGAGAGTTTGCATATCCTATTATTTATAATGTTCCGGTAGTATTTCCTACAGGAATGGGAGGTAATTCAGGAGTTACATTTCCTATATCTTCTGGTGATGGCTGTTTAATAATTTTTGCGGAAAAACAATTGGATGATTTTGTAAATAATAGCAATACTTCTGATGATTTGAGAAAACATTCGTTAAATGACGCAATTTGTATACCTGGATTATATACAAATGCAACAAAAAGTAATATTAAACATGCAAATAGTGTGTGTTTATTTAATGGTTCGGCTATGATTCAGATAACTGAAAATGGTTTTAGTGGTATATTGAATGGTACTGATTTTAAATTTGCTGATGGCGATTTAGTAGTAAATGGTATAAGTCTTCTCCATCATACACATGGAAATGTTGAAAATGGTGGTGGTAGTACAGGAGAGGCACAATAAAAGAAGGTGATTTATTGGCTTATGATATAGCTTTAAATACAGCTAATAATGATTTAGTAATAAAAAATAATGATTTAATATTAATAGATAACGCAGAGCGAATAGCCCAACAAGTGCTAATTACTCTGCGTTTTTGGTTGAATGAATGGTTTTTAGATACTAGACAAGGAATACCTTATTTAGAATATATTTTAGTTAAAAATCCAAATAAAAATCACATAAAGCAAATTTTTTCTGAAAAGATAATGAATATTGAAGGTGTAAAGGAAATATCATCTATGAATTTAGATTTCTCAATGATACGGAGAGAATTATCTATAAACTATGAAATAAATACAAAATATGGATTAATAACAAATGAGGTGATATTGGGATATGGTAACAATAGTTGAATATGGGTTGACAAAAGAAGGTTTTAAACGAAAAAGATTACCAGAAATAATTGATAGTTTAAATAAACGTGTTGCAGATAAATTAGGAATAGCTATTCAAACAGATAGTAATTCTATATTTGGTCAAATTCATGGGATTTATGCATTTGAACTAGCGGATTTATGGGAATTAGCTGAAAATGTTTATTTTGCTATGTATCCACATACAGCAACTGGTATATCATTATCAAATGCAGCAGCTTTAAGTGCTATTAGACCTATACAAGCTGAACAAACTATTATAATTTGCGAATGTACAGGTCTGAATAATACTAGGCTTCCTGTTAATTTACAAATTCAAGATGAAAATACTAATACTTATACAATAAAAGAAGAAAGTAAAATATCTTCAGATAATGCTAGTAAAATTGAATTAACTATAGATAATGTAGAAAATGATAAAACCTATTTTATAACAATAGATGGAGAACAAAAATCTTATACTGCAAAAATATCTGATAATGTATCAAATGTTTTAACAAATATATATAATCAATTTTCTAAAGAAAATTTAAATTTTAATTTAAGTAATGATTTGCTTACTATTAGTAGTAATGATAAAACTAAGATATTCAGTATTAATACTAATTTAATAATAAAAAATGTAAGTAGTCCTATTTATTTTGTGTCAGATATATATGGAAGTATAAATCCTACATTAGGTAGTGTAAAAAATATAAATACATTTATTACAGGTTGGAATAGCGTAAGTAATATAAAAAATATAGTTGGAAGGGACGCAGAAACGGATGTAGAACTTAGGCAACGTTGGTCATCTTCGGTGTATAGTAAAGCTTCTGTAATGTTGGAGGCAATACAAGCTAATATATATAGTAATGTAGCTGGAGTAACTGCTTGCTTGGCATATGAAAATGATAGTGATACGGTAGATAGTGAAAATAGACCACCACATAGTATAGAAATAATTGTTGAAGGTGGCAGTGAAGATGATATTGCAAAAGAAATATATAATTATAAAGCTCCAGGAATAAATACTTTTGGTGATATAGAAAAAACAGTATTGGATAATCAAGGGATTAGTCATCTTATACGTTTTAATAGACCTAAGCAAGTTAAGATATGGCTTAAAATTACTATTACCAAAAATACTGAACAAACATGGGGAGAAAATACTCCAAATGAAATTAAAGAAATTATTTTACAAGAAGCAAGTAAAATAAATATTGGAGAAGATATTATATTACAAAAATTTATAGGTGCTATTTATAATAATATTAATGCTATAGCATATATAGATATAAAAGCTACTACAGGAGAAACACCTAAGGAATATAACAATAATAATATTGTGATTTCTGCTCATGAGAATGCAACATTTGACATCTCTCAAATAGAGGTGATTATAAATGAATAGATATGAAAGTATGATGAACCATTTGCTTGTACAATTTTCTAATACGAAAGTTTTACAAGCAATTTTTTGTGCAATTTCAGATGAATTACAGTTATTAGATGATACTTTTAATAATTTAAAAGAAAAGCGATGGATAGATACAGGTGAAGGTGCACAGTTAGATGGTATAGGAGAAATTGTGGACCGAAACAGGTTAATAAATAATGCTATTACTATAAATTTTTTTGGATTTGAAAATCAAATTAATACTACTGGTTTTAATCAAGCTCGTTTTAGAGAATATAGCGAACCTTATTTATCCAGTACATCTTTGTCTGATGAAGAATATAGATTAATTCTTTGGGCTAAAGTTAATAAAAATAATTCTTTATGTTATATGAATGACACTATAAAATCTATACAGTTTATTTTTAAAACGGACATTGCTATAGTACAAGATATTTATAATGCAAAATTTATTGTTGGTATTGGTAGAAAACTAACAAAAAATGAAATTCTATTTGCAAATGCTTTAGATTTAATAGTTAGACCTGCTGGAGTTAGTTGTCAAAGTATGACACATTTTGATAAAGATAATGTTTTTGGATTTTATAATCAAAAATTTGCTAAAGGATTTGGTCAAGCTCCATTATCTGAAATATTTAGTAATAACTTAATTAAGAAAGGATATGTAGTATGAGTGAATTGGATTTTCAAAAAATATTTGCTTCTGGGGCAAGTTCTCAAATTGATTGGACAGATGATAATTATTTAAAAGGTTGGGGATATTTAGGGAATGTTCCACCATCATATCAATCGTTTGATTCTCTTCAGAGATTAAACGATTTAAAATTTAAATATTTATATGATGAGTTTATGGGAATAGAAACAAACACAGAAGAATTAATTAGTAATCATAATGAGAATAGTGAAGCACATAAGACATTATTTGATAAGAAATTAGATAAGAATGGTGGAACAGTTACAGGAAATTTAAATGCTAGTGGTTATAATATTACCGCTACTAAATTTATAGGTAATCTTCAGGGTAAAGCTGATAGTGCAGCTAATGCTGATTTAGCAGCAAAAGCTACTACAGCAGAAAATGCTAATAATGCTAATAATTCAAGTGTTGCTAATAAATTAGGAACTTCTACAGTGGGAAGTGCTACTAAGCCAGTATATATAAATAATGGTGTTGCAAGTGCTGTTAGTGTAGATTTATCTACACTAGCACCAAAAGCAAGCCCTGGATTAACAGGAACACCAACAGCTCCAACTGCTAATGTAGATACGAATAATACACAAATTGCTACTTGTGGATTTGTTAGAAATGCTATAGCAAAGTACGCACCTATGTTAGATACAATGAAAAAAATATATCCAGTTGGAAGTATTTACATGTCTACTGTATCTACTAATCCAGCTACGTTATTTGGCTTTGGTACATGGGAAGCAATGCCAGCAGGTCGTGTGTTATTAGCACAAGGTAAATCTTCTTGGGGAACAACCTATAATGCAGGAAGTACTGGCGGTGAAGCAACTCACCAACTCACTGTAGGAGAATTACCTGCTCACAATCACACAGCGTCCACTAATACAACTGGAAATCATACTCATCAATTTCAATTATATGGACCAGACGGCAATACACATATGAATTTTCCAAGCGATTTTGATACGAATTATGCTAGAAATAAAGGAACTACTTTAAGTGCAGGAAATCATAGTCATACTATAAATATTAATAACACTGGTTCTAGCCAACCACACAATAATATACAGCCCTACATAGCTGTATATACATGGAAGCGTGTTAATTAGCTGTAGGAGAAATACCTTCACATGACCACGAAGCAAGTACAACTACAGATGGGGAACATAGTCATTCTATTGGAACCGCAGATATGAGTGGAGAACATTTAGATTTATCACCTAATACCGGAGATACACTGTATGATATACGTTCTGGATATATAACGAGAGTAACCGCAAATGCGGGTAATCATAAACACATAGTAACTATTAACAATACAGGTGGTAATCAACCACATAACAATATGCAACCATACTTAGCGGTATATATGTGGAAACGAACAGCATAAATCTGTAGGAGAATTACCTGCTCACAATCACACAGCGTCCACTAATACAACTGGAAA
>ENA-ORTV01000230-ORTV01000230.1-human-gut-metagenome-genome-assembly--contig:-NODE-230-length-71272-cov-20.462965_pt1 | contig 71272 bp, 65 predicted proteins | sample MGYA00241915_ERZ509194 | MGnify/ENA primary metagenome ERZ509194 (study PRJEB26280, sample SAMEA2338810) | human gut metagenome | biome: human gut; feature: human-associated habitat; material: faeces... | reverse complement strand
AGCCGCTCGGCGGCAAGGCGCAGTTCGGCGGCCAGCGCTTCGGCGAAATGGAAGTCTGGGCGCTCGAGGCCTACGGCGCGGCTTACACCCTGCAGGAGATCCTGACGGTGAAGTCCGACGACGTGACCGGCCGCGTGCGCACGTACGAAGCCATCGTCAAGGGCGAGAACATCCCGCAGCCGGGCGTGCCGGAGTCGTTCAAGGTGCTCATCAAGGAGCTGCAGTCCCTGTGCCTGGATGTGCGCATCCTCGACGAGAACGGCGACGAGATCGAGCTCAAGGACGACGAGGACGATTACATCCCGGGTATGCGCGATGAGATGTCCTACAAGTCCGACGATGATGAGATCACCGGCAGCGGCTTCACGATTGAGGACGTACCGGTCGAGGAAGATGACAGTCTCGGCGCGTTCGGCGATGCCGGCGACGATGACTACACGGACGATTCTGATAAGGAGGAGGAATAAAACATGAGCTACACCCCGTTTGATGCAATTCAGATCGGCATTGCCTCCCCTGAAATGATCCTTTCCTGGTCCTCCGGCGAAGTGAAAAAGCCCGAGACCATCAACTACCGCACGCTCAAGCCCGAGCGTGACGGCCTGTTCTGCGAGCGCATTTTCGGACCCACGAAGGACTGGGAGTGCCACTGCGGCAAGTATAAGAAGATCCGCTACAAGGGTAAGATCTGCGACCGCTGCGGCGTCGAAGTCACGCGCGCAAAGGTTCGCCGCGAGCGCATGGGCCATATCGAGCTGGCCGCGCCCGTGAGCCACATCTGGTACTTCAAGGGCATCCCGTCGCGCATGGGCCTGATCCTGGATCTGACCCCGCGCGTGCTGGAAAAGGTGCTGTATTTCGGTGCGTATATCGTCACCGACCCCGGCATGACGCCGCTGCAGCGCTGCCAGATCCTGTCCGAAAAAGAGTACCGCGACATGCGCGAGAAGTATGAGGACGATTTCGAGGCCGGCATGGGCGCCGAGGCCATCAAGAAGCTCCTGCAGCAGATCGACTGCGCCAAGCTCTCCGAGCAGCTGCGCGCCGAGCTCGAGGAGGCCAGCGGCCAGAAGAAGGCGAAGATCGTCAAGCGCCTGGAGGTCGTCGAGGCATTCCACCGCAGCGGCAACCGTCCGGAGTGGATGATCATTGACATTCTGCCGGTCATCCCGCCCGAGCTTCGCCCCATGGTCCAGCTCGACGGCGGCCGTTTTGCCACGTCCGACCTCAACGACCTGTATCGCCGCGTCATCAACCGCAACAACCGCCTCAAGCGCCTCATGCAGCTCAACGCGCCGGACATCATCGTCCGCAACGAGAAGCGCATGCTGCAGGAAGCTGTTGACGCCCTGATCGACAACGGCCGCCGCGGCCGTGCCGTCACCGGCGCCAACTCCCGCGCGCTCAAGTCCCTGTCGGATATGCTCAAGGGCAAGCAAGGCCGCTTCCGTCAGAACCTGCTCGGCAAGCGTGTCGACTACTCCGGCCGAAGCGTTATCGTCGTCGGCCCGGATCTGAAGCTCTATCAGTGCGGCGTGCCGAAGGAAATGGCCATCGAGCTCTTCCGCCCGTTCGTTATGAAAAAGCTCGTCGAGGACGGTGTTGCCAACAACATCAAGTCCGCCAAGAAGATGGTCGACAAGCAGCGCACCGAGGTCTGGGACGCGCTCGAGGTCGTCATCAAGGATCATCCGGTCATGCTCAACCGCGCACCGACGCTCCACCGCCTGGGCATTCAGGCGTTCGAGCCCGTGCTGGTCGAGGGCCGTGCGCTCAAGCTGCATCCCCTGTGCTGCACCGCGTTCAACGCCGACTTCGACGGCGACCAGATGGCTATCCACGTCCCGCTGTCCGCGGAGGCGCAGGCCGAGGCGCGCATCCTCATGCTCTCGGCAAACAACCTCCTCCGCCCGCAGGACGGCCACCCCGTCACCGTGCCGACGCAGGATATGATCCTCGGCGCATACTACCTGACCTACGTTCGCCTCGGCAAGGCCGAGAAGGGCGCCGAGCAGGTGTTCGTGACCGATGCTGGCGATACCGATCTGCCGGTCAATGAGATCGTCGACGCGGACGACTTTGTCGCCGCGCACAAGAAGGCCGAGGCTGAGGGCAGCAAGCTCCCGAGCTATAAGCCGCTCAAGGTCTACCGCGACCCGAATGAAGCTATCATGGCCTATAACTACGGCGATGTCGGCCTGCATGCGCCGATCCTGGTGCGCGTGGCGCGCGAGGTCAACGGCGAGACGCTGCACCGCACGATCGAGACGACCGTCGGCCGCATCATCTACAACGAGCCCATCCCGCAGGATCTTGGCTACGTTGACCGCACCGACCCCGAGCACATGTTCGACCTCGAGGTCAGCTTCAAGGTCGGCAAGAAACAGCTCGGCAAGATCATCGACCGCTGCATCGAGAAGCACGGCTTCACCGTTGCGACCGAAGTGCTCGATAACGTCAAGGCGCTCGGCTACAAGTATTCCACCATCGGCGCCATCACGATCTCCATCGCGGACATGACCGTCCCGGAGGAGAAGAAAACGCTCATCTCCGCCACGGAGAAGAAGGTCATTGCGATCGAGAAGAAGTACAAGCGCGGCTTCATCACCGAGGACGAGCGCTACCGTCTGGCCGTGTCCGAGTGGGAGAAGACCACGAAGGACGTCACGGCGGCCCTGCAGAACTGCCTCGATGAGTTCAACCCCATCTATATGATGGCGGACTCCGGCGCCCGTGGTTCCATGGCGCAGATCCGTCAGCTCGCCGGTATGCGCGGCCTGATCGCAAACACCGCCGGCAAGACCATCGAGATCCCGATCAAGGCCAACTACCGTGAGGGCCTGTCCGTCCTCGAGTACTTCATCTCGTCCCGAGGCGCCCGTAAGGGCCTGGCCGATACCGCACTGCGTACTGCCGACTCCGGTTATCTGACCCGTCGTTTGGTCGATGTCTCGCAGGAAGTCATCATCCGCGAGGATGACTGCGGTACGACCGACGGCATCATGGCCCGCGCCGTGTTCGACAAGGGACAGGAAGTCCAGAGCCTCGGCGAGAGCATCCACGGCCGCTACCCGGCCGAGCCCGTCGTGTCGCCCAAGACCGGCGAGGTGCTGTTCGATACCGACCATATGCTCATGCCCGACGATGCCAAGACGCTCGAAGAGCACGGCATCGAGGAAGTCAAGATCCGCAGCGTCATGACCTGTGAGGCGCGCAACGGCGTCTGCGCCAAGTGCTACGGCATCAACCTGGCCATCGGCCAGCCGGTCAACATCGGCGAGGCGGTCGGCGTTATCGCCGCCCAGTCCATCGGCGAGCCGGGCACGCAGCTGACCATGCGTACGTTCCACACCGGCGGCGTCGCCGGCGACGATATCACGCAGGGCCTTCCGCGTGTTGAAGAGCTGTTCGAGGCGCGCAAGCCGAAGAAGATGGCCACCCTCGCCGAGATCCCCGGCGTCGTCAGCATCGAGGAGACGAAGAAGACCTCCATCTATGCGGTCACGGTTACGAACCCGGCCGACGGCGAGACCGTCACGTACAACCTGCCGTACTCCGCCGGCATTCTGGTCGCCAACGGCGACACGGTCACGAAGGGCCAGCCGCTTTCGAACGGTGCGTACAGCCCGCACGACGTGCTGCGTATCTGCGGCGTCGATGCCTGCCGGCAGTATATCATTCAGGAAGTCCAGAAGGTCTACCGTCAGCAGGGCGTTGACATCAACGATAAGCACATCGAGATCATCGTCCGCCAGATGATGCGCAAGGTCCGTATCGACGATTCCGGCAGCACGAACCTGTTGTCCGGCGCCATTGTGGATCTGCATGAGTTCCGCGCGGCCAACCGCGCGATCGCCGAGCGCATCGCGGCAGGGGAGACCGAGCTCACGCCCGCGACGGCTGAGCATGTCCTTATGGGCATCACGAAGGCGTCGCTCGCCACGGAGAGCTTCCTGTCGGCCGCGTCCTTCCAGGAGACCACGAAGGTGCTGACCGATGCCGCCATCAAGGGCAAGATCGACCACCTCGTCGGCCTGAAGGAGAACGTCATCATCGGCAAGCTCATTCCCGCCGGCAGCGGCCTTGCCTGCTACCGCAACTTCGAGACGAATGAGGAGCCGGCAGTCCCCGCGGAGCCGGAGGACGACGGCGTGGATCTGTCTGATCTCGCCAACATCTCCAACGCGCTTTAAACGACCAAATACCAACCGTTTCACCGGGATATGCCTGCATATCCCGGTGAAATTTTCGCTTCCGTCTTGAATAAAAATGCTTGACGAATCTTGTGCAATATGCTAAAATCCTATTTTGCGTGGGCGTGCGCCCACCGATTTGTCATGCCTGTGTAAAAAGCACAAAAATGGCCGGGATTTCCTGAAAATTTTCCGGCAGAATCACGGTTTATCCGATGCTGTTTTTTGGCATCGTATAAATAGATCCATTTTCGAGGAAAGGAGGAAAACCATGCCTACTTTTAACCAGTTGGTGAGAAAGGGCAGAGAGAAAGTCACCTACAAGTCCACGTCTCCCGCCATGCAGAAGGGCCTCAACACCCTGAAGAACCGCGAGACCAATCTGAGCGCACCTCAGAAGAGAGGCGTCTGCACTGCCGTGCGTACCTCTACCCCCAAGAAGCCGAACTCCGCGCTTCGTAAGATCGCCCGTGTGCGTCTGACCAACGGCTACGAGGTAACCGCCTACATCCCGGGCATCGGTCACAACCTGCAGGAGCATAGCGTCGTTATGATCCGCGGCGGCCGTGTCAAGGACCTTCCTGGCGTTCGTTACCACATCATCCGCGGCACGCTCGATACCCAGGGCGTTTCCGGACGTATGCAGGCCCGTTCCAAGTACGGTGCCAAGCGGCCGAAGGCAGGAAAGAAGTAAGTTCCAACAGCAAATTTTGCCCTGTTGTTAACTGATATATATGTATTCGTTAACCTCGGGGCGCAGACGGAGATGCACCGCATCTTCGAGTACCTGTGAAGTCATTTTTTAATGAAGGAGGGAAGTATAGTGCCCAGAAGAGGTAACGTTCCCAAAAGAGAAATTTTGCCGGATCCGATGTACAACAGCGTTCTGGTGACCAAGCTCATCAACAGCGTGATGCTCGACGGCAAAAAGGGTGTTGCTCAGAAGGTCGTGTACGATGCTTTTGACATCATCAAGGAAAAGACCGGCAAGGAACCGCTCGATGCGTTTACCGAAGCCATGAATAACATCATGCCGAGCCTCGAAGTCAAGGCCCGCCGCGTCGGCGGTGCGACCTACCAGGTTCCTATGGAAGTGCGTCCTGAGAGACGCCAGACGCTCGGCCTGCGCTGGCTGACCGGCTATGCCCGCAAGCGCAGTGAAAAGACCATGAAGGAGCGCCTCGCAGGCGAGATCATGGATGCCTGCAACAACACCGGCGCTGCTGTGAAGAAGCGCGAAGACACGCACAAGATGGCCGAGTCCAACAAGGCGTTCGCGCACTTCCGCTGGTAATCTTCCGACTAGGAGCTATCAATTATGCCCAGACAATATTCCCTTGAAAACACAAGAAACATTGGCATCATGGCGCACATCGACGCCGGTAAGACGACCACGACGGAACGCATTCTGTTCTACACGGGCGTCAACCACAAGCTCGGTGAGACCCATGAAGGCACCGCCACCATGGACTGGATGGCGCAGGAGCAGGAGCGCGGCATCACGATTACGAGCGCTGCGACTACTTGCTTCTGGAAGGGCAACCGCATCAATATCATCGACACCCCGGGCCACGTCGACTTCACCGTTGAGGTCGAGCGCAGCCTGCGCGTGCTCGACGGCTGCGTGACGGTTCTTTGTGCCAAGGGCGGCGTTGAGCCGCAGTCCGAGACGGTCTGGAGACAGGCTGACCATTACAATGTTCCCCGCATGATCTACATCAACAAGATGGATATCATGGGCGCAAATTTCTACAACGTTGTCGACATGGTGCACGAGCGCCTGCGCTGCAACGCTGTTCCGATCCAACTGCCGATCGGCTCCGAGGCGGACTTCCGCGGCATCATCGACCTGCTCGAGATGAAGGCGGACGTCTACTACGACGATCTTGGCAAGGATATGCGCGTCGAGGAGATCCCCGAGGACATGCGCGCCGAGGCCGAAGAGTACCGCACGCAGCTCCTTGAGGCCGTCGCCGATTTCGACGACGAGATCATGGAGATGTATCTGGAAGGTGAGGAAATCCCCACCGAAATGATCAAGGCGGCCATCCGCAAGGCCACGACGCAGGTCAAGTTCGTCCCGATCGTGTGCGGCACGTCCTATAAGAACAAGGGCGTGCAGAAGCTGCTGGACGCCATCGTCGATTATATGCCGTCCCCGCTGGACATCCCGCCGATCACCGGCACGGTGCCCAAGACGGATGAGGTCGAGCACCGCTCCGCGGACGATTCCGAGCCGTTCTCTGCTCTGGCCTTCAAGATCATGACCGACCCCTACGTCGGCCGTCTGGCGTTCTTCCGTGTCTATTCCGGCACGATCGAAGCCGGCAAATCCGTCCTGAACTCCACCAAGGGCCAGCGCGAGCGTCTGGGCCGCATCCTTTTGATGCACGCCAACCACCGCGAGGATATCACGCAGGTCTATTCCGGTGATATTGCGGCGGCGGTCGGTCTCAAGAATACGACGACCGGCGATACGCTCTGCGACGAAAAGTACCCGATCGTGCTCGAGTCGATGGAGTTCCCGGAACCGGTCATCCGCGTAGCAATCGAGCCCAAGACCAAGGCCGGGCAGGAGAAGATGGACATCGCCCTCGGCAAGCTTGCCGAGGAAGACCCCACCTTCAGGGCCTACACGGACGAGGAAACGGGCCAGACCATCATCGCCGGCATGGGCGAGCTCCATCTGGAGATCATCGTCGATCGCCTTCTGCGCGAGTTCCGCGTCGAGGCGAATGTCGGCAGACCTCAGGTCTCTTACAAGGAGACCATCACCAAGGCCGCTACGGTGGACACGCGCTACGCGCGCCAGACCGGCGGCAAAGGCCAGTTTGCACACGTCAAGCTCATGGTGGAACCCAACGAGCCCGGCAAGGGTTACGAGTTCATCAACCAGATCACCGGCGGTGCGATCCCGAAAGAGTTTATCCCCTGTGTGGATCAGGGCATCCAGGGCGCGATGCAGGCCGGCGTGCTTGCGGGCTACGAGGTCGTGGACGTGAAAGTCACGCTGCTCGACGGCTCGTATCACGAGGTCGACTCGTCCGAGATGGCGTTTAAGATCTGCGGCAGCATGGCATTCAAGGAGGCCTGCCAGAAGGCCGGCCCGACGCTCCTCGAGCCCATTATGAAGGTCGTCGTTACGGCGCCGGAAAGCTATATGGGCGACGTCATGGGCGATATCAATGCCCGCCGCGGCCAGATCGCCGGCACGGACATCCGCAACGGTGCGGCGATCGTCACGGCGAACGTGCCCCTGGCATCCATGTTCGGCTATGCGACCGACCTGCGCAGCAAAACGCAGGGCCGCGCGACCTACAGCATGGAGCCCAGCCACTTCGTAGAGCTGCCGAAGTCTCTTCAGGAGAAGATCATCCACGGCAGCAACTGACCTGCGCAACCGGCACAATGTGCCTTATAAGAAAGTAAGTCACAACATTATTTTAGAATTAGGAGGATATTCTAATGGCAAAGCAGATGTACAATAGAACCAAGCCCCATGTCAATATCGGCACCATCGGCCATATCGACCACGGCAAGACCACCCTGACCGCTGCGATCACCAAGGTTCTGTCCCTGGCTGACCCGAACAGCGCCGAGTTCGCTGCCTACGACCAGATCGATAAGGCTCCGGAAGAAAAAGCGCGTGGCATCACGATCAACACCGCTCACGTTGAGTACCAGACCGACGACCGCATCGGCCTTGACGGCACCGAGATCAAGGGCCGCCACTATGCGCACGTCGACTGCCCGGGCCACGCCGACTATATCAAGAACATGATCACCGGCGCTGCTCAGATGGACGGCGCGATCCTCGTTATCGCTGCCTCCGACGGCCCGATGGCTCAGACCCGTGAGCACCTGCTGCTTGCCCGTCAGGTCAACGTTCCGTACGTTCTGGTGTTCCTGAACAAGGTTGACCAGGTCGACGATCCCGAGCTGCTTGAGCTCGTCGAGATGGAAGTCCGTGAGCTGCTCGACAAGTACGACTTCCCGGGCGACGACACCCCGATCATCAAGGGCTCCGCTCTGAACGCGCTGATCTCCGAGTCCACCGATCCGAAGGCCCCCGAGTACAAGTGCATCTGGGAGCTCATGGACGCTGTTGACACTTGGATCAAGACTCCGGACCGTGCTGCTGACAAGCCGTTCCTGATGCCCATCGAGGACGTGTTCACCATCTCCGGCCGCGGCACCGTCGTTACCGGCCGTGTCGAGCGTGGCATCGTCAAGGTTGGCGATAAGGTCGAGATCGTCGGCATCAAGGACACCCAGGAGACCACCGTCACCGGCACCGAGATGTTCCACAAGACCCTCGAGTTCGCCGAGGCTGGCGACAACGTCGGCTGCCTGCTCCGCGGCATCGACAAGAAGGGCGTTGAGCGTGGCCAGGTCCTCGCTGCTCCGAAGTCCATCCACCCGCACACCAAGTTCAAGGGCCAGGTTTACGTTCTGTCCAAGGAAGAGGGCGGCCGTCACACCCCGTTCTTCAACAACTACCGTCCCCAGTTCTACTTCCGTACCACCGACGTGACCGGCGTCATCAGCCTCCCCGAGGGTGTTGAGATGTGCATGCCCGGCGATAACGTCGACATGGACGTCGAGCTGATCACCCCGATCGCGATCGAGGTTGGCCTGCGTTTCGCTATCCGTGAAGGCGGCCGTACCGTTGGTTCCGGTGTTGTCATCGCCATCAACGAGTAATTTTCAGCATGCAAAATTCCTCTCCGGCATCTGCCGGAGAGGAATTTTTTTGTTTTTCGACAAAATTGTTTCAAGCACGAAACTTTAATTACTTTTCAAATGCTTTTTTAAGAATTGCGGCCTATATTTCGTGGTAAAAAAAGCTCCTGGCTTCGCGCCGATGGGATGCGGACACCTGTGTCCGACATTTTGCCGGCACCTTTTCCATGTATGTTTGCTTGGAACTTAAAGGAGGCAAAATTCCATGAAAAAATGCGCAAGACATTGAGCCTGATACTGGCCCTGGCGCTGGCATTCAGTCTCGCTGCTGTCCCGGCTTTCGCGGCAGACACCACGGAGGCGGAGACCAGCACATCCGACACGGCCTATGGCCAGCTGCACAACGGCCTGCTCAGTGAGATCCTGAGCCGGATCGACATCGCCAATGACGATAACTTCATTCACGGCATTGTCGGCGTAAATATTAAGGATCTGGTCGACCACATTGGCAGCGACAGCAATTTCGTCCACGGCATCGTGAACGTGGACGTGGGCGATCTGTTCAAGGACATCGCCAGCAACAATAACTACATGCACGGCATCATCACCATCACCGGCAACACGGTGAACATCAACTTCGGTCAGGTCATCGGCGACATTGCCGCCGGCGGCGCGAACAGCGAGGCCGCCCAGCAGGCGCTTGCCGAGATCCTGAAAGCCTTTGGTATGACGCAGACCGGCATCAATGCCATCCTGACGGGCTTTGCCGGCAGCATCCTCACAAACGATCAGATCGCGCAGCTGCTGTCTTAGCTCATTTCTTCGGCGAATATGAACCTGAAGAACATTGTGACGATCATCTGTGCGCTCTACAACAGCCGCACCATCACGCTCCAGCAGGCGATGGCGCTGCTGGAAAAGTACATTTCCCAGATGGGCAACAACAGCGGCAGCGGCACCGGCACGGAGCCGGCGCAGTCGACCGGCCTGCTGGATACGACCAACCACAACGCCTATGTTCCCGGCCGCACCGCGACCACCTTTGTGCCCAACGGCACGCTCACGCGCGCCGAGGCGGCCAAGCTGCTCTATGAGCTCATGACCGCACAGGCGCACAAGCAGTATGACCGCAGCGACAATGGCTTCAGCGATGTTCCGGCCGGCAAGTGGTACGTGGTCGCGGTCAGCACGCTGGCCAATGCCGGCGCCATCAAGGGCTACAGCAACGGCACGTTCCAGCCGGGCAAGCCCATCACCCGCGCGGAATTCGTGACCATTCTGACCGGGATCTACGGTGCGAACACGTCCAAGGGCATGCCGTTTGCCGATGTAGGCAGCGCATGGTGTCATGATGCGGTCGCTACGGCCTATGCCAACGGCTGGGTCGGCGGCTATGCGGATGGCACGTTCCACCCGAACCAGACCATCACGCGCGCCGAGGCGGTGACTATCCTCAACCGCGTGCTTGGCCGCAGCTGCGACCTGACGTTCGTGCAGGCCAATGCGCAGGCAGCGTCGCACTTTACCGACGTCACGCCCGGCGCATGGTACTACGCCGCAGTCACCGAGGCCTCGGTCGGCCACACCTTTACGGAGCTGACCGGCATTGAGCGCTGGACGGCGCTCGCCTGAGCCCCAAGGCATCTGCCTGAACCCGAACGAAACCAAAACTCCCGGCACATTACAAGAGTGCTCATAAGACAGTAATTCTAAAAATTACGATTATGGCATCTGTCAGGCGGGATTGGCAACGAAATAACGGGTATCTGGTGAGAGCCGGATACCCGTTATTTTTTTGCCGTCACGAAAAGCAATAGATTTATTCACAGCTTTCAGGTATAATTGTCTTAAATCAATCCTATCCCATTCATTCCGAGATTTTTTCAAAAAATCTAAAAAAAGTTTGAAAGCATTGGAACAATTCAGCCTTTCTCATGCCATATATAGTGGAGGGCTGAATACAAACGCGATTGGAGGTGACGCTGATGGACAAGCAGACAGACCCAAAAGGTTTTCTTGTGGTGCTGCCCGGTGAGATCATCGAGATACCGCAGGACAGCGACAAATCATGGCTGACGCTGTTTTACAGTTTGCCGCGAGAGCTTGCGGAGAAGTGGAAACCAGCCTATGAGTTGCCCCGCTGCCCGTATGAGGTTTTGCGGACGGACAAGTATGACCGCGTCGTATGTGATGATATGTTCAAGCTGCTTGTGTGGGACTGCTACGCATGGTGCGCATGGCAGTTCTTTCAAGTGCAAGACCGTAAGGGCAACTACCGCGACATTCCCGGCAACTGGAATCAGTACGCAGGATATTTCCCTTTGTGGCGGCTGTCGTACAGCATTATCCCCTACATCCGAATGAAGTTTGAGCAGAACGGGCTTGGCTTCCAAAACCTTTACAACATCCCGCAGGGTGTGGAAGTGCCGTGGCTGACCTATCAGCAGTTCAGCAATCTGATCGGTAATGTCACCGACATGGTGATTGCAGAGCAGAACTGGCAGCCGATGATCGACGCGATCTGGGAAAACCGCACCGTAGAGGACTACGAAACCACCGGCAGCACCGTCAAGACCGATTTCATGCGAAAATGGCATCACAATCGCTCCGGTAAACCGATTTCTCTGGATGAAATGATGGAGAACGAGGACGGCGATATTTTTGAGGTTGCCGATCCTCGCGGCGAGTTTGAGCAAAAGGTGATTTCCGAAATACAGATCGCCGCCTTTGCCGAGCAGAGCATTACCGAGAAAGACAGGGAAATATTAAAGCTGCGCATGGACGGCTTGACCGAACAGGAGATTGCGGACAAAGTTGGCTACAAGACCGCCAGCGCAGTCCATAAGCGGATTACCAAAATTGCCGAAGCCTATGAGGACTATGTGACAGCGGAGTATCGGAAGTATTTGGACAAATAAACAGATGCAGAATCGGCAGCAGTTACCGAAATGGTAGCTGCTGCCTTTTCATGCGGGAAAGGAGAGTTTATGAGCAGAGAACCGTTTGAAGCCATGCCCGATGTGATGGACGCAAAGCAGCTTGCCGAAGCATTGCAGATTTCCAAAGCGGGCGCATACAACCTTTTGAGCAGCCCGGATTTTCCGACCTTGCGGATCGGCGGGCGCAAATTGGTGATGAAAAATGAGTTGGTGGAGTGGCTGAAAAGTCGCACAAACAGAACACCATGAAAATGCAGTCAAGAGCTGGAAAAGTGGCAAATCAGTCGATAAGGCAAGGCGAAATATACTTCCGCATCGTTTGGGGCGTTTCTATCAAAAAATCGCAGCACTTTTCCAATTCAAGAGCTGAGAAAAAATCGTGAAAATCAGGAGGTTTTATGAGAACAGGGCTTACCAAAAAGCAAAAGACAACCGTGATTTATTTTGACGAGCATAGCCGCATGATTGAGGTGCAGACACACAACACCGATCTCAAAAAGCGTCTGACGGCATTTGCGGCAAAGCACCCGCAATGCTGCCGTCAGACCGACGATGATGAGCAAGGCGGGCTGACCTTTGAGATCGAGAAAGGTCGGTTAAGTTTTCGACTGACCGCCCCGTATAGCGAGGAACGGCGCAGGGCGGCAAGCGAGCGAGCGCGAGCAGGTGGGATAAATAGTAAAGTAAAGAAGTCAGTGTAATCATCACATTGATTTATTCACGCTTTCGTGATATACTATCAGCAGTACTTTATATGGTGGAGGTAAGTTGATGGCAGTATGCTATGACAAATTATTTCACAGAATGATCGACGAGCGCATGACAAACGCTCAACTCATGTCAATGGCTGGATTCAGTGCGAATATAATTACTCGTCTAAAGAAGAATGAGTATGTATCATTAGAGAGTATCGAAAAAATATGCTGTACTTTGAAATGTAGTGTTGATGATATTTTAGAATTTCAGGAGAATACAAATGATAACGGTTAAAGACTACATACTCAATTCGAGGTTTACAGCACCTTGCTTTGTCCAGGGAGACTCTCTCAAAGTTCTATCCACGCTGCCGAATAATTGCATTGATTGCGTAGTAACCAGTCCCCCTTATTATATGAAAAGACAGTATTTAGCCGGTGGGATAGGTTTAGAAGCGACATATGACGAGTACATTGAGAATCTGCTAGCTATTACACGAGAAATTCATCGAGTTCTTAAACCAACGGGTTCCTTCTGGCTTAACATAGGAGATAGCTATCAAAACAAGCAACTGCTGAATATTCCGCATCGAGTAGCCATTAGGATGCAAGATGAACAAAACTGGATCCTTAGAAACACGGTTGTTTGGGATAAAATGAAGGGAGCAATGTCACAGTCTAAAGATAGTTTAGGGTGTGAATATGAGCCTATGTTTCATTTTGTAAAAAAGAAATCTGGCTATTATTATGATTCTGATGCAGTAAGAAGAAAGCCTCGTAGCGCCCATGTTGAAAATGGTGCAGTAGTAAGCGCAACAGGAGTAAGTGGAGTAAGGTATCGACGCAAAATCGAGCTTAGCACTGAACTTACAGAAGAGCAACGTCAAGATGCATATAGAGCATTAGACAATGTGCTTAATCGAATAAAGGAAGGAGAGCTTGCTGACTTTCGGATGGTGATTAAAGGCGCTAACCAACGTGTCACTAACGGAAATACTACGAATTTAAGCGGCCGCGCTAAAGAGCTTCAAGATAAAGGCTTCTATTTTCTTTTTTATAACCCAAACGGGAGTATGATTTCAGATGTATGGCAAATCGTCCCAGAAGATACACAAGGAAGAAAACTACATTTTGCTCCTTTTCCAGAGGATTTAGTAAAAACGCCAATAATTCTGACTTGTCCACCTAATGGCATCGTTCTAGATCCATTTGTTGGAACAGGTACGACCAGCTATGTCGCATCTCAACTCAATCGAAGATCCATAGGTATTGACATGGCTGAAGAGTATCTTGAACTCGCAGAAAGTAGATGTTCGGAATATGGAAGCCTAAACGATGGAGAACTGGAGAAAGTGTTATGAGTAAAATTAGCGAATTTTTTGGATTAAACTGCAAAGATGAATCGTTGGATTTTGAAGCGGCAATGAATACTCAGATATGTCCATATACACAGCGGGTCTGCACAAAAATGAGAAAATCCGACCCGGATATTAAAATTGGTACATGTTCAGTTCAATACCAACATCAAGACGTAATTATTTGTCCGTATCGGCTACTGGAACATAATCAAATTTTCATTGACTGTCTACATTTGTTAACAATGCATGAACCCGGCAATGAACTTTATCTTGTCCCAGAGGTACAAATTCCCGGTGGACATGTTGACTATTTCTTGGTCTCGGCTAAAGACAAAAAAGTTAAAGATTTTATAGGTATTGAGTTGCAGACGATGGATACAACAGGAACAGTTTGGCCTGAACGCCAGAAGTTTTTGAATGAAAAAGGCATTTCGGTCGATGCTGAGGATTTAAGTAGTAAAAAGTCGTTCGGAATGAACTGGAAAATGACCCTAAAAACCATCCTCATTCAAATGCACCACAAGAGCGAGACATTTGAAAATCTGAATAAACACTTGGTCCTAATAATTCAGAAGCCTCTTTATGAGCACATGAAAAGTGACTTTTATTTTAATGAGATTGAAGGAGTCAGATTGGGAGATCCAGTTCATATTCACTCCTATGATTTTGAAGAGAGTGAACAGAAACTCAATCTTTCACTTCATACACGAGTTAGCACGGATTCCGAAGGCATCGCAAAATGTCTTGGCCTTAACGCTGAAAGCAAGGTTGAGTTGCAGGATCTAATTCGTATTCTTGAGCCGAAGTTGATTGATGCGAACAGGTTGAAGATTGGAATTACTGGATAAGAAAAATCTTCGATATTAGCCTACCCATTGCAGAAGAGTTATGTATGATTGAGAGGTGAATAATTGTGGGGACAATTTTTATAGCTGGTTCTTATGGGGTCGGAAAAAGCACTTTGTGTGATAACCTTTCAAGAGTATCAGGTGTGCCGGCCTATTCTGCCGGAGATTTAATCAGCTGTATCAACGGTGAGCAGTATGGCGCAAATAAAGTGGTTCAGGACAAAGAAGCTAATCAAGATATCCTTGTTATCGAAGTTGGAAAAAAGTTAGACCATTACCCCACAATACTGCTTGCCGGGCATTTTTGCATTTTCGATAGTCTGAATAATGTTGATAAATTACCTTATAGTGTATTTCAGAAAATTGCATTAGATCAAATTCTCTTATTAGAAGCTGAACCCTCTCGCATTTTATCCAACCTGAGTCTTAGAGACAACAAAAAGTATCGGCTTGAACATATCCGGTTGCTTCTTAAAGCAGAAAGACAAATGGCTCAAGAAGTAGCAAAACAATGCGGTTGCAGTTTGCATATCCACCAGATGTCTTTTGATAATTCTGACTTGCAAAAGTGTATGCACACATTAGCTTTGGAAGGAGCGTCTTTATGAGGATCCTTTTAGATACAAATGTTGTAATCCACCGTGAGAACAAAAGAGTTTCCAACTATAGTATTGGACATCTATTCCGCTGGATAGACAAACTTAAATACGATAAGGTCATCCATCCATACAACATATCTGAAATACAGAAATATCGAGATCCCGAAACACAGGAGACCATCTCTGTTAAATTGGAGTCTTATGATGTAATTAAAACAGTTCGTCAGCCTGATACGATATTTCTAAGTAAAATTGGACAACCAGAGAAGAATGAAAATGACCACATTGATAACTGCTTGCTATATGAGGTATACCTTGGCCGGGTAGATATTCTTATCACGGAAGATCGTAGACTACGGAATAAAGCAGATCATTTAGGGCTTTCAAATTGTGTCTTTTCAATTAACGGTTTCATTGCCAAAGTATCCGCAGAAAATCCGGATTTAATAGAATATAAAGCACTTTCCGTCGAAAAAGTCTATTTTGGGAATGTTGATAGCACTGATAGTTTTTTTGATAGTTTTCGAAATTCATATACTGAATTTGATCGATGGTTTGCTCGTAAGTGTGATGAAGAAGCTTATATCTGTCGCTCCGATAGTAACAAAATATTGGGATTTCTGTATTTAAAAACAGAAGACGTTTCGGAAAACTACTCAGATATTGAACCGCCGTTCTCTCCAAAGCGAAGATTGAAAGTAGGAACTTTTAAAGTCGAGTCAACCGGTTTTCGTTTAGGTGAACGTTTTGTTAAGATTATTTTTGACAATGCGCAGCAACGAAACGTTGATGAAATCTATGTGACTTTGTTTACTGATCGGGGAGAACTTGTCGCCTTAGAAGAACTACTATATCGTTGGGGTTTTGTTTACTACGGTATCAAGCATAATGGAGGAAAGGAAGAAAAGGTTTTAGTAAAATTTCTTCACAAAATAATTGATAATGGCACACCAAAGCTAAATTACCCGAACATCTCTCATTTGTGCAATAAATTTATTCTACCAATTATGCCACAATACCATACAACACTTCTACCAGACTCACAGTTAAACAGTGAGAATCGAATAGATTTTCTCGGGCGAGAGCCGCATCGCTATGCACTTCAAAAAGTATATATTTCATGGGCGTCAACCAATGGAGCAAAGCCGGGAGATTTAATTCTCTTCTATAGGATGGGATTACCCGGAGAAAATAAAAAGTATAAATCTGTTGTATCGACTATTGCGATAGTCGATGAAATTATCGAAAACATTGGCAGCGAAGAGAATCTTTTATCTCTATGCCAAAACAGAAGCGTCTTTAGTGTCGATGAGTTAAAAGAATTTTGGAGAAAGCATCGGTATAACCTAAAAATTTTGAAATTTATTTTTGTAAAGAGCCTGTCCAAAAGACTTACTCTTGGATATCTCTGGGAGCATAATATTATTGCCGCTCCGGGAGGTCCACGTCCGTTTACCCCTATAACCGACGAGCAGTTTGACATGATTGTAAAGGATTCAGAAACAGAGATTACTTATGTAGAATGAAGAGGAATACATTTTGAAAGCACTTCTTTTATCCATCAAACCTGAGTATGTGGAGAAGATACTACAAGGGGAAAAAAAATTTGAATACCGTAAGCGATTGGCAAAGGAAGACGTTTCATATATATACGTTTATAGCACAGCTCCGTCAATGAAAGTTGTCGCTTCAGTTCATATTGAGGGTCACTTATCCGATTCTCCTACTGCATTGTGGGAGAAAACAAAAGCAGCCGCAGGTATTAGCCGTGCCAAATTTCGAGACTATTTTCGTGGCTGTAAAACCGCATATGCCTATAAACTCGGCAAGGTAGAGGTATTTGAATCCCCAAAAAATCTATCCGACTTTGGAGTAGCCGTGGCTCCACAATCCTTTGTATACATCAAAATTGAATAAAACATATAAGGAAGACCGTCTATTAGACGGTCTTCCTTATTAAAAAAACAAGAAAGGAGCGACTACCCATGCCAAAGAAAAAACTGCCGCAGACCATCGAGGAATGTAATGCCGAGCTGGAACGCACACAGAAGCTATTACAGCAGTACGAAAACCGAAACAAGATGCTTAACCGCAAGCTGTCCGCCGAAAAACGCAGGGAGCGCAATCACCGTATTTTCCTGTTTGGCGGCTTTATGGAAAGCATCGTGCCGGAGCTGAAAACCATGACGGAGGACGAAGGCAAGGACTTTCTGTATCACATTGCAAAGAGTACGGAAGCACAGGAGTATTTGAAAAAACGCGCCGAGGGGGTGGAAGCTGGATAATACCCTTGGTAACAAGGGCGCACTTATACACCCTTGCGGGTGTTGTGCGCTCTGCCGAGGGCTTGTGGGCGCATGGAAATCTTCACGCGCTCACATTGGCGGCTTGCGCCGAACAGGGAAAACTGCATTTTCCCTGCGACAGCTTGCGCTGTCTACCCTTTTGCGCCCCCACGAAACGGAACACCTTGCTGCGGCAAAGTGTTCCGTTTCATGGGGCTGAATTTCGAGGATCGGAGGTAAAATGTTATCGCAATCTATCATTGCAGCATCAAAATCATCAGCCGGGGAAACGGCAAGTCAGCCGTTGCAGCAGCCGCCTACCGAAGCGGCGAGAAAATCACAAACGAATGGGACGGCATGATCCATGACTACACCCGAAAGCGCGGCATCGTCCATTCGGAAATTCTGCTGCCGCCTAACGCGCCTTCGGACTTTCAAGACCGGGGAACGCTGTGGAACAGCGTGGAGCAAATTGAAAAGGCGTGCAACTCCCAACTGGCGCGAGAGTTGGAGGTTGCCCTGCCTATAGAGTTATCCAGAGAGGAACAGGTACGGCTTGTCCGTGCGTACTGTTCCTCTCAATTCGTTTCCAGAGGAATGTGTGCAGACTTCAATATTCACGACACAGGCAGCGGCAATCCGCACGCCCATATTCTTCTCACCATGCGCCCAATGGACGAACGGGGCAAGTGGCTTCCGAAGTCCAAAAAGGAATATGTGCTGGACGAAAACGGCGAGAGAATCCGCCTGTCCAGCGGCAGATACAAAACCCGCAAGGTTGACCTTGTGGACTGGAACAGTCAGGAGAACGCTGAGGTCTGGCGCAAGGTGTGGGCTGACCTTGCCAACGAGTATTTAGCGCAGAACAACCGCCCGGAGCGCATCGACCACCGCAGCTATGAACGGCAGGGAATCGACCAAATCCCCACCGTTCATATCGGCGTGGCAGCGTCACAGATGGAGAAGAAAGGCATTGCCACCGAGCGCGGCGAACTGAACCGCAGTATCAAAGCGGCAAATCGTCTGCTCCGCGACATCAAGGCGCAGATCGGCAAGCTGAAAGAATGGCTGCTTGATGTGTTCAAGGCAAAGGAGAGCTTGCGCGCCGAGCCGCCGCAGCCGAAATCCACCGACATCTCCACGCTGCTGTTCCGCTATCTGGATATTCAGAAAGCCAATGGCAGGAAGTATTCCCAAAGCTGGCAGCAACAGCACTCCGCAGACGAACTCAAAGCAATTTCCAAAGCTGTCAATCTTCTTTCAGAAAAAGGTATCTATACGCTGGAAGAACTGGATGCAGCCCTGTCCGTTGTCCATGACAAGGCAAGCGAAATCCGCAGCGGCATGAAGCCGAGAGAGACGCGCATCCGTCAACTCCAAAAGCTCATAGAACAGGCGCAGAACCTACGAGAGACGCAATCCATCCACGATGAATACAAGCAAATCCGCTGGAAAGGCAAGCAGGAGAAGTTTGCAGAAGCGCACCGCGCCGATCTTGCGGTGTGGGATGCAGCAAACCGTTATCTGCGGGCAAATCTGCCGGATATGAAGCTGACGCCGAAAGTGTGGCAGACCGAGCTTGCCGCGCTGACTGCTGAGAACGAAGCAGAGTATGTGAAGCTGAAAGCCCAGCGAGAGGAAGTTGCCGAGCTGCAAAAGGTACGCCGCTATGTGGATGTAGCCCTGAAAGTAGACGCACCGCAAAAGACGAAAACCAAATATCACGATATAGACCGATAACCCATCGGAGAAAGGACACCACCATGAACAACAATAAGAAGTTTGAACATGAAATTGACCCTGATCTGCTGGCAGAAATCGAGGAATGGGAAAAGGCAGACCACGACGAACCAGCGGAATATTACTTCTCCAATCCAGACCCGTATCTCAAACCGCAGCCCTTATCGCCCAACCATCCCCGGCACAACTGCTGCTTTAACGAGGACGGCCATCTCTGCGTGAAAAATCTGTCCGCGTTCTGGCTGCCGGAGTTCACCTTGCAAAAGGAAATCGACGGCACAGTCTACACCGTCACAGGCAGCTATGACGGCGTGGAAACGCTGGATAAAAAGATGGAACGCATCATGGGCGAAAAGTTTACAGAAATGATGGAGGATTCCGAATGACAAATACAGAGTTTCTTGGTACAATAGAAGCAACCAATCCTGTACTGGCAGTTGCCCCTTTGAAGGAGGAAACAGAAATGTTACGGGCAACTGATAAAATCACCGCGCTTTACTGCCGCTTATCCGTGGAAGATTTGAAAGAGGATAAGAAAGGCGGCAAAGAGGACGAATCCAACAGCATCCAGAATCAGAAAATGATCCTGCTCCAATACGCAAAGGAGCACCGTTTCCCGAATCCAACCTTTTTCGTGGACGATGGATATAGCGGTACGAACTTTGACCGTCCCGGCTTTCAAGCTATGCTTGCGGAAATCGAAGCGGGCAGAGTGGCAGTCTGCTGTACGAAAGACCTATCACGACTGGGGCGTAATTCCTCGCTGACAGGGCTGTATATCAACTTCACATTCCCAAAGTACAATGTGCGCTATATTGCCATCAACGACCATTTTGACACCATCGATCCCAACAGTACCGACAGCGACATTGCGGGTATCAAGAACTGGTTCAACGAGTTTTTTGCCAAGGACACCAGCCGCAAAATTCGTGCTGTCAATAAGGCGAAGGGCGAACGCGGCGTTCCCCTGACCACCAATGTTCCGTTCGGCTACCGTAAAGACCCGGAGGACAAGATGAAGTGGGTCGTGGATGAAGCGGCGGCATTGGTAGTCAAGCGCATTTTCAAGCTGTGCATGGAAGGGCGAGGCCCGATGCAGATCGCAAAGCTCTTGCAGGAGGAAAAGGTACTTAACCCAACCGCCTACAAGAAGCGCGAGGGCATCAAGACACCCAGCCCGGAAACCGCTGATCCGTACCATTGGAACACCAACACGGTCGTTCACATTCTGGAACGGCGGGAATACACAGGATGCACCGTCAATTTCAAGACCTATACCAATTCTATTTGGGATAAGAAACAGAGGGAAACGCCCGTTGAAAAGCAGGCAGTTTTCTACAATACCCACCCGGCGATCATTGAGCAGGAGGTCTTTGACAAGGTGCAGGAAATTCGCCAGCAGCGTCACCGCAGGACAAAGACGGGCAAGAGCAGTCTGTTTTCCGGTATGGTCTACTGCGCTGATTGTGGAGCAAAAATGCGCTACTGCACCACCAACTACTTTGAAAAGCGGCAGGATCATTTTGTATGTGCCAACTACCGCAGCAATACGGGAAGTTGTTCGGCACACTTTATCCGTGCTGTTGTTCTGGAAGAATTGGTCTGGATGCACATGAGAACTGTGATTTCCTATGTCAGTCGGTATGAGGATCATTTCCGTGCCGTCATGGAGCAGAAACTCCGGCTGTCCAGCGAAGCCGCGATCCGTGGACACAAGAAGCGGCTGGCACAGGCTGAAAAGCGGCTGGGAGAGCTTGACCGTTTGTTTATCCGCATTTACGAGGACAATGTGGCGGGGCGCATCACAGATGAAAAGTTTTCTATGATGAGCAAGACCTATGAGGACGAACAAGCGCAGCTTAAAGCGGAAATTCAGGCTTTGCAGCAGGAAATCGAAGTACAGGAACGACAGATTGAAAATTTGGAGCAGTTTATCCAGCGGGTACGCAAATACGAGGATTTAGACGAGCTTACCCCGTATGCGCTGCGGGAGCTTGTCAAGGCAATCTACATTGAAGCCCCGGACAAGTCCAGCGGCAAGCGGCATCAGGGCATCCGCATTTCCTATGACCTTGTGGGCTTTATCCCCGTGGAAGAACTGCTGAAACAGGAAACGGCGTGACCGAAGCCACGCCGTTCCTGAGAAAATACGATATTACTTTCTTATGACCCCCGCCGTTTCGTGCCGGGAGTTTTTTTCGCCCATTCACCGCAGACCGTGCATGAAGCCGTCCATCGCCGTCGCGTGGATGTCGCCGCCGATGACGCGGTTGCGGTAGACGAACAGTTGCGCGAGCACGGTGTCCGTCGAGCCCTCGTAGTTCGTCACGCGGTAGGTATAGGCTGTGCACGTCTCGCCGGCGTAAGTGGACAGGTCAAATCCCTGCTGCTTTTGCAGGGCGTTGTAATCGCTGAATACACCGCTGAACACACGCGGGATCACGATCTCCTGCGCCGTTTCCGTCGCGGGATCCGCCTCCCAGCCGAGCGCCTGCAGATAGGCAATGCGCCCGTCCGTCGTCGTGACGTTGTAGTGCGCCGAGAGCACGCCGCCGTTGCTGCGCCAGATGACAGCCAGCGCCAGCAGCACGGCCAGACCGATGAGCGCATACACGACCGTCCGTCTTGTCCAGTGAAAGGATTTAAGCTTCATAACCACACCTCGGAACAAGCCTATTCAAATTTGCCGCCGGATATGTTATAATACATCCAATGGCCGTAAAGGAGGGGCGCGCATGATCCGTCTGGACAAATATCTGGCCGATACCGGCGCCGCTTCCCGGCGCGAGGCCAAGGCGTATATCCGCCGCGGTGAGGTCACGGTCGACGGTGTGCCCGCCCGCGCGCCGGAGCAGAAGATCGCGGAGACCGCTGTCGTCTGCCTGCGCGGACAGATCCTGCGCTATCAGGCATATCATTACTATATGCTCCATAAACCCGCCGGCGTCCTCACCGCGACGGCCGACCGCAGTCAGCCGACGGTGCTCGATCTGTTCCCGCCGGAGCTGCGGCGCTTCGGGCTCGTGCCCGCTGGGCGGCTCGATAAGGACACGACCGGCCTGCTGCTCGTTACGGACGACGGGGACTATGTCCACCGTGTCATCACGCCGAAAAAGCACGTGCCGAAGGTCTACTTCGCGCGCACGGATGGACAGCCCACGAGCGCGGATGTGGACCGCTTTGCACAGGGCGTTGTCCTCGGCGACGGGACGCAGTGCCTGCCCGCCCGGCTGGAGCTGCTGCCGGAGCAGGGGGGCTGCCGCGTCACGGTCTATGAAGGGAAATATCATATGGTCAAGCGGATGCTGGCCGGCTGCGGGACGCCCGTTTTGCAGCTGCACCGGCTGTCGATCGGGGCGTTGACGCTCGATCCCGCGCTGTCACCGGGCGCTTACCGGGAATTGCAGCCCGCTGAGGCGATGCTCGTTTTCTCGCTTCCAGCTTCGTGATAATTTACAAAAGTTCGGGAAATTATCCGACTATCTCACGAAATTTCGAAAATTATTCACAAAAAACGACCATTTTTCTATTGAAAAATGCACATAAATCGTCTATTATGTAAAGTAGGAAATTGGTAGGTGCTGTGGGAGACTGCGGCGGCCGTTCGTAGGAGGAAAAGATATGTCGAGCAGAATTTTTCAGGGCGTGATCGTTCAGATGAAAGATGCCACCACGCGCTGCATTGGTGTTGTAGACGAGCAGGGGTTTGTCATTGCCTGCAGTGAGCTTTCGATGATCGGCTCGCGCCTGGATGACTTTCAGGCCGCGGTGGGTGAAGTGCAGGAGCAGCTGTTTGCAACGGACGCACGCACGTATAAGATTCTGTCTGCCAGCACGGCGCGTTTTGAGTATGCCGTGTTTGTCGAGGGCAATGACCAGACGGCGCGCAGCATCTGCATTCTCGCGGCCGTCGGCATGGCGGAGGCCAGCACGAACTTTGAGGAAAAGCACAATAAGGCCGCCTTCGTTAAGAACATCATTTCGGACAACATTCTCCCCGGCGACGTGTATGTGCGCGCCAAGGAGCTGCATTTTACCACCGACGTGCCGCGCGCCGTGCTGCTGGTGCGTCAGGTGAACGTGACGGATATCGCTGTGCTCGAGCTGATCCAGAACATGTTCCCGGATCGGCAGCATGATTTCGTGCTCAGCGTGAGCGAGTCGGACATTGTCGTCATCAAGGAAATGACGCCGGACGAGACCTCGGAGGATGTCTGCGCGCTGGCCGAGAGCATTGAGCGCGCCGTGCACACGGAGCTGCACGTGCAGACGGTCATCGGCATCGGCACGACGGCCAACCACCTGCGCGAGCTGGCCGACCGCTATAAGGAGGCGCAGGTCGCCATCGAGGTCGGCAAGGTGTTTGAAAACGAGAAGCCGGTCATTCACTATGACAACCTCGGCATCGGCCGCATCATTTATCAGCTGCCGACGACGCTGTGCGAGATGTTCCTGTCCGAAGCGTTCAAGAAAAACCCCATCGAGGCGCTCGATGAGGACACGCTCGACACGATCAATCGCTTCTTTGAGAACAATCTCAACGTTTCGGAGACGGCGCGCAAGCTCTACGTCCATCGAAACACTTTGGTATACCGGTTGGAGAAAGTCAAGAAGATCACGGGCCTGGATCTGCGCGAGTTTGAGGATGCAATCCTCTTCAAGGTCGCGGTCATGGTAAAGCAATACCTCGATTCTCAGAACACTGCCAAGTTCTGAGACCTACCCGGGCGGGCGTAAGCCCAACATATTGGAGGACATCTTATGGTTCAAATGAACGATGTGAAGATGGTCTACGGGAACACGGAGGCTGCGGCCCTCAATGGGATCAGTTTTACGATCAACGAGGGCGAGTTCGTGTTTCTGGTCGGACCGTCCGGCTCCGGCAAGACGACGATCATCAAACTGATCACCGGCGAGCTGAGCCCCACATCCGGACAGATCACGGTCAACGGCTTTGACATGCAGGGCATCAAGCGCCGCAAGCTGCCGAAGCTGCGCCGGACACTGGGCGTCATTTTTCAGGATTTTCGCCTGATCGACAAAATGACGGTGTATGAAAACGTTGCGTTTGCCATGCGCGTGGTGGGAGCTTCCAACAAGGAGATCCGCCGCCGCGTGCCGCAGGTGCTCGAGCTGGTCGGCCTGGCCGACCGGGAAAAGCGCTTTCCGGCGGAGCTTTCCGGCGGTGAGCAGCAGCGCGTGGCCATCGCCCGCGCGCTCGTGAACAATCCGCGCATGATCATCGCGGACGAGCCGACCGGCAACCTCGACCCGGTGCGCAGTCTGGAGCTGATGCTGCTGCTGGAGAAGATCAACGAGCTCGGCACCACGGTCCTCGTGGTGACGCACGAAAAGGAACTGGTCGACGCTTTTTCCAAGCGCGTCATCTCTATCGACGCCGGAAGAGTCATCAGTGACGGATTGGACGGGTACTACGGATATGAAGCTGAATAGATTCAACTACCTGATGACGCAGGGCGTGAAAAACATCTTCACGCACGGTTTCATGTCCTTCGCGTCGATCACGATCATCATCGCGTGCCTGCTCATCATGGGCAGCTTTTCGCTGCTGACGCTCAACATCGACGCGAACATCGACCGCCTGCAAAATCAGAACGAGGTCATTGCCTACGTCGATGAGACGCTCTCGGAGGACGAGGCCCGGGCCATCGAGCCCCAGGTCGCCGCGGTGCCGAATGTCGCCACGGTCGAATTCGTCACGCGCGAGCAGGCCATGCAGACGTTCGAGGCCGAGTATGACTCCGACCTCTTTGACAACATTGACGCCTCGGTCTTTCGTCATCGCTACGTCGTGACGCTCGACGATCTGTCGCTCATGAAGGACACGCAGGCCGCGCTCAAGAATGTCGACGGCATCGCCGATGTGACTGCGCACCTGGATTACGCGGAAAACTTTATTACGTTCCGGAACATTGTGAGCGTTGTCTCCGTCGTTTTGATCGTGATCCTCATCGCGGTGTCCCTGTTTATTATGACCAACACCATCAAGCTGGCCACGTTCGGCCGGCGTGAAGAGATCGCCATCATGAAGATGGTCGGTGCGACGAATGGCTTCATCCGTCTGCCGTTTGTGGTCGAGGGCCTTGTGCTCGGCCTGGTCGGCGGTCTGGTCGCGTTCCTGCTCCAGTGGGGACTTTACAGCCTGATCGTCAGCAAGATCATGTCCACCATGGCGGCCGGTATCATCACGGTGCTCCCGTTTGCATCCGTGGCGCTGCCGCTGCTGCTGGTGTTCCTTGGCGTGGGTGTGCTCGTCGGCGTGTTCGGCGGCCTCACGGCCATTCGCAACTATCTGAAAGTTTAAGGAGGAAATCGAATGAAGATGAACCGCAAAGTCGTTCGATCCGTCATTTGTGTGCTGCTTGCGTTGATTTTTATCGTTTCGCTCATGACGGCGCTGATCCCGATCAATGCCAGCGCGGCGTCGCAGTCGGAGATCAACCAGCTCACGCAGCAGCGTAAGGAGCTGCAGGCCAAGCAGAAGGAGCAGCAGAAAACCATCAACAATCTCCGCTCCAAGAAGGCCAGTGTGGTCGATCAGAAGGCCGCGCTGGATCAGGAAAACGATCTGGCGCAGCAGGAGATCGAGGTTGTAAAGCAGCAGATCACGGCCTATGACCAGCAGATCGAGGACAAGGGCGTTGAGCTCGAGGAAGCCAAGCAGGAAGAAGAGGCCCAGACGGTGCGCTTCCGCGGCTGCGTGCGCCATCTTGAGGAGTACGGCCAGATGTCGTACATCGCCATTCTGCTCGAGGCGACCAGTCTGTCCGACCTCCTTGCCCGTATGGACATGGTCGGCGAGGTCATTGCATATAATAAACAGGTGCAGGCCGATATGACGGCCGCCCGTGAAAAGGTCGAGACCGTCAAGGCGGAGCTTGAGGATGCCCGTACCGAGCTGCAGGATAAGCAGTCCGAGCTGGAGACCAAGCAGGTCGAACTGCAGCAGAAGGTGTCCGAGGCCAACGCGCTGCTCGCCAGCCTGGAGTCGGATATCAACGCTTATAAGAGCGTCTACGATCAGTACGAGCAGCAGCAGCAGAACGTGCAGTCGCAGATCGATAAGCAGGTCGAGGATCTGCGCCGCCAGGAAGAGGCGAACAAGAAAAACGACCCCAGCTATGATGCGGGCAAGGACAACGGCGCCACCGGCTCCATGATGTGGCCGTGCCCGTCCTGCCATACGATCACGTCGGAGTTCGGCTGGCGCTACCACCCGATCTATCACACGCAGAAGTATCACTCCGGTGTGGACATCGGCGCGAGCTATGGCGCGAGCATCGTTGCGGCCGACGGCGGCACGGTCATCACGGCCGGCGCTGTGTCCGGTTATGGCAACTGTGTCGTCATCAACCATGGCAACGGCATCACCACGCTCTATGGCCACATGAGTTCCATCGCGGTCTCCTCCGGCCAGAAGGTCTCCAAGGGCCAGACGATCGGTTATGTCGGCTCGACCGGCAACTCCACCGGCCCGCATCTGCACTGGGAGGTCACGGTCAACGGCGTGCGCCAGAACCCGCTCAACTATGCGCGCTGATCGGACATATTTTGACTGAATGAAACTGCCGGGCAGCCGGAAAATGGCTGCCCGGCTCATCTGCTGCATTGGGGCTGCCCGATGCAGGCGGCAAATGGACCCGGAGGGATAGCATGGACGAACACAAGCCACAGGAACAGGCGTCGGAAAAAGTGCCCGCCCGCAGAAAAAGCGGCAGAATGCATGGCTGGAGGGCGAGTATCCTTGCCTGTGTGATCTGTATTCTGGTGACTGCGCTGGTCACGTCGATGATCTTCGTCGGCAAGTTCGGCGGCAGCAGCAACTATAAGCTCGCGCTGAAGTTTGCGCAGGTCAAGCAGGTCGTGGATAAAGACTATATCGGCGACGCGGACGATACGGCGATCAGCGATGCATCATCGAGCGCGATCATCAGCGCCATCGGCGATAAATGGAGCTATTACATGACGGCCGAGGAATACAAGGCCTATCAGATGTACTCCAACAATGAGTACGCTGGCATCGGCGTGACCATCCAGCTCGACGACAAGACGAAGGGCTTTCGCATCACAGCCGTGACGAGCGACTCGCCCGCGGCGAAGGCCGGCCTCCAGCAGGGGGACATCATCACGGCGATCGACGGTGAGGACGTCACGGGCAAGACGCTCTCGGACGTGCAGAGCACCATCCGCGCCAAGCTCAACAAGACGCTCAAGCTCACCATTCAGGACTCCGCCGGCAAGAGCCAGACCGTCACGCTCGACTGTACGGTCATTTACACCGATCCCGTGGCGTATAAGCTCATGGATAACGGCGTCGGCTATGTCCAGATCCGCAACTTTGAGACCGGCGGCGGCAGCCGTGCCGTACAGGCAGTCGATAAGCTGCTGGACCTCGGCGCAAAGTCGCTGGTGTTCGACCTGCGCGATAACCCCGGCGGCCTGCTCTCGGAGCTCATCACGATCCTGGATCACCTGCTGCCGCAGGGCGACCTGTTCGTGAGCGTCGACGGCAACGGAAAAGAGACCGTCACGCAGAGCGACAGCGTCTGCGTCAAAGTGCCGATGGCGGTCATCGTCAACGGCAATACCTACAGTGCGGCGGAGTTTTTCGCGGCCGCGCTGCAGGAGTATGACTGGGCGACCATCGTCGGCCAGAACACGACCGGCAAGGGCCGCAGCCAGACGACCATCGCGCTTCCGGACGGCAGCGCCGTGCACATCTCGAGCCGGAAGTATCTCACGCCCAACCGCGTGGACCTGTCCGAGCAGGGCGGCCTTGTGCCGGATGTCGTTGTGGCCCCGGCCGCGGACAGCGATGTCGATGCGCAGCTTGAGGCAGCGATCGCTGCGCTGCGCTGAATCAACGGAGATATACTGAAATTTCAATGATATAAGGAGACGGATTATGGCGATCGACAGCAGATATAAGATGAGTCAGGAGCGTCTGGACACGCTCAAGGAAGAACTGCATTACCTCGAGACGACCCGCGAGAAAGAAGTCGCGGAGCTCATCAAGGAGGCGCGCTCGTTCGGCGACCTGTCGGAGAACAGCGAGTATGACGAGGCCAAGACGGAGCAGGGCAAGCTCTACTCCCGCATTGCCGAGATCACGGACCTGATCGAGAACGCCGAGGTCGTGGAGAAGGTCGAGGTCGCGGCGGACGTCGTGACCATCGGCAGCCACGTGCGCGTGCTCGACGTCGACGAGGACGCGGAAGAGGAGTACACCATCGTCGGCTCGCAGGAGGCCAACCCCATGGAGGGCTGCATTTCGGACGACAGCCCGTTCGGCTTCGCACTCAAGGGCCACAAGGTCGGCGAGACCGTCACGGTAACAGCCCCGGTCGGCGAGCTGCAGTTTAAGATCATTGCCGTCGAAAACGAAGACTGAGGAGTCCATCATGAACGAAGAGAGAAAGAACCAGCAGGCGGCGGCAGAGCCGTCCCTGTCCGAGATCCTTCAGGTGCGCCGCGACAAGCTCAAGGCGCTGCAGGACGCCGGGCGCGACCCCTTTGTGCAGACGCGCTTTGAGCGCAGCGCCTATTCGGCGGATATCAAGAACGATTTTGACGCCTATGACGGCAAAACGCTGCAGGCCGCCGGCCGCATCATGTCCAAGCGCGGCATGGGCAAGGCCATCTTCTGCGACATTCAGGACGACCGCGGCCAGATCCAGCTCTACGTCCGCAAGGACGCCGTCACCGAGCAGGAGTTTGCCGATTTCCGCAAGTATGACATTGGCGACATCATCGGCGTGCGCGGCTATGCGTTCAAGACCAAGACAGGGGAGATCTCCATCCACGTGCAGCAGGTCACGCTGCTCAGCAAGTCCCTGCGCCCGCTGCCGGAGAAGTTCCATGGCATGACGAACACGGAGCTGCGCTACCGCCAGCGTTATGTGGATCTCATCATGAACCCTGAGAGCAAGCGCAATTTCCAGATCCGCAGCCGGTTCGTGGCCTATCTGCGCCGCTATTTGGACGGCCTGGGCTTCATGGAGGTCGAGACCCCCGTGCTCAGCCCCATCGCCGGCGGCGCGACGGCGCGCCCGTTCATCACGCACCACAACACGCTTGACATTGATATGTATATGCGCATTGCGACCGAGCTGCACCTCAAGCGCCTGATCGTTGGCGGCATTGAGCGCGTGTATGAGGTCGGCCGCATCTTCCGCAACGAGGGCATGGACACCAAGCACAATCCGGAGTTCACGACCTGTGAGCTCTATCAGGCCTATACCAACCTCGACGGCATGATGGACATCCTCGAGGGCATCCTCTCCGGCGCGGCCAAGGAGATTCTCGGCACGTATCAGCTCCAGTGGCTGGGCCACGATGTGGACCTCACGCCGAGCTGGCGCCGCGTGACCATGGCCGACGCTGTCAAGGACGTCACGGGGGCGGACTTCATGGCCATCCTCGGCGACGCGGACGCGGCAGCCGCCCTCGCCAAGAGCGTGGGCGTGGACATGGAAAACGTCGCCCACACGTGGGGCAACGCGCTCTATGAGACGTTCGACCAGAAGGTCGAGTCCACGCTCATCCAGCCGACATTCATCACCATGTACCCCGTGGAGGTCAGCCCGCTTGCCAAGCGCAGCCCCGAGCAGCCCGCGCTCACCGAGCGCTATGAGATGTTCATCTGCGGCTGCGAGATGGGCAACGCCTTCTCTGAGCTCAACGACCCCATCGACCAGTACCAGCGCTTCAAAGCACAGGCCGAAAAGCGCGCCCACGGCGATGAAGAGGCCAACATGATGGACGAGGACTTCGTCATGGCGCTCGAATACGGCATGCCGCCCACCGGCGGCTTGGGCTTCGGCATTGACCGCTGCGCCATGCTGCTGTGCGGCGCAAGCTCCATCCGCGATGTGATCCTGTTCCCCACAATGAAACCCTTGAATGGTGTAAAGGACGAAATTGGTGTAAACAAAACCGAGTCCGAAGCACCAAAAGCCGAGCCGGAAAAGATAGATTTTTCCAAAGTAGAGATTGAGCCTTTGTTCAAGGATTTTGTGGACTTTGAAACCTTCAGTAAATCCGATTTCAGAGCAGTCAAGGTACTTGCCTGCGAAGCCGTACCAAAGTCCAAGAAGCTACTCAAATTTACGCTGGACGATGGAACAGGCACGGAACGCACGATTTTAAGGGGTATTCATAGCTTTTACGAGCCGGAGGAACTGGTTGGAAAGACCTGTATTGCAATCGTCAACCTGCCGCCAAGACCGATGATGGGCATTGACTCCTGCGGTATGCTGATCAGTGCGGTACACCACGAGGAAGGCGAAGAAAAGCTCCATCTTTTGATGGTAGACGACCACATTCCGGCAGGCGCAAAGCTCTACTAAAACGGGATGTACTTCATTTTCCGAAAACCTCGGATTTTACACAAATACACCAATTTTACACCAATCGGTGCTAAAATCGGTGCAGTAACAAAAAAATCGCATAATTTTTAGTTTCACACCGCCCCTGAGAAGGTATAGCTTCTCAGGGGCTTCTGTATTTTCTCATAGTTTTTACTCTCCCCGTCGCAAACTATACCAATCCACGCTTTCTCAATATAATGAAGCTAATCGCAGAGGAAGGAGAGGATTGAGTATGAGCAATATTTTATCAGAGGTACACCCTGAACTTGTTGCGGAATGGTCGGATAAAAACCTGCCGCTTACACCGGATAGGATTACATACGGCTCAAACAAAGTCGTTTGGTGGAAGGGCGCTTGCGGTCACGAATGGCAGACCAGTGTTAAGGCTCGTTCAAACGGCGAAAACTGCCCAATCTGCTCAGGCGCAAGAGTGATAGAGGGCGTCAATGATTTGGCAACGCTGAAGCCGGAACTGGCTGATGAATGGTCGAGTAAGAATGATCCGCTGAAACCGACAATGGTAACGACAGGCTCTCATAAGAAAGTAATCTGGCGGGATAAATATGGTCACGAATGGACAGCAACGGTTAAGAGCAGGGCGTTAAACGGCACAGGCTGTCCGTATTGCTCCCATAATAAAATCTTAGTAGGATTCAATGACCTTGCCTCACAGCACCCTCAAATCGCTTCTGAGTGGTCTGAGAGAAATTACCCACTAAAGCCTGATATGGTTACGGTCTTTGCAAATCGGAAGGTATGGTGGTGGTGCAGCAAAGGTCACGAATGGAACACGCTCATTTCCACTCGTTCAGGCGGAAGCGGGTGTCCTTATTGCAGCGGTCAACTTCTGCTGAAAGGATTTAATGATTTCGCCACAACACACCCTCAGCTTGCACAGGAATGGTCAGACCGGAATCTGCCCCTTACTCCTGATATGATAAACGAAAAGTCCCGCAGAAATGTCTGGTGGAAGTGCAGAGAGTGCGGGTATGAATGGCAGTCCGTTGTCTATGCCCGTGTAAAAGGAACGGTATGCCCTGTCTGTGCGGATCGGGCGGTTATGGCAGGGTATAATGATTTAGCAACGACGGACGCACATCTTCTTTCGGAATGGGACTACGAAAAGAACAAAAATATTTCCCCAAACAAAATATCAAGGCACTCAATGCAGAGCGTGTGGTGGAAATGTTCACTCGGACACTCGTGGAAGGCAAAAATTTCAGAAAGAGCGATTGAAGGAAAAGGCTGTAAGGTGTGTGAAAAAGACTATCTGACGGTTTTTCCGAAGCTGGCAGTTATGTATTATGCAGCGAAGAAGCGCATAAAGGTACAGACGGATACGGATAAGATTATCGGCATACCGCTTGAAATCTATTTGCCTGAAGAAAAAGCAGCGATTGAAACGGTTAGTCGGACAGAGAATGTAGAAACCTTGAAAGCATATCTGTGCCGGAAGCGGGAGATCAAACTGATTAAAATCCCCTATACATTAGGAAACAGCGAAATAGACTTCGCTATGAAAATCAAAAAAGCGTTTCGCAGCTTACATATTTTCATAACCTCGAATGAAGATGAGGATACGGCGTTTATCCGGCAGAGGTTTTTTGAATGGAGAAAAGGACAGATAAAATAAAGGAGACGATTTGATGAAAGACAGACAATTTCATATCTATCTTGATGACGAGGAGTACGGACAGGTTTTGCAGGCGTTAATCGCCCTTAAAAATAATCTGATAGCGCAAGGCAGATATACAGACGCAGTAGATGATGTCCTTATCAAATTTACAAAAGCACGAAAGAAAAAAATTACCGTCCAATACATCTAAATAAAACCGTAGTTATGCCGCTTGTTTCTTTACGGAGAAGCAGGCGGCTTTTTTGCGTTTTTAGGGCAATTTTCAAGGTCGAAAAAATTTTTTTTAAATTTTTTTCGCAAAAGGGGCGATTTTGGGTGTGCATTTTGACCCCCTTTGTCCAAATGAGTGAAGGGGTTATTTCTCCGCAAGGGATTTCCCCCTTCAAAGTACCTTGAAAATTGAATAGACAGGCGCTAAGGACATTAGTTCTGATGAATAGCCCGAAGGTGGGTACGCCGTGACTTTTCCTATTGATATACGGAGAACGAGCGAGAATCCCCGACCTGAAATTCAGCTTGCTACTGAAACGGCAATGACAGTCAGAATGATAATGATACTTCTCTACGGAGCTGGCGGAGTACCCGGCAGAGGTGAGATTCCTATGATACGGTTTCGCAAACCGTAACCTTAGCGCTTCCCGTACAAAGCGAATCGCTTTCCGCAGGGGGCGTTGAGAACAAATACTGCGGTCTTTACATAGCCGCCTCTTATTGAGGCAGGCTGTGAAATCTATGAAAGGAGGTAAAGCCGGAGATGTCAAACTGCAAGACGATTGCGGTATGCAATCAAAAAGGCGGTGTGGGCAAGACCACGACTACGGTTAATTTGGGCGTTGGACTTGCTATGCAAGGAAAAAAGGTGCTTCTGATTGACGCTGATCCGCAGGGCGATTTAACGACCTGCCTCGGCTGGAGGGATACCGACAGCCTTTCCGTGACGCTGACAGAGAAGTTACAGACGATCATATCGGAGCAGGAGCAAAATCCCTTTGACGGTATCCTGCAACATAAAGAGAAAGTAGACCTTGTACCGTCCAACCTCAGCCTATCTTCATTGGAAATGACGCTTGTAACGGCGATGAGCCGAGAGAGCGTCCTGAAGAATTATCTGAGCCTTGTAAAAGACAAGTACGATTATGTCCTTATTGACTGTATGCCGAGCTTGGGTATGATTACCTTCAACGCTCTAACGGCGGCGGACAGCGTGATTATCCCCGTTCAGGCGCAGTATCTTCCCGCTAAGGGAATGACGCAGCTTTTGGGGACGATTGCGAAAGTGAGGAAACATACAAACGCCGATTTGAAAATCGACGGTATTCTGCTGACGCTTGTGGACGGAAGGACTAATCTTGCGAAAAGCACAGTGGAAGCACTCAGGGAGAATTTCGGCAGCCATATCAGGATATATAGATCAATGATTCCGGCAGCCGTAAAAGCCGCAGAGGTATCTTCTAAAGGGACGAGTATCTACGCCTATGAGCCGAACAGTCCGGTGTCTAAGGCTTACGCCAGTTTCACAAAGGAGGTGTTAGCCGATGGCAGGCAGAAAGAGCGACTTCACGCTGCCCACGAACACGCTCGATGAATTGTTTTCCTCGCAGGAGGAAAGGGACGAAGCGAAGCTGTCAAAAATCAGGGATATTCCGCTTGAGGAAATCGACGATTTTCCCGACCACCCGTTTCAGGTGCGGGAAGATGAGGATATGTTTCAGCTTGTGGAAAGTATCAAAGAGCGTGGCGTGATTACTCCCGCTACCGTAAGGCAGAAGGAGGACGGCAGATACGAGCTTATTTCAGGACACAGGCGAAAAAGAGCTTGCGAGCTTGCCGGATTTGAAACGCTCAGATGTGAGGTAGTAGACCTCGACCGTGATGAAGCTACGATTTTAATGGTCGAAAGCAACTTCCAACGGTCGCAGATACTTCCCTCGGAGAAAGCCCACGCATATAAAATGCGGCTGGACGCTATGAAAAGACAAGGACAGAGAACAGATTTAACTTGTGCCCCACTGGGGGACAAGTTGGTGGGAACAAAATCAGTAATGCTTTTAGCTGATAAATCTGATGACAGTAAAACTCAAATTCAGCGATATATCCGCCTTACAAACCTTGTTCCCGAACTTCTTGAATTTGTGGACGAGGGCAGGATTAAAATGCGCCCCGCCGTTGAGCTGTCCTATCTGAACGAGGACTGCCAGAGGGATTTGGTGGACGAAATCGACTTGAACGATTGTACCCCGTCCCATGATCAGGCAATCCGTATGCGGAAGTTTTTTGAAGAAGGCAAGCTGACTACGGAGGCGATCTCTGCGATTATGAGCGAGGAAAAGCCGAATCAGCGTGAGAAGATTGTTTTGCGTGGGGACAGGGTGCGAAGCCTGATCCCGAAAAATATCCCCATCAACCAAACGGAGGAGTATGTCTGCAAGGCGCTGGAGCATTACAACAAGTTTCTGCGTAACCGTGCCGAGCGTGACAGCAGGTAAGGCGGAGTGCGTTTTTTTCTTCCCCTTCCTCACACTCCAACCCCTGAAACTACCTGACTATCCGAAAGAATAAATCTATCTCTCCTGATTACAGCTATCTCACCTAACTCAATCTATCTCAGGAAAACGCACCATTCCAAAACACAGGAGGTATGCCCTATGATGTAAGATTACCCTTTGTTTCACACCTTTGCCTGAAACGCTGTTTCGCATTACAATGGCGGCAGAAAAGGAGTGAAGCGCAATGAAAATCAAAACAATCGCTTTTTTAACGGCTCTTTTGCTGGTCGTGCTTGCAGGCTGCAACAATGCCCCGCTGAATGAAGATAAGCCGCAGCCGTTTTCTTTTTCGGAGAGTGTTCAAAGCACCCCTGAATCCGAAGCGCCTGCGGGAGAGGAAAGCAAGGAGGTTGAAACAACGCCTGAAGCCGTGCAGGAAGAAACGACGGAAAAGCAGGAAGAAACGACGGAAACGGATACGGTCAGCACCGAACAGCCTCAGACTGTTTCTGAAACCGGGCAGGCGGCACAGCCCGTCGAACAACCCGATAAAGCGGATAAGACCGAACATTCCGTATCCACACCGCAGCCGGATATTCCAAAGGAAAGCGAAACGCCTGCGCCGCCTGAAACGGAAGAAACACCGAGCGAAACTAAAACTGACTTTGACATTGACTACTGGATTTCCTTTGCAAAAGGTTACGCTCAGAGCGTGGGGCTTCTGTTAGACAGCGAGGCGGTTTACTGTTGGGATAATCCGATCCGTGCCGGAGCGCATTGCAAATATCTTGAAAGAGATATTCACAGCCGCTTGGATCGGTACAAGGCTGACGAAGAAATTACAGCCGTATGGATTTGGGCGGAGGAAATCTCTGACGGAATCTACGACATCTATATCGGCTACGCTTAAATTTAATATTCCATTTTGAGGACGCACCGAAAAAACGGTGCGTTTTTTCATTTCAAGGAGGATTTCAGATGAAAATTAAGAAACCAAAGCGCATTATGTCGCTGTTTCTTGCGGCGCTGATGTGCGTGACTTCCCTTGTAGGGATTGGTACGACTGCCTATGCCGCAGAGGAAACGGACGATGTGTACCTTATCTCGTATCCCCGTGACGGGGACTCAAATTACAACGCCGAATGGGGACACAGTAACCTGAGCCTTATGAACGGCTGGAAAACAGGCACTTCCCGTTATACAACTGTCCGTGCGATGGGATCGTACAACGGAAATATCTGCTACTGCATTGAGATCGGCGTCCCGCAGCAGACCGGAGACAGCTTTACCAAAAAGGGCGAGGATTTTTGGGACAACTACCCTTCGTCCTATAACAGCACCATTTCTCCTGACGATATTAAGCTGTTCATCGGTCGTATCTTCCAGTACGGCTACACGGGAACAATCTCGACCTCGTGGCGTTCTCAGAACGAGGGCGGCGATAAGCTGGCTCACGCAGTCGCTACACAGCTTCTCATTTGGGAAACCGTGATCGGTGAGCGTGACGAGAACTTCAACAAGGTCAGCACAGGCGGCAAGGACGCTGTTCTGGATCAGATCAGCCCTAACCACCCGCTTTATGACAAGATTATGAGCTACTACAACTCAATGGCGGCAAGTGTGCAGAAGCATTCCAAGCTGCCGAGCTTCCTTACCAAAACGCCGGGGAGCGCACAGGAAATCGAGCTTGAATGGGATGGCTCTAAGTACACGGTTACGCTGACGGACAGCAACAATGTCCTTTCGGGATATAAGTTTTCGTCCAATGATTCGGGCGTTCAGTTCTCCGTAAGCGGAAACAAGCTGACGATTACTGCCGAGAAAGCGCCGAGCGACGGGCTGACGATTACCGCAGAGAAAACGGCGCAGAGAAAAGGCGTTATCACTTGGACGGACGGTATCTATGGACCAAACGGCGGTGTGCAGGATACCGTAACCTACGCTCAGACGGTCAATGATCCGGTTAAGGGATTTCTTAAATTAAAGGTTTCCTACGGCTCGGCGAAGATCGTCAAAACCAGCGAGGACGGAAAAGTTGATGGTATCTCCTTCCGTATTCAGGGCAACGGCATTGATAAAACCGTTAAGACAGAAAACGGCGGTCAGATTCAGGTCGATAACCTAATGCCCGGAGTATATACCGTAACCGAGCAGGAATATGACAGATACGAGCCGCAGGAGTCCCGCAGAGTAACCGTAGTTGCGGGGCAGGTTGCGACCGTCAACTTCAACAATACCCTGAAGCGTGGCGATATTGAGGTTATCAAATCCTCGGAGGATAACTTCAATGAGGGCGTGACCTTCCACCTTTACGGCACATCGCTCTCCGGCATTGCCGTGGACGAGTATGCGGTTACGGATAAAAACGGTGTGGCGACCTTTGAAGATGTGCTGATCAGCGGCACAACGCCGTACACCATTGAGGAAGTGGATACCGCAATCCGTTATGTCATTCCCGCAGATCAGACCGCACCCGTCAAGTGGAATGAGGTCACTACCCGCAATTTCACAAATATCCTGAAGAAGTTTACCGTTACCGTCACAAAAAGCGACGCTGAGACGGGAACGGCTCAGGGCAATGCCTCGCTTGCAGGCGCAAAATACGGGATTTTCAAGGGCGAACAGCTCATTGACGAATACTATACCGATGAAAACGGTCAGTTTACCACAAAAGAATATATCTGCGGTGCGGACTGGACGATTAAGGAACTGGAGCCGAGCGAGGGCTATTTGCTCGATCCGACCGTCCACAAGGTCGGCGCAGAGCCGGAGCTTTATACCATTGAGCATAACCAGACCGCAAATGATGTAAACGAACAGGTCATTAAGGGCAATATCGCCATTATCAAACATACGGACGATGGCGAAACACAGATTGAAACGCCCGAAGAAGGCGCAGTTTTTGAAGTGTATCTAAAGTCCGCAGGCTCTTTTGCAAACTCAAAGGAATCCGAGCGTGATACGCTCATTTGTGATGCAAACGGCTTTGCACAGACAAAGGATATGCCTTACGGCACATATACCGTCCATCAGGTATCCGGCTGGGAAGGCAGGGAGCTGATGGACGATTTTGATGTGTTCATCGCAAAGGACGCTCAGACTTACCGCTATCTGATTAACAACAGCAATTTTGAAAGCTATATCCAAGTAGTCAAGGTAGACGCAGAAACGGGCAAGACCATTCCCTATGCGGGCGCAGGATTCCAGATTTATGATCCGTCCGGCAATCTTATCACGATGGAGTTTACTTATCCTACCCCGACAACCGTTGACACTTTCTATACCGACGCTAACGGCTCGCTCGTAACGCCGGAAAAGCTGCCATACGGTCAGGGCTTTTCTATCGTTGAGGTACAAAGCCCTTATGGATATGTCCTTGATTCCACACCCGTCTATTTTGATGTAACGGAAGAAAATTCTTCTGAGGAAAGCGGGGTAACAGTGATTAAAGTTGAAAAGACCAATATGCCGCAGAAAGGCACGATCAGCATTGAAAAGACGGGCGAGGTATTCTTCGGCGTTTTGGTAAGCGGCGGGACAGATGAAAACGGGCAGGAGCTTCCCGTTATCTATCAACCGATCTATGAAACACAGGGGCTTCCCGATACCGTTTATGAAATCCGTGCCGCCGAAGATGTGGTAACGCCAGACGGTACGCTGAGGTACAGCAAGGGCGAGCTGGTCGATACGGTTACGACCGATGAAACCGGCTTTGCAAAAAGCAAGGAACTCTATCTCGGAAAATATGAGGTAAAAGAGGTCAAGGCAGGCTATGGAATGGTGCTGAGCAGTGAAGTCCATACCGTAGAACTCATTTACGCCGGACAGGATGTAGCCGTGACCGAAACGGCGACTTCCTTTGTCAATGAACGGCAGAAGGTTGAGGTCAGCCTTGAAAAAGCGCTGGAGACAAACGAGCTGTTCGGTATCGGCAATAACGGAGAAATCAAAAATATCAGCTTCGGCTTGTTCGCCGATGAGGAGCTTGTGTCCGCAAGCGGCACTTCCATTCCGAAAGACGGTCTGCTTGAAATCATCACGCTTGATGAAAACGGCAGAGCGACCGTAGGGACTGACCTACCTTTGGGCAGCTATTATGTAAAAGAGCTTGCGACGGACGAGCATTATCAGCTTAGCGGCGAAAAATATCCCGTTGTATTTGAGTATGCGGGACAGGAAGCCGCAACGGTTGTGATTGCCGTAAATGACGGAGAGCCGATGGAAAACAAGCTGATTTATGGCTCGGTGTCCGGCAAAAAGGTGGACGAGAACGGCGAGGGACTCGGCGGTGCGCTCATTGGTCTGTTTAAGAGCGATGATGTGGAATTTACCGAAGAAAATGCCCTGATGACCGTCGTATCCGGCGACGATGGCAGCTTCTCCTTTGAGAATGTGCCTTACGGAAGCTGGTATATCCGTGAGATCAAGCAGCCGACCGGATTCGTGCTTGACGAAACGGTCTATGATGTGAACATCTCAGAGAATGAGCAGGTCGTTGAGATTGAAATCGTCAATAAGCTGGTGCGTGGCAACATCGCTCTTACGAAGGTGGACGCTGAATATACCGATACGAAGCTGACGGGCGCTGTATTTGAGGTCTATAAGGACTCCAACGATAACGGCGAGCTGGACAGCGAGGACGAGCTGATCGGCACACTGACCGAAAAGGAAATCGGGCAGTATGAAATGAACGATCTGCTCTATGGGCGCTACTTCATTTTGGAATCAGCAAGCCCGGATTCGTATATCCGTGACGAGGGTGTGTACGAGGTATTCATCGACACGGACGGTAAGACCTATCAGGTGGAAAACACGGAGGGCAAAGGCTTCGCAAACGAGCCTATGCGTGGAAACCTGAAAATCGTAAAAACATCGTCTGACGGAAAGGTGGAAGGCTTCGCTTTCCGCATTACCGGAGCAAACGGCTATGATGTTACCCTTGAAACAGACGAAAACGGCGAGATTTTCCTTGAAGGACTGCGGATCGGCGAGTACAAGATTTCCGAAGTGAACAATTCGGCTTCCGCTATGTATATCCTGCCTGCCGACAAGGAGGCTGCGGTACAGACAGGCTCTACCACGGTCGTTGAAATGCACAACGAGCTGAGAGATACGCCGAAAACCGGAGATGACAGCAAGCTCGGTCTTTGGCTTGTCCTTGCGGGTGTGTCGGCAGCCGGCATAGCAGCCTGCGGTGTTCTCGGATTTAAGAAAAAGAAGAAAAAGGAGGGTAACTGATGGAACTGAAAGCGATCATCGGAATTGCTTTGGTCGTCTTTATCGTAGGCGGCTTTATCTTTTTGCAGATCCGTAACAGAAAGAAGAAGTAAGAACTTCTGCGGGGGCGGGGCTTAAAAACTCCGCCCCTTCTTCTATTTTGGGAGGCTTATAATGAGAAACCTGAAAACGATTGAAAACCGAGTGCTTGCGGTGTTAAAGGAACACCCCGAAGCACGAAATGACGATATGAAGCTGTACCTGCTTATCAGCAAGGCGTGTATCTATGATACCCACGGTATCAGCCATTTCAGCTTTGAAGATGTGATGAGCAATTACAAGGCTTACGGTATCCCCTGCTTTGAGAGTATCCGAAGGACAAGGCAGAAGATTCAGGCGAAATATCCTGAACTCGGCTGTTCCCCCGAAGTACGCAGGGCAAGGCACAAAATGCAGCGTGTCTATTCCGACTACGCTAAAAGCTAAGATGGGAGGTAAAAGAAAATGGCAGCTAAGAAAAGCACAAACACCGCTTTGCAGCAGAAAGTAAAGGTGCTGGCGAAGCTCTATGATTCCGGCTGTAAAACCGAAAAGGATTTGAAGGCGCTGAGCCTGCAAAGTATTTTGAAAATCCCCGATATATCCGTTTCCGATATGACGGTTATTACAGAGCTTCAGGAGCAGATCGCAAAAAACAGGCTCTTTTCCTATTTGGGAGGTGCGGATGATGAGCAAAAGTCAGAACAGAACGGTGGATAAGCATATTATCTGGAGCGATATGAATCTCAACCCTGATGATTGGCGTGACAGCTATAAGGATTTCCTTGAAATCAATGAAATCGACGGGAATCCGAATGACGAACACGGGCTGTACGAATATATGGTTGAAACCAATGGCGAGTATCTTTCCGATGAACGGGAAAATCTTAATGTCCAGCTTGCTCAGCCGATTATTGTCATCGGCGACATCGGCAGATGGAACGGCAGAGTGATGGGATACAAGATGATTGATTCCGGCAATATTAAAGATTGCCTTTATTCTGATACGGATATGACCGAGTGGTATGTAGATCGGTACGGCGACCTTCGTGCCGACGCTGTTCATCACGACGGGACAAATCACTATCTGTACCGTGTGTTTAAGGATACTGCCTCGCCGGAACAGATTGAACGCTTACAGGAAAAAATCTATTACGGCAAAGCGACAAGGGCAGATATAACAAGGGTAACAAAACGGCTCGGAGATGAAATAGCCGCAGTTTACGGCTTTCATATACCGAAACAAAGAACAGCAATGGAGCAAGCGAGGTGAGAAAATGAAAATCCGACCGCTTCATACGGACGAACAAAAATACACTTACAGGCAAAGTACGCAGATCGAGGGACAGACCGGAAGTATCGGTTATCTGCGTGGCGATTTCGGCGCAGGCGGCAAAGAGTTCTTTTCCTCTTGGTTTGATCACAGGCGGGATTTGAAAACAGATGAGTTCAAAAGCGCTCTGGACGAGGTTATCAACGCCCTGCGTTCCGAAGAATACGGACTGTTAAAGAGCCGCACGGCTATGGCGCAGTATGCGGGGAAATATCCCGTCAGCGCCTTTCAGGGCAACTATACGACCGAGTACGGTTTCCGTGCCGATACCGAAAAACACAGCTTCTTGATACGGTGTAATCCTGCCCGTGGGGACTACAATTTTTACTGCTACTGCTATGTGCGGGAATGGCTTGACCGCCATATGGAAAAGGCGAGCCGTGGAATCCGCTTTATCACGCCGGATTACAAAGAAAAATTCAAAATCCCCGATGGAGATAAAATCAGGATCACTTTAAGCGACGGGGAACAGCTTGACCGCACCTGCCGATATATTGACGACTATCATTTAGAGGTTGGCAGCAACCTCTACCATATCTGCGAGTTTGCCGAGCGGATGGAGCAAAACGGCAATACCGTGATTCCGCTCCGTTCTTCTCTGCCGGAGCAGTGCTATGTGTTCGTGCAGACGGAAAACTGCGTCGGCATTGTCAAAAAGGGCGAAAGCGGATTTTACCGCACGGATATTCAGGGCGGCAAGCCCAGTGAAACAAACGCCCTTGTGAATGAGATGAACAAAAAGCTCGGCTTGTCAAAAGGTCAGGCAGAGGCGATGAAGGCAGGTTCAATGTTTGGTTGGGATACCCCTGCCGCCGATCCGAAAAGCTATGATAAAAACGGTATCCCCGTAAGACCGAAACAGAAAGACTATGAAAGATAGGAGGTGCATAACCGATGGCACGAAAGTACGACCTGATTTCCGAGCTGTACCGCCGTACCGCACACGCTGTTGTGTCCGATGTTCAGAACTGGCAAGCCTTTTTGCGCTGCGCCTGCCGGAACTATCGTCTGCGCTTTGACGAGCAGCTTCTCATCTACGCCCAAAGACCGGACGCAACGGCAGTGCTGGAGATCGAGCGCTGGAACGACAAATTCGGGCGTTGGGTAAACCGTGGCGCTAAGGGTATCGCCGTATTTGAGGACGCCGACCGGAGCAGGCAGCGCTTAACCCATTACTTCGATATTTCCGATACCCACGCAAGCCGCTATTCCCGCCCCGTCCCGATTTGGGAAATGAAGCCGGAATATACGGATGATGTGATCGAATCCCTTGAAAACACCTTCGGCGAGCTGGAAAACAGGGAAAGCTTTGCGGACGCAGTGCTGAGCGCCGCTAAAAACGCCGTGGAAGATAATATCCCCGACTATTTGGGCGATCTGATGTATGCCGCAGATGACAGTTTTCTCTACGGTCTTTCGGAGGATATGATTACTGCTATGTATAAAAAGGCGGTAACAAACAGCGTGGCGTATATGATGATGACAAGGCTTGGGATAGATACCGAGCCATTTTTTGAAGCAGAGGATTTTTCCGTTATCACAAATTTCAATACGCCGGAAACCTTAAACGCCCTCGGTATTGCGTCAAGTGATATTGCGGAGATGGGGCTTGGGGAAATCTCCCGTACCGTCCTTGCCCTTGAAAGGCAAAATCGCATCATTGCGGACAGAGAGAAACCGGAATACAATAAGGCTGAAAATAAAAGCGAAAGGAGCTTTGAAAATGAACGAGCTGACATACACAATGCAGGGCGATTACAATCTTCCCGACTTGACAATGCCCAAGCAGCCGGAAGTGACTTTGGGCAGGTACGCTCAGATGAGACGGAAATTTCTCAGGGAACACCACAAAATCCGGTACTACAATCTTCTAACGAGCTGCACCCTGACACAGCATTTGGCGGAAACAGAGCAGACAGCGATGAAGCTGGAAGAAACCCTGATGAAGCAGATGGCGGCGCAGGAGGGCTTGACCGAGAGCCTGAAAGCGGCGGATATGATGAAGTGGGTACAGGGAATGAACAATCTGAGGAACAGAGTGCAGGAGATCGTGAAAGCGGAGATCATCTTCGCTTAGATTATTACGACCGAAGCAACGAGGACAAGAGCCTGCCGTTTTTCGGCGGGGACGATACCATTCGTGAAATCCTCGGTACAACGCCCCACCTGAAAGCCTCGAAAGAGGAAATTCGTGCTTTCTATGAAAGCAATCCCGATAACGCCGCCCGTACCGAATATATCAAGGGTATTTTCAATAACGATTATACTGAACTGATTTTGAGCGACGGGCGGCGAGTCGGGTACAAAACTTGGCAGAATGTGCTTCAGCTTTGGGAGGGTAGCTATCTGTCCCGCACAAAGCAGAGCTTCTATGATTGGGGCGTAATCGCACAGCATTTTGAAGCAATGCGGCTGCTCGGCGAATTGCAGGATACGATGAAGCCGTTACCTTCCGTAGATGGACAACTGAACTTTTTGGATATGCAGGCAGAGGAAAAAACCTCTGCTTTTTCTTTTTCTCAGGAGATCATTGACGCTGTTCTCACCCGTGGGAGCGGCATATCTGAGGGAAAGTTCCGTATCTATGAGCAGTTTGAAAAAAGCTTGTCCACAAAGGAAAACGCCGATTTTCTGAAAGACGAATACGGTTGGGGCGGCGCTTATCCTGTTATTGTCGGCGCAGGCATTGACGAGCAGCACGACGGGAAAGGCATTTTGATCTCAAAAGGCATTGGGGACGATAAGCCGCATATCCGGCTGAATTGGAATCAGGTAGAGAAGCGGATTGCCGAACTGATACGCCTCGACCGTTATCTCAATCCAAAGGAAAAAGAGATTTACCCGCAGTGGCTTGAAAAGCAGGAGGAACGCCGAGCCGAACTTGCCGAAGAACAGAAAAACCGTGAAATCCTCTCCTCTGCTCCGCCCAAGCAGGAATCGGTGCAGGCGGCTGAAAGCGAGCCGCAGCAGGAGGCGCAGTATGCCTATCATCTCGGCGATACAGTGTATATGGGCGCTGACGAATATGAAATCCTTGCCTTTGATGATAAGCGTGTCGTTCTTCACGATATGCAGTATCCGTTGTTCCAAAAGGAATTGGAACGGGATGAGTTTGACCGCAGGGTACGGGAAAATCCGATGAATGACCACCTGAAGGTAATGAATCAGGCGGCGGTTGCAGAGCAGCAGCCTCGTTTCAATTCTATCGAGTTTGAAAAGCTCATTCCCCACCATATGCGTTTCAAGGAAACCGATTTGGTAAACGGCAATGAGATGTATTGGGTAACGCAAGAGATTTTTACTGCTGGGGATTTAAGAAAGTTCCAGCAGGCTGTTCAGAGCTACGACGGGGATATTAAAAAGTTTTATGTTACACCCCGTGATCTAAGCCCGTCCTACTCTTTTGAGGAGGATATGGAAAACAAGGTTTTGGCAGTTATCACGCCCGACACTATCCTGCAAGACGATTATATTCAGGCTGTCCGAAGCGAAGGACTCGGCGATTACCTTCAGCCGGAGGAAAAAGCTGATTCGGCTGAAGCGCCTGCCTTTGACATTGGTATGGGGTATCTCGGAAACGGTCTTACCGTCTGGAACAGAGCCGTTGAGGAAAACGGCGATTACCAAACGATTGCTCATATCAGCAGCGAGGGCGAAATCCGCTACTATGTGGACGGACTGCCCGATGATGTAGTGTCAAGGATTGAGCAGGCGGCGGCACGGGAACAGCAAAAAGCGTTGTTTTCTGCCGCTTATAAAGTCGGAGACAGAGTGTATTTGGACGGAAAGCCTTTTGAAATCACACGGGTAGATGACTGGAATGTGGAGTTGATGGATCGCTCTGTGCAAAATCCGCAGCCCCGTTTGGAGCAAAAGGACAGCTTTATGCGGCTTGTTCAGCAGAACGAGCGCAGCAGCTTTACGGACACTTATCGTCAGTACAGCGAAATTAAGAGTGCTAATCCCGACAGCCTCGTGCTGTATCAGATGGGCGATTTCTTTGAAGCCTACGGTGCGGACGCACAGACCGTAAGCGAAGCGCTGGAGCTGAATCTTGCTTCCCGTTCTATCGGCGGCAATCAGCGGATACAGATGTGCGGCTTTCCGGCAAACCACTTGGAAACTTATGTCAATATGCTTCTTGACCGTGGCTTTGATGTAGTTGTTTCTTCCCTTGAAAACGGAGAGCGCAGCACCCGAAACATCGTATCGACCAATAAGGAAGATCCGGTGCAGTCGAAGCCGGTCGGCAGGATCGACTATCTGCACACGGACGGGACGGTGCGGGAAAGCGTTGAATATACCAGCCCCTATCAGTTGGAAAAGGATATAAAGGAAGAAAATTACTACGGTGTTCCTTTTACTGTCGTTTTCTATAAGGATAAAGATGGGAACACCATACCGCAAAATTTTATCAGCGAGCTTGATCCACAACCGAAAGGTGTAGAAATCATTGATTCGCCCTATCTTGCAAACGACAGGGCAGATGAAATGCTCAGGCAAGCGGAGCAGATTGCAGGAGAAAATACGCTTCCGCCCGACGAAAGATTTTTCGTCATTGAAACCGATGATGGCTATGCCATTTGGGACGATTTGACGGAAGCGATCTATATCGACGATGAAGGCGTCAGCGAGGAGTTTAAGAGCGAGTGGCAGGCAAACGACTACTTGGAGCAGGTCAAGAAATCTGTTTCCGAAAAGGAAGCTGCCGAATGGCTTTATGTGGAACGGGCAAAGCAGGACACATCTGCTAAGCAGCCTGAGCAAAATGAAGCCGAGCCATTCACGCCTGCTTTCAGCCAGCCGAAGCGCTCACGGGTACAGACCTTTGATCTGCACCCTGAAATCCCGTTGTCCGAACGGCACACCTTTGACCTTGCTTCTCACGAAGTGCCGGAGGCAGGCAAAAAAGAACGCTTCCGCAGGAATATGGAGGCAATCAGGGTGCTGAAGGAATGTGAGTTTGACAACCGCTTTGCAACACCCGAAGAACAGGAAATCCTTTCGCAGTATGTCGGATGGGGCGGTATCCCCGAAGCCTTTGACGAGAACAACTCCTCGTGGGCGGACGAGTTTATCGAGCTTTATACCGCCCTTTCTCCCGATGAGTATGAAAGCGCAAGGGCAAGCACCCTGACCGCTTTCTATACTCCGCCCGTTGTCATTTCCTCGATCTACAAGGCAATGGAGCAGATGGGATTTAAGGAGGGCAATATCTTAGAGCCTTCCTGCGGTATCGGCAACTTTATCGGTATGCTGCCCCAGTCTATGCAGGACAGCAAAATCTACGGCGTGGAGATTGATAAGATTTCGGCGGGTATCGCACAGCAGCTTTATCAGAAAACCTCGATAGCGGCTTTAGCCTTTGAGGAAGCAAATATCCCCGACAGCTTCTTTGACGCTGTGATCGGCAATGTGCCTTTCGGCGATATTCGAGTGAATGACAGGAGGTATAACAAGCATAACTTTTTAATTCACGACTACTTTTTTGCGAAGTCCTTAGACAAGCTCAGACCGGGCGGCGTGATGGCACTTATTACAAGTAAAGGCACAATGGATAAGGAAAATCCAGCCGTGCGGAAGTATATCGCACAGAGAGCCGACCTGCTCGGCGCAATCCGCCTGCCCAATAACACCTTTAAGGGAAACGCCGGAACAGAGGTTGTCTCGGATATTTTGATATTACAGAAGCGGGACAGGCTTATTGACATTGAGCCGGAATGGGTACATCTGAACACCGATGAAAACGGCGTGAAGATGAACGCCTACTTTGTCGATCATCCCGAAATGGTACTTGGCGAATGGAAAACCGTGTCCGGCAGATTTGGCGAGGAAGATACCGTTATCCCTTATGAAAACGCTGACCTTGCCGAACTTTTGGACGAAGCCATTTCCAATATCCACGCAGAGATTACAGATTACGAGGTGGACGAGGAACTGACCGAAGAAGATAACTCCATTCCCGCCGATCCCGAAGTCCGCAACTTTTCCTATACGGTCGTGGACGATAAAATCTATTACCGTGAAAATTCCCGAATGACGCCGGTGGAGTGTTCGGCTACGGCGGAAAACCGGATCAAGGGTATGATCGCCATACGGGACAGCGTTCGCAGCCTGATTGAAATGCAGACTGCTGATTATCCCGATTATGAAATCGAAAAGGAACAGCAGAAGCTCAATGCGCTTTATGATAACTTCTCGAAGAAGTACGGGCTGATCAATTCCCGTGCGAATGTGTCCGCTTTTTCACAGGACAGCTCATTTGCCCTGCTCTCCGCACTGGAGGTGCTGGACGAAAATGGGGAGCTGGAGCGCAAGGCGGATATGTTCACGAAGCGGACGATCAAGCCGCACACCCCTGTTACCTCGGTGGATACCGCCAGCGAAGCGCTTGCCGTATCTATGGGCGAAAAAGCCTGTGTGGATATGGAATATATGTGTTCCCTCACGGGCAAGACCGAGCAGGAAATCTATGAGGAATTAAAGGGCGTTATCTTCCTGAATCCGATGTACGGCTACGGCGGCAGTGATGAGCGAAAGTACCTGATGGCGGACGAATACCTTTCCGGCAATGTGCGGGAAAAGCTCGCTTGGGCAAAAAAGTCCGCAGAAGTCTATCCCGACGATTACAACATCAATGTAGAAGCGCTGGAAAAGGTACAGCCGAAAGATCTGACTGCCAGCGAGATTTTCGTACAGCTCGGCACGACTTGGCTGCCAGAAGAAATCGCACAGCAGTTTATGTACGAGTTTTTGGATACGCCCAGATATGCACAGTGGAACATCAAAATTCACTATTCAAAGCTGACGGGCGAATGGAATGTGGAGGGAAAATCCTATGACCGTGGGAACCTGAAAGCCTACAATACCTATGGCACAAAGCGTGTCAATGCCTACAAGATTATCGAAGATACGCTCAATATGAAAGATGTGCGTGTCTTTGACTATATCGAAGATGATGAGGGCAAAAAGAAAGCTGTCCTCAATAAAAAGGAAACCGCTATCGCCCAGTCAAAGCAGGAGCTTATCAAGCAGGGCTTTCAAGATTGGGTATGGCGTGATCCTGCAAGACGGGAAAAGCTGGTGCGGCTGTATAACGACAAGTTCAATTCCATCCGTCCCCGTGAGTATGATGGAAGCCATATCACTTTCAGTGGTATGAATCCCGAAATTGAGCTTCGGGAACATCAGAAAAATGCGGTCGCCCATATCCTATACGGCGGGAATACCCTTTTAGCACACGCTGTGGGTGCAGGCAAGACCTTTGAAATGACTGCCGCCGCAATGGAATCCAAGCGGCTCGGACTTTGCAATAAATCCCTCTTTGTCGTGCCGAATCACTTGACGGAGCAGTGGGCGGCGGAGTTCTTGCAGCTCTATCCTGCGGCGAATATCTTAGTCGCTACGAAGAAAGACTTTGAGATGAAAAACCGCAAACGCTTCTGCGGCAGGATTGCCACGGGCGATTATGACGCTGTGATTATCGGTCACTCGCAGTTTGAAAAAATCCCGATAAGCATTGAACGGCAGAGGGCTGTTTTACAACAGCAGCTTGACGATATTATTGAAGGGATTGCGGATATAAAGCGAAACCGTGGCGACCGTTTTTCGGTCAAGCAGCTTGAAAAGACGAAAAAATCCCTGCAAACGAAGCTGGAAAAATTAAACGATCAATCAAGAAAGGATGATGTCGTAACCTTTGAAGAACTCGGTATAGACAGGCTTTTCATAGATGAAAGTCATTATTACAAGAATCTGTATCTCTATACAAAAATGCGGAATGTAGGTGGTATCGCCCAGACGGAAGCGCAGAAATCTTCCGACCTTTTTATGAAGTGCCGCTACTTGGACGAGATTACCGGAGGGCGTGGCGTTGTATTTGCAACGGGTACGCCGATCTCTAACTCAATGGTAGAACTTTATACCATACAGCGGTATTTGCAGTACCGAACGCTGCAAGAACACGATTTACAGCACTTTGACGCTTGGGCGTCGATGTTCGGCGAGACGGTCACGGCAGTCGAGCTTACACCCGAAGGAACAGGATACCGAGCGAAAACACGCTTTGCGAAATTCAATAACCTGCCCGAATTGATGGCGATGTTCAAACAGGTGGCGGACATCAAAACGGCGGATATGCTCGATCTTCCCGTACCGGAAGTGGAGTATCATAACATCGCCGTGAAGCCGTCACAGGTGCAGAAGGAAATGGTCGCCTCTCTCGGCGAACGAGCCGAAAAGATAAGGGGCGGCAATGTGGATTCCAGCGTGGACAATATGCTGAAGGTTACAAACGACGGGCGGAAGCTCGCCCTCGACCAACGAATGATGAATCCAATGCTGCCCGATGAAGAAGGCAGTAAAGTCAACGCCTGCGTAAATGAAGTGTTCCGTATATGGGAGGAAGGCAGCGAAAAAAGGCTGACGCAGCTTCTCTTTTGCGATCTCTCCACTCCAAAGGGCGCAGGCGAATTTTCCGTCTATACAGACATACGAAAAAAGCTGATCGAGCGTGGTATTCCCGAATCGGAAATCAAGTTTATCCACGAGGCGGATACCGAGACGAAAAAGCAGGAGCTGTTCAAAAAGGTGAGCCGTGGCGAAGTGCGAATCCTGATGGGCAGTACGCAGAAAATGGGCGCAGGGACAAATGTGCAGAATAAGATCATTGCTTCCCACGACCTTGACTGCCCGTGGCGACCTGCCGATCTGGAGCAGCGTGCCGGACGGACGGTGCGGCAGGGCAACGAAAACCCGAAGGTCGGTCTGTACCGATATGTTACGGAAGGGACTTTTGACGCATACTGCTGGCAGCTCGTAGAGGGCAAGCAGAAGTTCGCAAGTCAGATTATGACGAGCAAATCGCCCGTGCGTTCTTGTGAAGATGTGGACGCTACTGCTCTCTCTTATGCGGAGATCAAAATGCTTGCGGCGGATAATCCGCACATCAAGGAGAAAATGGACTTGGATATTCAGGTACAGAAGCTGCGCCTTTTGAAGTCCAATTATCTCTCCGAAAAATATGAGTTGGAGGACAAGATCATCAAATACTACCCGACAACAATCGCCCGGACGAAAGAGACGATTGCGGGGCTGGAAAAGGACATATTGCTTGCAAAAGAACACCCGAAGCCTCTTGACGATACCTTTGTAGGAATTGAGGTTAAGGGTGTTTCTTATTCCGAAAAAGCGGAAGGCGGACAGAAAATCATTGACGCCTGCAAGGAAATGACCTCGCCCGATCCCGTCCCTCTCGGCAAGTACAGAGGCTTTGATTTGGAGCTTTCCTTTGATACCTTTGAAAAAGCCTATCAGGTAAAAATCAAGGGCAGCCTTTCCCGTTCCGTCTCTTTAGGCACGGACGCTGTCGGCAACATTACCCGAATCGACAATGCCATTGAGAAAATTCCTGAACGGTTGGAGGCAAAAAGCAGGGAGCTTTCAACTCTCGAACAGCAATTTGCTACTGCGAAAGCAGAGGTTGAGAAACCGTTTGATAAGGAAGAAGAACTGACCGAAAAAACAAATCGGCTCAATGTCCTTAATGGTCTGCTTAATGTGGATAAGCGAGAAAATGAGTTGGTGGACGGTGCGCCGGACGAGGGCGACAGCGTACCCACTCCAAAGGAAAGAGCCTACGAGCGCTAATTCTTTTGCGGTATGGGAGAAATCTCATACCGCCTTTACATAGTAAGTTCTCTGAACTGCTGTGTCAGTAAAAATAGAACTGTGGTTTCCTTGTGCGGGCAATGATTTGTCTTTATAATATGAGACATCATACAAAGAAAAGAGGTAAAACCTGATGGAAGAAATCTGTTCTATCAAACTGTTTGAAAGCGATCTTGAAAGTATGCTGTCTCAGGTAATCGCTAAAGCCCGTTCCCGTGATGAAAAATTGAAGGCTGCAAAGGAAAAGGCAGTAGAGCTTAAACATCAAAACGAGAAACTCAATGCTGTTTTGGATTTGGAAAAGCCATCTGCTCTTACCGAAGAAGAATGCAAACTTTTAATTCAGTATCTGCTTGCAGAAAACAATGTTGTATTGGAAGAATACCGCATTTGTTATATGCGAGGGCTGATGGACGGAATGGAAATCAAAAAAATTGTAGAGTGAAAGGTTACATAGCCGCTTGGTTTTACAAAAAATCAGGCGACTATATCTATCACGGCAAGGTGGAAAAAGACATAGCGCTGTGATATAATAAAGTGGCTTTTTGAGAGTCAATGTCAAGAAAACTGAGGTTATTTGCCTATGAAAAATCTTTTGATTCACGGCTTGGGACAAAACAGTAAGGATTGGGATACCATTAAAAACGAGTTGGAAACGAGGGGGATTTCCCCTATCGTTCCTGATTTATTTGATCTTACAAAAGGCAGGGAATTAGACTATCCCACAGTATATCAGGCGTTCAGCGAGCTGTGCGAGTCTTACAAAGACAAACTAAATCTTTGCGGGCTTTCCCTCGGCGGTCTGCTTGCGCTCAATTATGCTATCCAGTATCCGAGAAAAATAAACTCTCTTGTTTTGATCGGAACGCCGTTTGAGATACCGAAAGGACTGCTGAAATTCCAAAATATTGTATTTAGATTTATGCCCAAAGCTGCATTTCAGAATATGGGCGTGAGCAAAAAAGATTTCATTCGCTTGAGCAATTCAATGACTAATCTCAATTTTATGGAGTTGGTTGCAACGCTTGGTTGTCCTGCTCTCATTCTCTGCGGTGCAAAGGATAAAACGAATATGGAGAGTGCTAAGCGATTTCACGAAGCAATGAAAAACAGCAAGCTGGTTATTGTAGATGATTCCGGTCACGAAGTCAACAAAGATAATCCGAATGAGTTGGTCAGTATTTTACAAGACTTTTGGGCAGAAAGATAGAGATGGGGTTTTTAATAATGAATGAGAGAGAAAACATTATCCGTTTATGGTTTGATATGTGGCTGAAGCAGCAGGATTTAGGTATAGATGATATTTTTACAGAAGATGTGGTTTATACAGAAAGCTGGAGTCCAAAATATCAGGATCGAAAAACTGTTAAGCACTGGTTTGATGAGTGGAATACACGAGGCAAAGTCCTTATTTGGGACATTAAGCAGTTTTTCCATAAAGGTAATCAGACTATCGTGGAATGGTACTTCAAAAATGAAATGAATTCTGGAAGCATAGAAGAATTTGACGGCATTTCACTTGTAGAGTGGAAGGATGATAACAAAATTAAGTCTTTAAAAGAATTTGGCTGCAACCGTAATAACTATAATCCGTATCAATATGGCGATCAACCTCGATTTAGAGATGAAAAGGCAAATTGGTTTTGATATGTTGATTATCGTGGTAGATTTCCGTCACGAATTTAATAAAGGAAATATGGAGACAGAAAGATGGAATATATAGTAGATGATAAAAAACTGGACGCATTTACCTTTATTGCGTTCGTCAAACAAGTATGGCAAGGCAATTATGATGTTGAAAAAACACAGTGTGCATTGTCTCAGACAATCAATATTACTGCTTATGAAAATGAGGCGCTGATTGGCTGCTTGCGTATTCTTACAGACGGATATTATTTCGGTACGATTACAGAGTTGCTCGTCCTTCCTGAATATCAAAAACAGGGAGTAGGCAGTAAACTCTTGCAACTTGCAAAGGATAATACCCCTACTATGCTGTATTTTGGAGCGCAGCCGGGGATAGAAAAGTTTTATGAAAAGAATGGTTGCAAAAGAAGCTTGCAATCCTATGTGATCGAAAAGGAACGGTCATAACGAAAATTTACGAGGTGCTTAATGTGGAAGTCAAAAAAATAGATGATACTCAAATTACAAATGCCATTGACTTGATTTGGAAAACTTTTTTACAATTTGAGGCTCCCGATTATTCTGAAGAAGGAGTTAAGTCGTTTCAGGATTTTATTGAGAACAAAGAGATCATCAAAACATTAGAATTTTGGGGCGCTTATGACGAAGAAGAACTAAAGGGAGTTATCGCAACAAACGAAAACCGGAAGCATATCTGTTGCTTTTTTGTGAAAGCACAGTATCAAAGACAAGGCATTGGTAGAAAGTTGTGGGACTTCCTACGAGAAAATAGTTCAAGCAAAACCATTACAGTAAATTCTTCTCCGTATGCAGTTCCGGTCTATCATAAACTGGGTTTCATAGATACCGATACGGAGCAACTTTCGGACGGTATACGATATATACCTATGAAGTTTGAAAAATAATCATTTTTCACTGTGATTTTTTATTTCACATAATTAATAAAGAGATTTTAGATTGCACAGGGCTTTAGCAACAGCGAGTTGCTTGTTTGGTAGATTTATCTGCCTTATAATTTGTTACAAGGAGGTGATTTGTAGTGGAGACAAAAGATGTCATACTTGAACTCCGGACAAAAAAAGGACTGTCGCAAGATGAACTTGCAGAAAAAGTTTATGTCACAAGACAAGCAGTGTCTCGTTGGGAAAATGGAGAAACAATCCCCAATACAGAAACGCTAAAATTACTTTCAGGTTTTTTTGATGTTTCCATCAATACACTTTTAGGCTCTCCGAGAAAACTCATTTGTCAATGCTGTGGTATGCCGCTTGATGATTCCACGATCAGTAAAGAACCGGATGGTACTTTCAATGAAGAATACTGTAAATGGTGTTATACAGACGGAAAATTCACATATGACAATATTGATGATTTAATTGCTTTTTGTGTTGAGCATATGTCAAATGAGAATTGGTCTGCTGAACAGGTGCGGGGATATATGGCGGATATGCTGCCTAAATTAAATCACTGGAAAACTCAAGAGAAAATCAAATAATCATCAATTTTCATATAAATAACTTTTACATAGCCGCTTGGTTTTTATGAAAAATCAAGCGGCTATATTTTTGCTTAAGGAGGTGTTCGCTATGGGCGAAACAGACTATAACGCTCTGCTCTACGACAAGATGAAAGCCGAGCAGGATAAGTACAGGGACTGGCTGCTTTCACAGCCGCCGGAGGAAATTCTGAATCATACCTACGAGTATACGATGAGAGAGGACATTGTGATGTGTATGGAGGAACTGGAGCTTTCTCCGAAACAGGCAAAGGCATTGCTCCGATCCCCCTGCCCGCTTGATGATGTCTATAAGGAGTTTAAGGACAGAGAAGTTGAGCATATGGATACCATTCGGGATTCCATTGAAACAAGGGCAAACGATGTACTCAAACGGGATAAAAACAGAGAAAGCAGGTGAAGAAATGGTGCATAAATTGAAAACTATTCGTGCGGATATGCTGGTGCTGCAATGCCAACTTGAAAGAGAATTGATCCGATATGTAAAGCGGTATCTTTGCCAGCCGCAGGTCACAATCATCACAAACGATAAGCAGTTTGCCTTTATGTGCGAGCTGTACGATTATGTGGAGAATACGGAGCTTCCGCCTGAAATGGTAAGTTCCCTTATGAAAACGAAAAATGTCTTGGAGCTGTCTTGGGACGAATGGATGATGAATATTGAGGTAGAAGATATGGAGGATTCCATCAAGAAAGTTGCTGAGCTTCTCAGGGAAAGGAAGATTTGATATGCCATATATTCCGCCGGAAGTGGTCGAACAGGCTCGGCAGATCGACCTTTTAACTTATCTAAGAAGGATGGAGCCGGATAATGTTGAACAAGTCAAAGGAACGAGAAATGTATATCGTACCGTTGACCACAACAGCTTAAAGATTTCAAACGGCAAATGGTTTTGGTGGTCGCAAGGTTTCGGCGGTTATACTGCGCTTGACTATCTGATAAAAGTCAGGAACTATTCTTTTATGGACGCAGTGGAAATCCTAACGGGAAAAGAACTGGCAAAGTGGACGCCGCCACCGAAAAAAGAAGAAAAAACTGAGCCGAAGGCACTGCGTTTGCCGGAAAAATATCAAGACAGCAAACGGGTAATGCAGTATCTTTTTGATCGTGGCATTGACTATCAGATTATTCAGGAGTGTATTGCAGACGGTGTGATTTTTGAAAGCAACGGGCGCTATCATAATGCGGTTTTTGTCGGGAAGGACGAAACAGGGACGCCAAAGTATGCCGCCTACCGTGGTTTAGGAAACAGTACCTTTAAGGGAGACGCATACGGAAGCGACAAGCAATATTCATTTCGCCTGCTTGCAAAAGAGCCTTGCCAGTCGGTGCATTTGTTTGAAGCCGCCATTGATTTGCTGTCCTATGCCACTTTGCTAAAAGTTCAGGGTAAGGACTACAAAGCGGAAAATCTGCTCTCCCTTTCGGGCGTGTATCAGCCGAAGAAAGAGAGCAAAGACAGCAAAATTCCGATTGCGCTTTCCGTTTTCCTTGAGAAAAATCCGCTTATCAAGACGATTCATTTGCACTTGGACAATGATAAAACGGGAAGGCTCTGTGCCCACACCTTAAAAGAACTGCTCAGAAACAAGTATGAGGTCTTTGACGAGCCGCCGAAGAAAGGCAAGGACTATAACGATTACCTCTGCATACAGCTTGGAATCTATAAATCCAAAGAAAGGAGCTATGAGCGTTGAATGTACGAATTTATCAGATCAATATGAAGCGTGACGCTAACAATGTCGCCTTTATGAATTATGAGAGCCTGCCAAAATTTCAGGGCAGCTCAAAGATCGACAGCAGCCTCTATGATAAGGTGTTTGAGGGAGAAGTAAACTGCTTCACGCTGGAAAAACTCTATGAGATTTTCAATCTTGAACACCCCGCAGGATATAAAGGGCGGTCGATGTCCGTATCCGATGTGGTGGAGATCATTGACGGGAATACCGGAAAAAGCTACTTCCACTTTTGCGACAGCTTCGGTTTTCAGAAGGTCGATTTTGAGCCGGAAAAGACGCAGGTCAGCGACCGCTTCCTATCGCTTGCCGGGCAGGAGAAAATCTCTGTCCTGCTCATTCCGGTCGGCAAATCTCCGATTGTGAAAGAGATACCGAATACCTATGAAGCGATGAAAGCGCTGGTCGGCGGAGGCGGTTTAGACGAGTATATGCCTTTTGAAGATGACGCCGCTATCGTCTGCAACCGTGACGGGAAGCAGGAAAAGCTGCCGATGAATCGGGCGGTCTACCAGCCGCCGAAGCGCACACAGATGAGTTACAGCGACCTGAAATCCCTTTTTCGGGAAGCGGAAAACAACAGACAGCACCTTACCGCACATATCGTTTTTACCGCCGATACCTTCAAAAAACCGTACAGCGAATTTGAACGGACTTATGAAGTAAGCTCGGACAACAAGGCATTCCAGTCCCGTATGGGCGGCTATTCCATCTACGGCGCTTCTTTGGACGGTGTTGATCCGTGCCTGAGAATGGAGGGATTGATGGCGGACGAAATGGGCGGTAAGGACGGTTGGAAAATTGAAAAATGCTTCTTAATGGAAGATTCAAGAGAGGTCGCCGACATCATTCACGGCGATTTTTTTATTGCCCGTTCCAATGTCGTCGATGAGAAATACAGCAGCTTATCGAGCGAACAACTACTGAAATACAAACGGCTTTTTCAGTATCCTGAGCGATTCCACGAAACCGCACACGGGATTGAGATCGAGCCGTTTAAGCCCAACAGGGCGGACAAAGAACGATAAATATCAGGAAAAACGGGGCAGCCCGACAGGTCTGCGTTAGCTTAGCGAGCAGACCATTTGGATAACCACAGGTTTCCAAACGGTACACTCGTTAGGGGTTGCCCCTAATACCCCAAGCAAGAGAGGAGCATAAGAAATGCGGGAGATAGTATTGGTTGCCGCCGGGTTACTCATCGGCGGCTTTTTCGGAGTAACAACAATGTGCCTGTTTCAGATAAACCGGGACAGGCACTATATTTACAGAAAGGACAGCGATAAAAATGAGGAAAAGAAACATTCAGAAGATTGTTAGATTAAGTCGAGATGAAGCTCAGGATTTGCAGAAAAAAGCAAAGCGTTCTTGTATGTCTGAGTCGGGACTTATCCGTTTGCTTCTCAAAGGATACGAGCCGAGAGAAAAGCCCGACGAAAGATTTTACGATGTTATGCGCGAGCTTTCCGCTATCGGCAACAACATCAATCAGCTTGCGGCAAAAGCAAACACCCTCGGATTTGTGGATGCACCGCAGCTCAAAAAGGAAGCCGAGCGTTGGCACAAGTTTCAGGCTGATGTGGAGCGTACTTTTTTAAGACCCGATAAGAGCGATATGAAATGGCAGTAAGTAAATTGTGGTCGGTCACATCAAGGCTCGGTCAGGTAATCGACTATGCCGCCAATCCCGAAAAGACGGCGGCAGATATTTATACCGAGGAACAGTATCAGGCTCTCCGTGATGTTCTCAGCTATGCAAAGGACGAAGAAAAAACCGAGCGTGAGTTTTTCGTTGAGGGTATCAACTGCAACCCTGCGACCGCAAGAGACCAGTTCATATCTGTGAAAAAAGCATACGGAAAAGACGACGGTATTCAAGCCTATCACGGATACCTGAGTTTTAAGGAACAGGACATATCCCCGGAACTTGCACAGAAAATCGGAATGGAGTTTGCAAACGAAGTGTGGGGCAAAAGATTTCAGGTGGTGGTTACTACTCATCTGAATACGAAGCACCTGCACTGCCATTATGTAATCAATTCCGTTTCCTTTGTGGACGGCAAGCGGTTATGGGGCGATGAAAAAGCGTGGTTCAAGTTCCGCTTGGTTGCCGACCGTCTCTGTGAAAAGTACGGACTGTATTACAATCCGAACCCGAACCGCAGTAAGCAATCCTCTTATTACTACAAGCAGGAGCAAGCCGGTATGCCGAGCCGATACTCCATTACCCGTGACGCCATTGATGAAGCGATTGCACACAGCACCAACCTAAAGACCTTTGATTATATTCTCACGCAGATGGGCTATGAACATTGTCTCAGCGACAGCCGAAAGTATTGGACGATTGTTCCGAAAGGATACAAGAAGCCGATACGACTTAAATCCCTCGGAGAGAATTATACCGAGGACGCAATCAAGCGTAGGCTGACGGAAAATCAAAAGGTTCTCATCGTTCCTTTTGCAAAGGAAACGGTAAGAGTCAGACAGTACCGATTGCCCACAAGAGAACACAAAATCAAAAAGGTCGGCGGACTGTATGGGCTGTATCTGCATTACTGCTATAAGCTCGGTTATCTGCCGAAGTACAAAAAACAGAATACCGCAAGGCTTCACTATCTTTTGAAAGAAGATTTGCTGAAGCTCGACAAAATCACTCAGGAGACAAGGCTGCTTGGACGGGAGAACATTTCTACCGACGAGCAGCTTTTCTCATATAAAGAGTCTGTGTTGTCCCAAATCAAATCCCTGACTGACGATAGAACGCACCTGCGAAAACAGTTAAGAAGAAATTTGAGTGACGATGAGCTATCAAATGTCAAGGAGCAGATTACGGCAATCACGAGCAAGCTGTGGACTCTCCGCAAAGAGGTCGGTCTTTGTGATGATATAGCTGAAAGGTCAAAGGTCATTGAAGCCAACCTTGAAACGGTTAGAGTTTACGAAGAAAAACAAGAACGAAAGGAGCAGAACCGTAATGACAAACGGAGGTGATGCGGCAGAACAGGTCGTCAGGCTATCGCTTGAGGGCTTTGAAGTAGCCGCAAAATTAAGCGGAGCGGCAGCAAAGAATATTGCCGTTCTTTTAGTTTCTGTTCTCAAACAGGAACAGAAAACAAAAGGCAAGGCTCGACTTACCAATATGATTAAGTCGGGCAAGGAGCTGAAGGTGTTTTCTATCCCAAACAAGGACTTGAAGAAGTTTACCGAGCAGGCAAAACGCTACGGCGTTCTCTACTGCGTACTCAGGGATAAAAACACAAAGGGCGATAATGTACCGATTGATATTATTGCCCGTGCAGAGGACGCTTCCAAAATTCAGAGAATCGTTGAGAGATTTGAACTCGGCAAGGTTGATAAGGCTGCTATTGTTACCGAGTCTCAGAAGGCTGTCGAAAAGCGTGAAGCTTTGGAAAAAGACAAGCCGACGAAAACCAAAAACGAAATCATCACTGAGGAAGCCGTCAGAAAACCTATTCAAAAAGAGGGGTATTCCCAGTCAAACCCCACAGTCGCCAAAACGGACAAAAACCCTCCGTCAAGGCACGACTCCGAGCCGGTAGATATGCAAACTGATAAGGGTACTGTCAGCGACAGACAGAGAAAGCCGTCGGTGAAAGCAAAGCTCGACCGATATAAGGCACAGTCCAAGCAGCAGAAAGAAGCAGAACGCAAAGAGCCGGAGGTATCAAAGCCGGAGGTCAAGAACGCCCCGGCACAGACCGTACACCAGCAGCCGAAACCCAAAAACAAAAATGTGAAAGAGAGGTAATCACAATGACAAACAATTTTACCCCTGCTAAGGCAGGACAGCAGAGCAAACGACTTTCCAAAGAGGAATATGCCGAGAAGATGAAGGCTGAAAAAGAAGCCGTATATCAGATGGCGGACGACACCGCAAAGGCGATTGTTTCCGACCCGGAAAAGTTCAAAGCCTTCCTTGATACGCAGAGCCGTCTTGACCGATACTCTGCGGTCAACGCACTTCTGATTTTCAAGCAGCTTCCCGAAGCAAGCCAGCTTAAAAACTTTGATGACTGGAGCAAGGATAATGTGAAAATTCAGAAAGGTGCGAAAAGCATTTCCATTCTTGAACCTGTCGAGTATGCCAAGAGAGACGGTACAACCGGCATTTCCTACAATGTGAAAAAGGTCTTTGATGTTTCGCAGACCAACGGCAAAAGACCGCCTGCACCGACTGTCAACCGTGACCCGAAAGCACTCATTACCGTTATGCTGGATTCTTCCCCGGTTGAAGTGGAAGCAACAAATGAGCTTCCGTATCCCAATATGGCAGCGTTTTATAACAACGAGGAACAGACCTTGTATGTAAAGCGTGATGTGGGAGACAGCGTAGCGGTCGCTCAGTGCGTAGCACAGGAGCTTGGCCACGCACAGCTATCCATCAACAGCGACAGTTACAGCAGAGCGGATATGGGATTTCAGGCAGTATGTATCGGCTATATGCTTTGCAAGAAGTACGGCGTCGATACACAAAATTTTGCTATCAACCGTATCCCTGAGAAGCTCTCCGGCAAAGAGCCGAAGGACATTCGCTATGAGCTTTCCAAAACGAGAAATGCGATGGCGGATATTCACTCCCGTGTTTCCGATGAACTTTACAAGAAGAAGCAGGAACGAAGCAAAGACTACGAAAGATAAGGTGAGATTATGGCGAAGGAAGAAATGTATCATATCGCATTGGACGATTATGAACACGGCATTATTATCCGTTCTCTCAATGACGAGAAAACAGATTTGATGAACGAGGGTAAATCTACCGATGCGGTGGACGACCTTATCATCAAGGTCGGAACTGCCCCAAAGAAAAAGTTCAGAGTTATCGAAAAGGAACGCTCCTGTGAATCGAGATAACGAAAGGCAGTCTGCGATTATTCTTTCCGTCATCGGTATTATCCCGGTCGTATGGCTGGCACTTCTGATTGCACCCTCTGTAAAAGGAGGATTGCCGGAAATACTGCCGAGCCTATTAACAGCGTTCAACAACCCATTCCATATTGAGCTATGCGAGGACAGCCTAAAAACTGTCCTCGTTTTGCTTCTCTGCTATGTAATGGGTATCGGGATTTACTTCTCAACACAGAAGAATTACCGAAGGCGTGAAGAACACGGTTCTGCGAAATGGGGCAATGCAAGAGCCGTAAACAAAAAATACAGACAGTCTCCGGCTTCAGAGAACAAGCTGATGACGCAAAATGTCTGTATCGGACTCAATGCGAAGAAGCACCGAAGAAACTTAAACACACTTGTGTGCGGCGGTTCGGGAGCCGGTAAGACAAGGTTTTACTGTAAGCCGAATCTTATGCAGTGCAACACATCATTTGTCATTCTTGACCCAAAGGGCGAAATTCTTCGAGATACTGGAAAGCTGCTTGAAAGCAAAGGCTATGAAGTCCGTGTTCTCGATTTGATTTCAATGGAAAAAAGCCATTGCTATAACCCGTTTGTCTATTTGCAGAACGACAACGATGTGCAAAAGCTCGTGACGAACCTTTTTAAGAGTACCACTCCGAAAGGCAGTCAGGCACAAGACCCCTTTTGGGATACCTCGGCTTCAATGCTTCTGCTTGCACTTGTATTTTATCTTCATTACGAAGCACCCGAAGATGAACAGAACTTTGCAATGGTAATGGAAATGCTCAGAGCCGGTTCGATTGAGGACGAGGAGGACACAAGACCTTCTTCTCTTGATGAACTGTTTGCGGAACTGGAAATGTCAAATCCCGACCACATCGCTTTGAAGTATTACCGTTCCTATCATTCAGGTGCGGCGAAAACCTTAAAGTCCATACAGATAACCCTTGCGGCAAGACTGGAAAAGTTTAACCTTGAAAGTCTTGCTTCTTTAACCACCACAGACGAGCTTGACCTCCCATCACTCGGAGAGAAAAAGGTCGCTCTGTTTGCTTTGATACCGGACAACGATTCCAGCTTTAACTTCTTGGTATCTATCCTTTACACACAGCTTTTTCAGCAGTTGTTTTATGCTGCCGACCATATTCACGGCGGCTCGCTTCCTGTTCCCGTTCATTTTTTGATGGACGAGTTTGCGAATGTGAGCCTGCCCGATGACTTTGACAAGATACTGTCGGTTATGCGTTCCCGTGGAGTGTCGGTAAGTATCATCTTGCAGAACTTGGCTCAGTTAAAAGCCTTGTTTGAAAAGCAATGGGAAAGTATTGTCGGCAACTGCGACGAGTTTTTATATCTCGGCGGTAACGAGCAAAGCACCCACAAATATGTGTCCGAGCTTCTCGGCAAGGAAACCATTGATACCAACACTTTCGGAAAGAGTACCGGGCGAAGCGGTAACTACTCCACCAATTATCAGATTAGCGGTAGAGAGCTTCTAACCCCTGATGAGGTTCGTATGCTTGATAACCAATATGCAATTCTGTTTATTCGTGGAGAACGCCCCGTTATGGACTTCAAGTATGACATCTTGAAGCACCCGAATGTGGCACTTACAACCGATGGAAAGGCTTCTGCATATAAACACGGCGAAGTGACCGTCAAGCACTCATCAATTTCCGTTCTTTCTATTGACCCGGAAGAACTTCCGGAGGAAAGCTACGGAGAAACCAATTACGAGCTTCTGTCCGATGAGGATTTTGAAGTAAATAAAAACTTATTTTAACGGAGGAAAACACAATGAACATTTTTAAGAAGAACAACGAAAAGAAAACTACTCAGAAGCTGCCTATGACCGGAAAGGTTCAGAAAGGCTTCCGTGCTTACTGCGCCGTAATCGCAGCAGCAACTCTTGTTTGCGGTATGAGCGTTACCGCTTTTGCCGCCAGCGACCCGATTACCGTGGTCAACAATCTGTCCGATTTCATCTTCGGTCTTATCCGTGCCATCGGTCTTATCCTGCTTGGCTTCGGTATCGTTCAGGTCGGTCTCTCTTTGAAGTCTCACGACCCGTCTCAGAGAGCCAACGGTTTCCTGACCCTTGCAGGCGGTATCATCATCACCTTTGCAAAGGAAATCCTGACCCTTATTACCGGCTAAGAGAACACAGTTATCAAACGGGGCATACCTGGCATTTCAGGTATGCCCCTAATCATAAAGGAGGTGCAAACAGATGAGTGATAACTGGGTAGTTCAGAACCTCGAAAATGCCCTTGAAACTTGGAACAGCAAGCTATCGGAAATATGGCAGTTGCTAACCACCTCGCCGCAACAGTTCAAAGGCGGCAGTATTTGGTCGGTAATGGTGAATATCAACGGAGCGGTTCAGGCTATCGGTCTTGCCTTACTTGTTCTGTTTTTTGTTGTCGGTGTGGTTCGCACCTGCGGAAGTTTTACCGATGTAAAGAAACCGGAACACGCATTAAAGCTGTTTATCCGCTTTGCCATTGCCAAAGGTGTGATTACCTACGGGCTGGAGCTTATGCTTGCCCTGTTCGACATTGTACAAGGTACGATTTCAACCATTATGACATCTGCGGGATTCGGTACGCCCAATCAAACAACCTTACCTGCTGAAATGGTAACAACCATTGAAAGCTGCGGTTTTTTTGAGAGTATCCCATTGTGGGCGGTTACTCTTATCGGCGGACTGTTTATCACGGTCTTGTCGTTCATTATGATAATGACGGTGTACGGACGATTTTTCAAGCTGTATATGTACACGGCACTCGCTCCGATACCGCTTTCCACTTTTGCCGGAGAACCGTCGCAGAATGTGGGTAAGAGCTTTATAAAGAGCTACTGCGCCGTTTTGCTTGAGGGAGCAGTAATTGTACTTGCTTGTATCATCTTCTCCCTATTTGCTTCTACGCCACCGGTAGTGAACCCTGACGCAGCAGCCGTTACTCAGGTATGGGCATATATCGGCGAACTGGTATTCAATATGCTTGTGCTTGTCGGTGCGGTTAAGATGAGCGACCGAATTATCCGTGAAATGATGGGTTTATAACGGGAGGTTCTCTGATGAAGAAAAATAAGAATAATAACGATAGATGGCAGGGCTATACGCCTGCCGACTGCGACTGCAAATATTGTGTGTATTACGAAGGAAAGAAAAACGGCAATGTAATTTGCCTTGCGGACACCTGCGTCTGTTCTGATGAAATCCGTCACGCAAAACAAGCATATCGCAGAGAAAGGAGCTTTTGATGGAAGTCAAAATTAACCGAGAGATACGAAATTACACAGAGTCAATGTTTTTTGGACTGTCGCTCAGACAGTTCATTTTTTCTGTCCTCGCCTGTGCGGTAGCGGTAGGACTTTACTTCCTCCTAAAACCGTACCTCGGAACAGAAACCGTATCGTGGGTGTGCATTTTGGGAGCTGCCCCTTTTGCGGCTCTCGGCTTTGTGAAATACAACGGAATGACGGCTGAGAAATTTATATGGGCGTGGATAAAGTCCGAGTTCCTTATGCCGAAAAAGCTGGTCTTTCATTCTACCAACACCTATTACGAATTGATGAAACCGACAATCGAACAAAAACAGAAGGAGGCTTATAAGAACAATGATTAAAACCCTTACAAACCTGTTAAAGCAGGACAAAGAAAAGTTTGTAGTGCCAAAGGGCGTACAGGATTGTATTCCCATTACCGCAATCTATGATGACGGTATTTTCCGTGTGGGCAAGGACAAGTATTCCAAGAGCTTCAAGTTCACGGATATTAACTATGCCGTAGCAAGCCGTGAGGATAAGGAAGCACTGTTTCTTGAATACTCCGAGCTTCTCAACTCTCTTGACAGCGGAGCTACTACAAAGCTGACTATCAACAACAGACGGCTTAACCGTTTGGACTTTGAGAAAACCATTCTTATCCCCGAAACCGGCGATGAGCTTGATGTTTACCGAGAGGAATATAACAAAATGCTTCTCGACAAGGCAACCGGTGCAAACGCAATCGTTCAGGATAAGTATGTTACTATCTCCATCAACAAAAAGAGCGTGGAGGACGCAAGAACCTATTTTGCCCGTGTCGGTGCTGACCTGATTGCCCACTTTGCAAGACTCGGAAGCAAATGTGTGGAGCTTGAAACTGACGAAAGACTGAGAATTGTCCACGATTTCTTCCGTGTCGGGGAGGAAACCGCATACCACTTCAATATTATGGAAACGAGAAAGAAGGGACACGATTTCAAGGATTATGTTTGCCCCGATACAATGGAATTTGAAAAGGACTACTTCAAAATGGGAAACCGTTACGGGAGAGTCCTTTTTCTTCGTGAGTACGCTTCCTATATCAAGGACAGTATGGTAGCTGAGCTTACCGACCTGAACCGCAATCTGATGATGTCCATTGACATCGTACCTGTTCCTACCGATGAAGCGGTGCGAGAAGCAGAGAGCAGACTGCTCGGTGTTGAGACGAACATTACCAACTGGCAGAGAAAGCAGAATCAGAACAATAACTTTTCCGCTACCGTTCCGTATGATATGGAACAGCAGAAAAAGGAAATGAAGGAGTTCCTTGATGACCTTACCACTCGTGATCAGCGAATGATGTTCGCTGTACTCACTATGGTTCATACTGCGGACTCCAAAGAACAACTTGATAATGACACCGAAGCTCTGCTTACTACGGCAAGAAAGCATTTGTGCCAGTTTGCGGTTCTTAAGTATCAGCAGATGGACGGACTGAATACTGCTATGCCCTTTGGAACACGCAAGATTGACGCATTCAGAACCCTTACCACAGAAAGCCTTGCGGTCTTTATTCCGTTCAGGGTTCAGGACATTTACCACGAAAACGGAATTTACTACGGTCAGAATGTTATCAGTAAAAATATGATTATTGCCGACCGCAGACAGCTACTCAACGGTAATTCCTTTATCCTCGGCGTATCCGGAGGCGGTAAATCCTTTGCGGCAAAGGGAGAGATTGAAAACATCATTCTTTCCTCCAACGCAGATGTTATTATCATCGACCCTGAGCGAGAGTATTCTCAGCTTGTTAAGGCACTCGGCGGTGAAATCATCAATATTTCCGCTACTTCTCCGAGCCATATCAATGCAATGGATATGAACAAGGAATACGGCGACGGAGCAAACCCGGTTATCCTAAAATCCGAGTTCATTATGTCCCTTTGTGAACAACTTATCGGCGGCACAAACCTCGGAGCAAAGCAGAAGTCTATCATTGACCGTTGTACGGCGAGCGTTTACCGTGACTATCAGCAGAGAGGTTATACCGGCACAGTTCCTACTTTGCAGGACTTCCGTGCGGAACTTTTGAAACAGGACGAGCCGGAAGCGAGAGAAATTGCTCTCGCTATCGAGCTGTTTACACACGGTTCTTTGAATACTTTCGCAAAGCCGACCAATGTTGATACGGATAACCGACTTATCTGTTATGACATTCTTGACCTCGGCAAGCAGCTTATGCCTATCGGTATGCTTGTTGTCCTCGACTCTATCCTGAACCGTATTACACAGAACCGTGCTAAAGGTAAGCAGACATTCATCTTCATTGATGAAATCTACCTCCTTTTCCAGCACGAATACTCCGCAAACTTCCTGTTTACTCTTTGGAAGCGTGTAAGAAAGTACGGTGCTTATGCCACCGGCATTACGCAGAATGTGGACGACCTTTTGCAGAGCCATACGGCAAGAACTATGCTTGCAAACAGCGAGTTTTTGATTATGCTCAATCAGGCGTCAACCGACAGAATTGAGCTTGCCAAGCTCCTTAACATTTCCGACCTCCAGCTTTCATATATCACGAATGTTGACGCAGGACACGGACTGATTAAGGTCGGCAGTTCGCTTGTGCCGTTTGCAAATAAGTTCCCGAAGAATACGAAGCTGTATAAGCTGATGACAACCAAACCGGGCGAGGGTGTATAACCCTTGCCCTATTCTGTAAATGAGAAAGGAAACACCTATGAAAAACAAAATCTATATTGCCATAATCTGTGCTTTCAGCATTGTATTTGCCGTCAGTTCAGGTTTTCTCATCAAGCACTATTGCGACTCTGCAAAGCAGGCTGAGATGTACGACAATCTGATTGAGGTTGTGGAGACCGAGCCTGAAGAAACCACAGAGCCGATGAACTACTCCGAAGAAAAGACCTTTATCCCGGAGTATCAGGAGCTTTATCTGCAAAATAACGATATGGTCGGCTGGATTAAGGTTGAGGACACAAAAATCAATTATCCCGTTATGCAGTCAAAGGATAACCCGAACTTCTATCTGAAGCACGGCTTTGATAAGGCATACACCGACTACGGCTGTCCTTATGTTCAGGAAAACTGCGATATGGAGCTTCCAAGCGACAATATCATTATCTATGGTCATCACATGAACGACGGCTCTATGTTCGCCGGTCTTATGAAATTCAAGGACAAGAGCTTTTGGGAAAAGCACAAAACAATATCCTTTGATACGCTGACCGACAGACAGACCTATGAAGTAATTGCCGTGTTCAAAACCGTGGTTTATACGGACAGTCCTGAAAGCTTCAAATACTATCAGTTCATCAATGCGGAAACCGACGATGATTTCACAGCCTATGTTGAGAAGTGCAAGGAACTGTCGCTTTACGATACCGGTGTAACCGCCGAATACGGCGACAAGCTCCTGACCCTTTCCACCTGTGAGTATTCTCAGACAAACGGCAGACTTGTTGTAGTGGCAAAGCTAATAAACGAATAATGCAACAGATATGGTTCAGCCTGCATAGGAAGGAGGGATTGTATGGCTGATATTAAAACGAAAGACAATGCAAAAGGTACAATACGAACCATAGATAAGGCTGCCGTTGCAACCCAACGAATGAAGCAGGCGTATATCGCAACAAAAGAAAAGGCAGAAAGGTCGGTAAATGCCAACAGCAGCTCTGCCGAGGAATACGCTTCTGATAAGCTGGAAAGCGGTATTGACGAGGTGGTTCACGATGGTGCTTATGCGTTTGACAAGGTGGGACGAAAAGGATTTGAAACCACAAAAGAGAATATCCGCACCGCAAAGGACGGTATTCAGCGTTTCAAGCAGCAGCGAGCCGAACAGTCTTTACGAAAACAGGCTTCGCATAACACAAGCTCTGCGATTAAGACTGTCGATAAGGCGGAAAAGACCATTAAGCAGTCGGCTACTTCCTCCGGAAAGAAAACCATTAAGTTTGCCGGGAAAGAAGCAACCAAAACCGCACAGAAATCAGTTAAGACGGCTGAACAGACTGCAAAGACAGCGATAAAAACCAGTCAGCAAGCGGCGAAAGCGGCACAGAAAACAGCTCAGACGACGGTTAAGGCTTCGCAGAAAGCGGCACAGGCGGCAAAAGCCACAGCCAAAGCAACAGCCGCTACGATTAAAGCCGCAGCCAAAGCCACCGTTGCCGCAGTAAAAGCAATCATAGCGGCGGTAAAAGGTCTTGTTGCCGCTATTGCTGCCGGCGGCTGGGTTGCGGTGGTAGTTATTATTGTTCTATGCCTTGTAGCTCTGATTGCGGGTTCTGTGTTCGGTATCTTCTTTTCGGGAGAGGATTCCGGCACGGGAATGTCAATGCAGACAGTCGTTCAGGAAATCAATCAGGAATATGATGACCGATTGGAGCAGGAAAAGAACTCCGTAAGCTATGATGTGCTTGAAATGAGCGGAAGCCGAGCTGTGTGGAAAGAAGTTCTTGCGGTCTATTCCGTTAAAGTAAATACCGACCCCGATAATCCGATGGAGGTTGCTACGGTTGATGAAACCAAGAAGCAGCTACTGTCGGATATTTTTTGGGAGATGAACGATATTTCTTCCCGAACTGAAACGAAAACCCATACCGAAATCGAAGAAAGCGACGACGGACACGGCAACATCGTACAGACCGAAACCACAGTTACCGAAACTTTCCTGTATATCACGGTATCGCACAAGACCGTAGATGAAATGGCGGCTATGTACGGCTTTAATCAGGAGCAGAAAGATTATCTTGCCGAGCTGTTGCAGGGCGAAAACAATCAGCTATGGTCACAGGTGCTTTACGGTATTGGATACAGCGACGACCAAATCGTAACGGTTGCTCTGTCTCAGGTAGGTAATGTAGGCGGTCAGCCTTACTGGTCTTGGTACGGATTTGACTCCCGTGTAGAATGGTGTGCCTGCTTTGTTTCTTGGTGTGCAAACGAGTGTGGATATATCGACGCCGGTATTATTCCGAAGTATGCCGGTTGCGTAAACGGCGTTCAATGGTTCAGAGACCGAGGACAATGGGCAGACGGCTCGTATGAGCCTTCGCCCGGTACAATCATCTTCTTTGACTGGGAGAGCGACGGTGTGACAGACCACACCGGAATCGTTCAGAAATGCGAAAACAGTACAGTCTATACCGTTGAGGGCAACTCCGGAGACACTTGCAGAACCAAAACATATCCGGTTGGAAGTTCAGTTATCTACGGATACGGCATTCCGGCATATTAAAAAAGATGGCTGCTCGTTTGAGTAGCCATCAAGTACATTATAGTTGAGAAATTCTATTTTCGATTTCTTTGATTACTTCAATAAACACTTCATCACTTTGTCCTGTTGGGTCTTGCAGTCCCCAATTATCATCGAAGGCTCTACCAATATACGGACACCCAACATCACAGCCCATTGAGATTGCAATATCCGGAGCAGGAATTTTATCAAAGGTTTTGCTATACTGCGTTTCTTTCATATCTATCCCATAAATTTGTTTCATCATCCTTACAGCATCTTGATTTATCTGCGGTTTAGTTTCCGTTCCGGCAGAGTAAAAATCAAATTCTTCACCTCGTAGATGCTTTCCGAGTGCCTCGGCAATCTGACTGCGGCAGGAATTGTGTACGCAGATAAACGCAACCTTTTTCTTAGTCATTCTTAAACCACCCTTTCGTGCTGTTCGCTACTTTCACAAGAAATAACATTACAGGAACCTCGGTCAGCACACCAACCGTTGTAGCAAGTGCCGCAGGAGATGTCGTGCCGAACAAAGCAACAGCTACGGCAACAGCCAATTCAAAAAAGTTAGACGCACCTATCATTCCCGCAGGAGCGGCTATTTTGTGCGGCAGCTTCAAAAGCTTGCAAGCAGCATAGGCAATGGCAAAGATTAAGAAGGTCTGCAAAATCAGCGGCACAGCAATTAAAACAATATGCAGCGGGTTTTCCAAAATAACATTTCCCTGAAACGAGAAAATCATTATCAGCGTCAGCAAAAGCCCTATGGTTGTGATACCGTCAAATTTCTTTACAAAGGTGTTCTCAAAATAGTCCTTACCTTTTTTCTTTGTTACAAGGTATCGAGTCAGCATACCTCCGGCAAGCGGAATAACAACAAACAATATCACAGATAAAATCAAAGTATCCCACGGTACGGTAACATTGGAAACTCCGAGCAGAAACTTAACAATCGGTATAAAAGCAACGAGGATAATTAAGTCATTGGTCGCTACTTGTACTACGGTGTAAGCCGGGTCACCTTTTGTCAGACTGCTCCACACGAAAACCATTGCCGTACAGGGAGCCGCACCAAGTAATACCGCACCTGCCAAATACTCTGTTGCAAGGTCGGGTGTAATAAATGCTTTGAAAATCACAAAGAAGAACAGACTTGCGATAGCGTACATCGTAAAAGGCTTGATAAGCCAGTTCGTTATCCAAGTTACAAATAGACCTTTTGGATTTTTACCGACATTTTTAATGCTTTGAAAATCGACTTTCATCATCATCGGATATATCATTAACCAAATGAGGATTGCCATAGGAATGGATACTTTTGCATATTCAAAGCGGTTCAAAAAGTCAGGTATCTGCGGAAGAAACTTTCCAATCAGAATGCCTATAACCATACACATAATAACCCAAACGGTCAAATATCTCTGAAAGACACTGATAGCGCTTTTCTCTTTGCTCATAGATATACGCCCCTTTTAGAAGCCTAATTTGTGCAGCAGCTTTTCAACATCAGCAGCTTTAAGTACCTTACCCATTGCAACTACTTTTTCATTAACGACGAGGGCGGGCATACTCATTGCACCGTACCCCACGACCTTTTGCAAATCAGTTATATACTCCACTTCTACATCAAGTCCCATGCTTTTAACCGCCGCCTTTGCCTGTTCGTATTGTTCATGGCAGGAAGCGCAACCCACGCCAAGAACTTTGACGCTCATTGCCCCATCCTCAATTTTTACCTTGTTTGCGTCCTCTTCTGTCGCTTCAAAAGTCGCACAATCACTTTGACAAGCGCAAGCGGGAATGTTTTTTTCTTCGTCTTAGGTCAGTTTACAAGGAACTACACGCAGACCGTGAAACGGGCTGCTGACAACA